>JAEEGH010022438.1_pt1 | contig 12937 bp, 9 predicted proteins | sample 9134181 | NCBI WGS metagenome assembly JAEEGH01 (sample SAMN16246544, study PRJNA631951) | gut metagenome | biome: gut microbiome; feature: rumen; material: DP-attached | host: Bos | place: Iran: Karaj | collected 2018-10 | reverse complement strand
CAGTGACTTGTAATAAAAACGCGTTAGGAATAAAAAAGTTTTCGAAAAAATATTCCATTTGTGCCCCTCAAAAGTACAATATAAAAATTACGGGAGGGAGAGGCTGGATTTTACAGAAAGACTCAGAACAGTGATTGCCGCAAAGCGGCAACCTTAAATAGGTTCTTATCACTGTTCTGCGTCTAGCGCCAATATGGCGCGGTTCTGTGAAATCCAGACTCGACCGGCAGTTATTTTTATATATACATCTTGTGCAGCAGCAAAGCGGCTAACGTATATAATTACAAGCACAAACTGCGTGTAGGAGGCGAGCCTCCGGTTTTTCGAAAACTTTTTTATTCCAGTAGCATATTTAATTTCTTGCAACTCGGTTCTGCAAAAGCCAGACTCGACCGGCAGTATGTTTTCATATTCGTGTCATAGAACTTCCGTTTTTTATAAATTATTTCTCAACTGGTAACGTATTTCAGGTGGGTTTTGTAAAGCAGATGTATAGAATTTAGAAAAAAAATCCCCTTCCGTAAAAACAGAAGGGGAATTATTAAGCAGTAAACTGATTAAGCTACAGTTGCTGTTACGTAAACGTCTTTAACGCCTTCGTTAGCCTTAACAATCAGGCCGTTAGCAGAACCGTCTTTAACTTCCAGGCTTACCTGACCGTCATTCTTTTTGTTTTCAACGGTAATGTGGTAAGTAACTCCGCGGAATACACGGGTAATTTCTGCATGCTTAACGTGTGATGGCAGACGTGGTTCAATTTCCAGACCAGCGTGCTGTGGGCGGAGTCCGCAGATGTACTGTGAAAGAGCTACAAAGTTCCAGGCAGCTGTACCTGTAAGCCATGAGTTCTTTGCTTCACCTTCACGGCGGGCTTCCTTACCTGCAACCATCTGGCTGTATACGTAAGGTTCTGTGCGGTGAATATCAGACCACTTTTCTTCAACCCAGGCTGGAGCAATCTTTGTGTAGTGTGTCCAGGCGTCATCAGGACGACCGTTAACTACTTCACCAATGATTACCCATGGATTGTTGTGGCAGAAGATACCACCGTTTTCTTTATATCCAGGCGGATAAGATGAAACTTCACCTAATTCAACATGGTAATTCTGATATGCAGGGTAGAGGATAACAATACCGTACTTTGAATCCAGGTATTTCTTTACGCTGTCCAGAGACTTTTCTGGATAACCCTTATCCTTACCGATTTTTGCCATTGTACCAAAGCCCTGTGTTTCAATGAAGATTTTTCCGTCTTCACATTCGTGAGAACCAATCTTGTGGCCGAAATCATCATAAGCGCGAACGTACCATTCTCCGTCCCATCCTGCTGTACAGATTGCTTCTTCCATCTTTTTGCAGAGGTCTTCAGCACGTTTAGCTTCTTCTTCATCTCCCATAAGGCGGCACATCTGAGCGTAGTCTGGTGTTACGAAAACAAACATCTGTGCAATCATTACAGATTCAGCATTCTTTCCGTCCTTGTTTGTTGAAGTCTGGAATGAATCGTTTGGATTTGTAGAGAAGCAGTTCAGGTTCAGACAGTCGTTCCAGTCAGCACGTCCAATCAGTGGAAGACCGTGTGGTCCAAGATGATTTGGAATGTAGTTGTAAGAACGGCGCAGGTGTTCGAACATTGTTGCCTTGTTTGTTTCAGAATTGTCGAAAGGAACGTCAACCTTAAGGAAGTCCTTGTCTCCAGTTTCACGGATGTAGTTTCCTACACCAAGTACGAGCCAGAGTGGATCATCATTAAAGTTAGAACCGATGTCTGCATTTCCTCTCTTTGTTAAAGGCTGGAACTGGTGATATGCAGAACCATCTTCAAACTGAGTTGCAGCTACATCATAAAGTCTTTCACGGATTCTTGAAGCAGGGAGCTGATGTGCAGCACCAAGCATATCCTGTGAAGTATCGCGGAAACCAAGACCACGGCCAATTCCGCTTTCAAAGTAAGAAGCAGAGCGGGCAAAGTTGTAAGTAACAACACACTGGTACTGATTCCAGATTGCCATACGGTCAAGTTTTTCATCACCAGTCTTAATAACAAAGTGAGAAAGAGTTTCGTCCCAGAACTTCTTCAATTCATCAAAAGCCTGGAGAACCTTGTCCTTAGAATCAAACTTCTTCTGAAGGGCATAAGCCTTTTCTTTGTTGATTACGCCTGAAGCTGTGTTTGTGCGGAGAAGACCTGCCTTGAGGGCTGCTTCCTTTTCTGCTGCAGGAAGGAACTTTTTGTCGTCTTCATTTTCAATATATCCAAGTACGAAAACAAGAGTTTTTTCTTCGCCCTTTTTAAGTTCAAAATTAACGCGGTGTGATGCAATTGGAGACCATCCATCAGCAACTGAGTTACCGGACTTGCCTTCAAGAACAGTCTTTGGTGCGGAGATAGAATTGTAAAGTCCAAGGAAAGTTTCACGATCTGTATCAAAACCGTCAATCTTTTCGTTGCAAGAGTAGAAAGTAAAGTGATTGCGACGTTCACGATACTCTGTCTTGTGATAGATTGTGCTTCCTTCAATTTCAACTTCACCAGTAGAGAAGTTGCGCTGGAAGTTCTGACAGTCATCTGATGCATTGTAGAGACACCATTCAACGAAAGAAACCAGAGAAATCTTCTTTGTCTTTGAACCTTCGTTCTTAAGGGTAATCATTTCTACTTCACAGTTCTGACCATTTGGAACCATATAAAGAGCTTCTGCCTTTAAATTGTCCTTTGATGAAATGAATTTTGAGTAGCCAAAGCCGTGGTGACATTCATAAGTGTCAAGCTTTGTCTGTGTTGGCTGCCAGCCTGGATTCCAGATTGTGTCACCGTCTTTAATAAAGAAGTAGTGACCATTGTTGTCCAGAGGCATATCGTTGTAGCGATAGCGTGTAAGACGGCGGAGACGGGCATCTGTGTAGAATGAATATCCACCGCTTGTGTTAGAAATAAGTGAGAAGAATTTTTCGCTTCCCAGATAGTTAATCCACGGATAAGGTGTCTGTGGATTCGTGATTACGTACTCACGATTTTGATCATCAAAGTGACCGAACTTCATATAATTCCTCCAGTTCATTTAGGGTTATTTTAAATAAACCTTTCCCATATTATCATAAGACCGCTTGAACTGTAAAGAAAGCGAGTGGGGGTAGATTGAAAAACTGGGGGCTTCTGTGCTATTGTGGATTATGAAAGTCGCAATTTTTTTAGGATCAAAATCTGATTCAGAAACAATGAAAAAGGCCGCTGATGTCCTCAGGGAATTCGGCGTTGAATTCAAGTCTTACATAATCTCTGCCCACAGAGCAGGTGATCTCCTTGTAAAAACAATCCGCAAAGTAGAAGAAGAAGGTGCTCAGGTGATAATTGCAGGGGCCGGTTTAAGTGCCGCTCTCCCGGGTGTTATTGCCAGTCGTACCATTCTGCCGGTTATCGGAGTGCCGCTGGAATGCATTAATCCGGGTAAATCAAACGGGCTGGCAGGAATGGATGCACTTCTTTCTATTGTACAGATGCCTCCACAGATTCCTGTAGCAACAGTTGGAATCAACAATGCAAAAAATGCCGCTTACCTGGCACTGGAAATGCTTGCCGTTACTGATTCCGGCCTTAAGGAAAAGCTTCTTGCTTTCAGACAGAAAATGGTTGCTGATGCAGAAGCTCTTGGTGCAGAGGGTGTAGAACTTTAATCCTCTGGAAAAACTGAACAAAGAACTGGAAGGAAAATAAAATGAATGGTGGCTGTGAATTTGACAACCCTTTTGAAGCAGAAGAAGATAAGCTGCGGGATGAATGTGGAGTTGTAGGCGTTTACTTAAATCAGGCAGCAGAAGACAAGGCTGAAAAATCAAGTGAAAAAGATTATCAGGCCTATTCTGCATCTGATTTTAATGCAGCAACAAAGTGCTATTTTGGTCTTTACTCTTTGCAGCACAGAGGCCAGGACAGTGCAGGTATTGTAGTATCTGACGGTAGTGAACTTAAAATTCACAAGGGAATGGGGCCGGTTTCTGATGTTTTTACAAAAGAAGATCTGCTTAAACTTAACGGCCATATTGCCTGTGGTCACGTGCGTTATGCAACAGCCGGCTCTTCATCACTTGAAAATGCTCAGCCAATGCTTCAGAAAACTAAGCTGGGAGGAATTGCCCTTGCCCATAACGGTCAGCTGGTGAATTATGAACAGCTTCACGAAATGCTTGAGGATGGAGGCAGCACTTTTTCTTCCACAAGCGACACTGAAGTTATTGTAAAGTTAATCGCCAAATCCTATAAGAAGGGGCTGGAGCGTGCCCTTACAGATACCATTCAAATGATAAAGGGATCTTTTGCCCTGGTTGTAATGACAGAAAAATGTTTGATTGGTGCAAGAGACCCTAACGGAATCCGTCCGCTTTGTTTAGGCAAGGTTGAAGGGGGATGGATTCTGGCCAGTGAGTCCTGTGCAATTGATGCAGTAAACGGAAGCTTTGTTCGGGATATTGAACCTGGAGAAATTGTTGTCATAAATGAAGAAGGGGTTCTCTCCTTTGCATTTGGAGAGCATACTTCAAAAAGAACCTGTATTTTTGAATATGTATATTTTGCTCGTCCTGACAGTGAAATTGATGGAATTCCAGTAACTCTTGCCAGGGAAAAAATGGGGGCAGCTCTTGCAAAAGAAAGCGGTGTTCCTGCAGATGTTGTTATCGGTGTGCCAGACTCTGGTATTGGTGCCGCTCAGGGATACGCAAAAGAATCTGGTATTCCTTATGCAAGTGGAATTATAAAAAATAAGTACATTGGCCGCAGCTTTATTGCTCCTACTCAAAAAGAAAGGGAGAATATGGTTTTTGTAAAACTGAATGCGGTTAAATCAGTTGTAAATGGAAAAAGAGTTGTTGTAATTGATGATTCAATCGTTCGTGGAACAACAAGCCGCCGTCTGGTTCAGATTCTCCGCAGGGCTGGTGCCAGTGAAGTTCACTTCAGAATTTCTTCACCGCCGGTAAAATTTCCATGCTACTTTGGAATCAACACCCCAAGCCGCAGTGAATTAATTTCCAGTACCCACAGTGAAGAGGAAATCTGCAAGGAAATTGGAGCAGATTCCCTGGCCTTTATAAGTGCGGAAGGAATGCTGGAAGCCTGCCGTGAATGCAATCCGGAAAAATACGGTTTCTGCAAAGGCTGCTTTACTGGTGAATACCCGATTTCTGTTCCCGGTGAATTAAACGGCAAAAAAATGATTTAATCCTGGTGTTTATATTTTACAGTTAATATTGTAAGATAGGGCACTCTATGGAAGACATTAACGAAATCAAACAGTTCGCCAGAGAAAACGATGTACCTATTGTTCAGGACGGCGGACTGGACTTTATTCTCAAATATATTAAGGATCACCCTTCAGTAAAGCGCATTCTGGAAATCGGAACCGCAATCGGTTATTCCGCAACCCAGTTTGCTAATGTGAGGGGTGATATTTTTATTGATACCATCGAAATCGACATTGACCGTTATCAGCAGGCTGTGCGTAACATTCACGATGAAAATCTTATGGACCGGATTACAGTTTATCTGGGAAACGCCCTTGCCTTTGATTTTGGCGACAGAAAATTTGATTTGATTTTTATTGATGCGGCCAAGGCTCAGTACATTAACTATTTTGAGCACTTTAAGAATAATCTTTCAGAAGATGGGGTTTTTATTTCCGACAATCTCTTCTTTCACGGCTTTGTAAATGATTTAACTCTTACTCATAATTACAGCACTGTTAAACTAATCAGAAAACTTAGACGCTACATTGAATTCCTTAAATATAATCAGGAGTTTAAAACAGAATTTTTCTCCTGCGGGGATGGTATGTCTCTTTCCAGGAGAAGACTTGCCCTTACGGAAAGAAAGGTTCATGTTTTCAGCGACAGCATTTTTTCCGGAATACAGACCTGTATTTTTTCCAGGGACCCTTATGACAAGGAAGGAAAGTACATTCTTACAGATTCCCAGATGAAAAAAATCTCTCAGGAAAATGGTGATGTAAGATGCGCCTTTATTCGTAGACTTGATGATCCGGAAATTCTTAAACAGAAGGATGGCTGTACTGCACCTGACATGTGGGGCAAATTTTCTTTTTCAGCATGGAGAAATGGTCAGGTGGAAAAGTTTGATGCGACCTGCATTCTTGGAGCGGGCTTTGTTGCCCTAAACTACATTGACTTAAAAATGGACAAGGCAATTTTTGTAACTGAAGAGGGGGAAATTCCTGTAACAAGAAATTTTGCCCTTTACGAATTCAAGCTGCCTCTTGCCCGGGCCGGTCAGATTTCAGAAGCAGATGTTTTTTCTGTGGACAAGGATTTTCATGAGTCTCTGGCAGAAACAAATTCAGATTTTTATGCTGATAAAATCTCCCTTGAAGGACTGGACGGTCATCCCCTGAAAGAAGGAAACGGTGCTCTCTTTACCTGGGTCGGGGGAAAAAGAATTTACATAAGCGGCAGGGCCTGTCTTGCCGGTGAAGGTAAGCGTTTTCTGGAATAAAAATTCAAGTCAACCCTTTAATAAAAAAGATTCTTCCTTTATACTTTTGACTATGGCTAAAACATTCGATGACAAGAAAATCATTTATACTATGGATCGCGTTAGTCGCGCGTATGGAACAAAAGTAGTTTTAAAGGATATCAGCATTTCCTACTACTACGGGGCAAAGATTGGCGTAATCGGTGAAAACGGTGCCGGTAAATCTTCCCTCTTTAAAATTTTTGCCGGAATTGATAAGGACTACACCGGTGAAACAATGCTGCAGCCTGGTTACTCAATGGGCTATCTGGAACAGGAACCTTATCTTGAACCAGGTAAAACTGTTCTTGAGACAGTAAAGGAAGGTGTAAAACCAATCACTGACCTGCTGGCAGAATTTGATAAAGTTAACGAAGCCTTTGGTGATCCGGACGCAGATTTTGACAAGCTTTGTGCCCGTCAGGCTGAACTTCAGGAAAAGCTGGATGCCGCTGATGCATGGAACCTGGACGCAAATCTTGAACTGGCAATGGATGCCCTCCGCTGTCCTCCTGGAGATCAGGTTGTAGACGTGCTTTCTGGAGGTGAACGCCGCCGTGTTGCTCTCTGTCGTCTTCTTTTGCAGCAGCCGGATATTCTTCTTCTTGATGAACCTACAAACCACCTGGATGCAGAAACTGTAGCCTGGCTGGAACGTCACCTGAAAAATTATCCTGGTACAATTATTGCAATTACTCACGACCGTTACTTCCTGGATAATGTTGCGGGCTGGATTCTTGAAATGGATCGTGGTGAAGGTTATCCGTTTAAGGGTAACTATTCTGAATGGCTGGAAGCAAAGCAGAAGCGTCTTGAAATGGAAGAAAAACAGGCCTCTGTTCGTCAGCGTGAAATGAAGGAAGAATTGGAATGGATTCACGCAGGTGCCAAGGGACGTCAGGCTAAGCACAAGGAACACATTACTAAGTACGAGCAGCTCCTTGCTGAAGAATCAAAGCGCATTCAGCTTAAGGATACACAGATTTCAATTCCTGCAGGTCCTCGTTTAGGAAATGTTGTAATTGATGCTGAAAAGCTTACAAAATCCTTTGATGAAAGAGTTCTTTTTGAAAACCTGGATTTCCATATTCCGGCTGGAGCTGTTGTAGGAATTGTTGGTCCTAACGGTGCCGGTAAAACAACTCTCTTTAAGATGATTGCAACTGCAGCAGGTCAGCAGGTTCAGATGCCTGATGGTTCAATGGGCCAGGAAAAGCCTGATTCAGGTTCCCTTAAAATTGGTGAAACTGTAAAACTTGTTTATGTTGATCAGATGAGAAGCAAACTGGATCCGAACAAGACTATTTACGAAACCCTGTCTGGTGGTTCTGACTTAGTACGTCTTGGAGCAGTTGATGAAAAGGGGCATCCTGTAAACGGAGCTGTTCGTGAAATTAATGCCCACGCTTACTGTTCATGGTTTAACTTCTCAAGTGCAGAACAGAACAAGAAGATTTCAGTTCTGTCTGGTGGTGAAAAGAACCGTCTTAATATGGGTATGATGTTTAAGGAAGCAGGCAACGTTCTTCTTCTGGACGAACCTACAAACGATCTGGATATTACAACAACCCGTTCTCTGGAAGAAGCAATTAATTCTTTTGCCGGGGTTGTAATGGTAATCAGCCACGACCGCTACTTCCTGGACCGTATTTGTACACATATTCTTGCTTTTGAAAACAATTCAGAAGTTAAGTGGTTCGAAGGCAACTGGTCTGAATATGCTGAATGGCGTAAGAAGGAACTTGGTATTGATGAGGATCATCCTCACAAAACAGTTTATCGTAAACTTACAAGATAGTTAGTAAAAAAGAAAAGGCTGAATTCCCTGAATTCAGCCTTTTTGCTTAAAGAAATAAATCTTTAGAATATGATAGAAATACCAACTTTTGGAACAATATCTGCCTGGATTACATAATTCCAGTTCATGTCGTTTACAGCATCAGAGGTTGTTCCTCCAGAAGATTTCGTTGTAAGTACCGGTTTGAAATGGTAACTTGCAAGAAGGCCTGCATGTACAGCAATCTTTTCTGTAATATTTATACCGCCTTCAAATTTAATGCCTGCACCCCAGGTAGTCATGGATGTATGAGCACCAGTATTATTGTCAAATTCAACCATACTGTAAGAAACACCTGGTGTAATCATGTAATAGGATTTTTCATTTGCAATCCTATAGGTCAAACCTGCGAAGAAAATAATATCCTGTACATTTTTAATGGCTACAGTATCTTCCTCATCTGTGGTTGTGTCAAATACGTGGCTCCAGTTATGAGTATCGATTGAATCAGAAAACTGATAAGAACCTTCTGCTGAAATTCCCAGATTATCTGTTAAGAATATTGTAGCACCAGCTCCTGCTCCAAAAGATTTTTGAAGAAAAAGTACTCTTATGTACTCATCATCTTCTTCCCAATTTAAAAAAGTTACCTGACCTGCATAAGTTCCATCAGCATCTACCTTAAAACCAAATGCAAATGCTGAACCTGTTAGTGTTAATGCTGCCAGAACAGCCATAATAATTTTTTTCATTAAAAACCCCCTTCGTTTTTTTGAAGTATTGTTAGTATTTTAAAGTTTAATTCAGAATTTTCCACAATACAAGAAAAAAACGTTGAAGGTCTTGTTATATTTAAAAATAAATCTATACGGTTTTATAGTAAAATCGTGATGGGGTTAAGAATTTGTATCAGTATTCATACCATTCATCATAAAAGTCACTTGGATCAAAGTCAGACTCTTCTTCATCATCATAATCGTCATAATCATCATAATCGTAGAGGCTGTCTTCAGAATCATCTTCATCAGAAAGGTCTTCAGTGTTATCAAGGAGATCCTGAGCACCGCTTTCACCGTATTCTTCTTCTGTCCAGTATTTGTATTCCGATTTGTCGATTGTCGCAGTCTTCCTCATTTTAACAGATATGGACATTGAATCTCCAGAATAGGCCAGGGAAAAACCGTATGTAATTTCAGGTCCTTTTGGATTAAAGTGGAAGTTGAAGTCTCCCTTGAAAGCCATTCCCATGAGCAGCATAAGAGCAATTGTCTCCTGGTCAACTTCCACATCCTGATTCAATGAGCTTAAAACTTCAATATAATCTGCCAGAGAACAGTAAGAATCATCCTCTGTAATGTAGACTAAAGAATTTGCCTCATTGCCGTATATTGAAATGTCACTCTGGGTGGTTTCATGTTCACCGTTTGCCGAAATGCTTATAAACATTTTCCATTTACCGGCAATCCAGCTGCTGCCAATTAAATCTGTATTAATATTAATTACATCATCTGCAAATGCCAGCCCCATTGTTAAAAAAGCGGCTAATAAAAGTGCTGATAGTTTTTTCATGGATAACTCCTTTTTCGTATTTTTTTGTATTTAGCCCGAAATTCGATTTTTGAAAATCATTGTAATTATCAAAAAAAACGGCGTTAAGGAGTGAAACGGCTTGCGAAATCACTCATTTTGTGCTGCCGCGACAAGCGGCAACCGTTTATAATTACAAGCACAAAATGCGTGAAGCAGGCGAGCCTGCGGTTTCGACAAGCCGTTTCACGACTGGAAGCCGTTTTTTTTGTAAAATTTTAAGTTTTCAAAATTCCACATCTGAGCTATTTACATAATACTACCTTTATTTGAGGGTGTTCTTCAATGGATAAGTTTATGGTAAAAGAAGAGTTTTTAATCTTCCATTTATTTCTTTTTTTCGATAACATAGGTGAGGTTTAGTTTTATGAATTCCAGGTTTATTGTTCTTATCCCTGCATTTCAACCTGAGCTTCCTTTATTGAATCTTGTTAAGGATTTTGTAAAAAGACAATTTGAGAAAATTATCATAATTGATGACGGAAACAGCCAGTGTTCGAATGCCGATGAATACAATTCAATTTTGACTCAAACAGAAGAACTTGGTGCTGTCATTCTTCATCATGAAAAAAATGAAGGAAAAGGGCAGGCTCTTAAGACTGGTTTTAAATATATTGTAGAAAACTTTCCTGACTGTAAGGGAGCAATTACTGTTGACTGTGACGGCCAGCATCTTATAAAGGATGTTCTTAATGTAAGCAAGGCTCTTTTTGAAAATCCGGAAAAACTGATTATTGGAGTAAGAAACTTAATGGGCAAAAAGGTGCCTCTGGGAACAAGAACCGGGGACACTCTTGCGGCAGCTTTCTTTAAATTTTCTACTGGAAAAAGATGCAGTGATACACAGTCCGGTCTTAGAGGAATTCCTTCTTCATTGTTTCAATTAGCCTGTGAAGATGAAGGAAGCCGCTACGAATACGAAACAAACTTTTTAAGTGATGCATCTGCTAAAACTGAAATTCTGGAAGTACCTGTTGAAGGAATTTTCAGGACAAATGGAAACTACACCCACTTCAGGCCGATTAAAGATACCCTCCGCCTGTATGGAAGATTCCTTAAATTCAGCACGTCCAGCTTTATTGCATTCATTGTTGATTTCATTGTTTTCCTGGGACTGAATAGTTTTTTTCGTTTCAGGGGAATTGATAATGTAGGAGTGATTTTTGCTTCTACAGCCTTTGCCCGCTTTATTTCAAGCATTGTTAGTTTTATGATTAACCGTGTCTGGAGTTTTAAGGGCAGGGCTAAAAGTAAAAAGAGTTTTCAGCAGTTCGGAAGATTCTTTATACTCTGGTGCATTATTGTTGTCGTAAACTCCGTGCTGGTATATTTGCTGGAAAAAATCTGTATTCCTGTGGCAATAGCAAAACTTATTGCCAATACAGTAACTTTCTTTATTAACTATCTTGGACAGCATAACTGGGTCTTTGTAGAAAAAGACTGATTCTTGAAAATATGGGCGCTTAGGATTATTATAGCGCCTTCAACAAAAAACAAAATTTAAAGGACTCCTATTTATATGGAAAAGACTCTTAATGTTACAAGTGAGCCTGAAAATCAGCCTAAGGAAAATATTCTGGGCACAAAAAAGATAGGCTCTCTTCTTGCTAAATTTGCAATTCCTGGAATTGTTTCCATGGTTGTAAATGCTTTCTACAATATTATTGATCAGATTTTTATTGGTCGTGGTGTAGGTTATCTGGGAAATGGTGCCACATCAGTTATTTTCCCTCTTACAACTCTTGCTATGGCTTTTGCACTCTTGTTTGGAGATGGTGCTGCTGCATACATGAGTCTTAAACAGGGCGAAAAAAAGCCTGAAGAAGCAAAGAAGGGGACTGCAGCAGGTATTCTGGGATTTGCAGGGGTCGGACTGATTCTTGGAATTCTCTTCGTTATTTTTATTAAACCTCTCAGCCGGGCCTTTGGTGCTTCTGAAGGAATTCTGCCTTATGCCGTTGACTATGGTTCAATCATTGCAATGGGGATTCCTTTTATGGCAATTTGTGCTGGAGGTTCAAGCATTATCCGTGCTGATGGTTCCCCTCTCTTTAATATGATTGGTCTTTTTACCGGTACAATTATAAACCTGGTGCTGGACCCTATCACTATTTTTGTATTTAAGTGGGGCGTTCAGGGAGCTGCTGTAGCAACAATTCTTGGTCAGTTTGCAAATGCTGCACTAAATATCTTCTATATTACAAGGAAGATGAAGTCTACTAAACTTGATAAGGAGGCCTGGGCTGGAGCCTTCAGTCATCTTGGAGCAGTTGCCCGTCTTGGAATTTCTTCCTTTATAACTCAGATGTCCCTGGTTGTTGCAATCGCATTAAGAAACAACATCCTCAGCTATTATGGTGCACAGAGTAAATATGGACCTGACATTCCGGTTACAACTCTTGGAATTACAATGAAGACTTTCTCTATTATTATGAGTATTATCATTGGTCTTGCTGCCGGCTCTCAGCCAATTCTGGGCTATAACTACGGGGCAGGAAATTATGGCAGGGTAAAAAAGACTTTTAAGCTGGTCTGCATTATTTCTACAAGTATTTGTATTGTTGCCTTCCTTCTGGCTCAGTTTGCACCTATGGCCATTATCAGTATTTTTGGTCAGGAAAACGATCTTTATAATGAATTTGCAGTAAAATGTATGAGAATTTATCTTATGCTGATTCCTCTTGTGGGCGTTCAGATTTCCAGCGGTATTTTCTTTCAGGCGCTGGGATATCCTGCACAAGCTTCATTCCTTTCTTTGTCAAAACAGATTATTTTCCAGCTGCCGGTAACAATCATCCTGCCATTATTCCTTGGAGTGGAAGGAGTTTTGTGGACTGGACCTCTTTCTGACATTCTGGCCTTTACCGCAACTGTTGTAACATTCCTGATTTACTGGCCTAGAATCTTTAAGAAAAGTAAAGAAGATTAGATTTTTTTAATTAGCCCGAATGTCGAGTTTTGAAAAGTTGCTAACATTACAAAAAAAACGGCGCGAAGGAGTTGTTACGATTAGATAATTAGCAAAAACGAGAAAAGCGTAGTACTCTAGA
>JAEEGH010022435.1_pt1 | contig 12937 bp, 12 predicted proteins | sample 9134181 | NCBI WGS metagenome assembly JAEEGH01 (sample SAMN16246544, study PRJNA631951) | gut metagenome | biome: gut microbiome; feature: rumen; material: DP-attached | host: Bos | place: Iran: Karaj | collected 2018-10 | reverse complement strand
TGCAGTCCTTGCAGAGTTCGAAAGAGTCACCGTGGTCGAGGTGGAGCACGATCTGCGGATTGGCGCAGCCGAGTTCCTTGGCGTATTCAACAGCACCCTGGGCCATGTAGCGGAGGATGGTGCCGTTTGCGTAGTTACGAGCACCCTTAGAGACCTGCATGATCACCGGAGACTTCTGCTTCACAGCAGCCTGCACGATAGCCTGCATCTGTTCCATGGTGTTGAAGTTGAAAGCCGGGATAGCGTAGCCACCCTTAACAGCCTTTGCAAACATTTCCCTGGTGTTCACCAGGCCGAGTTCCTTGTAAGAAACTGCCATTTGATTTACCTCTTGAGTGATTGGCGACCTAGGCCGCCGGTTTAAAGTTACGCGGCTAAATTTAGCAAATTCGCTTCCGTTTGGAAACACGGGAACGAAAAAATATCAACGTGGAATGGGGTGGCGGGGGCGCGCTCACTTGCGCAGCTTCGACATCGCAAGCAAGACCTCTTCGCGGAGTTTCCGGAGAACTTCCGGGTCGGGATTGTGCGGCGGGAGAGGGGGTGCCGTTTCAACTTTGATGGGTGCCTTGGTGGCGACCCGCTTTGCAACGTCGGCTTTTGAAATTTGCGAGACCCCTTCTGGCGATTCCTTGAGCATTGCCTGGATTGCCTCGACCATCTCGATATCGTGTTTTCGCCACGCCCTTTTCCCGGCCCTGTTCCGTGGGACGTGGAGAGACGGAATGACACTCTCCCAATATCGCAGGGTATAGTCCGGGATACCGGTCTTTTGGGATACTTCCTTTGTCGACCAGTAAACCTTGCTTATCTTGAGGTTTCCGTACTGCATGCGTTAAATAATATACTCTTGTGTCCGCAGCAAAGCAAGCCAAGTGCCCCCATTGGAGAGCCTATTTTACGTAACTCCTTATTTTTCAATATGTTATGCAATTTCCAATATAATACGGAAAGAAAGGAATATCTAGTGGAAAAAGCGACTTTCAAGGTTACGGGGCGTATAAATTTTGGAAAAATGCCAGCCTTATACGCCCTGTGGCAAAACAGGATTTCATGCGGGGCGTATAAGATGTTTGTTTCGCCGACTCTTATACGCCCTTTGGTGAATTTTTAGCAATTTTTTTTCAATTATGATGCCATTGACATTAATTTTGGACTGTTAAAGAGTCTTTGTAAACGATTTGGGGCGTATAAATTATGGAAAAATGCCAGCCTTATACGCCCTGTGGCAAAACAGGATTTCATGCGGGGCGTATAAGATGCTTGTTTTGCCGAGTCTTATACGTCCTTTGGTGTTTTTTCTCGCATCTTTTTGCAGTTCCTTTTTTTGCCGACGTTTTACATGCGTTTTCGCCTGCCAGAATATAGATTTGAGATTGAAAGGTCCCGAGGTCTTATGAAGTCGTTTTTTTCTATGGTAAAGATTGCCGCTTTGTTCTCTTTGGCACTCTCCTCTTTCGCTTTTGCGGAGGGCGGCGTCACGTACACACTCCATAAGTCCGCAAACCCGACCGCCGACGAAGAGGATGCCTACAGGCGCATCACTACCGTCATGGATTCGGCGGTCAAGCTGTACAATACATATTCGAACCTCTCCAAGTTCATCAACGTGTATTACTCGCCGGGAGTGCCCACGGCCGAGGCGAGCAGCAACGGCGACCTGCGTTTTGGCGAAAACCGCAGTTACATGGTGGTCCCGACGGCCATGCACGAGATGGGGCATACGATGGGCATCGGCACGACCCAGGAATACTGGGATGCATGCCAAGATGGCGTTTTCAGGAACGACAAGGTCCAGGCTAAGCTCCGTGAACTGAGCGGCAAGTCGAGTGACGAGCTCCATTGCGACAGGCAGCATATCTGGCCGTACGGGTTGAACCAGGCCAGCGAAGTCAAGTCCGAGAAGGACCTGATCATCCATGTGCAGCTCGTCGATTTTATCCACCAGCAGCTATTCAAGGAGGCGTTCTATAAGCAGGGGAGGATCAAATCCCTCGCCAACTCCAAGTGCATGGGGATTACCTCCGACAATGCGCTTGAACTGATGGACTGCTCCAAGGAAGAGACCTTCGTGAAGATTTTCTCCGTGGGCGACAATCCGGTCACCTATTACATCAAGCTCGGGAACCGCGTGGTGGACATTCCGAACGAGTCGACCGCGGCGGGTGTGAAGGCATCGACCTACGGCTACAACGGCGGTGGTCACCAGAGGTACGTGTTCGAAGGTGCGAATGTGAACACCCCGAACGCCCTTTACCTCAAAAACGCCAAGAGCGGCCATTACCTGCAGGCCGTCGACAATTCCGTGGTGCAGAACCCGAAAAAGAATTCCGATGACTTCATCTGGCAAATCGAGGAGGATGCCTCTACGCCAGATACCTCCAAGACTCCGGACACGACGAAGACCACCGACACAACCAAGACTAAAGATTCTTCAAAGACGACGGATACGACAAAAGTTGCAGATACAACCAAGACACCTGATACCTCCAAGGTGGCTGACTCGACAAAGCCTGCTGACACCGCCAAAGTTGCGGATTCTTCCAAAACCGGAGACTCGTCAAAAACCTCGATTGCCCGAATCCGGGAAATGAAGGTTGACCTCGCTCCGGCAAGAATTTACGACCTCAAGGGCCGTTCCGTTGGCAAGCAATCGCTCGGCAGGAACCGCGAAACGCACCGCATCTTGTTCCGCAAATAGCGAATTTCGCCTACATAACACCCTTTTTTCATATTGTTCGCTAAATATCGTAACTCATTGAAAAATAAAGACTTATGTATTTTTGCGTATAAAAAAGACCGCTCGTTTGAGCGGTCGAATTTCTTTTTGCCTTTCCGGTTAGATTACATGCCAAAGGCGTCGTCAGCCTGGGCACTCACGTCCGGAGAGATTTCCGTGATGGGAGAGGAGGCTTCGGCTTCCGGGGCGAAAGCTGCGGCATTGGCAGATTCGGCGGGAGCGTCGTTGGAGGTCTTTTCAGTCATCGAGAGCTTGCCTTCCTTGAACTTGTACATGGCAATCGTGGTCGGCTTCTTGGTGAGCTGAATGAATCCCTGTCCTGCTTGCTTGTTGATGAAGCGAGCCTCGTGCGCCATCATGACGACAGCACGGAATACAGAGCCCTGACATTGTTCATTGGAATAGATGTCGTCCAGGTAAACTCTCTGATCAGGCATTTGGACCTCTGGAAAAAGTTTTAGAAGAGGGAGAGGGATTCGAACCCTCGTTACCGTAAAGTAAACACGCTTTCCAAGCGTGCGCCTTCAACCACTCGGCCATCCCTCCTTAGGATGTGGAGCCAAATATAATTTATTCCTTTTGATTTGTCAAGCGATTTGGCCGTTATTTTGCATATTTTTTGCGAAAAAAACAAAAAATTTTGCCACAAGCCTCAGGCATCGCGCCTCGAACCTCGGCCTCACACTTACATCTTGCTAATTTCATCCCAGACCGTCTGCACAAGCGGCTCGATGGTCTTCGGGGTGAAGTCGAACTTGATGCCCGCTGTATTGAACATTTCGGGAATAGATACGCTGTAGCCGAGGCTTTCGGCCTTGAAAAGCTTGTCGATAGCGGCAGGGCCTTCTTTCTTGAAATTCGCCCAGACCTGCAGGGCGCCCAGCTGCGCGATACCATATTCTATATAGTAGAACGGGCACTCGAACAGGTGAAGCTGCTTCTGCCAGAGGTTCCGGCGGACGGCCTCAAGCCCGGAGTAGTCCACGCCCGCGTCGTAACGGGACATGATTTCGTCCCAGATGTCGCTGCGGTCTTCTGCCGTATGTTCGGGATATTCGTAAAGCCTGTGCTGGAAACTGTCGATGCTCGCCACCCACGGGAAAAGCCAGACGACGTCGGCCAGTTCGCCCAAAACGCTGCGCTGGATGGATTCATTGTCATCGCCGTAGAATGGCTTGAGGTTCGACATACCGATGAGTTCCATACTCATGCTCGCCACCTCGGCAAATTCCGCCGGCACATCGCGGTACGGGAAAATCGGCTGGTTTGCAAGCGCGAACTGGTGGAACGAGTGGCCGGATTCGTGCAGGAGCGTGTAGATGTCGCGGTCTGTGGCGGCCGAGTTCATGAAGATGAAGGGGAGGCGGCTCTCGTCGAAACCGATCTGGTAACCGCCCGGAGCCTTGCCGAGCCTGGAATCCGGGTCGATAAGCTTCTTCATCTGCATCTCGCGGGCCCACTTGCCCGCCTGCGGGTGAACTCCCTCGAAAATCTGGTCAACCTTCTCGATAAGTTCCTCGCCGGTCTTGTACGGAGTCAGCGGCGGACGGTTCAGCGGATCAACGTCCAAGTCCCACGGGCGCAGCTTCTCGAGGCCCATTTTCTGGGCGCGACGCTTGTACATTTCGCGCTGGAGGGGGAGAACAAGCTTTTCAACACTCTCATGGAAATCCTTGCAGTCGTCCGGAGTGTAGTCAAAACGACGCTTGGCAAGGAATATATAATCAATGTAATCCTTGCAGTGCGCATTCTTGGCAATCTTGTTGCGGATTTGGAACAACTTGTCGAAGGCATCGTCAAGTGGCTTCTTGTCTTGGAGGCGGCGTTCCCAGACGGTGCGCCAGGCCTTTTCGCGCAAGTCACGATCCGTCCTTTCGAGGTAAGCACCGACTTGCTGGAGCGTCTTGACACTGCCGTCGAACTCGACGCTCATGCCGCCGGTAATCTTCTGGTAGTCCTGGATGGCCTTGGTTTCTTCGGTCGAAAGGGGAATATTTCTCGGGTCGAACAAGTCCAACGAGACCTGGACGCTCTTGAACCAGATGCCGAATTCGCCCTTCAGGTCGTTGAAACTGGGGTGGGCGACGAGCTTCTTGTTCAGTTTGTCGTTGTATTCGTTCGAAATGGGCTCGATATTTTCTACAAAATCTCCGTAGGCCTTGGCGGCAGCCTCGTCCTGGGTGTTCAGCGTCATTGCCACGTAGCGGCGGCTGGAAACTTCGGCCAGCACCGATTCCAGTTCGCTCCACTTGAAAATCCAGTTGCGCAGCGCGGCAGGCGAGGGCTCGACCTCGGCGGTGAGGAGGGACTGGAATAGGGAAGTGACGAGCGAAACGTTGTCAGGATTGAAATTTTGCGGTACAAAAATTCTGTTCATGTTAGTTACCTTCGGGCAGAATAGCACCTACCCAATCGTTCACGATTCCGTTGATGATGGAAGTCCTTACGGTTTCCATGATGTTGCGCATTTCTTCGTCCGAAATGTCGCGTTCGATATTAAAATCTAGCGGGACGGTGGCTCCGTCAGAGTCCAAAGCGACCTCGATGACACCCACAATCTTAAAATGCCGGACGTCGGGCAGCTTGAAAATACGCCTGTCCAACGGGAACTGCGTCTTGACCGACAGCGAGTTCTTGCCCGGATTGAGCTGGCTGGAATCCTTGAGCGTGACCGGCAGCGTGATAATCGTGTCGAGCGTTATGTTCGCGTTGAACGAACGGATCCACAACGTGTCCTTGCTCTCGTTCGTCGCCGAAAGCGCTATGTCGAGGCTTGCCGTCCCGAGTTCCTTCTCAATAATCCCACGGGCGAAATTCTGGAGCATCGTCACGACCTGGGGGTTCGGCAGGAATCCCGAAGCGAGCCCTTTCTCCGGGAAAAGGTCCTTGTTGATGTTGACCGAGTCCAGCGAGAGCGCCTCGAATTCCAGCTTTGTCTTGGAAAGGATGTCGGCCGCGGCAATTTTCCTAGTGGCGGAGCAACCCGCCAGCACCAGGATACCCAAAAGCGCCATCAACAAAAAGGCCGCGATTCCCGACCGACGCATGGCAAAACTCCCTAGTCCGATATTTTTCTTGATTTTCATCTTTCTATCCATGAACAATATAATAAAATAGTTGGTTTGCCTTGGCTCCAAAAGGGCATTGGGGCCAAAAGTGGCGTTTTGCAGTGATTTTTGTCTTTGAAAAAGCCATTTTATGCAGTAATTTCTATTTTCCATTAAATTTCTTTCTATTGATGATTGCCGATAATGCGGATTATGTAAACTAAACAAACGGAAAAGAATCGGAGGTTTTCATTATAGTTTCTTTTGGCTGTTCCCGCTCTTGCTGAAGAACGGTTAAACATAATCCAACTGCACCATTATCCTTGATAAATATTGTAAGTCGTTGAAAATTAAAAAGTTATAAAGTTTTGCTGATAAAATTTATCGTTGTATTGGCAAGACCTGATCGTGTCTATAGTTGCAGGAACTTGTAATTATCAATCACTGGGCGTATAAGGAGTCCTTTTTTCGAAGATTTATATGCTTTTTTAAATTGTATTTTTTTGCTGGGGCGTATAAGAAGATTCATTCCTTGATGTTTATATGCCCCTCAAGAGCTTTTTAACGCGTTTTTTATGCTGTAAACGTATTTTCAGAGCGAGTTGAAACCATATTTCTTTTTTCTCTTGCTGTTTATTGCTGAGAGGGGCGTATAAGGAGTCCTTTTTTCAAAGATTTATATGCTTTCCTAAAATCCGCTCTTTCGACAAAACGTATAAGACGAGCTAATCTTCGATATTTATACGCCCCGAGGCAGCAACGTTTCAAAATAAAACTTTTTTGAGCGTGCACCTGCCCTAATCCCCTACTTTACCTTTGGCATATTTTTTGCTAAATTTGGGTCGAAAATGTAAAACAGATGCCCGGCATTTTTTCGGGCGATTATATATAAGGCAATTTGAAATGGCTGAAGATAAAAACGAACAGGAACCGACCGCAGAAGAAAAGGCAAAATTCGAACAGGACGTGCTCAAGGCCGCCGAAGACGCGATGAAGATGGAAGCCGAGGCGAACAAGGCTGACGAAGCCCAGGCCGAAGCTGCCACCGAACAACCCGCCGACGCCGCGGAACAAGCTGCTGACCAGGCTCCCGAATCTACAGAATCTGCCGAGGACGTGCTCAAGGCCGAACTTGCTGCCGCCAACGACCGCAACCTGCGCCTGATGGCCGAATTCGACAACTTCCGCCGTCGCAGCGCCAAGGAACAGCTTGAACTCATCGAGACCGCTAACGGCAAGCTCCTGGAAAAACTCTCCGAAGTTCAGGACAACTTCGAGCGCGCCTTCGCGAGCGAAAACAAAGCCAAGGACCTGGAAGCCTTCGAGAAAGGTATGCAGATGATCTACAACCAGTTCGCCAAGATTCTCACCGACGCTGGCCTCGAACAGATTGACCCGACCGGTGCCGAATTCGACCCGAACTGCCACGAAGCCCTGATGCAGCAGCCCAGCGAGACCGTGCCCGAAGGCCACGTGGTGACCGTGTTCCAGAAGGGTTACAAACTCAAGAACAAGATCTTGAAGACCGCGAAGGTGATCGTCTCGTCCGGGAAGTAATCCCGCACAATCTCCTCCCCTTTTCTCACAAATCAGACATTATTCAAAATCCAGTATATTGCCGGATGATTGTTTTTCAATCGGCGGTATTTGTCGGCGAGTTCCCGGAACCGTGCTCTGGATTTAGGGTTCACTTTATCACACATGATGTTTTCGTCTATGAAAATAATGAGGTCTAAAAAGTTTCTGCAGAAATAGAATGGTATAGACCGTCCATAGGGTAAATTTTTTGGACTGAGATCAATATCTCCCCCATAAGGGTAAGGATTGTCTTGGCGTAGGAATGCATACATATAATAGAAAGGAAATATGGCGCGGACTTGAAGAATTTCGTAATTCCATGGCGTAAATTCGCGTTTGTTCGATGGACTTAGCGCAGGTCCAAACATTAACTGCCACCGGATTCCATCCTTCGTCACAACATAAATAGAGCAGGCTGAAAAAAAGAAGAAAGACATGCATGCAAGGGCTGCAATGGGAAGAAACCAGTGAGAATGGAACAGTTCCACTATATTAAGGACTTCGCTAAAAAAGTAAAAGCCATAAAGAAAGACAGCCCCGTTAAACAGCCTCAACCCAAGACGTAGGCTCAAAACGACGTGTTTTTCCGTAAAGTCATGCATTTCAGTCTAAATTTATAATAATAAATGAAATTTGAAACTTGAACAACGCCCTTTTCATAACCAAAAAAAGCGGATTATTCGGCGAAAACAATGCCTAGAGCGGTGCAGAACAAGCTGAAGGCTCTACTGCAATCGCTAAAGGTTTCTGGACCCATACAACCACTTTTCTGGCATTACTCAAAACTTGGCGATAACAGGTATCATTGTCACATCGCTTTGAACTGGGTCGCTTGCTCACGAGGCCGTTTTTTTTAGTGTCAAAGAGTCAATGCAGTTTTATGCAAAATGCAGAGTTTTTATCAAAAATACAGTAAAATTCTTAAAAAAAATAGCGTTTTGCAGTTGATAAATGTATATTTATATTGTAAAAAAGGAGCATTATATGGCACAAGCAACGATATCCGCACGCATCGACAGCAAAGACAAAGAAAGCTTTGACAAGTTCTGCAGCAATGTGGGGCTGTCCACTTCTGCCGCCATTTACATGTTCGTGAAAAATGTCATCAACGAGCGCCGCATCCCCTTTGAAGTTCGCGAGCCCTCCCCCCGCTACAACGCAAGCGACATCGAAGCCCTCAAGAAAGGCATCGAACAGCTCAACGCCGGGAAGGGTGTTGAACACGAACTTATTGAGGTAGATGACTGATGAAGAAAATTTGGTCAGACAAAGCCTGGGACGACTACATTGACATCCTTTCGTGCAAAGGACATTACGAAGACGTTTGACAATTAAAGGGGGATGCCTCCCCCTGGCTCGCACTTCGTTGCTCCCCACCCCTACTCCTAAGGGCTCTGCCCCTAAGACTCCGAATGGCGCATCAAACTGAGTTCCTCCCCAAATATTGTTTTACTTCCGCTAATTTTGTATATTATCACTTGACAGGCACCGGTAGCGGATTTCCGACTACAAGCCAAGTTCGACTAGAAAAAGCCGACTTTTGTTATATCCCCAATCGAAATTGGGATTTCATATATCAAAAGTCGGCTTTTTTTTGTTTGTTAATGTTCAACTCTATTGACGGATAATCAAAAATTGATTATTTTCAATTCTATGTTGGCAGTCGTGAAAAAGCCCCGTATTGAAATCCGTGCGAAGCACATCCCTGCTCCGCTTGTCAGGTTTTTAAAGGATACCTACAAGCCCGAAAACGTGGCGGTCTGCAAAAACGAAGATTCTATTCCCTTCGAGGAGTCCTACTGGTTCAAGAATCTGGATTCCACTCCCGGCGAAATGATTGTCGCGAACCGCGATTTGCGCAACTGGTCGCAGGTCACCCTTGCGGAAAAACTCGGAATTCAGGTCCAGAACCTCTGCGCCATGGAAAACGGACGCCGGGCGGTATCCCGCAAGATGGCGATAAAACTTGGAGAAATCTTCGGAACGGATCCCGTAGCATTCTTTGACTTTAGCAAGTAAAGGGGGACGCCTCCCCCACGGAGGATTTTTGCGTTTTTAGAGCCTTTTCGAAATTTCACTTGCTTTGTCAGAGAAATTTTTGTATATTAAGCACAGAACAGGGCGGTAGGTCGCCGCCTGAGAAAAAAAGAAAGACCAATTTGATGAAACAGGGCGGTAGGTCGCTGCCTGAGATAAAAAAGAAAGACCAATTTGATGCCGTTTTTTATATGAAAGTATAAAAGACGGCGTTTTTTTTTGAGGAAAATATGCTAGAAAATCATTCTCTTGTCCGGCTAAACGCCGAGTTTTTTGAACGTCATAAGGACCATGCTGAAATATTAAGCAAGCAGGAAAGACCTCATCTCGTGCTGGTTATCCAGGTTGGGGCGCTCACCTTTGCCGTTCCATTTCGCACCAGCGCACACCGTCCAAAACTTGGTAAAATATCGCACTGTTTCTTCTTTTCGACATCTGGCCGACGCAGTCTAAGCAAGGAAGGGAAAATTCCTGCTTTGGATTTTTCAAAAGCAGTCGTTGTGACTGAACGGGATATCGGCAAGGATGCGGTTATCGACCATGCGGAATTCATCGAAATGCACGACAATATGAAAACGATTGAAGTGCGGTTCCGGGCGTTCTTGAAGTATTATCTCGATTGTATAAAGACTGGGGAAAATCTCGATAAACCGGTAATTCGGTATTCCGCTTTGCAGTATTTCAAAGACGAAATAATGTCCCTAAATTTTGAAAACGATACTTGATTTTTGAAAAAAGCAATTTTTGGGGCATTTTTTATGGAAAAAGATTTCATATGTGCAAATTTTGCACATATGGGTGCAAATAATCAGACTTATAACTCATCCCTATACAAGCGATAAGCCTTGCGGTATGGGGTAAAAATCGGTGTGTTAGGGCGCGGGGTGGTTGTTTTGGGGCGGGGTTTGGGTTATATTTAGGGGTGAGGTTATTTATGCTGAAGAAGTTTGTTCTGGGGGGGGATGGTTGTGGTGGCGGCGTTGCTTGGCAATGCTTGCGGGGACGACGGTTCGAGCGAATCCCCGGCGGGGCCTGCGGATAGCGAGCTTACCCTCTCCTCCTCCAGCGACAACGCTGTTTCCAGCAGCAGCGAGAAGAACGAAGCAATCTCCAGTAGTTATTTATCGTCTTCGTCAAGCAAAAAAGCTGTCAGCAGCAGTTCATCCAGCGACGGAAAATCTTCGTCCAGTTCCGGAAAAGTTGAATCGAGCAGCAGCATGGGCGAAAAATCGTCATCGAGCGAGGGGGCGACTGGCAGCAGTTCTTCGGATGTTGTCGTGGGGTCGTCTTCTTCGGAAAAGTGTTCTTCGAGCGTGGCGGAATCCTCTTCGTCGGTAGAAAGTTCGTCTAGCGAGGAGCCGTCTTCGTCATCTGTCGTGGAGTCCTCTTCAAGCGTTGCAGAAAGCAGTTCTTCCAGTATGAAACCAGAAGAATCATCCTCGTCAGAGGAAAGTTCATCTAGCATGAAGCAATCCTCTTCCAGTGTTGTTGTAAGTAGTTCTTCTGTTGAAAGTGTTGCTGAAATAAAACCAAATGGATATTACAAATCTAATTGCCCTGAAGGGAAAAAATGCAATTATGTTTCTACAGATTACCTAAATCAAAAATTTCTTCTAGATAACAAATATGGCGAAATTCGAGATGATCGTGATGGAAAAATATACAAAACAATTAAAATTGGTGAACAAATTTGGATGGCTCAGAATTTGAACTATACGACAAATAAAAGTTGGTGTTTCGAAAATGAATCTTCAAATTGTGATAAATATGGACGACTTTACACATGGGCCGGTGCGATAGATTCATTAAGATTATATCGTCTAGCTGAAATACATTGCGGCTATAATCGGACGTGTTCCTTTTTGAGCGAAACGAAATGGCGAGGAGTCTGCCCACTGGGCTGGCATTTGCCGACTAAAGCAGAATTTGACACACTAGTTATTAAAGTGCTTTGGCGTTCTTCTGCTCTAAAGTCCAATACAAGTTGGATTGATGAAAATGGAAACGATTGTAGTGGTGATGATTCCTTCGGATTCTCAGCAATGCCTGCTGGATGGAGGTTTTATCTTAATAACGCATTTGACCAATTGGGGCAACAAGCCTACATTTGGAGCGTCTCTGAATACGAATATCCTTATAATAAGAACAGTGCTTATCATCTATTTTTGTCTGCGGTTAATGATGAAGTAGCTGTTGGAAACACCACAAAGAGCGATGCAAGCTCCGTTCGATGCATAAAAGATTCTGAATAAGCCTGGTGTTTACGGCGCAGAACCTCTGGCACACGACTCCATCCTAAACGACGACATTCCAATCGACAGAATACGCTGGGCTCTCCCCCGGCGTTATTTTTTATGAGGAGGAATCGGGGGTTTTAGGGGGTGTCCCCCTAGGAGAGGGGGTGGTGAGCAACGGAGTGCGAACCAGGGGGAGGCTTCCCCCTCCCCTCCTTTTTTAGAGATTGCTGCTCCCCGATTCTTTTTTGAGATTGCTTCGTCACTTCGCTCCTCGCAATGACAATTCTCATCCCGCGCCATCCTAACCACCAACCACTAACCACTGCCTACTATTTCATTATGAAACAGACCGGTTTTACCCCTTTCTAGGCCGCTTTCTTGTTTCAGAACGAAACAAAATGGCCGTTTTTTGCCAGTTATTAGCATTTGGCACGGGTTTTGCTTATGTATGGGCGTAAAAAATCGCCCCGTTCAGATTGATTCGCGGGCGGCAAGAATTTAAAATAGGAGACTCACTATGAGCAAGATTATCGGTATTGACTTGGGAACGACCAACAGCTGCGTGTCCGTGATGGAAGGCGGCAAGCCGGTCGTCATCGCTAACGCGGAAGGTTTCCGCACCACCCCGTCCATTGTCGCTTTCGGCAAGAACGGCGAACGTCTGGTGGGCCACGTGGCAAAGCGTCAGGCCATCACCAACCCCGAAAAGACTATCTACTCCATCAAGCGTTTCATGGGCCGTACCGCCGGCGAATGCTCCGCTGCCGAAAAGAACATGCCCTACAAGCTGGTGGGCACGGGTTCTGACCCGGTGCGCGTGCAGGTGGACGACAAGCAGTTTGCTCCTCCCGAGATTTCGGCCATGGTTCTCCAGACCATGAAGAAGATTGCCGAAGACTACCTGGGCCAGCCGGTGACGCAGGCCGTGATTACGGTCCCCGCCTACTTTAACGACTCCCAGCGTCAGGCCACGAAGGATGCCGGCAAGATCGCTGGCCTCGAAGTGCTGCGTATCGTGAACGAACCGACGGCTGCAGCACTTGCCTACGGTCTTGACTCCAAGAAGAGCGAAAAGGTCGCCGTGTATGACCTCGGTGGCGGTACGTTCGATATCTCTATCCTGGAAATCGACGACGGCATGTTCAGCGTGAAGGCCACCAACGGCGATACAATGCTCGGCGGTGACAACTTCGACGAAGTGATTATCGACTGGATCAACGACGAATTCAAGAAGGACAATCCGGGCATCGACCTGAAGAAGGACAAGATGGCCCTGCAGCGTTTGAAGGACGCCGCTG
>JAEEGH010022433.1_pt1 | contig 12939 bp, 8 predicted proteins | sample 9134181 | NCBI WGS metagenome assembly JAEEGH01 (sample SAMN16246544, study PRJNA631951) | gut metagenome | biome: gut microbiome; feature: rumen; material: DP-attached | host: Bos | place: Iran: Karaj | collected 2018-10 | reverse complement strand
GGTCTTGTATTTCACCGCGAACAACTGCTCGTTCCCCTTAAGGATCGAATAACGGGCAATCGCCTGATCGGTTTCGCTGCAAAGAACAATACCTATCGTCGGATTGTCGTCGGGCTGCTTCACCAGCTCATCATACATCCTGCGGTACATGTCCATCTGGCCAACGTCCTGATGCGTAATACGCCCGACCTTCAAGTCTATGAGGAAGTAGCATTTCAAGATTGAATTGTAGAAGACAAGGTCGATGAAGAAGTCCGCCGTTTCGGTGCGCATGTGCTTTTGACGCGCCACAAAACAGAAGCCCCGGCCCAGTTCCATCAGCACATCCTTCAGATGCGAAATGAGCGCCGACTCAAGTTTTGTCTCGCGGAGTTTCACCTCGGCAGGAAGACTCAAGAACTCCAGCATCATCGGGTTCTTTATGAAGTCAGCGGGAACAAGCGACTTGGGCTTGTCGGGCAATGGCGTCAATGGGAGTTCCTTGCGCTTGCGGCGGCGGTCGGGATTTGCGCCAGACAGGAGCCTTTCATACGACTGCGTGGCGATTTGCCGATCGAGGTATCGAGTCCCCCACGACGATGCAATACATTCGTTCATGTACCATTCGCGTGCGATAGGATCAGAAACTCTCGTCAATGACCTATAGTGCGTCCAACTCAATTCGTGACGCAGTGCGTCACGAATCGGGAAGGCGAGATAAAACAAACGCATGTAGCGCAAATTGCTCTCGTCATAGCCACTTCCGTATTCAGCGGTCAGACGACGCGCCAAATCCCGAAGCACGGCTTTGCCATACTCGGCTTTGCGCTTTCCCTTTTGTTCGTCCTCGACAATCAGGAAGCCCACGCGCCAGTTCGCCTCCACCATCGCCCAGTTCGCGACACGCGAAACAACGCCATGCGCTTCCTGTATGACATTTCTGACCGCCCGATAAAGCCTGTCCGAAACGACAGCGGCATTTCGTTTGTTCAAAGTTTCTCTCATGATGCCTCCTATTAGATCCTTTTGCCCTCCAACTGTCGATCTTCCGCCAACCCAACCGAACCCATTCCACCCTCGCCCAACTGGCGGAGGATATGGTAGCGCCCGGCAAGTATCGTCCCGCCGCCGCCTGCGATTGTCTTGTCGTCGTTGATGGTTCTATCCAACATGATTCACACTCTCTTCTGTACCATAGCAACCTTCAATCCGCAGACTCGGCAAATAGATTCGGCTCGTTCTCAACAAGGTCATTCGCCAAATACTTGTAGTCCATGTTTTCGATACCGAAAAGTCCCTGGTCTATTTGCCGAGAGAGACGGCTGCGATAGTAGATGGCCATCGCCTCGTCAGGGGTAATGCGCCGTATTTCTGCGAGATAGGCGATTATACGCTCCTCCAGCCGTTCTTTGTATGTATCAATCTTAACATTGAATTTTACTTCATCCCTTTCTCGGACGTATTCCGTCAAATCCTCAATCAAGGCATTCGCGCCAAGGGAATGAAGGACTTCGTAATGCGGAATCAAGTAATCATGCAACGCGCCAGAACGCTTGCAAATGGAATACGCCTCAGAGGGCGACTTGCCCCAAGCTGCCGCAAGGATGTGGATCAAGAAAACCACAAAGGTCAATTCTTTTCTCGTTGACATGCTACATTCTCCTCATTTCAAGGCACCTGTAGTATAACATATTCGCCCAGTGTTCGCCATTGCAACGATTACAGAATCGGATGTTTGAGAGATTGAAAGTTTCGGGGTTTCGGGGTTTCGAAGTTTCGAACACATTGGGGACCGTCCCCACACATCATTATTGGGAACCAAATCCTTTCTTGCTTTCGTTATTGGGAGTTTAGGGGTTTTGGAGATTTACAACAACTCCAAGACTCCGAAACTCCAAGCAGCGAAAGCAATTACACTATTGGGAACGGGTCCCTACAACTTCAAGGGGACAGTCCACAGAGGAGTAGACTTCGTACTTTTGGCTTCCAACAATGCACATCCGCTCGCAGGCGTCAATCGACGATCTGGCAGGCTTCTTTCAGGCGCGTGGCGAGAGAGTGGGCGAAGCGGCGCACTTCAAGAAGGTCGACTTCGGGATGTTTTCTGTAGTAGGCGATCTTCGCGGTGGGAAGTTCGCTCATTGGCACGAGCTCGCAGGCCTCAAGGAGGTTCGCCGCAACCTCGCAGGCGTCGAGAAGAGGCTTCCTGTCCATATTGCGGTCTGCGAACGTAGATGCCTTGGCGTTGGCGTCGAGCGCATTGCGGATGAGCTTCAGCGCCGTATCCGCCTTGCCCTCGCGGTTTGGGTTCGGCGCCACGACGGCGCACTTCTCGCCGCGGTTTCTGAAGCATCCGAACATCGCCGCGATGGTGCCGGCGTCGCGTATCGTGCCGTCAGGGTAGAAAATGCCGTGCTCGTCGAAGCAGCGGCCGGAGATGATCAGGTTGAAGAGCACCCAGCCCATCTTGTATTCGTGGCACAGCTGCAGGGCCATCTCGTATGAGTTTGCGCGGGCAAGACATCCGGTCTCCGTCTGCAATACAGGCTTGCCGAGCTTTTCGCCCCACTGGACGGCCCTGGCGTAGTTGCTTCGCCCGCCTCCGAGCGTGTCGCTGTAGTCGTGGAACGAGATGACGTCCAGCCTCCCCGCCGTCGTCTGCTCGATCTCGAACGCAGTGGTGTAGCCCACCGTGAACAGGCAGTTCGGCGCGAGCTTCCGCGCAAGGTCTATTTCGCGCCGTAGAAACGCCCATGTAGCCTCAGCGCGCGCCTTGCGTTCGTCGCCTTCGGACTTGTGTATCCAGTCGTTGCACAGCGGCTCGTTCATCATGTCGAACATGAGAAGCCCCGGCTCGTCCTTGAGCGCCTTGACGATCGCCTCGGTGAAACGGTCGGCCGAGGCGTATGAGTCCGGCTGAATGCTCTTGGGATAAAGCCCGTTCCCGTTGAAGAGAATAGGCATCGACTTGTATCCGCACGAATGGCAAGTACGCACGAAATCGACGACTTGCCGCACGTATTTGTCGCCGAACTTCTCGTACGCGCCTCTGCCGAGCCAGAAACGCACCGTGTTGAGACCAACTCTCTTGCCGTACGCAAGTTCTCGCCGCGCAGTCGCTTCGTCCTTGACGCCGTAGCACACGCCGCGGATCTTCGAGCAGTCGATCTGCGGCTTCGCCGCAAACGCCGACAGCGCAACCGCCGCCGCGCAGGCGACAAGCGCAACCACGCACCGACTCCCCGCATGTGGCCTTCCATACAACATTTTTTTTGTTACCATGATCTCTTCCTTCCTGTTTTTAACATCAACTCAGCAGAGGACACTCTCCGTGCATTTCCTAGTGGATCGTGATTTCATGCGCCCTGCCATCGTCCTGCACATTGCGCAGAACGGTGTTAAGGCCAAGGACATCACTCCTACGGGAACGGCGTCAGCGGAACTGCCATTCGAGGATGCCGCCGCTCCAACCTTCCTTAAGCTGGATGGAAAGGCGCACGGCCTGGGCCTTGACCGGGGCGGGGAAGTCAAGCGCGCAGAGTTTGTCCTTCGCGACCGGCCCTTCGACGCCGACGTCCTGCCAAGGCGCGTCCTTCGCGGCACGCCACTGCGCCTTCCACGACGCCGGCAGACGGCAGTTGCCATTCTTCCCGTCGTCGAACCAGTACACCGAAACGCCCTTGAGCTCCTCAACCTGGCTGAACTCGCACATCACCCATTCGGCCGTGCCCTTGTGGTCCCAGAACGTGTGGCGCGGAATGGACTCGTCGTTGGACGCCTTTGGCAGCACGCCGTCGCATGCGGCCGAGATGCTGTCGCGCGGATAGCAGAACGAGGCCGAGAGCTTGAAGTCGAAGCTGGCGCTGTCAACCTGCGGTGCGACGGGGAACCAAGTCTGCATCTCGCCCGCTCCGCGGTGGCACCACGCAAAATACGGCACAAGCTTGAGCACTGCATTCTCCACACGGCTCGAGCGCAGACCGCGACGCACGGAGGCGGCCTGAACGGTGAAGGCAGGATAGACGTTTCCGAGGATGTTGCACGTGGCGGGCGTGAACTTGGCGTCGGCGGCGATCGACTTGTCAAGGACGCGCCCGTCGTTGTCCACGCCTTCCGCGCAGTAGAGGATCGGACCGCACTCCACGGCAAGCCTGCCGCGGTCCTGCTTCACGGCGTCATGCGCCTTCACGCGCCTCACAGGCATGTTCATCGCGACCTCCACCACGTCGCCCTTCTTCCATTCGCGCTTGATCGCGCAATAGCCCTTCGCCGGCGTGAACGCAAACGGCTTGCCGTTCACCATCACCTTGAAGTCGTCAGGCGAACCGGACGAGGTGTACGTGTAGAGGTCGCTCGGCACGGGACGCCCAACGCACCAGCCAGGGACGCGGATGTTGAGCGTGAAGTTTCTGGTTTCGAGTTTCGAGTTTCGAGTTTTGGACCCGAGGTCCGCAACTGTGATCTTCGAGGCTCCTTTCCAGGGGTAGTCGGTGATCTGGGAGAGCGTGACCGTGCCGGATTCCAGGGCGAGCTTCGCGTCGCTCGCCACGAAGAGGTTCACGTACGCCGCGTCGCCGCGCGTAGCGTAGGCGAACTGCGCTATCTGCGGGATGAAGCGCACGATGTTCACCGGGCAGCAGCTACAGCCGAACCACTTCGAGCGCTGGTAGCCGCCGCGCGAGGCGAGCGGGTTCGGGTAGAAGAATTCGTCGCCGCCGAGAGAGATGCCGCTCAGGAAGCCGTTGTAGATCACGCGCTCCAGAACGTCGATGTACTTCGCGTCGCCGCGCATCAGGAACATGCGCTGGTTCCAGAGGGCATTCGCGATGGCAGCGCACGTCTCGAGGTACGCACCTTCGTTGGGTAGGTCGTAGTTGTCGCCGAACGCCTCGCCCGCGCTGCCGAGCTTCTTGTCGGCGTAGTTGACGTGGCGGTGCGCGCCGATGCCGCCGTTCAGGTGGAGCTTCTTCGAGACCACGTTCTCCCAGATGGCGTCGATGGCGGTGACGTACGAACGGTCGCCTGTAAGGGCGGCAACGTCGGCCATGCCGCAGTAGAGGTAGCCGGCGCGCACGGCGTGGCCGAGGGCCTCGCGCTGCTCAACGACGGGCATATGGTCCTGTAGGCTGGCATTCCATGTGTTGCGCAGGTCCTTGCGTCCGCGCATGTCGAGGAAGGTCTTGGCCATCTTGAGATAGCGCGGCTCGCCGGTGGCGCGGTAGAGCTTGCATAGAGCGAGCTCGATCTCCTCGTGGCCAGGCGCCTCGTGGAGCTGGGTGGGGCCAAAGCCGAACGTGCGCGAGACGAGGTCGGCGCTGCGGATGGCGACGTCGAGGAGCGAACGCTTGCCCGTGACCTGATAGTAGGCGACCGCGGCCTCGTACATGTGGCCGATGTTGTAGAGCTCGTGGCCGTGGTCGCAGCGGCTCCAGCGGGTTGGGCCCATCATGCCGTACTTGACGTTGCCGTTCTTGTCCGTGCCGTAGTTGAAGCCGAGCGTGCGGGCGGTGTAGAGGTAGCCGTCGGGCTCCTGCGCGCGGGCGATGTTGGCGATGAGATCGTCGAGGTACTTCTCGAGCTTGGGGTCTGGGTGCGTGGAGAGCGTGTAGGCCGCGCCCTCGATGATCTTGTACACGTCGGAGTCGTCGAACGGGATGCCGCGGAAACCATGCCCTTCACGCCTGCCGGCCGCCTCGAAGTTGTGGATGCGGCCCGTCTCCTCGCTCTTGCGGAAGTCGGCCTGCACCGTCACGAGGCGGTTCGTCTCGAAGCGCGGCAGCCAGAAGCCCGCGCGGATTGAGACGTTCGTCATGTCGGCGGCGCGGAACGGATAGTCGTTCGCGGCCATGCACATGCCAACGGCGATAGACGCCGCACATACGGCAAATGTCTTCTTTTTCATCTTTTTCCTTTGTGCCTATTACGATTTTCTACGATGCCCCACGCACAAAAGTATATCAGAACGCGTGGAGATAAACAAGCCGCAAAACCGTCCATCACGTACCGGAAGTCGCAACAGCAATGCGCTTGAACTGGAGGCGCCACGCGCTGGGCTCGTCGGCGGCAGGCGTACCAAGTTCGGTGGCGCGCACGCGCAGCGCCTTCACCTTCGGATAGCCGATCACCGTGTAGAAGTCAACAACGAAGGACTTGCCTTGCTTCGGAGGCGTTACGTCCGCATACGTCTTGAGAACGCGCCACGCACCCGAACCATCCATGCCCTCCACCACGAACGCGCGCGGGAACCCTGCCGTGCCGCCGCGCGAGTCACGGTCGTCCCGAGCCCACAGCTCAATTTTTTCCACGCTCTTCACCGCGCCAAGGTCGATCATCAGCCATTCCTCCTCCTTCGCGCTGTCATGCGCCTTGCTGCTCCAGCCCTTGGACCTGTCCTTCTGGATCGGCTCGGCAAGGTTGCGCAGGCTCCATGCCGGACGCGCCTCGTGGGAAGACGACGCCGAGAAGCGCAGATGGCCCTTCGCATTGATGTACACAGCATCCTTCACCGGGTCTGCAAGCGCCTCGGGTTTCACGCTCTTCGCGACGATCATGTAGTCGCCGGCAGGAAGAGCGCCAAGCTCCGTCGTCTCCCTGCCATTGACCGTCACGCGCTCGCACCGCGGCAGAACGACCGATCCAACCGTCCCATGCGGGAACGACACCTTCACGACCAGATCGCCGTCTTTCATCATCCAGTTGGCGGATATTGTGCCGTGCGGCGTGGGAACACGTCCCTTGGCCGATGAAATCGAGGCGCATGGACGCGGACGCATTTCGAACCTCGCATACCCGGGCGCTGTCGGCTTCACTCCCAGCACCTCCGCAGAAAGAATTCCCGCGATGGCCGTATCGGGATGCGATTCGTCGCCCCACCCTCTTCGATGCAGCCCCATGCACTCGGTGGTCGTTTTCGCCCCTTTCCACTTCGGGCTGAGCAGCTTGTACCAGTTGTGCGCCTCGATCGCCTTGAGTCCGCGGTCCATGAATCCGTACTCCATCAACCCGCGCACCGCGAGCGCCTGGAACTTACCATGGCCCGTGCGCTTCAGATGCGGCGCGATGCGCAGCGCCTCCTCGCGCGTCGCGAAATGCGTGGCGAGGGCGAGGGCGTTTGCCTCAAAACCAAAACCGTGGTTCTTGTCGGAAAGCTCGAAGAAGCCTTCGTCGTCGTTCCAGAAACGCGTGCGGATCGCCTTCCAGAGTTTCTCGCTCCACTTCTCGAAGCGGGACGTGCCGTCCTTGTCGCCAAACGCGCATGCCATCGCCGCCGCGTCCCGACAGCACTTCCAGAGAAGGATGTCCATGTACGCACGGTGAGAGGTGTCGCCGAGGTTGAGGTTGCAGGCGTGCTTGGAGGTCTCGGCGCGCTGGACGAACGTGCCGTCATCCTCGGTGTGCGCGGCGAGATAGTCCATCAGCTTCACCACCTTCGGATAGAGCTCGCCCGTCGTCTTGGCATCGCCGGAGTAGAGGAAGTAGTCGAACAGCACGGGCACGAACCATGCGGCGAATTCGTCGGAGGGGAACGGTCCCCACTCGCCCTTTGCAGGGGGCGAGGCGCGTTCGGCGTAAGGACACGCCTGCACGTACCCTTCAGGCGTCTGGTTGAAGCCGAGAAGCTTCACCGACCCGCGCATATAAGGCTCGTCGCCCGGGTTGAACGAATAGAAGATGTTGCGTTCCGCCCACCAGAGGTCGCCGCTCCAGATCAGCCTGTCGCGTTTCGCGCCGTCGGCCACGTACGGTAGGGTGCGCGCGAATTCCCAGTTGTCCAACGAATGCGGACCAGCGGCATTTGGCCCCCAAAGGTTGTTCCCCGGACCGATTTCCATACCGACGATGACAGGCCAGGACTCCTTCTCGACGGAAAGGCCGACAGTCTCGCCCTTCTGAATCGGCACAGAGACGACCTTTATCTCGTTTGTGGAATCCTGCACCACCTCGGTGCGCCTGCCGCCGGCAATGACGGCGAAACGTCCCTGCGGGAAATGCGGGTTTGCGTCAAACTCATACGTGACTTTCAACATGCCGTCGACGGACGACTGAATGCGGTAGCGTCCATCGCCAGTCGCCGCCTCGAGCTTGCGCGGCAGAAGACGTCCACCCACGCACTTCCATGCGTCGTGGTTCGGGAAGGCGGCGATCTGGCACGTCCAGGCGCTGATCTGCCAAAGCCTGTCGAGGCGCGAATCGGAGCAGCTGAACCCACCTTGGAATTTCCCGTCGCGGAAAACCTCGGCGTTCTCGATCTTGAACGACGAGAGCGTCACCTCGGTACCCGGCGTGTCGAGCTGAATGCGCACATAGCGCTGCTGACCCTGGATGAGAGGCGCGACAAAACGTCCCGTGCGGCAGATGCGGTAGATCTCGTGGCGGTTGATGTTGCCGGGAAGCGCGGGGATGTCGAACGTGGGGCCGAGGTACCGTGCGCTGGTCTCGCGCGAGAAACAGCCCTTCTCGCCGAGACCGTCGGGATGGTTCGCGTATGCAACGCGCATCACGGGACAGCCCTTTGCGGACGCGACGTCGAACACGGCATAGCCACCCGTGCTGGCTTCGCCGAAGTCGAGACGCAGCACCTGCGGTTTGCCGCCTGCAGGATACGAAAGCGTCAACGGGAAATGCACGTTGTCGGGATAGGCGCAGGAATAGTCGTCCGCGTGCGCCGCAAATGCCCGCGCGGCGCCGGCAAGCGCAAAAAAGAAAACCGCGGCCGTAGCCAAAGGGAAACGTCTTTCATTCTTCATCGTTCTTTCCTTCTATTTGAACACCTTGTGAATGATGCGGCTCACTGTACGTGACCGTGACCACACCAGACGTCAGGACTTCAAAGCCTCTGCGAAGAGGTCGGCGCCCTTGAGGTTGATCTTCAGGTTCGCCTCGTTGTTGCACGAGACCCACGGGGCCATCATGAAGCCCTTGAGGTTCTTTGCCGAGATATCGCGCCGACACAGCTTCACGAGTTTTCCGATGACGTCGTCCGCGCCAATCTTGAGCTTTTTACGCTGCCATCCGGTCCAGTTCGTCCCGCACGGCACCTGTTCGAATCCGGCCTTGTCAAGGTCGTAGAACCCCTTCAGGCGCTTGTGGTCGGATGTCTTGTTCTCGGACAGTTCGAAGCCGCCGTAGCTCTCGTCGTAGTACCAATTGCTCATGAGCACGGACTTCGGGCACCGCTCGTAGAACTCTGGATGGTCCCACCCGTAGTCGCTCCATGCCCATGCGCGCATGTCGTTCTTCTCCACTGTCCTGACGATGTGCAGAAAGTCGTGCATCCAGAACTCGCCCTTGCGTACGATCACGTAGAGGCAGCGTCCGGAGTGGTCTTGGTGCCTCGCTGTTTCCTCGTCATAGCCGATGTGGAGGAAGCGCGGGTGGTCGAAGATTTCCGCCACGTCCGCAATCAGATCCTCGCACACTTTGTAGTAGGTGGGCGTGGAGATCATGCGGCGATAGTGCTTGAGCCATCCGTTGTGCGTTGTCGAGAAGTTGAGCTTGGGGATCACCTCGACGCCGAGGTTGTTGAGGCGTATGATTTCCGAGCGCATCTTCTCGGGCGTCCAGCTGCCCTTGATGGACAACTCGGGGTGGCTGGGATAGACCAGCCCTTCGCCGAGGTCGACCACGATCATGTTCATTCCCTTTGCGACGATGTAGTCGGTGGCCTTGCGCCACAGGTCGTCCCTGTTGCGCAGCTCGGTGTCAGGGAACGGCGAACTTCCGCTGGAGGACATCGCGGCCTTCACGACCTTGAGGTCGACGTCCGGCGGGAACCAGTCGCACCACATGTTATGGCCGAGGTGCAGCAGGAATGCCTTGATCTCGCCAGACGCCGTGAAGCGAGGAAGCGTCATGCGCGCGGCCACGCCGCCGGCAGTCGCCAACGCGGCGGAGGAAATGAAAGTACGTCTTGTAAAGTAAATCGTTTTCATGCCGAATAGTATACCATAAACTCCTTCGGCATTGAACAATGCGATTTCGCGCTACTGGCGCTCAACCATTATAGGCGTGGTAGTGGTGGTGCCGTCGATGGTAATGGTGGCTGTCCAGTGGAAGTGGAACGGGAAGCCCTGCGGCTCGCTGTACGTCACGGTGATCGCGCCAGTCTCGCCTTTGGCCGTGCCGTCCAGCTCCTTGAGCATGCCGGCCACGTCCGTCACATACGGCGCGAGCGGGAGCCGCCTGCCCTCCATGGCGGCCCTGGCGGCCTCCTCGAGCGTGGCGCCGGCGTTCTGCACCATGATAGTGACATTCGGGACGTGCTCGAAGTGCCCTTTGAGGATGTCGGTCATGACAGGGCCATTGAGCCTCTCGAAAAACGCGTCCAGCATCTGCCGGGGCGTCATTTCGGCCGCGCCGGGGATGTCCGTGAAGAAGCGCTCGAGGAAGTTCGCCTTCGTCAGCTCGTCGGCCGCCTTCATCGCGGCGATCTCTTCGTAGTGGCGTAGGATGCGGCGATGTATTCGGGACCCGCGCCCTTCTCGTCGACGAAGCAGAGATAGGTCGGATGCCCCTTGGTATGATTCTGCTGTTTTCATCACCTTGTCGCCCAACGGCGGAAGACAGCCTCGGCTTTCTTTCCGCGGAAGGTGAAGTCGCGCGCGCGGACCTGTTCGCGCGTACGACCCTTACGCCTCGGCCAGAGCTGATCCCACGTCCACCAATGGAATCCACGGCACCACGGCTCGTGCGCAAACACGCAGAAGAATGCCTCCATGTATCTTGCCTGCTCCTCCTCGTCCGGTTTCGCATTGAAACCAAGGCCGGACGGCGCCGCGGCGGCGTCCTTGGTCGACGAACAGCCGCACTCGCCGAACACGATCGGCTTGCCCGTCGCCTGCGCGATCGCGGACACCCGCGCGTGCGCCCCCTCGAGCCGCTTTACCATGTCGTCCACCGAAAGTGCCTTCCCCCTGTCCGCATCCGTCCGTGCAGGGCAGTAGTAGCTGATCGTGAGGTAGTCGAGCGAATGAAACCAGTGGTTCGGATCCGAGAGGCATTTCATGAAGTCCACGACGCCCGTATGGAGCGTATGGCAACTCGTGACGGGTCCGGAATACACGCGGCGCACGGCGGCAATCACCTGTTTCCACTTGCCGCTCTCCTCCACCATGCGGTCAAGTTCGCTGTCCAGGCAGAACACCTCGCATTTCGTGCGTTCGGCGATGCGCGCATAGTAGGCGCTGCGCGCAGCCATGGAGGCGAACCACTTCGCGCGTTCCCGCGTGGCGCGGCCCGGCATGCGTACGCGGTCCGGAGTCATCCACACGTTGAGCCGCCCCATGCCGTCCTTGCACTCGAGCATGGGGCGCAGCTGCACCTTCATGCCTTTGGCGTGGATGAGGTCGATGGCGTCCATGAGCTCGATGTCGTTCGGGGTGAGGGCGAAGTCCTTGTATTGGAAAGACGAGGAACAGGCGTCCTGCCACACGGTCGGCACCACCGTCACCCACGTCGCGCCCGCACGGGCGATGGCGTCGATCTCCGCCTTGGCCTCGACCGAGCCGAAGTATCCGTTCGTGGCGTAGAAGCCGAACGTCACGCCCCATTGCATGCCATCCGGCATTTTTGCGCGGCACACCGACGGTACGCCAACTGCCGCGGCGCACAACACGGCGAGTTTCGCAACTGCGAAAAAAGATATGGTTTTCATGCGCGGAATTATACCAAAAATCCGGCTGATCGCAAGGGAATCGGTCACGGCCGCGACAAGCGCGGCCCTCCCGTCATGTCTTGTGTTTACCCTTCAATTACCGGATGAAGATCGTGAAGGCGTCCTTCTTGAGGCGCGCCTTGCCGTCCTTGATCGAGATGCGCCAGCCCCTCGACAGCTGCGGACAAACGGGCACGCCAACGATGCTTCCGCCCGTGGTCGCGCGCAGGAACGTGATGGGGCTTTTATACGTATCCAACACCGCAGGGTCCTCGAGCACGAGCGTCGCGCCGGTGAGGTCGAGCGTGCCTCCCACGGCGAGGCAGTTGCCGGCGATGCAGTCGGCGAGGTTCACCACGAGGCTGTCCGTGACGTCGAGCGTGCCGTTCGGCACCGTGCCGGAGCCGGCCTTCACGACGGGCAGGCGGAGCGTTCCGTTCACGAGGTCGAGCGTGCCGCCCGCCATGTCGAGCGTTTGCTCGCCGGCGCTCGCGGCGGCGATTTCGGCGATGTCCGCCTCCGTCGCGTCCGCGCCCTTCTGCGCGCTGAGCGCGAGGGCCTCGGCTGAAAGGGCGTCGTTCCAGACGCGCACTTCGTTGTAGTTCGCCGCAGGGTCGCCATCGTTCCAGTGCGAGTGGCCGAGCCAGAAATTCGCCTGGTCGATCTGCGTCGTCGTCCAGTCGGTGACGTTGTCCGTCCGGGTGCGGACGCTACCCGTGGTCATATCCCGGACGTAGGCCGTGACGGTGGCCGCGTTGCCGCCCCTGGGCGTCACGGTGAAGGCGATGTGGTATTCCCTGTTCGCCGTCAGTTCGGAATTGCCGATCGGCCAGTTCGCGTTGCCGCCCGTCGCATTGGCGGCGTTGTACGAGATGGAGTACGGCGAACCTCCCATCTTGAACGTGCAGAGAAGGCCCTTCGTGTTCATGCCCCCCGTGTTGTCGACGCCTCTCGTGTTGTTGCCGAGCGCGAACACCTGCCTCCAGTTGTCGAGCGAGCGCGGCGTCACCCACAGCTCGATGGTGAACGGCGTGTTGCCGAGGGCGGACGGGATGATGTTCGAGCCGCAGTCGAGCCAGCCCGTGCCGCGGCCGCCGCCGGGGAGGCTGATCTCCGTGTTGTCATTCACGTAGCTGAACGTGCCGGATCCCTTGAACACGGCGTTGTTCGAGCCGACGGCGTCGTTGCAGTCGCCGTTGAAGCTCCAGCGGTGCAGAAGCGTGGACGTCACCACGTTGGCGGCCCGAAGCGTGCCGCCCTCGATCCTGACCGTGCCGGTGCGCGGGAAGGAGTTGACGGCAACCGTG
>JAEEGH010022432.1_pt1 | contig 12939 bp, 8 predicted proteins | sample 9134181 | NCBI WGS metagenome assembly JAEEGH01 (sample SAMN16246544, study PRJNA631951) | gut metagenome | biome: gut microbiome; feature: rumen; material: DP-attached | host: Bos | place: Iran: Karaj | collected 2018-10 | reverse complement strand
CACTTCCCGGCCCCCAAATACCGCATGTCAGTACAAATACAACAGCAACAATATATATCAGCCAGCGAAGGGGAAGTGACTGCCTTGTAATAACGTGCCTCAGCTGGATTCCTTTATGGTTAAAGATATCTACGCCGATCTGAAGCGCCAGAGCATACAGAACAAGCATAACATCAATTCTCTCAAGCCCAAGGGTAAAGAGCTCTCCCTGGGTGATGACCCATTGCGTTATCTGCCACATGTGGGTAATGATGTACAGTGCCTCATCAATTGATGGCGACCTAAAGAACACCCAGCTGAGATTTACCAGTGTAAACGTGATCACCTTCTTAAGGAGTCTGTGGGAAAAACCATTTCTCCTTATCCTGAGGATCTGGGCCCCTTTGTCCCTGACAGGTCCTAGCACATCTCCAAACACCTGAAACAGTCCATGTAAAAGTCCAAGGACCACAAATGTCCAGGCAGCTCCGTGCCACAATCCGCATAGAATAAAAACTATGATGATATTTATAAGCTTCCTGACAGTACCTTTTCTGTTCCCGCCAAGGGGAATATAGACATAATCCCTAAACCATGATGATAAAGAAATATGCCAGCGCCTCCAGAATTCGGAAATCGTCTCCGATAGATATGGAGCATTAAAGTTGTGGGTCAGATTTATTCCCATAAGCTTTGCTCCACCCACAACGATATTTGAATATCCTGCAAAATCGCAGTACAGCTGCATGGAATAAAAAAGAGTTCCAATCATAAGGAGTGTTCCTGAACACACTTCATAGTTAGAAAATATAGTCCCAACCATAACTCCCAGCCTGTCGGCGATGATTATCTTCTGGAAATATCCCCAGAGCATGAGCAGAAATCCTTCTCTCATGTCATCGTAAGAAAAGCTCTTTGGCTCTTTGTACTGAGGAAGCATATTTCCTGCTCTCTCAATAGGTCCCGAGGTGATCTGCAAAAAGAAGATAATGAACAGAGAAAGGCGCAGAAAGTTCTTTTCCGGTGCAACCCTTCCCTTATAGCAGTCAGCAACGTACCCAATTGCCTGAAGCGTGTAAAAAGAGATGCCAAGCGGGATTGCCAGAGAAACAGCCAGGTCTGAAAGCCCCAGCCCCAGGAAGTATTTCACGTCCCCAAAGGTCTCAAGGAAAAATCCCGAATATTTGAATACAACAAGAATGAGCACCAGGCATGTTGCGCCCGTTGCCAATACGCCGTCCCGAAGGTAGATGCTCCTGCCTTCTTTTTCACACACAAAAAATCCGGTCAAATAGCTGATGATACACTCCGCCAGTAAAAGCAGAAGAAGCGTCGGGCTTACAAGGTAGTAAAACGCAACGCTTGTAATAAGGAGCCATATATACCTGATCTTCTTTGGACATACAATATATACTAATGCTGTGGCAAATAAAAACGCCAGGAATCTAAATGAAACAAGTTGCATGTCTTACCTCTGTTATTCGTCTTCCTTTTCAATTACATCCTCTTGATAAGAGTAGTCAAAATGATCACTGGTGTAGTACTGATGCGCCACAAGCTCATCGTCATAAAAGAACAACAGCTGCACATCGGTATAGGCGTGTTCGTCGGAATACAAGAGATTGTTCTCATAATCCCCATTAAGATACAGTATCCTATACAGATCCGTTGCAGCAATATATTCCAGAGTACCCTCATCTGTAGATATCCTGACCGGATCGTCAAAATCACCGGCGCACTCATAGAGATTGCCGTGATCTGATATCATGATGTAAGATTTCTTATTTTCTATCGCCCTGTCAAGCTCTCCGTATGCTCCAAGAGACTTAAGGAGCCTCACAAGCTTCTCATCGGCATAAACCATCGTTCCACCTCGTATAGAAATGGTGTAGTCGAGGTAGTTATTAAAAAGCTTAAGAACAAGGAGCTGCCTGTAAATATTCTGAGTGCCATGGATCATGTCCTGAATTGACTCATCATATTCCTTCATGGCCTCATTCCAACTCTCGTATCCCTCATCCTCCCTGTGGTCAGGAATATCCATATTGTCATCGATATAGTTGCCCACATAGTCAGTGACCTTGGTTGTACCCAGGATATTGAGATGAGATCCGTCAGCCATATCCATGTTATGGTCGATCATCTGTATTCCCTTAAGGAAATTGATGGAATGAACCCCATATTCCTCAGCTATCTTTTCAGCTGTCCTTGATGCAAACTGCCCCTCCTGAAGGGCAAGATAAGGAGTTGTCATAACAAGGACTTCTATATCCCTGCTCTTGCACTCCTCGATTATCTTTTTAAGATATGTTGCACCTACTGTATCTTCATCGGTATAGCCAATACCAAAGTCCTGGTAGGTATACTCAGCAGAGTGGATATCATACTTAACTGATCCGCCCATGAGCTTGCCTGTTTCAGTAGCATTACTAAGCCTTTTGAAGTCATTCTCAGTAAGCTCCCTCCATCTGTCATGATAGATGATGTAATCCACAAGGAAAGGATACTTATTATCCTGATTTTCAAACATATCGTTGATGGCATCTATCTTGGTCTTATTTAAGGGAAATCTGTCTATTGCCTGGTGAAGCTCTGCGTATCCGATACTTGAGCCTTCATTATCCGCATACCTGACGTCATCCTCAAGCATATGAGCATCAACAATAACAAGCTTGGGAGTACAGTAATCAAGGGCCATCATCATCTCCCAGTAGGAGGGCAACAGTCCCCCTGCATAGCTGCCAAAATTGTAGGAGGTTATTCCATAATCTCTGTACAGCTGAATTGGATTTAATCCATACATCACATGGGTTGATCCAAAAATAAGGGCATCTATATGGCCTTTTTCTGCTTCCTCAAAGAAAACCTGATTCTTTTCATAGCTGGCCTTGTGCTCAACAACCAGGCTTGTGACAAACATTACGCCACAAAGCAGTGCAAGAAATATGATCGCCTTACAAAAGAGGATCAGTTTACGCTTCATCTCAAATATTCTCCGTAATACCACTGCTGGAACATCAGGATATACCATATCTGTACCTTGAATATTCCCCGGTCGGTAAAATCTCTCCAGATCTTTTCCACAACATCGGCGTCCAAAATGCCCTGCTGTCTGATCTTGTCTTTATCTAAAAGATTCTCTGCCCAGTCCCTTAGCTCTTTGTCCATGAGCCACTTCGAAATCGGGATCGAGAATCCCTTCTTTGGTCTTTCCATCATTTCCTTTGGAACCCTGCGGTACAAAACGTCCCTGAGGACCTTTTTACCAACATTCTCATCCCTTAAATACTCTATGGGAAGGCTCCATGCAAATTCCACAACATCCCTGTCCAGCATGGGAACTCTGGTTTCCAGGGATACTGCCATTGCAGTTCTGTCAACCTTAACAAGGATATCGTCAGGGTGATACATTACCATATCCATGAGCATTGCTTCATGGTTAACTTCTCCAAGGAAGTTTGCAGGAAGCTCCATGCACTTGTAGATAGCAGTTCCCTTTTTCCTGGCAATCTTTCCAATTAGAGGATCCGTCTCATGCTCCATTCTGTGGAGCTCATAGGGCGTTCTTGCCCCAAGATACACAGACTTAAGGTATGCCACCTCATCCGAGGGGTCCGCAGCCCTTAGAGCTATTGTACCCAAAATTCTTCTCACAGGGTAGGGTATGGTTTTAACCTTATTCCATACTCTGCTCACCGATTCATAGGATCTGTATCCGCAAAAGAGCTCGTCGCCCCCGTCACCTGAAAGAGACACAGTAACGTGCTCCCTTGTCATTTTACTCACAAGATATGTGGGTATCTGTGAAGAATCCGCAAAAGGCTCTCCAAACATTGATGAAAGCTTTGGTATAACAGCCTTGGCGTCTGCTTCGTCTATATACAGCTCTGTATGGTCTGTTCCAATATGAGCAGCAATCTCTTTTGCATAGGCAGCCTCATTAAACCCCGGATCGTTCATACCGATGGTAAAGGTTCTAACCTTCCCGGGCGCAAGGTCCTGCATAAGAGATACGATTGTTGAACTGTCTATACCCGCTGAAAGAAAAGCTCCAACAGGAACATCTGCAACCATCTGTCCCTTAAGGGACTCCTTAAGAAGGCGCTCTAATTCATCTGCCGCCTCTGTGCTGCTTCCTTTAAATTTATTGGTCTGACCTTTTTTGGCAGCATCAGTCATTGACCAGTAGGTCTCTTTTGTCTGCTCCCCGGTTCTTATGTCTATCGTAAGAATTGTCCCCGGCTCAAGCTTGTAGATATTCTCATAAATGGAGTAGGGCGCCGGGATGTACCCCTCCTCAAAATATATATCAAGAACGCCTTCATTTATGGCGTTATCAAACCCATCTACAACCCGTAGGCATCCAATATCCGATGCAAAAGCGAAGGCTCCTGCAACCTGTCCATAATAAAGAGGCTTCTCACCAACTCTGTCCCTGGCAAGAGTTATGGTCTTTTTGGCACTGTCATAGACAGCAAGGCCAAACATACCCTTACTCATGGTCAGGGCTTCCTTCATGCCATACTTCTCTATGGCTTCCAGCAGCACTTCCGTATCAGATGTACTCCTGAATTTGACAGGCTCCTGTGCCTCATCTATGAGCCTCTTTTTGAGCTCGGCCACATTGTAGATTTCGCCGTTGTAAACCATGACTGAACGGGCGCTGTGAGAAGTAAAAGGCTGCGCGCCATTCTTCGAGAGGTCCACAATAGAAAGGCGCCTGTGTCCAAGCGCCACGGATCCATCTTCGCTTATATAAATGCCATCGTCGTCAGGCCCCCTGTGGAGCATCCTGTCATTCATCCTCTGAATGCTGACCCTGGCATCACCTTTGTAGTTAATAAGTCCTGCAATTCCGCACATATAGGTGTTCCTTAGCTACGCATTATCCTTTCAAAGTAATCTCTCCACATGGCATTTGAAACATCCGGAGCAAATCTTCTCTGGAGTTTGGTTGCTGCTTCTCCAAGGTTATTTGCAAGCACATCGTTCTCCAAAAGCTTCACCATGGCCTGTGTGAGAGCCTTCTTATCCTGTACCGGAACAAGAAGCCCGTTTACGCCGTCAACAATAAGATCTCTTGGACCGCCGCAGGGACAGTCTGTAGATATACATGCAATTCCAAGGCACATGGCCTCAATAAGGGAATTTGGCATTCCCTCGTGATCGGAAGCAAGAACGAAGATCCTTGCCTTTTCTATATGCTCAGCAACATGCTGTACATTCCCCTTAAATTCCACTCTGTCAGCAATACCAAGTGTTATTGCATGATGCTGGAGCTTTATCCTGTCAGGGCCGTCTCCGTAAAAGACAAGCCGGTAATCCTGAAATCTATCCTTTGTGGCGTCCTTAAATGCCTCCATAACAAGCGCCTGATTCTTGTTCTCATGGAGCCTTGCCACCATAACTATCTTCTTTTCCCTAGTTCCTCCGATACCTCTTTTCCTGATAAATGAGGGGTCAACGGAGTTAGGGAGAATCGTGCATTTCTTCCTGATATATCCCGGGAACTTGTCCTTCGCGCCGTTTGACTGCACAATCACACCCGCAGCCTTTCCAAAGGTTGCAAGCATCGAAGATTTAAGCGCAAATGTATTGTACTCCATATCCGGGTCAGCTCTTACTGATACAACCACCTTATAGCCGTCTTTGGTAGCGGTTGAAAGGGCCATAATATTGTTTTTCCCGATAAAGCTAAGGATAAGGTCAGGATTAAGGCTCTTCCATATATCCCGAAGCTTCCTGTACCTTAACTTGATATTCTCAGCTCTTCCCCTCTGCTCAGTTTTAAGCAGGGCGGAAAAGACCCTTTGGATCCCGTCAGGATCTCCCCCTTTAGGGTCCACCCATGCAGGATTCTCATCGGGATCGGCGACAAGCTCAGCGCCTTCAGCCCCAGCAGGAACTCTCTTCCAGGCCGCGTGCTTAACCTCATACTCAACGGGAGCAAGGTATGTGGTAACAAGTGTTACTTTATATCCCTGCTCATAGAAGTAGTCCGCGAGGTTACACATAACTCTCTCAGCCCCGCCCTTCTGAAGGGAGCCTATATACATTACGATATGTTTTTTACCTGTTTTAGAGGCTTTTGTAGTCATAGTTTTCCAGATACTCCAGAAGTGTTTTGTAAAACTCTTTATAGTTATCTTTTGTCAGACGAAGCCTCACTCCCGCCTCGTCCATTTCATTTCCTGTCTTTTCCAGTTCGCTTATCTTACTCATAATAAGGTCATTGATCTCCGGACGGTAGTGCGCTACATCCTTGTATAGTTCCAGGTCGGAAGTCACATCCTCCTCAAAAGCAAAGCTGTAAACATGTATGTTGTCGCATTCAAGCATAAGTTCGGTTGCCTTTTCCACGCACTCTACCTGTTTTGTAAGATTGCCCTCTGTTCTAACCTGCCCCCAATATGCCATTGAGTAGGGCGGAAAGAAGTATATAAAAGTAGTCTCAGGGTGCTCCCTTGCAAGGGAAACAACATTCTGCTCAACATTTTCAGAGACCATCAAAAGCTCCTCTTCAGTAAGGGAATTCACCACTTCCGGATCATTAAATTCGATGTTCTGATAAAAAACGATCTCTCTGCCGTATTCGTTTATATCCCCATTATAGCTGTACTCATCAAAAGAAGTATGTCCGCCCTTTCCTCCAAGAACATAGTTAAGAAGCACCGGAAGGGTGTAACTTAGGATAACATCCCTGTTTAAAAGATATTTCACATCGTCAAAGGGATTCCTGTTGGTAAGCCATGTGGGATATTCCCCCATGTCTATTCTCATCTCGTCCTTGTCCTTTATAAGGAGTGAATAGTCAAGGACACGAAATACATACTTTGGATCATGGCCACTCTCATAGGATCTTCGAAGATTACTGTCTATTTCCTTGTAGGTAGCTCCAGCATAAGTTACTTTTATGCTGTCAGTTCCAAAACATTCATCAAAAAGAGACGCCTTAAAATTCTCTGCCATTGAAGTTCCGGTTATGATGGCATCATAGGAAAAGTTCCTTGTTATGCCGTCGTTTTGGGATCTCTGGTCATAGAGCTTATAGTAAAAGTAGTCTTTCGGCGCCCCATAGTGGAAAAAAGGGTCCACAAAAGCCACAACCCCTGCTGTAAGTACAAGGGCTGCAAGCAGCAATATGAGGAATCCTTTAAACCATTTCTTAGATGACATAATTATCTCTTTTATCAGAAGTTAAAGTACAGGAAGGTAGAAATAGAACTTAATGATATTATGCAGACAAACAAAAGTCCTGCAGTGATCACCATGCTAAGTGTGTTTCTCCTTGCCTGCCTCTTATAGTTGTTTTCAAACAAAAGGCATAGCGCAAATGCAAGCCCCATAAATACATACATGCAGAAGAACTCAACGCTCTTCTCCGGAATATAAATGTGCAGAGCCTCAAAAACATAGCTGATCCTGGGGATCCTGAAAAAGTCCAAAAGCTCTGCTCTTGTAAAGTAATAGGGCACCTTAAGGCGGTCAAGAATCTGAAGCCACTGGGTAACCGAATCAGCTCTGAACAGAAGCCATGTCACGTTAATAAATACAAATGTAACAGCCCACTGAATGGCCTTAATTGGCATCATGATAAAGCGCCCAAGCCTGCAGCTGTCTATCTTTGAAGTCATAGCTTTATAAACACCACCTGTTACTCTATTGAAACACTGTCCCAGTCCGTGGATTATTCCCCAAAGAATAAATGTCCAGTTGGCTCCATGCCAGATACCGCTCACAAGAAAGACGATCATTATATTGATATATGTCCGTACCTTCCCTTTTCTGTTTCCCCCAAGCGGAATATAGACATACTTGGTAAGGAACCTGGTGAGGGTCATATGCCATCTCTTCCAGAAATCAGCAACGGAAAGCGCCTTATATGGCGAGTTGAAGTTCATCGGTATCACGAAGTTAAACATTGATCCAAGGCCCGTCGCCATATCGCTGTAACCGCTGAAATCAAAGTAGATCTGGAAGGTGTAGGATAACATAACAATTATTATTTCATAAAATGCCAGCGCTTCCTGTCCGCTGGTTGCAATGGCAGCCCTTTCGAATCCCCAGTCCACAGCCTTTCCAAAGACATCTGCTATTAGCACCTTCTTGGCAAGTCCCCTGGTAAAGAGAATAATTCCCCTTGTCAGGTTGTCAAAATCCACCTTCCACTTAACCTTGTCATTAAACTGCGAAATAAGCTCCGAGTGAAGGACAATCGGTCCTGCCACAAGCTGAGGGAAGAATGAAACAAAAAGGGCATAGTCCAGGAATGAGTATCCTTTAGTCTCTCCCCTGTAGGAATCCACAATGAACGACACCTGCTGGAAAGTAAAGAAGCTTATGCCAAGTGGCAGCGTTATGTTCCTTAGGATGAATCCACAGCCAAAGGCCTTATTCATGTTATCAAGGAAAAAGTCAAAGTACTTAAAGTAGAAAATCAGTGCAATATTAAATATAACGCCCGCTATCAAAAGAGCCTTCTTCGTCTTAAAGCTCTTTTCCCCATGACTATACATAAGGCGTGATAAAAAGAAGTTCACCAGTATGCTGCCACAGATGATGACCAGGTAGCTTACGTTAAAATACCCGTAAAACCACAGGGACATCAAAAGCAGATATGTTTTTGCCGCTTTCTCTTTTCCCAGGGCATGTAGGCCAAAGTAGCCAATGAGCGCAAGGGGCAGAAAGCACAGTATGAAAATGTAGGAATTAAATTGCATAGTAGTTGTACCACTGCTGGAAAGCGAAGAATGACCAGGCGATCTTACTGAAGTTAGCTCCTGTTGCCGGTCCTCCGTCTCCCTTTACAATGTAGTCATTGATAAACTTTGAAACATAATCCGGGTCAAAAATGCCCTGCCTTTTAAGGAAGCTTGTTGAGCTGTAATCAAGAAGCTCCTCGCGAAGAGGTCCTCTCATCCATACGTCCAGCGGAACTCCAAAACCTGTCTTTGGACGGTCCAGAAGCTCTTTTGGTATATAGTCATAAGCGATGTCCTTGAGGATATGCTTCTTGTCACCATTGTGGTACTTGAACCTGTGAGGGATCCTGAAGGAATACTCCATTACATCAGTATCCATAATAGGGCATCTGTTCTCCAGGGAATACTTCATTGACGCCCTGTCCATCTTCATAAGGATGTCCTCAGGAAGGTAGGTGTCCATATCAAGGAGCATTCTCCTTATCTGGAAGTTATCAACCTCATAGTCCATCTCCCATGGGAAAAGAACCGGAAGCTCATCCTCATCATTTGAGAGCATAAACGCCCGCGATGCCTCGATATAGCTTGGTGATACCAGCTGGGTCTTGGTCTGCTTGTTTCTGTTGTTGGCAACTACCCTTACCCTGAATGGCATCTTATCAAGAAGCTTGCCATCTCCTGTAGGGATCTGGCCTATTGCATGGGCAATAGCGCCCGGAATCTCAAGTTTCTGGGCCTGCCATACGTTGTCGTAGATATTGTAGCCGCAAAAGAACTCGTCGCCTCCATCACCGGAAAGGGCAACCGTAACGTCTTTTTTTGCCAGCTTACTTACCATCATACATGGTATCTGTGAGCTGTCAGCAAATGGCTCATCATAGTACTGCGGGATACTGGCAACAAGGTCCAGCATCTCTTTCTCTGAAATATAAAGCTCTGTGTGGTCGGTTCCAAGGTGCCTTGCTATCTCCTTGGCATATTCAGCCTCGTTAAAACTCGGCACTTCAAAGCCTATGCAGAAAGTCTTCACAGGCTCCTTGGAGAATTCCTGGGCCATAGCTGTAACCAGCGAAGAATCGTATCCTCCTGAAAGGAAGGTTCCAAGAGGCACGTCAGCGATCATTCTTGAGACAACGGCCTTTTTTAGCCTATCCTTGAGGCCCTGCTTGGCTTCCTCGTAGTTATTTACGGTTTCCATTGAAAGTCTTGTATAGACTTCCTTAACATCCCAGTACTTTCTCTTATCTATGCTGCCATTCTTAAACTTTAGAACCGTTCCGGGTTCAAGCTTGTAAACATCCTCAAAGATGGATTCCGGACAGGTAATATACTGCTGATAAAGATATCTGGGAATAACTGACTTCCTTATCCTGCCATGAAATCCCGGACACTTCATGATTGGCTTAAGCTCGGATGCAAATACAATGCCATCACCATCAAGCCAGTAGAACAGCGGCTTTTTGCCTATCCTGTCACGTATAAGATAAATATCATCTGTTTCTCTATCATAGAGAGCAATGGCGAACATACCATGGATATGGTCCACCATGTCTATTCCCCATTTAAGGTAAGATGCGATAATTACTTCTGTATCACAGGTCGACTTAAACTCATAATCCTTAAGCTCCTCTTTAAGCTCAAGGAAATTGTAAATCTCTCCGTTGAACACCAATGTAACCCTGCCATCATTTGAATGCATGGGCTGATGTCCAAGGGGGGATAAGTCCAGAATGGCAAGACGTCTCTGGGCAAGACCAATAGTATATCCGTCTTTCCCCTCATAGAGCTCAACGCCGCTGTCATCAGGACCGCGATGAGTCATGGTGTCATTCATAATACGCAGCTCTTCTTTAGTTATTTTTCTTTTTGATACAAATCCGCTGATTCCGCACATATGCTGCCTAGGTAATCCTTCCACTGCTGGTATATTGCTTCAACGCTTGCTATTTTCTCGATCTCTTTTGCCTTGTCGCCAAAGCGTTTTGCAAGATCTTTATCCTCTATAAGCCTGTTTATGCGATCTGAAAGCGCATCCTCATCCCCTACAGGAATAAGGAATCCGTTTTCCCCATCGTTAATGACAGCTTTTGGGCCGCCGCATGGGCAGTCTGTTGAAACAACAGGCATTCCCATTGCCATCGCCTCAAGAAGGGAATTGGGCATTCCCTCATAATCTGAGCTGTAGGCATATACTTCTCCCTTTGGAATTTCTTTTTCCAGTTCGTTACTTGATCCCATAAGGAAGATAAAGTCTTTTGCATTGTTGTCTTCGATGAGCTTTTCCAAGATTTCCTTGGTTCCGTCAAAGGAATCCGGGCCGTAGATCCTAAGGATATAATCCGGATGCTTCTCGTGTACCTTAAGGAAAGCTCTAACAAGCATTGGCTGGTTCTTGAAATCCACAAGTCTTGCATGGTGAACTACAGCCTTTTCCTTAACCTTTGGATGTTCCACTCCGAAGTACTTGGAGTTTATAGGATTCATGATAATCCTGGAATTATCCTGAAGGTAAGGCTTAAAGTAATCCTTCTGCTCCTGAGTCTGGTACACACAGCCTGCCGCCTTCGGGAAGAGCCACTTTATCTGGATCTTGTCTGAGAAGGCATCATAGTAGCCGATAGGATTGATACGGATTGAAATAACAATCGGTATTTTACTATTCCCTGCCGCCATAAGCGCCCTGAAATTGGCCCTATGAGCAAATGCCACAAGGATATCCGGCTTATATGTTTTGGTAAACTCCCTAAGATATTTAACCCTTAAAAGGAACTTTACTATTCTGTTTTTCTTTTCATCCTCGGGCCTTAGCCCTACATGGATCCTTGTAACCCTTGGGTCAAGTTCGAACTCATTGTCCTCCTGCCACTCTGTCGCAACATAGACTTTTACGTCATCCTCTGCAAATCTGTTGGCAAGATTGGCAACAACGCGCTCTGCTCCGCCCTGGGCAAGGCAGTTTAAATGAAATGCTATTGTCTTCATAATTCACTTAGAATCTTAATAAGATTCTCCTTGTATTTTTCAGGGGTAAAATCCCCAGTCCTCTCGAAGGCTTTCCCAGCGTACTCCTCTGCCATCTTATCATCTTCAAGGAGCCTTAGCATCTCCTGTGAAAGCATTCTCTCCTCGCGGGTTATAACGTCCGGGTCAAAGTTCTCATTTTCATCAACGTTTGGAACAAGTATACCATACTTGCCCTGTACAGGCTCAGCAGTTGTATCCACAAAGCCGTCTGAAATAAGCTTATCGAACTGCTCTCCGGAAAGAAGTATCTCCCTGGGTCCGGTTTTGCAGTCTGTAGATATAACCGGCTTTTTAAGGGCCATAGCCTCTAAAACCGCATTGGGGAATCCCTCATGATTTGAAGGACACACATAAATATCCGAAGCCTTTACATATGGGAATGGATTCTTTTTGGCCCCCATAAAGGCAACTTTTTCACTGATACCAAACTTTTTTACCAGCTCTTTGTATTCTTTCCAGGTTCCATCCCCAAGTATCAGGAGCCTGGCATCAGGGAACTTAACCTGCGCCAGATAAAAAGCCTTAACCAGATGCCATACACCCTTTTGATAATCATCTCTTGCCATACAGGAGATAACCTTGATGTCGTTTCCGATAAAAGGGAAATCATCTATCGGATCAGCCGCCTTGTTAACTGTATCCAGCACATCTACAGGATTGTATATGTACGGGCTTTTGTCATAGCCAAAATTATCCTTAAGCTGTCTTGATATCTCTTTGGAGCATGCAAGTATCCTGGTGGATTTCCTTATAAAGAGCTTTATCCTGCTCCTGTTCTCAAGATCGATCTGGCCGCGAAGCCCTGTAAGAACGCACTCTCCCACGCCCGAAAGAGCATTGACATAATTGGCCGAGGCTCCAAAGCTGTAGGAGTAGTCTATATTAAGCTCCCTTTTTATCTTTTTTACCCTGGAGATCCTCTTTGCAATATTGACGATTTTATTGATGCTCCCGTCCTTTGCCGGAACATCTATATCCACAACGTGAAGCCCACTTACATCATAGTGCATGTCTTTTGATGTAAATATAAGGATATGCACGTTATAGACATCCTGAAGGAGTCTCGCCGTTGCGACGCATACTCTCTCAAATCCGCCCTGATGGAGCATTGGCACCATCAGCATGAGATTTTTCTTTTTCTGATCCATTAAAAATGACCTCTCTCGTAGAAAAGACCGATCATCCTGGCCTGGGTCTTAACATCAAAACCGGCTGCTCTAAGTTTCCCGATTAT
>JAEEGH010022427.1_pt1 | contig 12941 bp, 2 predicted proteins | sample 9134181 | NCBI WGS metagenome assembly JAEEGH01 (sample SAMN16246544, study PRJNA631951) | gut metagenome | biome: gut microbiome; feature: rumen; material: DP-attached | host: Bos | place: Iran: Karaj | collected 2018-10 | reverse complement strand
CTCCTAGTGATGATGGTCCTTGCACCAAAGGCGTGGGCTTTAGAAACGGATGGTGAAGGGTACTATATTATCAGGACGGTCAGTGATTGGAATGAACTTGCTGATGGTATCAATAACGGAACCATAACGGGGACAGCAAATGCAAGGTTATATGCAAATATTGATGGTATAACTAAAAAGATTGGATATGCTTGGTGGGATGGACAATATATACGAGGCAATAGTTACTACTCCGGAATATTTGATGGTAATGGCAAAACGATCACCGTCAACCTTAATGGAGATGATGCAACTGTCGCCTCTGACCAAAGTAACGGAACGCATGTTGCCCCGTTTTCTCATATCAAGAATGCAACGATTAAGAATATTTGCGTAAAAGGTACTGTCAGAGGTAAAAGGCATTGTTCTGGGCTTGTTTCAGCAGCAGAAGGAACAAACACCATCACTAATGCACAGATTTCTGTCGACATTACAGCAACCGATTTGTATTGTGGTGGTATTATTGGACAAGGAGCGGACTCAAACACAACAATTAGTGATTGCCTATTTAATGGCAGTATAAGTATAATTGGAGGATGCAATGCTGTGTCCGGTATTTGGGGCTGGAGTGGAGTTGGCCGAAGTCATACAGCTAATATCCAAAATTGTTTAGAAAATGGCACATATTCAAATATCGCCAATTTCAATCCAATCGCAATAAAAAATAGTGATCTTAATATCACAACGACTAATTGTTTCTATACGAGGGCTAAAACGACCGGGGTTAATTATGGGACACTTGCAACAGAAACAACGCTTGCTGATGGTACCGTGACAGCTGCCTTGCAGAACGGCCGTCCAGAGGAAATTTGGGTTCAGGATCCTGTAACCAACAAGCCTACTTTGAAGCAATTCAGAAACCGTATTAATATTTCAAAGGAAGGCAATGGATCCATATCATGGAATATCAACACAGCCCCCAACACAAGTGAAGAAACGGTGACGCTGACGGTGACGCCGGATGAGGGCTATTTCCTGAAAGCGAGCGACCTGAAGGTCAGGCTGTCAGTGAATGGTGGAAATGCAGATGCAAGAAGACGCACTATTCCCGTACATCCAGTCTACGAAACGGTGACGAACAACCACAACGGCACGTTTACCTTTACCTTGCCTGAAAAGGATTATGAATATACGGCTATTGTTACGGCGGTGTTTAAGCCAGTAACGGTGACGCTGAGCACCAATTCACTTACTTATAATGCTGCGGTTCAAAAGCCGGGGCTGACGGTTACGTTCGATGGTTCTACTACTCTGACAACGAGCGATTATCTCGCTACTTCCTCAGGAGAGAGCAAGGATGCTGGCGATTATACGATTACCATTTCGGGGCAAGGCGATTATGTAGGAACTACTGCCGCCTTCCCTTATACCATTACGCCAAAGGAGGTTGGACTAACTTGGTCAACACCTCAGACGTTTGAGTATGACGGGACAGCAAAATCGCTGACCGCCACGGCCACGGGAGTTGAAAGTGGGGATGTGTGTACAGTGACAGTGGTTAGCAATTCTGTGCCCTATTATGGTTATACTGCCACAGCTGGACACCAACGCACAGAATATAATACTCTTATAGGACATCTGGTAGACAACGACCTTACTACGAAATGGTGTCCTGAATGGGGAACAAATTATTCTGGGGTTTTGTATGTGGAGTTTCATACTGATGAACTGATTTATCCTATTGGCTATACTTTCTATACTGGTGGTGATACATCTACATACCCATCTCGAAATCCCAGAAGTTGGCGGCTTCTGGCAAAGAAAACTGAAAATGAAGACTGGACGCCCATCTCCACTGTGGAAGACAACTATAGCTTAGAATTTGCCAACATTAAACCTTATGATTTCAATCTTGATGTAGTTGGCGAATCATATATGTATTTCCGTTTTGAAGTGAGTAAACATCGTGACGATAAATACGATCATTTTTCGAGTCAACATCAACTCCAACTTCAAGATCTTCATTTGAATGTTCCTGATAACAGAAACGTTGGCACGCATACGATGACTGCTACGGCTTTGAGCAATCCGAACTATGTATTGCCAGATGTAAAAACACAGACCTTTACGATTACCCCGAAGGAAGTAAGTCTGACTTGGACCAATACATCACTGACTTATAACGGCAGTGCCCAGAAACCGACAGCAACGGCCGGGGATCTTTTAACTGGGGATGAGTGTACAGTGACTGTGAGCGGAGAACAGACAAATGCGAATAGTGGAATGGCAACTTACACTGCCACAGCCTCTGCACTCAGTAATAGCAATTACAAATTGCCAGATGATGTCACTCAGAGCTTTACCATCTCTCCCAAGTCCATTGGTACTGTTACGGCGACACCGGCTACAGATATCACGTTGACGGGCATTGACAATAGCTATGTTTATACAGGCAGTGCTATTCAGCCAACAGTGACATTGGCCTATAGCCTGCTGCCTGACGAGAACAAGACCGTTTCGGAATCTGGCAATTATACCGTCAGCTATACCGATGCCGACCACGACAATCTGAATGTAGCTAAGGGCGGTATCGTGACCGTGACGGGAACGGGTAACTACACGGGTAACATCGTCAAGACGTTTACTATTACGCAGAAGTCCTTCGATACAAGTAATTATACCATCAGTGCTATTCCCAACCAAACATATAACGGCACGTTGCTGACACCCGTCGTAACATTGCATGATAATACGCGCAATATAGACCTGACGCAGGGCATTGATTTCAGCGTGACGAAACATAAAGATGCCGGAACCCATACCGTGACCATCGAGGCTTTAGAAAATTATCAGGCCTCACTGACTGCTGACTTCACCATCGATCCCAAAGAAGTGGGATTAGAATGGCAGGAAACCAGATCGTTCGTGTATGACGGCAATGCCAAGACACTGACCGCAACGGCTACGGGGTTAGTCGGTGATGACGTATGTACGGTAACGGTGAATTATGACAAAGCTCCGTATTTTGGTAGTGGCAAATATACCGCTACTCGAGGTTCAGCATGTTATTATCTTCATTTGCCCCAACATTTGGTAGATGGAGACACCCTCAATACAAAGTGGTGTCCTTACGGATCCAATAGGATTGAAGGTGTCTATTTAATAGAATTCGAGACAGCTGAATCCATTTATCCGGTAAGCTACAAATTATATAATGGAGGCGATGCGGCCTCATTCCCCACGAGAATCCCTAAGAATTGGGCACTAAAAGCAAGAAAGACGACAAATGACGCATGGACGACTATTGCATCGGTAACAAACGACACAAGATTGGAGGCAATCAATTATAACGCCACTGGATATAGGGGATATGAATACAATCTTGATGCCGCAGGAGAATCATATCAGTATTATCGATTTGAAGTAAGTGAGCGTCATACGGATTATACTGGTTCAACAGGTCAAGACGAAATGCAGCTCAATGAATTGGTTCTACTTACTTATGGTGAAGCCCCGATAGAAGCCGGTGAGCATACAGCCTATGCAACGGCACTGAGTAATCCGAACTATAAGTTGCCTGCGGCGATTTCGCAGACCTTTGAAATCACACAGAGACCTGTGACGCTGACGTGGACAGATACGGGTATCGGCGAGGATACGAAACTGATTTATAACGGCAGTGCCCAGAAGCCGACGGCAACGGCCGGGAATCTCGTGACAGAGGATGAATGCACCGTAACTGTGAGCGGCGAACAGACAAATGCGAATAGTGGAACGGCAACTTACACTGCCACAGCCTCAGCACTCAGCAACAGCAATTACAAATTGCCAGACGATCCTACCCAGAGTTTTACCATCTCACCCAAGTCCATTGGTGACGGTACGGAAACACCTGCTACAGATATCACATTGACGGGTATTGACGAGAGTTATGTCTATACAGGCAGTGCTATTCAGCCAACAGTGACATTGGCCTATAGCGAGTTGCCTGGCGATGACAAGACCGTTGCAGCATCTGACAATTATTCTGTGGTCTATACAGATGATGATCATGATAATGTAACAGTAGACAAGGACGGTGTCGTGACTGTGACGGGAACGGGCAACTACACGGGCAGCATCGTCAAGGAATTCGTCATTACACCGAAACCCTTTGATACAAATAATTTCACCATCAGTGCTATTCCCAACCAAACATATAATGGTACGGATCTGACACCCGCGGTGACTCTACATGACAATGATCGTAATGTTAACCTGACGCAGGGTACGGACTTCAGCGTATCGCAACATAAGGATGCCGGCACGCACACCGTGACCATCACGGCTTTGAACAATTATCAGGCCACACTGGCAGCTGACTTTGTCATCGATCCGAAGACAGTGACGCTGGACTGGCCCAATACGGTGTTTGACTTCGACGGCACGGATCAATTGCCTGAGGCCGTGGTGACGAATCTGGAGGATGGGGATATGTGCTCGGTGACTGTGACGGGTGCAGCCAGTGCAGTAGGCATCCATACGGCGACGGCCTCAGCACTTGATAACACAAATTATCAGCTGCCAACGGCTGAGGCTGACAAGAGCAGTGATTATGAGATTCTGAAAAAGCTGTCGTTCGGTGCAAATAAGGTATGGATGACTTTCTATGATGCTGCAGAAGGACTGGTGTTCAGCGACGATGAGGAACGGGCGAAGATTGAGACTTATGTCGTGACGGCAGTTGGTGCCGATGGCGTGACATTGGTGAGCACCGACGGTAAGATTTACAAGGATACGCCGATGCTGCTCAAACGGACGGGGGACGACCTCGATATCCGTGCCCATCAGGCAGCACACGTGTGCTCGGAAATCATCAGTCCTGCGTTCATAGGCGGTTTGAACAGTCTGGCGGGTTACCTCGACAATGACAATTATACCGTCTATATCCTGATTGGTTCGGAATTCCTGCTGGCAGACAAGGAGGATACCAGTATGGCATTCGATCCGGAACGATGCTTCATTGCCATTAACAACAGTACCTCAGGTGTCAGAATGAGAATTAGCCTCGTAACAGGAAACGGACCAACATCAATAGACAATCGCCAATGGATCATTGACAATTGGGAAGAAGGACAATGGTACGACCTGCAAGGCAGACGCATTGAGCAGCCGATGAAGAAGGGACTATATATCAGAAACGGCCGTAAGGTAGTTGTGAAATAATTATATATATAATAAGGTGTAAGGATATGAAGATGAAACGATATATCAGACGGATGGGAGTAGCAGTAGTGATGCTGCTGTTGGCTCATGGATCCGCACTGGCACAGTCGACACTGAAGAACCTGGTAGAACATGCTACCGTGAAGTGGTATGCCGACCAGCAGAAATCGACAGAGCTGACCACAGTGACACTTACCAGCAGCACACAGACACTCTATCTGGAGATTACCCCTGCCGACGGCTGGTGGACGAATGCAGACCTGTTAGGCGGACAAGTAAGACTGATAGGCAAGAACTCGGCTGCCGATGCCCGCAGAAGAAGCGGGGAGACTACGGGACCCGTGATCGGCTCGCCCATGGCAGTGACAGCCGTCAGTGGCCAGACGTATCATAAGTATGGTGGTGGTCTGTATCAGGTGCAATTGCCTGCCCTGACGAGTGATCAGAGTGCCGACCAGATAGCCCGTCTGGAACTGACTGGACAGATGACGAAGTGCCGGACCATCACACCTGCTGTCGTCAATACCACGATGACGGTCAAGATAGATGATGGGGCTGTGACCTATGCCAAGCCCGGAGAGAAGATCGACGTGACCATCGCCCCTGCGGTCGATGGCTATCAGTTCAACCATTTCACCGTAACTTATCTCTACGGGACGACTCAGCAGCCGGTGGAGGTGACAACCCTCAGTGTGGAGAGCCGCAGTTTCACGATGCCTGACGGCGACGTAACCATCGATGCCAGTTATATTACACCAAGACCTTATGCCGTGAAGAACGAGGCCGGCGACGTGCTGACCATTTATTTCGGCGGTATTGCCACGACCGGCTATGACTCGAACAACAGTACCTGGCGCACATCGGAAGACTCTGGCTGGGGAGAGATCAAAACGACGCTGAAGACCGTCATCATAGATCCGGAGATGGCTAACTGCACCTCGCTGACAAGTCTGGAATATTGGTTCAGCGGTTGCACGAACCTCACGGAGATTCAGGGTCTGGCATATCTGAAGACGGGAAACGTGACGGACATGAGCCATCTGTTTGAGGGCTGTGAAGGGTTTACTAAACTCTATCTGACCACCTTCGACACCAGGAAGGTGACAGATATGACGGCAATGTTCAAGGGCTGTACGAACCTGAAACGTATCTTTGTGGATACGAACTGGAGTGCTGGTCTCGTGACCAGTTCGACGGATATGTTCACAGGCTGTACGAATATCAAGGGATGTAAGGGAACCGCTTATGATGCTGCCCATACCGATGCCGGCTATGCCCATGTCGATGCTGTTGACAACCCGGGCTACCTGATGCCTAACGCCCAACTCTATGCCCTTTATACCAGTAGCGATAGGACGCTGACCTTCTACTATGACGGTGAGACCCGCAGCGGCGTGAGGACAGAAGGCGACGCCTTTAAGAACGGCGTGAAAGAATCATATCAAGATGGTTACGACAAGTTCGGCTGGGGTGGAGACATGAAAACAGTCGTATTTGACGAGTCGATGGCTGACTGCGATGAGATAACCAGTATGTCGTGGTGGTTTGCCAATTATACAAGCATCCAGGCAGTGAAAGGTCTGGAGTATCTGGTGATGGACAATGTGACGGATATCAAATATGCCTTCTGGTATTCAACAGGACTTAAAGAATTCGACTTCAGTAAGTTTAATACCAAGAACGTGAAGGTGATGTATAATTCGTTCTACAGGATTGGTATGCCGGAGGTGGACTTCACTGAGTTCGATACCAGTAGCGTGGAGGATATGCGCGGTATCTGTGGCTGGAGCGGCGCGCTTAAGAAGATTACTGTGGGCGGGAAGTTCGACACCCGAAAGTTCACCACACCCGCGAATGACCTTTCCGAGTTCCGTGGAGTAGGCTGCGACATAGTACAGGTAAAAGATGCTTCAAATCACCACATTTCCGTCAACATCTTCCAAGAGATGGCGGACAGGACAACACGTCGTTTGGAGACTGACTCACCGCTGCCGGAAGGAGAAGTGACACAGAAAGACGGCTATTTATGGTGGAAAGGCGCTAAATTTGCCACTTACAACGGGTTCCGACCTCTGAAAATGGGTACGCCACAAAATGGTAGTGTGGCGCTGTCATCAGCAGCTACTTATGAGGGCTTTGGAGAAGAAGGCCAGACACTGACCATTACAGCCACACCAAATCCGGGTTATGAGACCGTATCGATAACACTGACCTATAATGATGGTACAGCAAAGACTATTACGTGTAGTGATACGGATGACAACAATGTGAAAACTGTTGTCATGCCAGGATATGAGGCTACGGTCACTGCGACTTTCCAACCTATCATGAAGCTGGTTGATCCGACGAAGGCTTGTAGCAAGGATAATCCGTACATGATCCAAACAATGGAAGACATGAGGAATCTGAGTGCCTGGGTAAATGCCGGAGCGCCCTATACCCGCAGCGCCTTCTTTAAGGTGATGCCCGAGAACGCTGTATTCGATTTCGAGGGGGTGGATGACTTCCTGCCTATCGGTGGCTTCAACAGTACTTTCAACAGTTCCTTCGACGGCAATGGCGTGACAATCAAGAACCTTCACATCACGAATACCGAAGCTAACAAGACCTGCGGTCTCTTCGGCTATGCGGACCGCATCGGCGCGGTGATCCAGAACATCACCATCGACAAAAGCTGCTCGTTCACAAGCAGCGGCAGCTATACCGGTGCTATAGTCGGAAGGGGCTATCGCGTCACCATCAACAACTGCCGTAACTTAGGAGCCAGCGTGACCGGCATCGATTGTGTCGGTGGTATCATTGGTCAGGCATACGGTTCTTCCGGTTACCCTGCCACTGTCTCCAACTGTGTGAGCGAGTCTTCCGTCACAGGAAATAAACATGTGGGCGGTATCATCGGCAACATCGGTAATTATTTCACTCTGAAAGGCAATACGGTCGGTCTTCTTGCCGGGAAGGATGCGGTCATCAGCATTTCAGGAACTGCGTATGTTGGTGCCGTGAGCGGCGGCGGTGGCAGCTCTACGCAGAGCGACAACTTCTACAACGGCATGGTCGTAGTCCGTAAAATCGGCGAGACGGAGTCCAAGGGCTTCGGATATGGTGCCGGCAGCTACAATGAGGACGGCAACGGCATTGAATCTGCTACTGGCGGCTATTGTGGAAAGCGCACAGAGAATGGTGGTAAGAACGTAGAATGGCAATATGACCTTTATACAAAGGAAATGCGTATCTTCGGTTCTGGTACAACTGATGACTTCACGGTCAGTTTGGCTCCTAATATCATCCAAAATCGTATTGAAACACTCATCATCGATAAGGAAGTGACGGGTATCGGCCAGAAGGCTTTCAATGATTGGACAAGTCTGCACACGGTCATCTTTGAAGGTTGTGAACTGACCACAGCTGCTGACAATGCCTTTGAGGGTTGTACAGCCATGGCGGAAGGAAAGGTCATCGTGAAGAATCACTCACCATTAGTGACTGGTACTGCAAACGCTCTATTTACAGTGATTTCCAATGGAACCCTGTTGAGTGACGAATTTGTAGACCTGACAGAGGAATTGACTGAGACAGACGGTAAATACCTATGGCACGGGGGAACATTTGCCAGCTATGAGCATTACCGCCGTACGCTGGAAGGAATTACGTTCAGCGAGGACCATCACTGGACAACTTACTATGCGGCAGAAGACCTGGTAACACCAGAGGGATTGACGGCTTACGTCGTGGACGAATTCAACGGTGAAGCCATCACGATAACGGCCATTGCCTATATTCCTAAAGGCGTAGGCGTGTTGCTATATAGTGAGGAAGCCGGAGGCAATTATACAACGGATGCTTATACAGGAGACAAAGCACTATATACAAGCCTGTTGAAAGGCTCATTAAAAGAGTTATCTTTGACAGACGGTGGCGGATACATCTTGTATCACGATGAATTCGTGAAGGTGACAGACGGCGTTCTTCCGGCTAAACGCTGCTACCTGCCAGTGGCAGACGGCAATGTGGCTCCTGCCAGATTGCGCATTACGAATAGCGGAAGTACCGGTGTACGTGAGGTGGAATCTTACGATAACGAGAACGGAACATGGTATGACCTGAATGGCCGGAAACTGGATGGAACGCCAAAGAGAAAGGGAATCTATATACGAAACGGTCGGAAGACGGTTGTGAAATGACATATTGAGGAGAAGAAGCTATGAGACAGATTATATTGACAATAGCAAGCCTGTTGGCGGTGACAAGCATAATGGCCGATGACCGCTTTAATATAGTAGCTGAACACGGTACGGTGACAACGACAGTGGAAGAGTCTGTAGGTAGTCTGACTGTCACACCTGATGACAGCTACTATATCCGCATGACGGACATCATTGTGGAGAAGATGCTCAACCCTGAATATGCCCAGGCCAGAACCCGTGCCGGTGAACCCGGCGTGAGTGAAACACTACAGTTATCCGGCAGCGATCCTGATGACCTCTCGACCGCCCGCACCTATTCGTTCACGATGCCTGACAACATTTATATCGTGAAAGTGACGGCCCGTTTCCAGACACGTACCCTTATTACAAGTGACAATGTAAAGCTGGAAAAGGACTCATACATCTATGATGACCAAGTCAAGGAACCGAAGGTGACGATAGAGGGTCTTGAAGAAAAGACGGACTTCACCGTAGCCTATAGTAACAACCGAGAAGCGGGCACGGCAGTTGTGATCATTACGGGAAGAAGTACTTATAAAGGTGTCGTGGAAGTGCCGTTCACCATTAAGCCCAAAATTGTGGATAGTCCTACCATCACGTTAAGCCAGACTGAGTATACCTATGACGGTGAGGCGAAGGAACCGTCGGTGACGGTGAATGACGGAGAAACGGTCATTCTTCCAGATGAATATACCGTTGACTATAGTGATAACACGAATGCAGGAACGGCTACGGTCAGTATCAAGGATAAGGAAGGTGGAAACTATACCGTCAGTGGTACTGTAACCTTCACTATTGATAAGGCTGAGTCTGAAGTGACGACGGCGCCTGAAGCAAAAACACTGACCTATACGGGTGAAGCACAGGAACTGGTGACGGCTGGTACGGCAGAAGGCGGTGAAATGCAATATAGTCTCGATGGCGAGAACTATTCAACAGACGTTCCTACGGCTACTGACGCCGGAACATATACCGTCTATTACCGCGTGGTGGGCGACGAGAACCATGAGGATATAGCGCCCGTTTCGCTGACGGTGACTATTGAAAATAATATTACCGTGCCAGAGTTTGTGGCACCGGTTGTCTTGGAGCTGACATATACAGGCAGTGAGCAGAAGCTGGTGGTGGCCGGAACGGCAGAAGGCGGAGAGATGCTGTATAGTCTCGATGGCGAAAACTTTAGCAAGGCCATCCCCCGTGCAACGGATGCCGGAAACTATACCGTCTACTATTATGTGAAGGGAGATGACAATCATTACGACACGAGTGTGGAGAGTCTGACAGTGACCATCAGTAAAGCTGAGGCAGCCATAGAAAAAGTGCCAGCAGCAAAGACGCTGACATACAACGGCACGGCTCAGACGCTTGTAACAGCAGGAGAGGCCACAGGCGGTGAGCTGTGGTACAGTCTCGATGGCACCGACTATTCGACAGACTTGCCCTCAACGACGGAAGCCGGAACTTATACCGTATATTATAAAGTGGTGGGTGACGGCAACCATACAGACCTGGCAGCAGCTACACTGACAGTCTATGTGGCAAAGGAGGGTGATCCGACCTTTGTAGCACCCACAGCAGCCGTCCTGACTTATACGGGTGGTGCACAATCTCTGGTTACAGCAGGTACCACAGATGGCGGAGAGATGCAATACAGTCTTGATAATGAGACCTATTCTACAAACGTTCCGACAGCTTTGGCTCCCGGTAGCTATACCGTCTATTATCGCGTGAAAGGTGACAATAACTACAGCGACATCGGACCCTTGCAGTTGACTGTCACTATCGGCAAGGCGCCGCTTACGGTAACGGCAGACCATCAATCGATCACATACGGAGAAGCGTTGCCAACGCTTACGTGTAGTTATAGTGGATTCGTTGGAGAAGAGGATGTGAATGTGTTAAGTGCCCAGCCCACACTCTCTACGACGGCCACAGCTGACAGCGAGGTGGGCGTGTATGAAATATACGTCAGCGGCGCTGAGGCTGCTAACTATGACATCACTTATGTCAACGGCAAACTGTCCATCAATCCCACGTTCACGAATGAGGAAAGTGGCGAGACCGTGGCTGCAGAACTGATTGAGGATGAGGAAGGCAATGTAACTGTGGCAATTACGGAGTTGCCAGAGGGCTTCTTTGACGGTACGGGTACAACAACTTTGCCCGAGAGTCTGTCGGGTAGCAATGGCGTGACCTACCCCGTCACTCAAGTAGCGGCTGAGGCTTTCGATGAGATGCCAAAAGGAACGGTCGTAACACTGCCCCCTGGTATGAGTACAACGGAGCCTGTTCCCAATGTGATCAACGGTGACGGTACTTGTTCTGTCCTGGATCTGACAAACGTCAATTCATTTGAAACAACCCAGACTCTGACTGTCGATGTTGTCATTTATGAACGTCCGGTCGTTACAGAACGTCAGACCCTCTGTCTGCCATATCGTTTCAGACTGGAGGAAGGAATGACGGCATTTACGTTGGGAGGAGATAATAATGGTAACGCGAAGTTTGAACCTATCACACAAGGCGAACTGGAGGCGTACAAGCCCTATATCGTAGATGTTGAATTGTCGACATCCGTCCGCAGAAGAGCAGATGGTGTCCTGGTATTGGATCTGGGTGCGACCAACGTTGTCATTGACCCAACCAAGCCAGATGAATATGTGGAAAAGGGAATGCTGAAACTCTATGGAACGGTGCATGGCCTGACACATCAGGAGGGACAGGAGTTACAGGCGTTCATCATGCAACCTGACTATACTTGGCGCATGACCGCCTCGGCTGAAGCTGCGGACGCCAATGAGATATATCTTCCGGCTTTCCACGCCTATTTGTGTTTCACTGGTGAAACGCCTGTAACGGATATCCCGTCAGAATTCAATGAGGTGACCGGCATTTCTGTCATCAATGCAGAAAAGACTGAAAGGACGTACGACGGGGTCTATGACCTCAGCGGCAGGAAGGTCCAGCCACAAAGCAAAGGATTATATATCAAGAACGGCAAGAAAGTATATATCAAATAATTACGCTAAGAATAAACTAGCAATCCCGCCACTTGGGCGGGATTGCTTATTATTTAGGCTGTAGATCAGCATACTCATGGGAGACGTCTGGGATGCAGGGGCAATCCTTCTGGGGATTCAGGTCGTGATGACCCAGGATCACGGCGCGGGGGTAACGCCCGTGGAGTTCCTCAAGCAGTCGTCGCATGGCAGCCTTCTGAGCCTCAGTACGCGTATCGGCGGGTTGACCGCGGATGTCAAGCCCGCCCTCGTAGCAGACGCCGATCGAGTGGGCGTTGTGGTTCTTGCAGTGCGCACCGATCATCCATTCCGGACGGCCTGACTCTATCTCTCCGTCACGGCGGATCACGTAGTGGTAGCCGATACCAAATTTCCAGTGGTTGTCACGGCGATGCCACGTATCGATCTGAGCGGCCGAACTTGTCTGGTCGGGCTTCACTGCAGAACAGTGGATAATGATCATAGTGATGGTTCTCATACGCAACTGCCAACAAAGAAGGTGGTGATCACAAGGGTAATCAGCGACCCTACG
>JAEEGH010022426.1_pt1 | contig 12941 bp, 11 predicted proteins | sample 9134181 | NCBI WGS metagenome assembly JAEEGH01 (sample SAMN16246544, study PRJNA631951) | gut metagenome | biome: gut microbiome; feature: rumen; material: DP-attached | host: Bos | place: Iran: Karaj | collected 2018-10 | reverse complement strand
ACTTCCCGCAGGACCAGTTCCTCTGCGTCTATGGCCAATATGTCCTTACGCCTGAATTATTTGAAATACTTGGTCGTCAAATCGCAAACAACATCCGCCAGAAAGGCGAATTCCAATTGACGACGGCGTTAGACGAACTGCGTGCCACCAGCGGGATGTTCGGCTATCTTGTCGATGGCGAACATCTTGACACGGGCCAGCCGACAGAGTATCTTGAATCCATGAACGCTTTTTCACAGAAAAGCAACTAACCTCAATCCCCTTAGCCATTTCCATACCATGAAAAACAATACCGTCGTTGTCGCCTGCGATAAAAATTACTTCTGGGGAACATTCTTGCTTGTTTCATCCATGCGAAAATTCGGTATGGACGAACCCGTACTGGTGTTTCAGCCCGACTTTCCGCAAGAGATGAAAGACTGTCTTGCACGTTTTGGAGACATCAGATTTGTCGACGCCCCGACAAGTTTCAGAAACATGACCACCCGCAAAGGCGAAGCCATGCTTTGCGCAGACACCGACTATATCACATGGGTCGACTGTGATGGTTTTTTCTACGGCAACTGCTCAGATTTGCTGATTGAAAAAGATCCAGATGCAATCCATCTCAGGCTTCGCTCTATTGAAGAAATGAGCCAAGTTTCTGCCAATAATCCGTTCTACGCCTCCAGCGATACACCTGGGAAAATTGCCCCGCATGTTCTTGAAGTTTGGCAAAAAGACGTTGGAGAAATGACGGAACCACGTCTGGAAACCTGCGCATCCGCTTGCATTTTCTCCCTACATAAAAAACACCGTGACTTCATAGAACGTTGGCAAGAGCAAATGGACCATGTCCTTCCAAACAAAAACACAGGAGTCGTTTTTAGCGATTCAATCCCGTATTTCCAACTGGATGAATCCGTCCTCAACAGTCTTCTATTCTTTATGCGGAATGCCCCTATTGTCACCCCTGTCTTCAAACTTGACAAAGACCGCAACCATATCTTCTATCACATGGTTCTTCATCCCAAGCCATGGCAATGGTGGAATCCATCCTCCCTCCGCTGCTATGACCGTATCATGGAAATCATCCAATGGGCCATTGATAACGGCCATGCCACCCTGCCCCTCCCACTGGCCTTCAATCCCAAATACTCATGGTTGCACAAACACACAGGCTGGTGGAGCTACGTCATGCGCGCAAAACGCAAAATCCTTCGCAAGCTGAAATCCAAATAACCTCTTGATTATCAAATAAAAGCGATATCGCGAATATCGTCCACTCCGCATGCAATCATGACCAGACGGTCGAAGCCAATGGCAACGCCCGCCGCTCCAGGAATACTTGTACGAATCGCCGCCATGAACGGTTCATCAATCGGATAGACCTCACGATGCTCATTCGCACGCAGTTGCGCCGTCGCTTTGAAACGTCGCAACTGCTCATCAGGATCCACCAATTCCGTGCAAGCATTGCCCAATTCCAGGCCAGCCACATAGACCTCCCATCGCTCCACGCGATTCGGACGTCCTTTGATGGCCTGACTCAAGCCACTGCACGCCAAAGGATATTCCGTCAGAAACGTCGGCCGCCCATTGCCGAGATGCGGCTCGACCTTTTCGCAGAGGATTTCTTCAAACCGCCCATTCGCAATGACTTCGTCCAAATCCGCATCTGCATATGTGCGGAAGGCGTCCTCCACGGTGATTTCCTCCCAGTCCGCTCCGAAATCAATCATCTGCCCACGGAATCTGCAAACACCACTACCAGTCGTGGCACGAACGCAATGACGCACAAGATGGACGGCATCCTTTTGGACAACACGCCAATCCGCCTTCAGGCGATACCATTCAAGCATCTGGAATTCAGGAAGATGGCGGCTTCCATACTCCCCCATGCGAAAACATGGGCCAAGTTGGTAGATTCGTTCATAGCCAGCCGCCAAAAGGCGTTTCATGTGCAGTTCTGGAGATGTTCTTAGCCATTGCGTTCCAGAAGGTTCCGCGTCGATGTAGTCTTCGAGCGCAGGAGCGGGAAGCCTCACGGCGGTCTGCGTCTCCACGAAACCATGACTGTCGAAATAATCACGCACACAACGCAACAGCTTCGCGCGAATCACCAAATTGCGCCGCATGCCACGCAACTGTGCGGTATCCGCCGCTTCGCATGGCGCAGTTGACAACACTTTGGCGGGACGACGCGCTATATATATAATAGTATAAGGGGCCCGCTCCAATTCAGAGGCATGTTCCTCCCATGTCGCGCTCCAATAGGGCACACTTCCTTTCAACGAATCATTCGCCGTTTTCTTGCATTCCGGCTCAAGAATGCGCTCCAACACAAGCCCTGTCTCACGAATCCAATCCGTCATCACGCCAATCGGATATGCACGGCTGACAGCTTCGCCGCCATCCGCCAATTCGCGTGTTTCGGACATTGGTCTGAAATAATCCTTCAGCAACAAGCCGTCTTCATCCTCCAAATCAACCCATTCACCGCCAGACAGCGGATGAACCGTACTGAGAACCAACATCCCGCCCGGCTTCACACGCTCCGCCATGGCATGGATGGCATGCCGCTGATCTGCCGCAAACGCGATGGCATGGCATGAATGGACAATGTCATACTGTTCTCCTTCCGTCAGAGGCATTTTCTCCATGTCCGCCCGTAAAAACGAAATATCCACACCAGCCTGTCGCGCCAACTGTTTGGCAAAACGCAATTGTTTTGCAGAAACATCGACGGCTGTGCAATTTGCACCATGCTTTGCAAGAAAAATGGAATTTTGCGCGCCACCGCAACCGACCTCCAGGCAATCGAGGCCGGAGAGCGTTTTCGGCAATAGTTCCAATTCCGAATCGCCGGAAATCAACGGTCCATAATGGAAATCATCCGTCGATATCACCGTCTCCGCCTGATACGCATCGGCGATTTCTTCCCAATACTGCTCGTTTTTCATGGAAACGACATCATGCCTTATGGTTCCAAAACCCGCAACGCCGTTTTGACATTGCCCAACGGCGCGGAGATTTGCACTCCCGCCACACGCGGACGGATTTCCGCCAACGTCTTCCGCGCGATTTCGATACCAATTTCCAGCTGGCCTTCCTTCGTGTCGGAGGACTGCATCCGTTCGATGATCCAGTCTGGCACCACCACGCCAGGCACTTCATTCTTCATGAACAGTGCGTTTCGCAGGGAGGACATCGGCCAAATTCCCGCAATGACAGGAAGATGCGTATCCGCAATCGCATCCAGAAAACGCTCAAGCGAACGGACATCGAACACAGGCTGCGTCGTCACATAATTGGCCCCCGCATCCGCTTTTTCATGAAGACGGCGGATTTCGCGGTCGAAATCAATGGCGTTGGGATCCGCTCCGACGCCGCAGACGGCAGCCGTTGGCGGATCGATTTTCTGCCCCCCCAGATCCACGCCTTGATTCAAATGCTTCTGCAATTTGACCAAGCCGATGGAATCCGTGTCGAATACGCCTGAAGCGAAACTATAATTGCCAAGCTTGGGGGGATCGCCTGTGATAAACAGAAGATTATTCACTCCAACTGCCGCGCAACCAAGCAGTTGCGCCTGCATGGCGATGAGATTCATGTCTCGGCAGCAGACATGCAGTACGGCGTCGATTCCGCCTTCATTCTGGATTTTCATGGCTGTGACCAGCGGCGATAGACGCGGAGACGCTCGCGGCCCGTCTGGAACGTTCAGAACATCAACGCCCGCAGCGGCGCAGATTTTCGCCTTTTCAATGATCGCGTCCAAATTCCAACTGCGTGGCGGCGTGACTTCAACGGTTGTAATCCATTCGCCTTTCGCAAGTTTCGCGCCTAGCCGCGAGCGTTCCGCCAAAGGCTTTTCGATAGCCAACGGCACTTGTTCCGTCGATTCAACGGAGGTGATGACGACTTGTTTCTTGCCAAGCGGCTTCACGGAATTCGCCAAATCGCGGATATGCGCAGGCGTCGTGCCACAGCAACCGCCAATGGCACGTACACCAAGTGCCGCATAACGAACAGCATACGTGCTCATATACTCTGGATCGCACATGTAGAGCTGACGGTTGTCAACCGCCTGCGGAGTGCCTGCGTTCGGTTGGACAATCACTGGCACGGAGCAGACTTTCACAGCATGTTCAGCGATTCTCAACATGGCGGACGGTCCAAGTCCGCAATTGAATCCAACGGCATCCGCAACTGGAAGGCCGTCTTCACTAAAAGCCGTCCTGTTTTTGATTTCCTCCGCCGTAGCGTCACCGTCCGGCATGGAATGGGACAGCACAAAAGCGGCGTTTTCCCCAATCGCCGCCATCGCCTTTCGTGCCTCCAAAGCGGCCTGACGGGACGGCAACGTCTCGAAAATGATGAAATCAGCGCCCGCCTCCAGCAAGGCAAGTGCCTGGCGTGAAAGGACATCCACACGCTCTTCTTCCGTCGTACCCGTCGTGCGCAACGGTCCTATAGAGCCAGCGATGAGAATACGCCGCCCCCAGTTACGCGAATCACGAGCCTCCATGGCGATTTTCACAGCCGCATGATTGATGTCCGCCATTTTCGGGACAAGCCCATGCTGCAGCAAGGCTATGTCATTGGCGCCGAACGAATTGGTCGTAATGACATCCGCGCCGGCGGCCAGATATTCCGTATGGATTTCACGAACAAGCTTTGGCTCCGTGACGCAAATTTCATCATAGCAGCGGTTTGTGAAAACATGGCGGCGATACAGCTCCGTTCCCATGGCACCATCGAAAATAACCAACTGCTCCTGCAGAAAATGATTCAGTTCTATGCTTAGCATGCAATACACCAGATTATGCGATCTTCAGATACAAGACGTCGAATACTATCCTTATAATATAACTCTTGTATCGACGACCGCCATAATCATCTGTATTAAGAATCCACAAAAACGCCTCATCCGGCGCATCTAGGCGATTCGATCACGAACAGCACTTCACGCGCCGCGATATTGTGCTTTGCTGCCACGAATTCAACGACTTCATCATCCAGATACGCCCACGCCTGGCAGACACGCAGCTTATTTTCCGCGATCCAATCCAAAAAGTCATTGATACTGCACAGATGGATGTTCGGCGTATCATACCAATGGTACGGCAATGATCCCGTAATCGGCATCCGCCCGCCGAGCGCGAACGAAAGGCGTACGCTCCAATGCGCAAAATTCGGAAACGAAACTATTCCGTATTTCGCCACACGGAGCATTTCCTTCAATGTCTCCAATGGTTGCGGAAGCGTCTGCAGCGTCCGTTCCAGAACGGCATACGTAAAGCTTTGGGTCTGAATGTTGTTCAACACTTTTTCAAGATCCATCAGACAAACGGGAAGTCCTTTTTCTATACATGCCAACGCCGCCTTGCGATTGCATTCCACGCCTTGGCATCTCACATCCGCCAATTTGGCGATGCTCGCCAGCAATTCGCCTTCTCCGCACCCCAAATCCAGTACCGAATCGCCGGACGAAAGCAGCCGATCAATGTATTCATCCTCCCAATGCGCAGGCGGCGAGTCAATGGTTTTTTTCGCCAACGCGCGCTCCAACTGGTGTTGCAACGTGATGAAATCACAGTCGATGCTGTTGACGCCCAATGTGCGCAAAAACTGCTCGCTGGAACACTTCGCATCTTGTTTGTCGAATTCTTTCTCCATGCTTGTGTTCTCCTTACTATTTCACGCAACGCAGTTTGGACTTTCCTTTCAGGAACGCCGTCAGCAGTTCGCCGACGGCCTCCTCCTCCACCAGGAAGGCGTCATGACCATAGCTTGTCTCAAGCTGGACATACGTGACAGGAATCCTATCATGCAGCAACGCACGGACGAAATCCTCCGAAGCCTCCGGCGGATAAAGCCAGTCCGATGAAAACGAAACCACCATCATTTCAGACTTGATTCGCGTAAACGCCTTCCGCAAGTCTCCATCGCCCCACTTCTCAGCTGCGTCGAAATAATCCTGCGCACGCGTCACATACAGGTAGCTGTTCGCGTCAAAACGCTCCACAAACGTCTCGCCTTGATGTTCCAGATAGCTCTCGACAGCGAACTCCACGTCAAATGTATGGTTGGCATAGAAATCACGCTGGCGGCGGCGACCGAATTTCACATCCATGCCTCTGCCAGATAGATACGTAATATGCGCGAGCATTCTGGCGGCGGCCAGCCCCATGTCCGGATGTTCGCCGCCGTAATAGTTGCCGTTGTTGAAATGCGCATCATGCATAATTGCCTGCCGCGCAACGGCATTGAATGCAAGCCCCTGTGCGGAAAGGACGGGGCTCGCCGCCAGAACGATGCATTTCTGCACACGTTCCGGATACGCCAAAGCCCATTCCAACGCCTGCTGGCCGCCAAGCGATCCGCCGCATACCGCGTACAACCGCTCAATGCCCAACTCGTCCAACAGCATCGCCTCCATCCGCACCCAGTCGCCAACGGTAATAAACGGAAAATCAAGGCCATACGGCTTGCCCGTCGTGGGATTGATGCTCGACGGCCCCGTCGAGCCATAGCAACTTCCCGCCACGTTCATGCCAATGACAAAAAAGCGGTTCGTATCAAACGGCTTGCCTGGCCCGACCATCGCGTCCCACCAGCCCGGATATCTCAACCGCCATGGCCGATTTGTTTCAGACGCATCGGCATCCCATCCCGCGATATGCGCATCGCCCGTCAAAGCATGCGGCAGGAAAATCGCGTTGCTCTTATCCGCGTTCAACGTGCCGTATGTCTCGTATTCGACCTCCAGCGGCGCCAATGGATAGCCACTGTCCAGAATGAACGGGACGTCCGTCGTCGCCAACGTCATCCGTTTGGCATGCGTCCATCCCACCGAACGCGGGCTGTCTGGCGGATCCGCCGTCGTCGTGCGGGCGGGGCGTGATCGTCCCTGAAATGTTACCGAATCAGTCATGTATTAAGTTTTATCCTTTCCATCAGAAAATATTATGTATAATTCATACGTAATAATTTAATGTTTTTCTTTCACAATTCAAACGGAAAACATGAGTTTTTTTCATAAGATTCAAGATCCATCAATAACAACGCCCCGCATCCATAAAAACAGCCAAACCGCTGAAAAATGAAAAAATGATCCGTCATCCTGCATGGATGTCGTTGATTTTCCAGCCAATGCGGAGATATTAAAGGATTGACGTTTTAATGAAAAAGAAACAGGAGCCAATTTCGTGTCAGACATCCATCAGGAAACCGTCGTCTGCCCGCACTGCGGGCATCGAATATCCACGCAAGTCACCACCGTCATCCGTCATGATGACGTGAAGGCGTTGGACGCGTTGTTCAAAGGCACTCTCAACCGCGTCCATTGTCCAAAATGCAACCATGATTTTCTTGTGGACACGACGCTCATCTATCGTGATGACGAAAATCCGTTCATCGTCTATTACGTTGATATTCCGGAAGATGCGGATCTTCATACCTATGAGCGGGAGATCGATGTCATGGCCACGGAAGCGGCCATGAAGGAGAATCTCGATCGTCCGACCGTCCGCCTGACCGTCTCTCTTCCGGATTTCATCGAAAAAATCTCCCTCCGACGGATGGGCTTGGACGATCGCCTCATCGAATACGCCAAACATCAGCTCTTCTCCAATCTAGGAGAAGATCGCCTCAGCAGCTCCGCCCACCGCCTTCTCGTCGATTTCTCAAATAAAGACGAAAGCAAACTCGCATTCATCGTCTATGACCGTGAAACAAACCGCCCTATTTCCTCTCTCCACGTTCCCATGGAGGAATTCAACCATCTTGTGAAGGAGTTCTCCGTCAACGACCAGCTGATGAACGAACTCGACACGCTCTTCCCGTCCTGCTATGTCAGCGTGGACAGACTTTTCGGATAATCACACCATGTCAAAGAAGAAACGCCAACAACAAGAAAAACCGGAAGAACCCCTCGGCGAAAATTGGACCAATCCCTTTAAGGACGTGAATATCAAATTTGAAGAACCAGACCCGCCACCGCCTCCGCCCCCCAAACCGACGTTTGAAGATCAACATCCGACTCTCACAAAAGAAGACCGCGCCCTCATCGCCGCCTTTGGAGCGGAAGATGATGACGCGCCATCACTTAGCCGTTCGGACACGACGAAAAAATGGCCGTTGCTCACTCTCACCCATGAACGAAAAGGCCACGGCGGAAAAACCGTCACGCTCATAAAAGGCCTCGAACGCCTCACGACATTGGAACAAATGGAACTCTGCGACGGCATCAAAACCTCCTTGGGCATCGGAGGACGATTCATGGACGGAACACTCGAACTGCAAGGCGACCAACGTGAACGCGCCGCCAAGTGGCTGGAAGGAAACAAGTTCAGAACGAAAATCTGCTGACGGCATACTATGAATTCATACCATAATCATTGTAATTGGAGCGACGGCGCCCATGAAATGCGTGACATGTACCGCGCCGCCCGTGAGGCCGGATTCCGTGAATTCGGTCTCAGTGACCACTATGTGAAAGCGCCTTTTGGCGACAACGAAATCACCGCCTATAGCATCGACAAGTCAAAATTGTCGGAATACGTCGATGCCTGCCTGGCCTGCAAAAAGGAGTTCGAAACAGATACGTTTACCATCCGCCTCGGCCTGGAAGTCGATTTCTTTCCTGAAAACGCTAAAGCAGTCGTTTCTGAATTGCTAATGTATCCTTTCGATTATCTGATTGGCTCTGTTCATTTCTCCAACGAATTTCCCATTGACCATACAGCCGCCTGCTGGAAGGCGCTTCCGCCCGGCGGCATCGATGAAATCTGGCATGATTACTGGAAGAAAATCCGCCTGGCCGCCGAATCTGACCTCTATTCGTTCATCGGGCATCTGGATCTTCCAAAAAAGTTCGGTATCTATCCATCCTATGATTATACGGATGAGGCATTTGCAGCTTTGGAAGCCATCAAAGCCGCAGGCATCGCCATGGAAATCAACACGGCCGGTTGGGCGAAGCCCTGCAAGTCCGCCTATCCGTCCAGAAATATTTTGAAAGCGGCACATGAACTGGGCATCCCCATGCTCATTTCCTCAGACGCCCACGACACACGCCACGTGGCACGTTTCTTCCCGGAAGCGAAAGAATGCCTCCGCGAGGCGGGATACACCGCTTTCACGTATGTATTTGAAAACATGAGAAGAAGATAATCCCCTCATTAACAAACACTTAAAAGGAGCATTTCATGAAAGCACTACGAGTTGGTATCATTGGTTGCGGCGGTCGTGGCTGGGCGCATGCAACAGGTTACAAAGCAGCTGGGGACCGTGTCGTCCTCGCCGCCTGCGCAGATATCCACAAACCTGCGGCGCAACGCTTTAAAGACAATTTCGGCTTCAAGAAGATCTATACGGACTACCATGAAATGCTGGAAAAAGAGAAGCTGGACGTTGTCTCCATGTGTCTCTGGCCCAAGCTTCACTGCCAGGCCGTTCTCGACATCGCTTCCGCCGAATATGCGCCAAAACTTATCAACGCCGAAAAGCCGATGGCCCCCACCTACGGCGAAGCCCTCAAGATGTACAATGCCTGCGAAAAACGCGGCATCAAGATGACGTTCTGCCATCAGCGCCGTTACGGCGCAAGCTGGTCAACCGCCAAAAAACTGCTCGATGAAGGCGTCATCGGCAAACTGACACGCATGGAAATGAATACCTCCAACCTCTTCGACTGGGGCACCCATTGGTTCGACATGATGAATTTCTTCAATGACGACATCCAGGCCTCATGGGTTCTCGGCAACATCGGTTGCGCGGCGGACACATCCGTCTTCGGCGCCCGCGTTGAAACCGCTGGACTCTCCTACATCAAATGGCCCAATGATGTCACCGGTCTGATGACCACCGGCAGTGGAACTAGCACGCCCTATGAAATCCGCCTCATCGGCACGGAAGGCATGATGGACATCTGGCATGGGCGCGTCAAAATCTTCGCGCAAGGCAAAGATTGGGAAGATGTCGATCTGAAAGGCGTCCGTGGCGACGACACTGTCCTCCACATTCTCGCTAGTCTGGACTGGGTCCAAAACGGCGTCGAATCCAAGACCTGCAGCAAGCATGCCTTGGCCGCAACAGAGCTTATTTTCGCGACTTACGAGTCTTCCCGTCTCCATCAACGTGTCATGCTCCCGCTGAAGAAAGTCAAAGACTCCCCCTTCCTCTCCATGCTCAAGACTGGCGAACTCGTCTGCCCGGATTGGCCTACGTTCGTCTCCGACGACGAAGAGGCCGAAGGCTTCAAGCTCTTCTACAACGGCAAAGACACGAAGGGCCTCAAGATGAACGCCCCGCGCGCATGGACTTCCAAAGGCGGCCTCCTCTCCTCCACGAAGGAAGGCGCATACGTCTGGCTCGACAAGGAGATCGGCGACTTCGAACTGCGTTTCGAACGCCGTCTCGACAACCGTGCAGAAGTCGATGTCGTCTTCTGGGCCGATCCGGCCAAAGGCCCCCAGACCGGCCTCCAGATCGTCAATGCGGACGATCGCATGGAGCCTGTCAGCCCCGAAACATCCGGTGCCCTCCGCGAAATCAAAGCGCCGATGAGCAACATCGGCGCAGGCTCCGGCTGGCAGTGGGTCCATGTCCGCTGCGAAAAAGGCAAGCTGACCGTCACCGCCAACGGCAAAGTCGTGCAGGAATGCATGTTAGACGACTGTCCACAGGCAGCCAAGCACGCCCGTAAGGGTGCCATCGGCTTCTATCTCCGCAAGAACGCCGCCGACCTGAAGAGCATTCTCATCAACGAACTATAAGTTCCATCGGCTTCACGCCAATTCTTCTATTTTTTCTGGGACAACTGGGACATCTGAGACAACTGCGACTACAAAAGATTGTCTCATTTGCCCCAGTCTTTCTTACCGCCGATGGGCGGCTATCAGCCGATCAGTCGCTTCGCGGGAGATTTTCGCCGCCATCAAACCGTCCAGTCCGGTCGGCAGCAGGTCGGAACCGCCCTGCTCCAACGCGTCGCGATAATGGACGTACAGCGCCGCGAAGTTCTTCTCTGGCGAGAAATCGTATGTGAAGACGCCTTTGTCGTTGCGCATCTCGAACAGCTTCGTGCCACGATCGTAACGAATGACGCCCTTCGTGCCGATCAAATCATAGGTAAACAGATTCACAGGCTGCTGGCATGTATGGCAGTATGAATAACTGATTTCCACCATCGTATGGGCGCCGTTGGCATGGTCCATGTGAAGATACATGTGATCGGGAGCCTCGTATTCGTCCACCCATGCTCCCGCTTCCGACCACGACACCACTTCGCTGCCCGTCCAGAAGCGAGCCAGATCGATCTGATGCACGCCGCAATCCACCATCGGGCCGCCTTCCAGCATGCGGCCTTTGCGGCGTTCATTTTCAACCCACTGGCCGTTTTCGTCGAAGCTCCCCTTGCCGTGGCAGTTCCAGATGTATATCAGCCGCAATGACTTCAGTTCACCAATGGTGCCATCACGGATCAGTTCGCGAATCTTCAACGCCGCAGGGCTGAACCGATAGTCGAAGCCTGTGAACAGCATGACATTCGCCTTTTTCGCCATGTCGATGATCTCCCGGCATTCGTCTTCGCTCATGCCGAGCGGCTTTTCGCAAAGAATAGGCTTGCCATATTTGCAGGCGGAACGGATGTTCGCCAGATGGCATGGCGCAGGCGACGTGATGCTCACGGCGTCGATGCCGCTTTCGAAAAACGCCTTCTCATCCGTGAAGCCCAACGCGATGCCATGCTTCTCCTGCATCTGCCGCAACCGCTCCGGATTCGGTTCGAACACGGCATGCAGCTCCAGTCCGTCCGTCGATTTCAACACGGGAATATGACCGTAATCCGCGACCGTTCCACAGCCCATCAGTCCAATCTTTTTCATATTTTATCCTCTTATTTCCTATTATAACCATCAATAAATTCTTTCTTTTTCAAGTTTCAGCAATTTCCGCTTCACGTCCAACCCGCCTGCGTAACCGGTCAATCCGCCGTCGGCGCCAACGACACGATGGCATGGGATGATGATGGATATCGGATTGTGGCCGACGGCGTTTCCGACAGCCCGTGCGCATGTCTTCATGCCCGCCGTTTCGTTCAGCCTCCGCGCCAATTCGCCATAGGTCGTCGTCTCGCCATATGGAATGGACGTCAGCAGTTTCCACACGGCCATGCGGAACGCCGTCCCTTCCGGCTTCAACGGAATCGTCTCCCCGCATGGAGCTTTTCCTTCGAAATAAGCGTCAAGCCAATGGATTGTGGCATCGAAAACTGCCAGATTCCGCTTCGTTTCCATCATGGACAGGTCAGGAAAATAACGTTGTCCATCGACAAACAGCCCCGTCAACTGGCGTCCATTGGACACCAGCGTCAAATTCCCGACAGGAGACTCGTATTTTGTCATGAACATGTTGCCGCTCCCAATTGGCTTTGTTTCGCTGAAACATTTATTTTACTCCGTCATGCCGTAAAATCAATTCGTCCGCCATGTACGGTCAAGCCTTTTTCCTCCCCAGCCGCTGTTACCCCCACGAATCACTTTTTGCCCTCCATGAGAAAAAATCTTGCAGACGCATTTGCAAAATCCATTTTCCCATGTAATTTAATGGTGTTGCTTCTGAAAAGAGGCATGATGAAAAATTGAATCGGAACGTAGCGCAGCCTGGTTTAGCGCGTTTGACTGGGGGTCAAAAGGTCGAGAGTTCGAATCTCTCCGTTCCGACCATTAAAAAGGCCGTAGCACCAACGTGTTACGGCCTTTCCTTTTCCCAAGACAACGCTTTCGGGGCAACTCCCCGTGTTTCGGTCAATTATACCTATTCTCGGATATTCCAGTTATTCCATTTATCACATTTTTCGCACATTTCCAGGGCGGTCACTTATTCACGGTGACGTTCGCCCTCTGCTGCCTCCGCCGGATATTCCCGTCCTTCGACATCAGCCACCAGAC
>JAEEGH010022425.1_pt1 | contig 12941 bp, 8 predicted proteins | sample 9134181 | NCBI WGS metagenome assembly JAEEGH01 (sample SAMN16246544, study PRJNA631951) | gut metagenome | biome: gut microbiome; feature: rumen; material: DP-attached | host: Bos | place: Iran: Karaj | collected 2018-10 | reverse complement strand
CCCTCGAAGGCTTCATCCTGGCGGTGACCCCGTTCAACTTCACCTCCATCGCCTCCAACCTGTGCATGACGCCGGTCCTGATGGGCAATGTCGCCCTCTGGAAGCCGTCCACCACCGCCACCCTCTCGAACTACTACCTGATGCAGCTGTACAAGGAAGCGGGCCTTCCGGACGGCGTCATCAATTTCCTCCCGGGCAGCGGCGCCCTCATCGGCAAGGTCGCGACCGCTTCCAAGTGGTTCTCCGGCATCCATTTCACCGGCTCCACCGGCACCTTCAACAGCCTCTGGCGCCAGGCGGGCGAGAACCTGGGCAAGTACGTGAGCTACCCGCGCCTCGTGGGCGAGACCGGCGGCAAGGACTTCATCTTCGTGCACCCGAGCGCCGATGCGAAGGCCGTCGCCACCGCCGCTTTCTGCGGTGCCTATGAGTTCCAGGGCCAGAAGTGCTCCGCGGCCTCCCGCATGTACATCCCGAAGAGCCTGTGGCCGGAAGTCCTCGGCATCATGAAGCAGTACGCGTCCGAGGTCAAGATGGGCGACGTCCGCGACCACACGAACTACATCAACGCGGTCATCGACGAGAAGTCCTGGGACAACATCGACAGCTACATCTCCTACGCCGAGAAGTCTGCGGATGCGAAGATTGTCATGGGCGGCGGCCGCGACAAGAGCGTCGGTTACTTCGTGGAGCCGACGGTCATCGAGACCACGGATCCGCACTTCAAGTCCATGGAAGAGGAGATCTTCGGACCGGTCCTCACCGTCTTCCCGTACGATGACGACAAGGTCGATGAAACCGTGAAGCTCTGCGACACCACCTCTCCGTACGGCCTGACCGGCGCCGTGTTCGGCAAGGACCGGCTCGCCGTGGAGAAGATCACGGACGCCCTCCGCTATGCGGCCGGCAACTTCTACATCAACGACAAGCCCACCGGCGCGGTGGTCGGCAACCAGCCGTTTGGCGGTGCCCGCGCCTCGGGTACCAACGACAAGGCCGGCGGCGAGTTCAACCTCATCCGCTGGATCATCCCCAGAGTCATCAAGGAAACCCTCGTTTCCCCGACCGACTACCGCTACACCTACATGAAGTAAGCGTATGAAGAAGATTCTGATCGCCGTTTTCGCCGCGGGCCTGCTGGTGCTGGCCTGCGGCCGGACGGCGCCGAAGCAGGCCGCGGAGGTGGACTTCGTGGAGGCGCTCGGGATTCCGGAGTGCGTGATCACGACGCCGCCGGATTCGCTGCACCTGGACCCCTGGTACAAGAAGTATGTCGATGTGAACGGCATTCCGCTGTGCTCGTCCTGGCGCTGCCCGGACAGCGCGCTCGTCGCCGGCCACAATACGCTGTGGGCGATGACGTCCATGCTGTCGGATGACGTGATGAACGCTCTTCGCAAGGCGGGCACGCGCGTGACGATGATGGGGCGGTATGAGGGCACCACGGACGTGCCGGAGCACCACTACCTGATCAACGACACCACGCTGAACTGGGACCTCCGGGCCCGCGGCCTGGGTGGTGACCTCGAGTTCCCGCTCACTTCCTGCGCGGAGGAGAATGTCCTGGGCTATCAGATCGACAAGTACCACGCGGAGGACATCCTCATCCACGAGTTCGCCCATTCGATCCACCTCGTTGGCATTGTCCAGGTGGATCCGGACATCAACGATCGTCTGGAGGCCCTCCTGCAGAATGCGAAGGACAAGGACCTCTGGTGGAACACCTACCGCCTCACGGACATCGCCGAGTATTTCGCCGAGGGCGTGCAGGACTGGTTCAACGTGAACGCGGAGATGGACCACCCCGACGGGAAGCACAACTACGTGAATACCCGCGACGAGCTCAAGGAGCGCGACCCGGGCCTGTATGAACTCCTCGCGGAGTACTTCCCGGCCACCGACCAGCAAATCTCCAAGCACAAGTTCGTGAACGAGTGCACCAAGGAAAACAGTCGTACCCATTGACCTTGTCATTCTGAGCGAAGCGAAAGAATCTATGTTTGACAAAAATACCTATGTGACCCGTCGCGCCCGCCTCGCCAAGGAGGTTGGCGACGGTGTCCTTCTGTTCCTCGGGAACCAGCTCGTGGGCATGAACTATCATGACAACGAGTACCCGTTCCGCCAGGACAGTTCCTTCCTGTATTTCTTCGGCCTGGACCAGGCCGGCCTTGCCGCCGTCATCGACATTGACAACGGGGAGGAGGTCGTCTTCGGCGACGAACTTACCATCGACGATATCGTCTGGACCGGGACGATGCCTTCCCTGAAGGAGACCGCCCGGCTCGTGGGCGTGGAGAAGACGGAGCCGCTGTCGGCCCTGAAAAAGCACCTGGAGGGCCGCAAGGTCCGTTTCCTGCCCCCGTACCGGGGCGACCACCAGGTGTGGCTGCAGGCGCTGCTGGGCCTCGCTCCGGAGGCGCAGGCGGAGCGTGCCGACGTGGCCTTCATCAAGGCCGTCGTCGGGATGCGCAACCACAAGACGCCGGAGGAGGTCGCCGCCATCGAAGAGGCGGTGGACATCTCCACGCGGATGCACCTCATCTCCTATCGGATGGCCCGCCCGGGTGTCCACGAGGCGGAAATCGCTGCGGCCGTCCTGCAGGAGGCCACCTGCCGTCCGGGCTGCGGCCTCGCGTTCCCGACCATCGCCACGACGCACGGCCAGGTGCTTCATAACCATGGTTTCATCCATACCCTCCAGGAAGGGGACATGTTCCTGCTGGACGCAGGTGCGGAGAACGCGCTGCACTATGCGGGCGACTTGTCTTCGTCCATGCCGGTGGGCGAGCGCTTTACGGAGAAGCAGGAGCTCATCTACAACTTGTGCCTGCGCAGCTTCTATGCCGCCGTGGACCAGCTCCGTCCCGGCAATCCATACCGGAACGCGCACCTCGCGGCCGCGGAAACCATCGCAGAAGGCATGGTGGACCTGGGCCTGATGAAGGGCAATCCCCGCGACATCGCCGAAAGCGGCGCCTACGCTCTGGTCTTTCCGTGCGGCACGGGCCACATGATGGGCCTGGACGTGCACGATATGGAGAACCTGGGCGAGCAGTATGTGGGTTATGCCGACGGTATGGTCAAGAGCAAGCAGTTCGGCTTCAAGTCCCTGCGCCTCGCGCGTCCGCTGGAGCCCGGCTTCGTGTTCACCGTGGAGCCCGGCATCTACTTCATGCCGGAACTCATCGACTACTGGAAGGCCGAAGGGCGTTTCAAGGAATTCATCAACTACGACAAGTTCGAGGCCTGGAAGGGTTTCGGCGGTCTCCGCAACGAACTGGACTACCTCATCACCGAGGATGGCTGCCGCGTGCTGGGCACGCTCCAGAAGCCGATGACCCTCGATGAGGTCTATGCGGCCAAACAAGCTTAAACATGACATTCACCATCAAGCACCCCGAGAATGACGGGGGAATGAATCCGCGGATCAAGCGTCTCCGGGAGGAAAGCGTATCGACGCCCGCTACTTTAACCATTGAACGCGCCCTCATCGAGACTGCGTTCTACAAGGAGAACTATGGAAAATATTCGATCCCGGTGCTCCGCGCGAAAAACTTCTACGAGATCTGCGCGAAGAAGACGCTGTACATCGGCCCGGACGAGCTGATCGTGGGCGAGCGCGGCCCCAAGCCGAAGGCCGTCCCGACGTTCCCGGAACTCACCTGCCACAGCGTGGAGGATCTCCACGTGCTGGACACCCGCGAGTTGCAGACGTACCACATCAGCCAGGAGGACATCGACACGTATGCGCGCGAGGTGATCCCTTACTGGAAGGGCAAGACGCAGCGAGAACGCATCTTCAACCATGTGTCCAAGGAGTGGGAGGAAGCCTACCACGCCGGCGTGTTCACCGAGTTCATGGAGCAGCGCGCCGCGGGGCACACGGCCATGGACGGCCGGATGTACCGCGAAGGCCTGCTGGACATGAAGGCTCGGATCGAGAAAAACATCGCCGCGCTGGATTACATCAACGATCCCGAGGCGACCGACAAGGAGCAGGAGCTCGACGCGATGCGCATCTCCTGCGACGCCGCGATCCTGCTCGCCGAGCGCCATGCCGTCCTCGCTGAGGAAATGGCTGCGAAGTGCACGGATCCCGTCCGCAAGGCGGAACTCGAGAAGATCGCCTCCGTGTGCCATTGGGTCCCTGCCCATGCCCCTCGCGACCTCTGGGAGGCCATCCAGATGTACTGGTTCGTCCATCTCGGCACCGTGACGGAGCTCAACGGGTGGGACTCCATGAACCCCGGCCACATCGACCAGCACCTCTATCCCTTCTACAAGAAGGGCGTGGAGGAGGGCACCCTCACCTACGACAAGGCGAAGGAGCTCCTGAGCTGCCTGTGGATCAAGTTCAACAACCAGCCCGCGCCGCCCAAGGTGGGGATCACCGCGCGCGAGTCCGGCACGTACAACGACTTCACGAACATCAATATCGGCGGTGTCGACAAGTACGGCAACAGCGGCGTGAACGACCTCTCCTACATGATCCTCGAGATCCAGGAGGAGTTGCATGAGTTGCAGCCGGGTCTGTCGATCCACATCGCAGAAAACACCCCCGACGAGTTCCTCGCCGCGGGCATCAAAGTCATCCGCCTGGGCCACGGCTATCCGTCCGTGTTCAACCCCGACACGTATGTGAAGGAGCTGGTCCGTCAGGGCAAGAGCCTGGAGGATGCCCGCGAGGGCGGCTGCTCCGGCTGTATCGAGGTGGGCGCCTTCGGCAAGGAAGCCTATCTGCTGACGGGCTATCTGAACACGCCGAAGATCCTGGAAATCACGCTGAACAACGGCATTGACCCGGAAACCGGCAAGAAGATCGGTCTGGAAACCGGCGACCCGCGCAGCTTCAAGACGTTCGAGGAACTGTACGACGCCTGGCACAAGCAGATGGAGTACTTTGTGAACCTGAAGCTCAGCGTGAACAACTACATCGAGCGAATGTTCTCCCTGTACGCCCCCGCCACCTTCCTGAGCCTGTACATCGAGGATTGCATCGACAAGGGCAAGGATTACTACAGCGGCGGCGCACGGTACAACACCACCTACATCCAGTGCACGGGCCTCGGCACCATCACGGACTGCTTCACCACCCTGAAGAAGCACGTGTTCGAGACCGGGCGTTACACGATGGACCAGCTGCTTGCTGCGGTGGCCGACGACTGGAAGGGGCACGAGCCCATGCGCCTGTACATCCGCAACCACACCCCGTTCTTCGGCAACGACGATGCCTATGCCGATGACATCGCGGTCCGCGTGTACGACGATCTGGTGAAAGCCATCGAAGGCCGGCCCAACACCCGCGGCGGCAAGACGCAGCTCAACATGCTCTCCACCACCTGCCATAACTACTTCGGCCAGGTGTGCGGTGCCTCGGTGAACGGCCGTTTCGCGCATTTCGCCATCTCCGACGGCACCTCGCCGGCCCACGGCTCCGATACGAAGGGCCCCACCTGCGTCGTGCGTTCCCTCGGCAAACTGGACCAGACCAAGAGCGGCGGCACCCTGCTGAACGTCCGCTTCATCCCGGCCCTCCTGAAGACCGACGCCGAAGTGGCCAAGCTGGGCCAGCTCATCCGCGAATACTTCAAGCTGGGCGGCCACCACATCCAGTTCAACATCGTGGACACGGAAACCCTCTGCGACGCCCAGCAGCGCCCTGACGAGTACCGCGACCTCCTGGTCCGCGTGGCCGGCTACTCCGACTACTTCAACGACATGACGGCCCAGCTCCAGAACGAAATCATCGCCCGCACGGAGAACGACGATTTGTAACAGCACCGGATGGCGCTCATCTTCGATATCAAGCGGTACGCGATCCACGACGGACCCGGAATCCGGACGACCCTCTTCCTGAAGGGCTGTCCGCTCCGGTGCGTCTGGTGCCACAATCCCGAAAGCTGGAGCCCCCAGCCCCAGAAACTCTACAAGAAGAGCAAGTGCATCGGGTGCGGCAGTTGCGTGGCGGCCTGTCCGCAGGAGGCGATCGAACTGACGCCCGATGGCATCGTCCCTACGGAAAACCCCTGCATCCAGTGCGGCCGGTGTACGGAAGAATGCCCAGCCACCGCCCTGGAAATGAGCGGCCGGGCCTGGCCGATGGACGCGCTGATGGCGGAAGTGGAGAAGGAACGTGGCGTGATGGAGGATAGTGGCGGCGGTGTCACCCTGTGCGGCGGCGAGCCGCTGATGGACCCGGATTACGCCCTGCAGCTGCTCCGGGAACTGGGACGGCGGGGTTTCCACCGCACGGTGGATACGACCCTGTTCGTCCATCCCGACATCGTTGCTGCGGTTGCCCGGGAATGCGAGCTCTTCCTCGTGGACCTGAAGACGATGGACTCCGAGGTGCACCGCAAGTTCACGGGTGTGCCGAACGAAAGGATCTTGGAAAACATCCGTTTGCTTTCCGGCCTCGGCGCCCGGTTCTTCATCCGTATCCCGCTCATCCGGGAGGTGAATGCCGGCCGGGACAACCTGGAGGCCTCCGCCCGCTTCCTCGCGGCGCTGCCCACACAGCCGGAGGAGGTGGACCTGCTGCCGTACCATGACATCGGCAAGGGCAAGCACGAACGGATGTGGTCTGTGTACAACCCGTTGGGTTACGAATTTACAACCCCTTCCAAGGAAGAACAGGAGGCCGCGGCCGAACTGTTCCGCGCCCACGGCCTGAAAACCCGCATTGGCGGTTAAAACACATTGAATATGAAGAGAATACTCCTACTTACGGCGATGTTGGCCGGGCCCATGTTGTGGGCCCAGCGGACGGTTACCCTGGACGATTTCCTGAACGGCGAACGGGTAAGCGGCGTGGCGCTGTCTCCCAAGGGGAGCTATGTGCTGGAGCATTTCACTGTCACGGACGGGCCCAAGACGCAGCGGCACAGTATCGTGAAACGGCTGGCGGACGGGGCGCAGGTGGCGCGGTACGATTCGGTCCGCGTGGAGTGGATGCCCCGGACGGAGGCCCTCCTCCTGCACCGCGGCGATTCGCTTGTGCGCGTCGACCCGGTCTCGGATGCGCGCACCGTCCTGGCCCGGAATCTGCCGAAGCGCAGCCGGATCACGATGGCGCCAACGGAGGATTATCTCATCCTCTCGCGCACGAAAGTGGGCCTTAAGGAGGATCCGGACGTGTTCCGCGTCCTGGAGCCGGACGACCGGCAGCCGGGCTGGCGCGACCGCACCTACCTGGTGAAATGGGACCTGGCCACGGGGGATACCCTCGTGCTGGCCAAAGGTCGCTATTCCAGTCACTTGGACGACATTTCCGCCGACGGACGGAAGCTGCTTGTTTCCAGCCCCCGTTCGCGTCTGGAAAAGCGGCCCACCACCGTGGAGGCCGTCCTCGTCATGGACGCGGTAACCGGTAAGGCCGATACCCTGCTGCGCGACGCCCCCTTCCTGGAGTCCAAATGCTTCTCGCCGGACGGGAAGCAGCTTCTGGTGCGCGCCTCGCCCGAGGCCTTCGACCGCATCGGCGAGCACATCAAGCCCGGACAGACTTCCAGTATGATCTTCCAGGTCTTGTACAAGGTAGACATCGCTACAGGGAAGGTCACCCCGCTCACGGACCGCATCCCCCAGTCGGTGCATGAGTTCCTGTGGTCCCCGGACGACGGGCAGGTCTATTTCATGGCAGAAGACCGGGATTACCAGGCGCTGTTCAAGCTCAATCCCAAGACGGCGAAGGTGGAGAAGCTGGCCATGCAGGAAGAGATGGTCACCGGCTTCGACGTGAAGGCCGGCAAGGTAGCCTACGTGGGCGAGGGCGTCTCCAACTCCATGCGCTGCTGGCTGCTCGAGAAGGGCCGCAGCACTCTTCTTGAGGACAGCTCCAAGAAACTGCTCGAGGGCATTGAACTCGGCGAGGTCCATGACTGGAACTACACCCACAGCCGTGGCGAGACCATCTACGGCCGCTACTACCTCCCGCCGCACTTCGACCCGGCGAAGAAGTATCCGATGATTGTCAATTACTACGGCGGCTGCTCCCCGACCGGGCGCAACTTCGAAAGCCGCTATCCGCATCACCTGTATGCCGCCCGCGGCTATGTGGTATACATCGTCCAGCCCTCCGGCGCCACCGGCTTCGGGCAGGAATTCGCCGCCCGCCACGTCAATACCTGGGGTGAAGGCGGAGCCGAGGACATCATCGAAGGCGTCGAGAAATTCTGCGAGGCTCATCCGTTCGTGGACAAGGGCCGTATCGGCTGCATCGGCGCCTCCTTCGGTGGCTTCATGTCGCAGTACCTCGTGACGAAGACCGACCTCTTCGCCGCCGCCATCAGCCACGCAGGCATCTCCGACATCACCAGCTACTGGGGCGAGGGTTACTGGGGCTATTCTTATTGCGAGGTTTCCACGGCGAACAACTACCCGTGGAACGCGCAGGAGATGATCATCCGCCAGAGCCCCCTGTTCAACGCGGAGAAGGTCAATACCCCCATCCTCTTCCTCCACGGCGTGTCCGACACGAACGTCCCCGTGGGCGAGAGCATCCAGATGTTCACGGCCCTCAAGCTGCTCGGGAAAGACACGGCCATGGTCCTCGTGAAGGACCAGGACCACCACATCCTGGAATATGCCAAGCGCCAGAAATGGCAGAAGACCATCTTCGCGTGGTTCGCCAAATACCTCAAGGACGATCCGTCCCTCTGGGACGAAATGTATCCACCCGTGGAACTGTAAATCAAAAGGACCGGTCATAAACCGGTCCTTTTTTGTCATTCCGAGCGCTTTAGCTTGTCATTTCGAGCGCCTTAGCTTGTCATTTCGAGCGCAGTCGAGAAATCTATTCCTTGTTCACCGCCTCGACCAGTTTCCTCGCGAGTTCCAGGAACGCGAGGGAGTCAGGGCGGGTGCCCAGGGCGACGGGTTCGCCCGCATCACCGGCTTCTCGGATGGACTGCACGAGCGGAATCTGGCCGAGCAGGTCGATCCCGAAACGGCTGGCCATTTCCGCACCGCCCTCCTGGCCGAAGAGGAAGTACTTCTCGTCCGGATGCTCCTCCGGTGTGAACCAGGCCATGTTCTCCACCAGGCCGAAGATGGGCCGGTTGATGGACGGATTCCGGAACATGTCCACGCCTTTTTCCACATCCGCGAGGGCCACGGGCTGGGGTGTCGTGACGATGACGGCACCTTCCACCGGAATGTCGTTCACCAGGGAGATATGGATGTCGCCGGTGCCCGGAGGCATGTCGATGAGCAGATAGTCCAGGGGGCCCCACTTGACCTGCAGGATCATCTGTTTCAAGGCGCTGCAGGCCATCGGCCCGCGCCAGATCAGGGCCTGTCCCGGCTGGGCGAAATAGCCGATGGACATCCACTTGACGCCGAATTTCTCGATCGGGATGAAGAGTTCCTTGCCTTCTTCCTCGCCGGGTTCGGCTTCGGGCGTCACGCCCTCGGTGCCCGTCATGATGGGCACGGACGGGCCGTAGACGTCGGCATCGGCGAGGCCCACGCGGTAGCCCAGGCGGGCCAGCGCGATGGCCAGGTTCACCGCGACGGTGGACTTGCCTACGCCGCCCTTGCCGGAGGCGATACCGATGATGTGCGCCACCTCGTTCACCTGGTCCAAGTTCAGGTCCAGCGTCGACTTCTTGGCCGCCGGCGCCTCCTTCACGACGGTCTTCACCTCGACCTCGGTACCGCCCGGTGCGTTGCGGTAAACCGCGGCCCGGACGGCCCCGACAAGGTAATTCTTGAGTGGATCCGGACGCTTGCCGAAGCTCAGCGTCACGGCCACCTTCCCATCCGACACCGTCACCTCCTCGACCATGCCGAGGCTGACGATATCCTTGTCCTCCTTCCCCGGGTGCTGCACATCCGCCAGCCACCCGAAAACTTCTTTTTCAGTCATTCCGCCTTCTTTGTCATTTCGAGCGCACCGTCTTTGTCATTTCGAGCGCAGTCGAGAAATCTATTTCGCGAAGTCCAGTTCCGCGATGATGTTGGACGCACCGCCGAGCTTCTCCACTAGGAAGAGGACGTAGCGGATGTCCACGCAGATGCAGCGCTGCAGGTCGGGTTCGAACATCACGTCGGAGGACATGGACTCCCAGTTGCCGTCGAAGGCAAGGCCGATGAGTTCACCCTTCGCGTTGAGGACCGGAGAGCCGGAGTTGCCGCCGGTGATGTCGTTGTTCGTCAGGAAGCACACGTGCACCTGGCCGTCGGAAGGATCGGCATAGCGGCCGAAGTCCTGGGCCTCGATGAGGCTCTTGAGCTTGGCCGGGACGATGAATTCCGGGTTGGTCGGGTCTTCCTTCTCCAGGACGCCCTTGACGGTGGAATAGTGCTTGTACAGGACGGCATCCTTCGGGGAATACGGAAGCACGTGGCCGTAGGTCAGACGCATGGTGGAGTTCGCATCCGGATAGGACGGCTTGCCCTTCTCCCATTCCATGAGGCCTGCGGTGAAAGCCTTGCTGCCGGCCGCCAGGGCATCCTGGGTAGCCAGCGCGGCCGGATAGCGCTCCATGATTTCGGTGATGACGGCGTTGTACAGGCGCATGGCGGGATCGGCCCAGACTTTTTCCCAATCGCCTCCCTCCACGAGCGCGGCGGCCTTCTCATAGGACGTGAAGGCGGACTCGTCGAACAAGTAGTTCACATAGGCCGGGATGTCCATCGTGGCAAAGTCTTCGAAGTCCACTCCGAGACCCTTCGGATAGTCCTGCTTGTCGGCCCGCTGGCGGAAGAACTCGAGCAGGGCGACCGCTTCCTTGCGGTCGAGATCCACGACATAGTCGCGGTAAGCGGATTTGAGGGCCTCCACGGCCTTGACATCCTGGCCCTGCCGGGCGACGGCCTGCGTGAGGCGGCCGGCGTGACCGAGCAGTTCGATGCGGTACGGAGCCTCGGTGAGCAGGGAGACGGCCAGATCGGCCTCCGCAGAGGCGTTCACGGCATCCTCGATCTGTTTCAGGGCCTGGCCGTAAGCCTGGACGCGCTTAGGATTCTGGTTCACCCAGGCCATGAAGTCCTTCTCCTTCTGCTCTTCGCGGCCGATGATGTTCAGTTTCTCGAAGGCGAGTTCCTCACCCTGCCACTTCTTCCAGCCGTTGGCGGAGGAGGCGTACTTGTTGGCGTACTTGAGCTGCACGGAAGGATCCGCGCACATCGCCTCCCACATCAGGTCCTGGCGGACGGTGCGGGCGTCGATGGCGACACGGTTCTCCGCGATCATCTGCTTGAGTTGGGCGGCCGTCTGGAACCGCTGGGTGCGGCCGGGATAGCCCATGATCATCGCATAATCGCCTTCCTGGACCCCCTTGAGGGAGATTTTCAGGTGGCCCTTGGCCTGGTAGGGACGGTTCTCCGGGCTGTAAGCGGCTGGCTCGTTGTCGGGACCGGCATACACGCGGAACATGGAGAAGTCGCCGGTGTGGCGGGGCCACATCCAGTTGTCGGTCTCGCCGCCGAACTTACCGACGGATGCCGGGGGAGCGCCCACGAAGCGCACATCGTTGTAAGTCTTGTAGACGATCAGGTAGGTGACGTTGTCGTTGTAGAAGTTCGTCAGCTGGGCACGGCAGTTCTTGTTGTCCTTCTGGGCCTTGTCCACAAGGGCCTTGCGCTCGGCCTCCAGGAGCTCCTGGATTTTCTGCTCGTCCGTCTCGTTCTTGCGGATCTTCTTCTCGGCCTTCTCCAGGACGGCGGTGACGTCCGTCATCGACTGGAGGAAAGTGATGCTCAGGCCGCGCGCCGGGAGTTCCTGGTCGCGGGTCATGGCCCAGTAGCCGTCCATCAGGTAGTTGTGCTCGTCGGTGGAGAGCGCCTGGATGCTGCTGTAGCCGCAGTGGTGGTTCGTGACGATGAGGCCTTCCGAGGAGATGATCTCACCGGTGCAGCCGCCGCCGAAATGGATGATGGCATCCTTCAGCGAGGAATGGTTGATGCTGTAGATTTCTTCGGGGGTGAGCTTGCAGCCGGCCTCCTTCAGGGCTTTTCCGTTCATTTTCTGGAGGAGGGGCAGGAGCCACATCCCTTCATCGGCAAAGGCGGTGAGCGAGAGACCCAGGGCCGCCACGATCGCTAAGATACGTTTCATAATCAATCTCGATATTTATGCAAATGTAGCAATTATTCGGCATTAGAACAAAGACGGTTCCAGCTCCTTGACATGGAAGGATTTGCGGTGCCAGGGCGTGTAGCCGTACCGCCGGATGGCGGCGATGTGCTCGGGGGTGGGATAGCCCATGTTGCGGTCCCAGCCGTATTCCGGATACTCGGCGGCGAGCTTCCGCATGAATTCATCCCGGTAGGTTTTCGCAAGGACGGAGGCCGCGGCAATCGACGCGAAGGTTGCGTCTCCATGGACCACCGTGCGGAAGTCCTTGAATCCGTAGCGGTCGAAGGGCCGGAACTTGTTGCCGTCCACGAGCAGGAAATCCGGCGCCGGGTCCAGCCGCAGGATGGCCCGCTGCATGCCCGTGACGGAGGCCCAGAGGATGTTCAGCCGGTCGATTTCCTCGGCCTGGACGGCCTCTACGGCCCAGGCGACGGCTTCGGCCTCGATGATGGGCCGGAGCTCCTCCCGTGCCTTCTCGGTCATCTGCTTGGAATCGTTCAGGAGCGGGTGGTAGAAACCGGGCGGCAGGATGACCGCCGCGGCGTACACCGGTCCGGCGAGGGGCCCGCGGCCCGCCTCGTCGCACCCGGCCTCCCGCCTTCCGGGTTCCAGGCAGCCTTGCAGTCGGATTTCCTTCATGTAACCAAAGGTACGGATTTTTTATTGTAATTGTACGAAAAATGGCTATCTTTGCGGACTACGCGCAATTTGCGCGGCCCAAAGCGCTTAAAAATAGTAATCCAATATCATTGCAATGAAAAGCTACACTACTGACAAAATCCGCAACGTGGTCCTGATCGGCGCCTCCCACTCCGGTAAGACCATGCTCTCCGAGGCGATGCTCTTCGAGGGCAAA
>JAEEGH010022421.1_pt1 | contig 12945 bp, 13 predicted proteins | sample 9134181 | NCBI WGS metagenome assembly JAEEGH01 (sample SAMN16246544, study PRJNA631951) | gut metagenome | biome: gut microbiome; feature: rumen; material: DP-attached | host: Bos | place: Iran: Karaj | collected 2018-10 | reverse complement strand
TCGTGGACCCGCCGCAGCAGCCGCAAAGTTCTGCGCACGTCTTCGTCCTCATCCGACACGAAGTTCAGCAGATAGTTCTCCGGAGGATTTCCGTTGAACAGGATGGCGCGGGTCATGCGGTCGGACAGGGAGCCCTTCTCCGTGACCCTCGCCAGGTAACTGCGCACCCCGGCGGACTTTACCGTCCCGGGCTTTCCCGGCATGAAACGGATGAAATATTCCCGCAGCGTTTCGCGGACCGTTTCGTCCAGCACGCCGCTGCAGCGCACGGGGGCTTCCGCGATATTGCAGGCGGTCAGCAGGTCTTCGCAGGCGCGTTTCAACTGGTTTTTCGCGCTTTTTTTCCTCTGCGCAGCCTCGGAAGTCTCGTCCTCCTCCTGCCGCGCCTGCTTCGCGTCCGCCTTCAGGCGGATATATTCCTTCAACAGACGTTCCGTCTCTTTGTATTTTTCGTTCAGATATTCGTTCATACGTCTATTTTACTATATTTGTTGCGCGCAAGTCCCGAAGGGTGTAAAATTAATTGATATTTGTTAAAAGAGTAACAAGGACGCGGAGGACACGGCTATGTATAAAACTTCATCTCTGGAACGTCATTATAAAGAAAAACTCATCACTGCCGAGCAGGCTGCGGCGCTCGTCCGCCCCGGCGACCGGGTGCATTTCGGTCTGGGCTGCGGACAGGTCGTGGACATCGACGCCGCGCTGGCAGCGCGGGCGGACGATCTTTCCCAGGTGACCATCTTCAGTACGGCATCCCTGATCGACAAACCGTTCAAAGTCTACGAAGCGACGAAGAGCAACGCGCAGGTGCGCTTTGTCTCGGCTCACTACGGCCCGGCAGACCGCCACATGAGTGACGCCGGCCGCTGCGCCTACCTCCCCATGATGTTCCGCGAACTGCCGAAATACTGGCTGAACAACAACAACGAACTGGACATCGCTTTCTTCCAGGTGGCGCCCATGGACGAGTTCGGCAACTTCAATCTGGGGCCGCAGGTCTCCGACATGTGGGGCGTCATCCGCGGCGCGAAGAAGATCGTGGTCGAGGTCAACGAAAACATGCCCATCGCCCACGGACACCAGACGCAGATCAACCTCTACAGCATCGACCACGTCGTGGAAGGCACCAACACGCCGCTGCCCGTCATCGAAAGAAAGGGACCGACGCCGACGGAACGCAGGATCGCGTCCCGCGTCGTGGAGCGCATCAAGAGCAATTCCACCCTGCAGCTCGGAATCGGCGGACTGCCCTCCTGCATCGGCAGTCTGATCGCGGAATCCGACCTGAAGAACATCAACGCCCACACGGAGATGTTCGTGGACGCCTACGTGGACCTGTACGAAGCGGGCAAACTGACCGGCAACAAGAACGTGGACCGCGGCAAGGCCGTCTATACGTTCGCCGGCGGCACGAAGCGCCTGTACGACTTCATCAACGACAATCCGATCTGCTGCACGGCGCCGGTGGACTACGTCAACGATACGCACATCATCTCCAGCATCGACGATTTCGTTTCCATCAACGGCTGCATCCAGGTCGACCTGTACGGCCAGGTCTGCTCCGAGACCGTCGGTACGCGTCAGATCTCCGGCAACGGCGGCCAGCTCGACTTCGTCATGGGCGCGTTCGGATCCAAGCGCGGACAGAGCTTCCTGTGCACGCCTTCCACGTTCACAAAGCCCGACGGCACGATGGAATCCCTGATCGTCCCCACGCTGGCGGAAGGTTCCGTCGTCACCACGCCGCGCCAGGCGACGCACTACATCGTCACCGAGTACGGCGCCGCCGACCTGAAGGGCAAGAGCACCTGGGAGCGCGCGGAACTGCTGATCGAGATCGCCCATCCGGACTTCCAGGACCAGCTTGTCAAGGATGCCGAGACCATGGGTCTTTGGAAACGCATCAACCGCAGATTCTATTAGAACCAATAAAAAGACGGGTCCCCGCGGACCCGTTTTTTATTGTCTTTTTTAGCGAACGACCCTACAGCAGTCCCGCCGCGCTCAGAACGACCCCGGCCGCATACGACAGCACATTCGCGGCGAGCGTCTGCCCGAACAGCCGGTTCGTAGCGCCGAACGCCTTAGCGTAGATCAGATACTCCGCGATCACGACGGCGATCTCCAACAGCAAAAGGAAAGACCCGGGACCGCCCGGAAAGAACCACGCGATCGTCAGATTTAAGACCAGATTCGTGATCACGTTGGCGCAGACGACGATCGTCACGTCGTCCTTTTTCCGGTATCCCAGCAGATAGAAAAGTCCGGTCTCCAGAAAGACCGTCAGGATACAGGCTTTGAAGATGCGAAGCAATGCGGTCCTCCCCTGCTACTTGTTCCTTCTGCGCAGCACGACCCGCAGCACCACCAGCGCGGCGATGACGATCGCGAGGATCACCGGGACGCCGACGCCGCTCTTCGCAGGCTCGGGTTCCGGCAGCGGAGCGATATCCGCGAACACAAACGAGGCGGACGCCCACAAAGCGAGCGCGGCCATTGCCATCGTACGGAATACATTTTTCATTTTACTCACCTCTTGTTTCTGATCGCGCGGATGATCAGGACCGCCGCAACGACGATCGCCGCGGGGATCGCTACCGGCGCGGATTTTTCGACAGGACTGGGCGGCAGCGCAGCATCCGCAAATACGAGCGTAACGGATGCAGTCAGAAGCGCAACCGTGACAAACAGAACGCGGAACAGTCTATTCATCTTTCGTCTCCTTTTCCATTGCCTTTTTCTTTCGGATCGATTTGATCAGAAGCACGAGCGCGATGATGACGACGGCGATGATCAGGATCAGCCCGCCGCCTACGATGAGGAACGCCGGCAGGATCGCCACGTCCGCGAAGACGGGGGAAGTGGCGTAGAGCAGGATCGCCGCAGCCAAAGCCAGAAACCGCTTCACTCTCTTCATTTGGTCTCTCCTTTCTTCAGATAAGAAACCGTATACAGAACGGCCGCGAGGCCGAAGACAAAACTGATCAGGATCAAGGCCACGCGGGCGGACCCGCTCAGTTTGATCATCATGCCTGCCAGCGTGCCCGGCCAGAGCGCGGAAGCGGCAAGGCCGAACGCAAGCCCGGGTTCTTTCGGCATGAGTTTATACAGCAGCCACAGCGTGACGGGCATGCTGAGATTGAGCAGGAACTGCCCCAACAGAGACGCCGGCATGTTCGCGCCCAGAAAGGCGGCCAGCAGCGCGGCGGGAATGATGGAGACCGCGGAGCTCTTTACAGCGCCGATCCGGTCGCACAAGAATCCGCCTGCCGTTTTTCCCGCGAATACAAAGAGCGTCATGGCTGCGGCAGTCGCTACGCCTGTGTTCCAGGGGAACTCCGCGCAGCTGCCTCCGATGGCCCGCACGGCGACCGCAGCGGTCAAAAGCGCGGCTGCCATGCCTGGGAAGGCGTCGCCCCGATAGTCGGGCAGCGCGCAGGTCTTTCCCGCCTCCGGGCCGGCAGGAGCCTTCCGGTCTCCGTCTTTGCGGTAGGCGAAAAAGATCGCGGCAGCAAACAGGATCAGCAGAGCGGCCAGCACATGTCCCAGCTTTGGGAATGACCTGCCGAGCAGTACGCCGATCGCGCCCGGCGCCACGAAGACGCCCAGGGGAGACGATTTGCCGCGGCTCTGCTCCAGGGTCACGGTGCCGCCGCAGACGTGGAAGCAGCTGTTGCCCAGGCCGATCATCGCTACGCGTACCAGGAGCGGCGCCGGCAGGAAATATCCGGCGGCCACCAGCAGCATCGAAAGCGGCTCCGCTTTTTTGGACAGTCCAGTGTGATCCGTCCAAAGCCCCACGAGGCACTGCGTCGTAAAGGCCAGCGTGTTGTAGAGCATCACGGCGGTCATAAGAGCGGACGCGTCCGCGCCGGCGCCGAACAGCGCCGCCAGACAGACCCCATCCACCAAAAAATGTGCGATGGCGTTCAATCCAAGTATCATTCTCGTACCCTCGCCCTTTATTATATCCTCTTCTCCGACAGAAATCAAAAAGCCGCCCGCAGGCGGCCTTTTGCGTCATTCGTATTATCTGCGTTTCCGTTCCATCACGATCGTGGAATAAACAGGGCGGAACCCCTTAGACTCGAAATACGCCTTCAGGTCGGTTCTCTCCGAGGGAAAATTCACCCCCAGCGCGGGAAGGCCGGCCTCCTTCGTCTTCGCAGAAGCGAAGGCGAGGCAACGGTCCCGATCGCCCTGCCAGAAAGCCATGAACCAACCCCGTTCCTCGAGCATACGGGCGCCCAATACCACCAGGTTTTCTCCGTCCGACCACACCATGCCTTTATCGATCAGCCATTCGTAAATGGCCGGTCCGTAATGCAGGTAGGTGCGGTTGAACACGATGTGGTCTCCCATACCGCTGTGGTCATCCAGCGCTTTCGCGACCGTTTCCCTGTCCGTGACCCGTTCAAATCCGGCAGGCATTGCTTCGACACGGTCCAGCGGCAGCGTATACTCGTCGTACGCGGCGACCACATGGAAACCATGGCGCTCCGCCAACGCTTTGCTGGCAACGTTGCCGTTATCGGTAAACATGCCGACGTGCGGCACGTCGAACGCTTCCGCCAGCTCCATATAGCGCCTGTAGATCGCCAGGCCTGCGCCCTTTCTCTGGTACGCGGGCAGGATCCGCAGGCATTCCATCCAGCCGGAGCCGTCTGGCATCACGGAAAACTGGCCGATCCCCACGTAACTGGCCGGTTCGTCGGGGGCGTCCGCGGGGCGAACGATGGTCATCTCGCCTTTCTGGCCCTGCTGTTCGATAAACAGATGGCGGCACTCGTAGGTATACCCGTTGAAGCGGGGCAGCGTGCCCTTCTCGATCTCTCCCAGACGGGGTACGTCGTCCAAGCCCGCCTTTCGCGTGACGAATTCCATTTTGCTACAGGCCTCTGGCGTCGAACGCGGCCTTCAGCTGCTTCATGGCCTGCTCGACGACGCTGCGCGGGCAGCCCAGGTTGAAGCGCTCGAACTGCTTGGTCTCCGGTCCGAAGATGGCGCCGGAATCCAGCCACAGTTTGGCTTCTTCCACCATCAGGTGCTCCAGGTCCTCGTCCGACAGTCCGTAGCCGGAGAAATCGACCCAGGTGAGGTAGGTGCCGTCCGGATCCACGAAGTGAGCCTTCGGGAAATTCTTCTCGACGAAGTCCTTCATGTAGCAGACGTTGCCCCAGATGTACTCGACCAGCTCGTCCACCCACTCGGCGCCCTTGGTATAGCAGGACATCAGAGCCACCTGGCCCATGATGTTCGCCTGGCTGTAGCCGGCGGAAGTGTTGCCCTGCTTGAACTTCGCTCTCAGTTCGGGATCGGGGATGATGATGTTGGCGGACTGCAGGCCGGCCACGTTGAAGGTCTTGCCCGGGGAGCTGTACAGCGCCAGATTCTTGCGGTACTTCTCGTCCAGGTTCATGACGCTCGTGAACGTGTGTCCCGGGAAGATGAAGTCGCAGTGGATCTCGTCCACCATCCAGATGACGTTGTACTTCAGGCACAGGTCGCCGACCTTTTCCAGTTCTTCTCTGGTCCAGACGCGGCCGACGGGGTTGTGCGGGCTGCAGAAGATCATCACCTTGACGTTCTCTTCCTTGATGAGCTTCTCGGTCTTCTCGAAGTCGATGGAGTACGCGCCGTCATAGCACAGCTGGCTGTTGACCAGCTTGCGGCCGTTCTGTTTGATGGCTTCGGAGAACGGATAGTAAACGGGCTGCATCACCATCACGGCGTCGCCGGGCTTCGTGAAAGCCTGTACGGACACATGCACGCCGTAGACCAGACCGGCGCCCAGCGTGACCCAGGAAGGATCCACAGTATAGCCGTATCTGGTGGAGAACCAGTGATTCAGCGCCTCGAAGTAGTCGTCCAGAGGATCGGTATAACCGAAGATGCCGTGGTCGACGCGCTTGTGCAGATCGGCCAGGATCTCGTCGGGGAGTTTAAAGTCCATATCCGCCACCCACATGGGCAGAAGATCGGTGCGGCCCTTGCGCTTCATGCCGAAGTCGTACTTCAGACAGTCTGTGCCGCGGCGGTCAATGATCTCGTCAAAATTGTACTTCATAATCAACACCTCGTTTTCATCGGGTTACAAAAATCCTGTCTGTATCATTATACCGCATTTGCCTCCACTTGTATCCTTCTTCCAAAAAAGATAAGATAAATACGGCGGCACGTTCGCCGCACGAAAAAAGCAAAGGAGTACGATCGCATGGAAAACAAGTCAGCATGGGAGAAATATAAGGCAAAAGACCTGAAGGAACTGGAGAGAGTCAACGAAGGCTACAAGAAGTTCCTGGACGAAGGAAAGACCGAGCGCGAATGCGTCAGAGAGACCATCGCCATGGCGAAAGCCGCCGGCTACGTCGACCTGGACGAGGCGCTGAAAAAAGGCGCGCCGAAAGAAGGCGGCAAGTACTACGCCGTCTGCATGGGCAAGACCCTGGCGCTGCTGCGCATGGGGAGCAAGGATCTGACCGAGGGCATGAACATCCTCGGCGCCCACATCGACTCGCCCCGCGCGGACGTCAAGCAGAACCCGCTGTACGAGTCCGACGGGCTGGCCTATCTGGACACCCATTACTACGGCGGCATCAAGAAATACCAGTGGATCACGCAGCCCATGGCCATCCACGGCGTCGTCGCATTGAAAGACGGTTCCGTCAGGGACGTGTCCATCGGCGAAGATCCGGCAGATCCCGTGTTCTGCTTCACCGACCTGCTCATCCACCTGTCCGCCGACCGCCAGCAGAAGAAGGCTGCGGACGTGATCACCGGCGAGGGCCTCGACCTGCTGATCGGCAACCGCCCGCTGGCAAAATCCAAACTGGGCAAGGACGAAAAGGACGCCGTCAAAGCGAACGTGCTGGCGTTCCTGAAGGAAAAGTACGGCATGGAAGAAGCGGACCTGCTGTCCGCGGAGCTGGAGATCGTCCCGGCCGGAAAAGCCCGCGACTGCGGCCTCGACCGCAGCATGATCCTCGCCTACGGGCAGGACGACAGGGTCTGCGCCTACACGTCCGTGCTGGCCATGCTCGACGAGAACGCGAAGATCGGCAAGACCGCCTGCTGCCTCATCGTCGATAAGGAAGAGATCGGCAGCGTCGGCGCCACCGGCATGACGTCCCTGTTCTTCGAGAACACCGTCGCGAAGATGATGACCGCGCTGGGCAAAGACAGCTACTCCGCCACCCGCGCCTGCCTTGCCAATTCCTGCATGCTGAGTTCCGACGTCTCCGCGGGCTTCGATCCCCTGTACGCGGAAGCTTACGAGAAGCGCAGCTCCGCGTTCCTGTCCCGCGGCCTGGCCTTCAATAAGTTCACCGGCGCCAGGGGCAAGAGCGGCTCCAACGACGCGAACGCGGAATACGTCGCGAAGATCCGCCGCATCATGGACGACGCGGACGTCTCGTTCCAGTTCTGCGAGCTGGGCAAGGTGGACGTGGGCGGAGGCGGCACCATCGCCTACATCATGGCGGTCTACTGCATGAACGTCATCGACAGCGGCGTCGCCGTGCTGTCCATGCACGCGCCGTACGAAGTCACGTCCAAGGCGGACGTTTACGAAGCATACAAAGGCTACCGCGCCTTCCTGCTGAACGCATAGAGCCAAGAAAGGAGCAACCCATGAAGAATCTTAAGAAGCTCACCCTCCTCCACTCCAACGACATGCACGGAGATTTCCTGGCGGAGAACGTGGATGAAAACCTGGTCGGCGGCCTGGCGCTGCTCTCCGGCTACATCAACCGGGCGAGAGAAGACGACGAGAACGTGATCTACGCCATCGCCGGCGACATGTTCCGCGGATCCATCATCGACTCCGAATTCAAAGGACTTTCCACCATCCAGATCATGAACATGCTGGGTCCCGACGTGGTCACCGTGGGCAACCACGAGGTCGACTACGGCATCGCCCACCTGCTGTTCCTGGAAAAGTGCGCGGAGTTCCCCATCATCAACGCGAACCTGCACATCACGACGAACGGCGCCAGACTCTTCAAGCCCCACCACATCATCGAGATCGACGGCATGAAGATCCTGTTCATCGGCATCATCACCGACGTGGCGCTGCAGCAGTGCAAGGCGGACGGCCTGATCGGCAGCTTCGTCAACATCGAGGACGCGGCGGAAGAGATCGGCCGCATCTGCAACACCTACAACGCGATCGACATCGACTTCACCGTGCTGCTGACTCACATCGGTTTCGAGGAAGATAAGAAGCTGGCCGCCCTGCTGAAGCCCGAATGGGGCGTGGACGTCATCATCGGCGGTCACTCCCACACCTTCCTGACGGAACCCGCCGTCGTCAACGGCATCCCCATCGTGCAGGCGGGCACCGGCACCGACCAGATCGGACGCTTCGACATCCTGATCGACACCGACGAGAACTGCATCGACAGCTACCGCTGGACGCCCATCCCCATCAATTCCGAGACCTGCCCGAAGGACGAGTCCATCGCGAACATGATCCACAACTACAAGAGCCGCACGGACGACAAGTACGGCCGGATCGTCACGAAATTCGTCCGCAAGCTGACCCATCCGGACCGCTTCCGCGAGACGGAGCTGGGCGACCTGTTCTCCGACGTGCTGCAGGAGGCGCTGGGCGTGGATATCTTCCTGCTCGGCTCCGGCAGCATCCGCAACGAGGAACTGGGACCCGTGGTCACCAAGGGCGACCTGAACACCTGCTTCCCCTACGATGACGCCGTACATCTGGTCTACGCCACCGGCGCCCAGGTGAAGCACATGGTGATGCGCATGCTCCGCGACGAAGCGTTCGCGGGCGAACACACCGAATTCTACCAGCTGTCCAAGGGCCTCGTCGTCGAGTACGACCAGGCGACCCACTCCTTCCTGCGCTTCGACTTCGAAGGCGCGCCGATCGACGAGGAACGCGTGTTCACCGTGGGTCTGCAGCACTTCCACTATATCAACATGAAGGACTCCTTCGACGTCACGCTCGAAGAACTGAAGGCGAACCACGCGGACCGCGTCGTCTCCACGTCCTGCACGCAGATCATCGAGGAAGCGCTCACGGCGGGCCTCCACCAGAATGCCACCGGCGAAGGCCGCCTGATCCTGCACCTGAACAAATAAACGCCCGTACGAAAAGAGACCCGGAGGTTCGCCTCCGGGTCTCTTATTATGCTTTTCCTACAGAGCAGCCGTGATGATGGACATCTTGTAGACTTCGTCCGCGTCGCAGCCTCTGGACAGGTCGTTGATGGGAGCGTTCAGGCCCAGGGAGATAGGACCGTAAGCCGCATAGCCGCCCAGTCTCTGCGCGATCTTGTAGCCGATGTTGCCCGCTTCGATGCAGGGGAACACGAAGGTGTTGGCGTAGCCGGCGACCTTGGAGCCGGGGAACTTCAGCTGTCCGACGACCGGGGAAACGGCCGCGTCGAACTGCATCTCGCCGTCCGCGTTCCAGTCGGGGTGCTTTTCCTTCAGGACCTTGATGGCAGCCTGGGACAGAGCCACGGTGCCGCCCTTGCCGGAGCCCTTGGTGGAGAAGCTCAGCATGGCCAGTTTCGGGTCGATGCCGAAGACGGGAGCGACCTTGTAGATCTCTTCCGCGACTTCCGCCAGCTTTTCACCCGCGGTGAACGTGACGTTGCCTTCCTTGTCCACGTTGTCCTGATAATCGATGTTGATGGCGCAGTCGCCCATCGCGATCGTTCTCAGTTCTTCGGGGCCGTCTTCTCTGTTCAGAATGAAGCAGGAAGATACCAGGTGTGCGCCGGGCTTGGTCTTGACCAGCTGCAGAGCGGGTCTGACGGTGTCCGCGGTGGAATAGGTGGCGCCGCCGAGCAGGCAGTCGGCCTTGCCCATCTTGACGAGCATGGTGCCGAAGTAGTTGCCCTTCAGCAGGTTGGCGTGGCAGTCTTCGGGGCTCATCTTGCCCTTGCGCAATTCGACCATGGCGTTGACCATCTCATCCATGCCTTCATAGGTGGCCGGATCGATGATCTGCGCGCCGGAAATGTCGAAGCCTCTTTCGGCAGCGGTCTTCTTGACCTCGTCGACAACGCCCACGAGGATGACGCCCATCAGTTTCTCGGCGAGCAGCTTGCTGGCCGCTTCCTGGATGCGCGCGTCCACGCCTTCGGTGAAGACGATCGTTTTGGGATTTTCCTTTACTTTTGCGATCAACTTATCAAACATCTGATACCTCCATAAAAATATCTGTTATCACCTAATGGTTTCGTATGAACTGAAGATTACTCCCACTCGATCGTTCCGGTCGGCTTGGGGGTGATGTCCCACAGGACTCTGTTGACGCCGGCGACTTCGCCCGTGATGCGGGCGGTGATGTGCTGCATCATCTTGAAGTCGAGCTCCGCGACCTCGGCCGTGACCGCGTCCACGGTATTGACCGCACGGATGACGACGGGCCAGTCGTAGGTGCGCAGGCCGTCCTTGATGCCGGTGGATTTGAAGTCGGGCACGATGGTGAAGTACTGCCAGACCTTGCCCTCCAGGCCGTTTTTCGCGAACTCTTCGCGCAGGATCGCGTCGGATTCGCGGACGGCTTCCAGACGGTCGCGGGTGATGGCGCCCACGCAGCGCACGCCCAGGCCGGGGCCGGGAAACGGCTGACGGTAGACCATGTTATCGGGCAGACCCAGTTCCTTGCCGACGACGCGGACTTCGTCCTTGTACAGGAACTTGACCGGTTCCACGAGCTGGAAGTTCAGTTCTTCGGGCAGGCCGCCCACGTTGTGGTGGCTCTTGACCGGGCCGGATTCCAGGATATCGGGATAGATCGTGCCCTGACCCAGGAATTCGATGCCTTCCAGTTTCTTCGCTTCTTCCGCGAACACGTCGATGAAGATCTTGCCGATGATCTTGCGCTTCTGTTCGGGGTCAGCGACGCCTGCCAGCGCGTCCAGGAAGCGGTCGACCGCGTCCACGTAGATCAGCTGCGCGTCGAACTGCTCGCCGAACACCTTGCAGACCTGCTCGGGTTCGCCCTTGCGCAGCAGGCCGTGGTTGACGTGTACGCAGACCAGGCGGCTGCCGATGGCCTTGGAGATGAGCGCCGCGCAGACGGAGGAGTCCACGCCGCCGGACAGCGCCAGCAGCACTTTGCCGGTCTCGCCGACCTGCGCTTTGACTGCGGCGATCTGCTCGTCGATGAAGGCCTTCGCCAGTTCGGGCGTCGTGATACGTTTCAGGGATTCGGGTCTAACGTTATCTGCCATAATGCACCTCGCTTATTTATGAGAAAAGATGATTAACGCTTCTGGGAGTTGACGGTATCCTTCAGGATGACGTCGTGGGCGCCGCCTTCCACGATGGACGTGGCGGAGACCATGGTGAGTTTTGCCTTTTCCTGCAGCTCGGGGATCGTGAGCGCGCCGCAGTTGCACATGGTGGAGCGCACCTTCGCCAGGGACTGGCGCACGCCGTCGGACAGCGGGCCTGCGTAGGGAACGTAGGAATCCACGCCTTCTTCGAACGACAGCTTCGAATCGCCGCCCAGGTCGTAGCGCTGCCAGTTGCGCGCGCGGTTGGAGCCTTCGCCCCAGTACTCCTTGACGTACGTGCCGTTGATCATCAGCTTGGCCGTCGGGGATTCGTCGAAGCGGGAGAAGTATCTGCCCAGCATCAGGAAGTCCGCGCCCATGGCCAGCGCCAGGGTCATGTGATAGTCGTGGACGATGCCGCCGTCGGAGCAGATGGGCACGTAGATGCCGGTCTCTTCGAAATACTTGTTGCGGGCTTTGGCGACCTCGATGACCGCCGTCGCCTGGCCGCGGCCGATACCCTTCGTCTCGCGGGTGATGCAGATGGAACCGCCGCCGATGCCGATCTTCACGAAATCGGCGCCTGCCTCCGCCAGGAAGCGGAAGCCCTCCTCGTCGACCACGTTGCCGGCGCCGACCTTGACGGAGTCGCCGTAGCGATCGCGGATCCACTTGATGGTGTTGGCCTGCCAGGCGGAGAAGCCTTCGGAGGAGTCGATGCACAGGATGTCCACGCCGGCTTCGATCAGTGCGGGAACGCGCTCCGCGAAGTCACGGGTGTTGATGCCTGCGCCGACGATATATCTCTTCTGGCTGTCCAGCAGTTCGTTCGGGTTGGACTTGTGGGAATCGTAGTCCTTGCGGAAGACGAAGGCCTTCAGGTTGCCTTTCCTGTCTACGATCGGCAATGTGTTCAGTTTGTGTTCCCAGATGACATCGTTGGCTTCGGACAGGGATATGCCGTCCTTTGCGGTGATCAGCTTGTTTAACGGCGTCATGAAGGTGGAGACCTTCGCATCCATCGGGGTCCTGGAGATGCGGTAGTCCCTGGATGTCACCATGCCCAGGAGTTTTCCTGATCCGGTACCGTCTTCCGTGACGGCGACCGTGGAATGGTTCGTCCTCTCTTTCAGCCTGAGGATGTCTGCCAGCGTCGCATCCGGAGTGATGTTGGAATCGCTCGGAACGAAGCCGGCTTTATAGGATTTGGCCTTGCGGACCATATCTGCTTCCGCTTCGATCGTCTGAGCGCCGTAGATAAACGCCACGCCGCCTTCCGCCGCCAGAGCGACCGCCAGATCGCTCCCGGATACCGACTGCATGATGGCCGAGACCATCGGGATGTTGATGACGAGATCGGAGGTCTCTCCCTTTTTGTAGCGGACCAGCGGAGTCTTCAGTGAGACGTTGTCCGGGGTACACTTTTTGGTGGTATGGCCCGGGATCAGCAGATACTCATTGAAGGTACGTGATACTTCACTCATAAGTTTTGCCATGGATTCTCCTTTTGAAATGAAGTAATGCTTTAGCGTGAAACTAAAGCATTACTGTTTTTATTTTCTATATTATATATTATTTATGCCTGTGTTTTATCACCGAGTGTAAGGATCAGGTTCAGGATGATGCCTGCAACTGCTGCTCCTGCAACATCAGGGATATTCATGCCGAAGAACGGGATGTTTCCGCC
>JAEEGH010022419.1_pt1 | contig 12946 bp, 11 predicted proteins | sample 9134181 | NCBI WGS metagenome assembly JAEEGH01 (sample SAMN16246544, study PRJNA631951) | gut metagenome | biome: gut microbiome; feature: rumen; material: DP-attached | host: Bos | place: Iran: Karaj | collected 2018-10 | reverse complement strand
TGAAACAGTCCGAAATCAATAAGCTCTTGGTTCAGTTTGCTATTGAAAATCCGTCGGGAATTGTGGCGCGCCTTAAGGGTGGCGACCCGTTTGTTTTTGGTCGCGGCGGCGAAGAGGCCTTGGAACTCGTTTCGGCTGGAGTGGAATTTGAAGTGGTTCCTGGTATTACCTCTGCGATTTCGGTGCCCGCATACGCAGGAATCCCCGTAAGCCATCGTGGAATTGCCACGAGTTTCCACATCATCACCGGACATGAAAAAGATAATGCGGAAATCTCCCTTGACTTCGAAAATCTTGCAAAGTGCCAAGGGACGCTCATCTTTTTGATGGGTATCGCGAACATGGACTTTATCGCCAAGCGCCTTATAGAGTGCGGAAAAGATCCGAAAACACCGCTTGCCTTTATCGAAAAGGGGACGACCCCGTACCAGCGGACGGTGATGGCGACGCTAGAAACGGCGGGGGAGACCATTGCCCGTGAAAACGTGACGGCTCCTGCCATTACGATTATGGGTGGCGTGGTTGAACTCGGCAAGACGCTTGCCTGGAAAAAGAATTTGCCCTTGTCGGGAAAGCGACTGGTGGTGACTCGTGCCGCAAAGCAGGCGAGCGGAATATCGGCGCGCCTTGGTGCCTTGGGTGCCGAAGTCATCGAAACTCCGATGATCGAAACGCATACGCTCGATTGTCCGTATGTCATCCCCGCGAAGGAGGGGATCTCCTTTGAGTCCCTTGCGAATTTTGACATCCTCGCTTTCACGAGTACGAACGGCGTGGAAAGTTTCTTTAAGCAACTGTTCGCCGCAGGTTACGATGTGCGAGTGCTTGCAGGAAAGAAGATTGCAAGTGTTGGGCGTATTACCGAAAAGAAGTTGCTCGAATATGGCATTCGTTGCGATTACGTCCCCGAAGACCACACCGGCGAAGGACTGGGAAAACTTCTTCGCTGCATTTTAGATGATAGTGGCTTAACTGGTTCCCTGAGCTTGCCGAAGGGAACTGCGTCCACGAGTTTAGATGAATCCCGCATCTTGTTGTTGCAAGGCAATCTCGCAGACGATACTTTGCTTAAAATTTTGCCGAAGGCGACTCGCTGGATTGTTTATGAAACGCTTCCTGTTACAGAACTCCCCGAATGGAAACGCGAATCGGTCGCTTCTGCTGACGCCGTCGTATTTGCTAGCACCAGCGCCGTGGAAAATTTCGTACAGGCGGTCAGGTCTCAGGAGACAGGTGTCGGGAGCGTTTCTGGAGCCTGTAACCTGAAACCTGAAACCTCTTTCTGCATAGGCCGTATGACGGAAGCTTCTGCGAAAAAATATGGATTTGAAACGGTGACATCGGATGAAACCACGATGGATTCTCTCGTGAAAAAAATTGTAGAATATTATACAAAGGAACCTTAAACCCTTCAACTAGAGATCCTTCGACTCTGTCATTCTCGACCGAAGGGAGGCCGGACAGCACTTGGTTACTTGTAACCTTAGTGCGCATGGTCCCCAGACGGGGAAAATCCAGTGCTGGATCCCGTCGCTGCGCTCCAGGATGACACTGCTGCCATCGAGTGTCTAATCACCAACCACTGTCTACTTCCTATTTCTAACTTCTACTCCTATGAAAGCCATCTTGATTATTGCGCATCATTGCATTTTGCCGGGAGCCTATAAGGGCTTCGAAGAAATTCTAGACAAATTGCATCACGATTTGCCGGGAACGCGTGTGGCGAGTACGAGTCTTCTGGATTTAGAAAACGACTTGCGTACGCTTTTGCGCGAAGATGTGGAATCGGTAACGCTTCTGCCGTATCTGCTATTGAATGGGCAGCATACAAAGAATGATGTTCCCAAGGTGGTGGCGCATTTACAGGCGGAATTCCCGCAAATTCCGATCACTCTGTTGCCCTGTCTTGGCGACTGGAAAGAATTTGCCGACATGGTGGTTGCCGGGGTACGCGCCGCGCAGATAGACGAGAAAACGCCCGCTGAAGCGGGCTACAGACGAAAGACGAAAGAAAATAAGTCTTGTCAAAATAATCTCTCGTCTCTCGCCTCTCGTCTCTCGTCTAAACCGAACCTCTTTTCCATCGAATTGAATCTTGAAGGCAAGAATGTTCTTGTTGTGGGTGGTGGTCGCATTGCACTTCGCAAGGTGAAAACGCTTTTGCCCACGGGAGCCCGCATCACCGTAGTTGCTCCGCAATTTGATCCCGATTTTTCTCTCGTCTCTAATCTCTCGTCTCTCGTCTTAATAAATCGCCCCTACGAACCGCTTGACCTTCGTGGAATTTTTATGGTGTTCATCTGCACCGATCAGCCTGCCGTCAATGCGCAAGTATCTAACGATGCCCGCGCCCGCCGCATTCTGGTGAACAATGCCTGTGACTACCTAGACGGCGACTTTATTGTGCCCGCCCGCATGGATTTTGGTGAAAACATCGCCGTGACGGTTTCTACCCAGGGACGTGCCCCTTCGCTTGCCAAAAAACTGAAACAGAAAATCCAGAGCGAATGGGCCGAAGGGCTTGAAGAAATCGAAAGAAATTTCAATAAATAACGCAATTTCCTGTTACGGTTTGTGATAAAAGTCACGTATTCCAAATTGGAATATCGGCTCGTGTGTTTTTTTCTTTTGAAAAGTATAGATTTCGAAAGAATAACGTAACAAAGGAGCATCCTATGCAGAAATCATTCGTTTTCGGTTTTGCCCTGGCTATGGGAATGTTGATTGGTTGTGGCGATAGTTCTTCGAGCTCCTCGCCAGAAACGACAGATGGTGATGATTCTCAAATCGAAAGTAGTAGCACTGACAGCAGTGACAGCTCCGATAAGAGTAGTGCCTCGACTAAAAAGAGTAGCTCGAGTGAAGCGGATAATCCCACTTCGGTTTCCGCGTTTTTCCCGGAGGGTTACGATGCGGACAAGGTAGTGGCCTGGTATGCTTCGGATATGGTCACTACGGAAGAAAAGGGCCAAACGATGTCATTTGTCGAAGCGGTTTATCTTTTTGAAGATGGAACTTTGCTTGCTGCCGATCAAGAAATCATAACAAAGAATAATGTCTCTACATACAAAAATTCGATTGCTGGCGAAGGAACTTGGGACGGTAATGTCAAGGACTTTGCGAACGCTACAGTGAATATTCATGCGCAGGAATGGGACATGCCGATTGACGTGAAAAAAGGCAAGTTCACAATTACCCTATACGAAGGTGTTTCGTTGACTTTTACCTTGGCCAAAACGGATGTGCCCGAGGCGGATGTTGTCACTGAGGAAGACGACAAGGTGGTCATCGATAATCCTGATGGTACAGCGGAGCAGCTGAAATGGGCCAAATCGATTATAAAGCGTTCAAAGGAGGAGGTTTCGTCCATCGCTACATTTGAAATCTCGGAACCCACCTGGGAAAAGAATAAGGTCAATGACCGTCAGTATTTGGCGACTTTTAAGGTCAAGGTGACCTTGAGCGAAGGTGAATTCTATACCGAAGATTCGGATTACCCGACCCTTGCGATAGGGCAGTATCCGGTGCATGCGCTTGATTCGGAAAAGGACCATCTTCCGGAGCTATGGAATAATAATGACTGGGAAATTACAAATGCCAAGGTGGTTGGAAATACCATGACGGCAACGATGACCGAAAAAATTGATAATTTGAAGGTGGGCCGTGCTTACGTCATTGTTTCAATAAATAATGGTATGGACGTGTCGGTACAATATAGCGAGGCGTTCTTTATCGTGCCACCTAGCTACCAAGGTGATTTGTAAGTGAAAGGGGACCCGGCAGGGTCCTTTTTTGTTATATTGTGAAAAAAATCTAACCCTAATCACTTCCTACTATGATTATCCGTCCTCGTCGTTTACGCAAGAATGAAACCATCCGCAACATGGTGGCAGAAACCGCCGTCAATCCCGATGCCCTCGTTTACCCGATGTTCGTGGTCGAAGGGGAAGGGGTGAGAGAAGAAATTCCTTCGATGCCGGGACAGTTCCGCTTTTCGATTGATGAAATCCTGAAGGAACTCGAAGGCTGTGTTGCGGTAGGAATCAAGTCAATTCTTTTGTTCGGAATTCCGAACTTTAAGGATGAAATGGCGTCATCTGCTTACGATGACGATGGCGTGGTGCAGTGCGCGGTGCGTTCTATCAAGACGAAGTTCCCGGACCTTTATGTGATTACCGACGTATGCCTCTGCGAATACATGAGCCACGGTCACTGCGGAATTGTGAGGGACAACGATGTCGATAACGACCCGACGCTTGAACTGTTGGCGAAGACGGCGCTTTCGCATGCGGAAGCCGGAGCCGACATGGTGGCCCCGTCCGATATGATGGATGGCCGTGTGGCGGCAATCCGCGAAAAGTTGGATAAAAATGGATTCCAGAATACGCCGATCATGGCCTATAGCGCAAAGTTTGCAAGCGCCTACTACGGACCTTTCCGCGATGCGGCTGATTCGGCGCCTCATTTTGGAAACCGCAAAAGCTACCAGATGGATGTGCGTAACGGTCGCGAAGCCTTGCGCGAGGTGGAACTGGACCTGGAAGAAGGGGCTGACATCGTGATGGTGAAGCCTGGACTTGCGTTCTTGGATGTGCTGCGTGGAGCGGCGGAAATGAGCAATGTTCCCGTGGCCGTGTATAATGTAAGTGGCGAGTATTCGATGGTGAAGGCTGCCGCTAAAATGGGCTGGATTGACGAAAATGCGATAATTCGCGAAAATTTGCTTGCCATGAAGCGTGCTGGGGCCGATATCATTATAACGTATCATGCAAAGGAAGCCTTGGAAAAGAATTTATTGTAAAAATAAATTTTCGTGAATTTGTTGCAATAAATTAAATTTTTTGTGCTTTTTGAAAAAAAAAGAATTATATTTCGGTGTGTCTTAAGAGACACTAACCAATTTATGGAGAATAAAAAATGAAAAAGCTTATGCTTCTCGCCGCTCTTGGCGCTGCTGCTATCCTCACTGCTTGCGGTGATGACTCTTCTTCTGGCGCTGCTGCTGACGGCTGCTCTGTTACCAGCGACGATACTTCTGTGACCAAGACTACTAGCGCTCTTGGCTACACCTCCAAGACGATTTGGAAGATTGATGGTGACAATGTTGTTACCACCTATGATCCGGCTCCGGAAGGCACTGAACCGATTACTGTTCCGAAGGGTGATCAGACCATTGAAACCCTGAAGGCTTCTGCTGAAGAATCCTGCAAGGCATGGGAAGCTGCCGAAGTCAAGTAATCGTTTCTAGCGAATTGATTTTTAGAAAATCCAGCTTTCGGGCTGGATTTTCTATTTTTATGTAAAAGCAATTAATTCCTATGCAAGCTCTGCGGCAAAATGAAGTTCATTGAGCTTGCCGAAATGAACATTTGGGTCGATATGCAACACTCGATTAGCGTGGTTCGACAGGCTCACCAACCGGAGTAAGAAAAATGAAACATCTTGTAAGTGAAAGAATGTTTGTTGAGGCTAAAACCTTAATGCCGGGTGGCGTGAACAGCCCGGTGCGTGCGTACGGTAATGTGGGGGCGACCCCTCCGTTTATAGCGCGTGCGAAGGGTAGCCACATTTACGATGTGGATGGTAACGATTACATCGATTACGTGGGCAGCTGGGGCCCGATGCTTTTAGGACATGCGCACGATGTGGTTATCGATGCTGTCGCGAAGACTGCTCAGAATGGTCTTAGCTTTGGGGCTCCGTGCGGCCTGGAATCGGAACTTGCAAAACTGGTAATGTCTCTTGTGCCGAGCGTCGAGATGATTCGCATGGTGAATAGCGGTACTGAGGCGACTATGAGTGCCATTCGTGCGGCCCGCGGCTTTACCGGCCGAGACAAAATTGTGAAGTTTGAAGGGTGTTACCACGGCCATAGCGATAGCCTGCTTATCAAGGCTGGTTCGGGAATGCTTACGACGGGTAAGCCGAGCAGCAAGGGGGTTCCGGCCGACCTCGCCAAGTACACGCTTACGCTGCAGTATAACGATGTGACGGGCGTACGGGAATTGTTTGATAAGATCGGTGATGAAATCGCTGGCGTTATTGTGGAGCCTGTGGCGGGCAATATGGGCGTGGTGCCGGCGAAGCCGGAATTCTTGCAGGCGCTCTCCGAAGAAACCAAAAAGCATGGCGCACTCTTGATTGTAGACGAAGTCATGACCGGTTTCCGCGTAGACATTCACTGCGCACAGAGCTTGTACGGCATCAAGCCTGACCTGACGACCTTCGGAAAGATTATCGGCGGGGGGATGCCTGTGGGAGCATACGGTGGTCGCCTTGATGTGATGCAGCAGATTGCGCCTCTCGGAGGAATCTATCAGGCGGGGACGCTTTCGGGCAATCCCGTTGCGATGGCGGCGGGGTTGGCCACGATGCGCGAACTTTCGACGCACCCGGAACTGTACGTGCATGCCGAAGCCATGACGAAACGCCTGATTGCAGGCCTCCAGGATGCGGCAAAGTCCGTGGGGATTCCGCTTGCGGCAAATCAGGTGGGGTCTATGGGCTGCATCTTCTTTACCGAAGGACCCGTGGAATGTTTTGCCGACGTGCAAAAGTCGGACTTGGAACTGTTCCGCCGTTATTTTCTCGGAATGCTCGACGAAGGTATCTACCTTGCGCCGAGTCAGTTTGAGGCAATTTTCGTGAGCGCCGCCCACACGGAAAGCGACATTGACCGTACAATCGAAGCTGCCCGCAAGGTGTTTAAGGGACTTTAAAAAAAATCTCAAATTTTTTATTAAACTCCCTTGACAACGGTTGCAGATAATTCTATAATTGTGCGCGTCCAAGCGACAATGGATGATTAGCTCAGTTGGTAGAGCAGCTGACTCTTAATCAGCGGGTCGCAGGTTCGACCCCTGCATCATCCACTAAAAGCCGTCTCCACCCCGAGGCGGTTTTTTGTTTAAAGAGATAATTCGAGTTACTTTCCGTTGTCGAGCATTTTGAGGGCGATATCCGCTAATTGGTCGGAGTAGAATCCGCCTGCGTTACTGAACACCAAAACACCTTTCTTATCCCTAACGGTCAAATGCGGAACGGCGTTCTTCTTGATTTTAAATTGGGTTCGTAGTTCCTCTTGCCAATAGACGGTTTTCCAGTCCCAGGGAACGTCTCGCTTGTATTTCCAATTGTGAATCTCGTCTCTGTCGCCACCACCGATGCATAGGACGACATTGATGTCCTTCTTTCGAAAAAATTCGGATAGCGTTTTGGCTTGCTTGAGTTCTTCAACGCAGACGGAACACCAGGTGGTCATGTAGAAAATAAAGGTACCGTTTTTCCCGGCGAGATCGTTGAGGGTGGTTGTCTTGCCATCGAGGCTGTAAAGCGTGATGTTCCCGTCAATCTTTGTGGCGAAGGGGTTCAGGCCTTTTACGTAAAAGGCGTAATAGGCGGCGACACCGAGAATGGCTAGAATGAGGAGTGTTTTTAGGTTCATAAGGATAATATACCCTTTTTTTAGAAGAAAAGGGCGATTTAGGATCTCTTTTTGGGGGCTAACTCCGCTAGATTTCTATCTTTGGGCTACGTCATTGCGAAAAACCGAAGGTGACGTGGCTCTCTAAACGAGGTTTTGAATGATTGTATCTTGGATGACCACCAACAAGTGTAACCTGACCTGCAAGCACTGCTACCAGGACGCGGGCGAAAACAAGGCTGCCGAACTCACTACGTCAGAGGCCATGAAGCTGATTGACGAAATCGCGAAGGCGGGGTTCAAGATCATGATTTTCAGCGGTGGCGAGCCGATGACGCGCCCCGACATTGTAGACCTTGTGGCCCATGCTTCGAGCAAGGGGCTTCGCCCGGTATTTGGCACCAACGGTACGCTCATTACGCACGATTTGGCTTTTGAACTCAAGAAGGCCGGTGCAATGGCCATGGGCATCAGCATCGACAGTATCGACCATGACCGCCACAATGATTTCCGCGGTCTCCCGAACGCCTTCGAGATGACGATGATGGGCATCGAGAACTGCAAGGCGGCAGGTCTCCCGTTCCAGATCCACACGACGATTATGGACTGGAACCAGAACGAAATTTTTGACATTATGGACTGGGTCAAGGAAATCGGTGCGGTGAATCACCAGATATTCTTCCTGATTCCGGTGGGTCGCGGCAAGGAAATCGAAGGTCATGCGCTTCGTGTTGCCGAATACGAAGGACTCCTCCGCAAGATTATGGAAAAGAGCCGCACGCTCGGCATACCCGTGAAGCCCACCTGCGCTCCGCAGTTCCTGCGCATCGCCGACCAGCTCGATATCAAGACTCGTTACAGCCGTGGATGCCTCGCCGGTCTCAGCTACTGCATCGTAAGTCCCATCGGCAAGGTTCGCCCCTGTGCCTATATGATGGAAGAGGCGGGCGATGTTCACGACACTCCGTTCGACGAAATTTGGGCGAATGCCGAAGTGTTCAAGAAACTCCGCACCAAGGCCTACGCCGGTGCCTGCGGCAAGTGCAAGTTTAACGACCGCTGCGGCGGTTGTCGTGCAAGGGCCGCTTACTACCACGACGGCGACTACATGCAAGAAGATTCCTACTGCGCCTATGGGAGAGGCCTGTAGTAGACGCTAGGAAGTTAGAAATAGACGAGAGAACGGCCCTACGGGCCTACAGACGAGAGAAAAAAGGGGATTATTTTAACAAAATGACGATGGTGGAAATAAGTAGGTTTTAGCATGAATAACAATACTAATGGTGAAAATCTCTCGTCTCTCGTCTCTCGTCTCTCGTCTAATCCTGATGACGAACGCTACATGCGCATGGCGCTCCGCGAGGCCGAAAAAGCCTTTGACGAGGGGGAAATCCCTATCGGCTGCGTTATCGTAAAAGATGGCGTTGTTATCGGTAAAGGTCATAATCAGATCGAAATGCTCAAGGATGCGACGGCTCATGCTGAAATCTTGTCGATTGGTACGGCGGCGAGCACCCTCGATAACTGGCGTCTGGAAGGCTGTACTTTGTATGTAACTCTCGAACCCTGTCCGATGTGTGCAGGGGCCATTCTCAACAGCCGCGTGTCTCGTGTGGTCTACGGTTCCCCGGATACACGCTTTGGCGGCTGCGGTACGACCATCGACGTGATTACGAACAATGCGCTCAAGCGCGAAGTCGAAGTGGTGGGCGGGCTCCTTGCCGATGAATGCCTTGGAATTCTGAAGGCTTTTTTTCAGAAAATGCGCCTGCAAAAAGGCGACAGCGGCAACAAGGGAATTAGTTAATACTATATTCTATACATGAATTTCTTTAAATCTTTATTGAGCTCCGCAGCTCTATTTGCTCTTTGTGCCTGTGACGGGAATGAATTCGTTCTTGCTTTCAATACCCAGAACGTTCAGCCTCAAACCTATTATCTTGAAGCGTCCTTGAATGCGGTTCTTCCGACGCACGATTCCATTACTGGAACGCCTGAATCGATGAATACACACCTAAATGTACGTGCCACGAATTCGCTCTTGACTGCATACGACGACGGTTCGGCAAAATTCCAGTTGAAAATCGATTCTGTCGACTATAAGTCCGACAAACGTTCTGTCGAGGAATTCCGCAGCATGGAACGTTACATGGCTACGGAACATTTCCAGTTTAAGATGGGGACGGATGGTGCGATCCGCGATCCGTTTATTCAGGATTCTGTGATGCTTGGAACCGAAGCGCTTGACCTTATCCGCATATTCCTTAAGGTTCAGCCGCTTCTGCCGGGCAAGGCGGTTCGACTGGGTGAAACTTGGGAACGTCCTGTTGAAATTCCGGGGGCATCCGGAAAGACGGTCGTCTACAAGTCATTCACTCTCGAAGACCAATATGTGCATGACGGAATCCAGATGGCAAAGATCGGCATGAACCTCAAGTATAAGGAAATTGCCGATACGACCTCTGATCTCCGTATGGAAAGCAAGGGCTTTATTGTGGGAACGGGAACGATTCTTTTCGACATGACTCACGGCATTATCTCCAACGTCAAGATGGAATTGACCGGAGACCTGAGTGTGAACGATATTGTTGCGAATAGTGTCATTCCGGATATGCACGTCATCCAGAAGATCAAGTTGAGGAGTGAAATTTGATTTTGAAGATTAAAAAAGTGGTGGGGGTGTTGGTTGCCTGTGCTTGTGCCTGGGCTATTGCAGGGGAGATGCCTTTTCCGCAAATCGAAAACGGCAAGGTGAAACTGGTGCTGGCGGATAGCCCTTACCTGTTGGAACAGGGTGCTGTTTTTTCGGCGAACGATACTTTGGAAATTGAACCGGGCGTTACGGTTTTGATGGGCGAGTATGCGAAACTGATGTTCCGTGGTGCGGTCAAAATCATTGGCTCCGATTCGGCTCCGATCGTTTTCCGTAGTGCCGATTCGACCAAGAGCTGGAATGGCCTCCATTTTGTTTCGGCGAACCGTCCGTTTGAAATAAAGAATCTCGTTATCGAGAATGCTTTCCGTAATACGGTGTTCCGTTCCAAGGGCATCCTTGAAAACGTGAAACTCGTGAACAACTACTACGGCCTTTGGATAGACGAAGCTCCTGAAGTTTATTTGGCCCGGTGCGAATTCGTGCGCAACCGTTTTGCTCTTTCCATTCGTGCAGGGCAGGTTGTTTCGGCGGATACGAAAATTTCGAACAATGTTTACGGACTCTATCTTGAACCGGGTGGAAAGTTCGAAGGCGACAGAAGCTTGATCAAGAACAACCTTGAAGCGGATGTCAGGAACGAATCCGAAGAACTCGCCGCAAAGGGAAAGCGCGTAAACCGCAATATTTGGCACCGTATCGAAACGGCTTTCTAAGGGGTTTTTGTGCAAGAGTCTTTTCGCAGGTCCATTCGCAAGATGACGGGCAACAGCGTCCGTCTTTCGGTGCGTCCGAACCGCTCGACGATGATGGCGACTCTTTCTCAGTCGATGATGGTGACCTGGTCGATTGTTCTGCATGAACACTTGGATGCAATGTTGAACGACCCTGCGGTAAACGTGGGAACGACAGAATTGATTTCGTTTAGCGAAACCGCCTGGAAACTTTCGGATTCTAGCTTTCCGCAGATTATTGCCGATGCGAATAAACTCTACGACGAATTCCGCACCAAGTGGATGCAGCGCTTTTCGACGGACGAGGTGATGCGCCTTCTCTTAGAAGGTGGCGATTTTCTGCATCATGACGAGGAAAAGGGCTGGGCGTTGACGGTCAAGAATAATAAGCAGGACATCAACGCGTTCTATTCGGCGACGATTCACCTGCTGGTGAGCGATGCCGAACCCTTGTTCGTTCGCATGCACGGCCGTGTGATGCAGCTCCAGGAAAAACTCTGCAAGTATTGGCATTCCGAAAGTGCCGTGGATGCGGTTTCCAAACTGCTCCCCAGTTTGGAAGCATCGCTCCGTGACAAGGAAAACGCCATGGTGGTGTCGCTTCGCAGCTCGTTGAATAGCCTTGCGAAAAAGCGCTTTGCTGCGGCCTTCAATACGAAGGGCCCTGCCCATTACTATAGCTCGGCAGTTTCCTGCGCAAGAAATGTAGGGCGTTTCTGGAATCCGCATTACGCTTACGAAAATGGATTCCTCGCCTTTACCGATGACTTTTGTGATTATGCCCGTGGACTCACCATTCAGATTATTGAGTGGTACCAGAGCAAGTGGGCCTTGTTCCTGCGTGGATTCTCGCGCGGTCAGTTGAATTTATTTGAAACAGCGGGACTTTCAAAGTCCTAAATGCAGGTGTAATATGAAAAATGCATTTCACGTTATTTTGGCTCTTACGGTGGTGGGAATCCTCGCCTTGTTGGTTGCAGCTCTGTATTTTGGAGCACCGCTTTTCGGCTGGATTATCATGGTGGCCATCTTTGCCGTGTTCATCGGTGAACAGCTGGTGGCCCTCAAGACGGTCAAGCAGGTCGTTGCCGAAAACGAAATCCTTGAAACCTGCAAGAACCGTGGCGGTTATGTTTCGGGAGACGGTGTCGTCGCCAAGCGAGTCGCCCTTGCGCAGAGCCTGCTTGCCAAGAAAATTCGCCTCGATTCTTCGATGGCCTACGAAGTTCTTTCGAACAGTGTTGGAATCTCTGTTCCGCGTAGCGCCGGTGGCTCCGTGATTCTGCTTGGCCTTATGGGTACTTTCTTCGGTTTGATGTATTCCGTGGCGACAGCGGGTGGGGCTATTGACAACTCTACGACGCAGGGAACTCTCGATACGATTCAGCTCTTGTTCCAGAATATGAAGGGAATTTTTGGTACGAGCCTTTGCGGCTTGTTTGCCGCCCTGATTCTGAATGCTAGCCGCAACATGATGATTGCCTCGCGCGAAGCTTTTGTGGCGAAACTCGATGCTTACACTCTTGATTTGCAGGGGAATAGCGAGGCCGAAGAAAGTGAAGAAGCTCGTGCGAAGGATGAACTGGAACGTCTCTTTGATTCTGTCGAGAAGAATCTGTCTACGGTGGCATCTTCTGTAAAGGAAGGCCTTTCGGGCGTTGTCGCGATGGTGGGCGAGGAACTTGCCGCGACGACGGCCAAGCTGAACGACTCTCTGGCTTCCGCTGTTGCGGGCATGAACAAGTCCGTCGAAAACCTGGGCGCCTCTGTGAGCGGTTCTCTTTCGGGTGCGTTTACTCCGATGGAACAGAATATCAAGACGCTTTCTGCTTCCGTGGAATCGATTCCTGCAAAGCTTGACGAAAAGTTGAATGGAATTTCTGCTACGCTGAACGGCGGTCTCGAAGGTATTTCTTCTGGAGTCAAGTCTTCTCTGGAAGGCGTTTCGGGTAACGTAGAATCTGCTCTTGCGAAGGTTGCTTCTGATGTGAAGTCAGGCCTTGACGGCGTTGCCGCCGCGACGGCCCAGGCGATGGAAGGTTCGACGAAGGATATCGCCTCTGCGGTTTCTGAACAGGTCAAGCAGTCGAACGATCAGTGGAATTCCTTCATGGAACGCCTCGCCGCCGAAACGAC
>JAEEGH010022418.1_pt1 | contig 12946 bp, 12 predicted proteins | sample 9134181 | NCBI WGS metagenome assembly JAEEGH01 (sample SAMN16246544, study PRJNA631951) | gut metagenome | biome: gut microbiome; feature: rumen; material: DP-attached | host: Bos | place: Iran: Karaj | collected 2018-10 | reverse complement strand
GAACCTCCAGACCGAGGACAGCCTCATCGTCGTCGCCCACGGCAACTCCCTCCGCGGCATCATCAAGTACCTGAAGAACATCTCCGACGAGGACATCATCGGCCTGAACCTCCCGACCGCCGTCCCGTACGTGTTCGAGTTCGCCGAGGACGGCTCCCTGGTGAAGGATTACTTCCTGGGCGACCAGGAGGCCATCGCCGCCAAGATGAACGCCGTCGCCAACCAGGGCAAGGCCCAGAAATAAGGTGAATGCCTTCCTGCAGAAGGTGGGGGTGTCCATCGCCTCCCGCCTTGGCATCACCGCCGGTATCGCAGTCGTAGTCGCCGCCCTCCTGGGCGGCGGCTATTGGTGGATGAAGACCCGTTCCCCCCGCGAAACGGTCAAGGCCCGGGAAACCGGCGTCATGGTGGACGTGGAAGACCTCAGTTTCTACGGCAGCCGCGACCTGCGGGTGGACGGCAAGGTCTTCCGCCCGTCCGAAACCCTCGGTGAAAAACTTCCCGCCGTCATTTACTGCCAGGACAAGTCCTATGGCGAGAGTTGGTGCCGTTCCCTGGCCGGAACAGGTGCCGTCGCCTACTGCTTCGACTTCCAGGGAGACGGAGAGAAAGCCCGTTCCAAGGAACTGGAAACCGTCCTCAAGGGCATCCTGAAACTCCGGCACGTGGACGCGGACAAGGTCTACTTCCTGGGCGAGGCGAACGGCTGTCTCACCGCCAGCACCGTCGCCTTCGACAATCCCAGGAAAGTCAAGGGCCTCATTCTGGTCTCCCCCGGCTTCAACCCGCTGGAAATCAGCCGCAAAGCCAAGCGCTACGACGGAACCGTCCTCGTCGTGGACGATGCGCAGGGCCGTAAGGCGAACCTGAAGGAGATCGCGGATTTCATCGACTGATCCTTCTCCCTGCCGCCCAATACTGCCGATGGTGGTCCAGTCAATGGACCACCATCGGCGTTTTCTTAGGTATTTCGCTGAAGGAGGTCCAGCCGGTGGACCACCATCGACACTTACTGCCCGCCCAGGCGGTCGAAGAAGGTCTGGACGTCCGCCCAGGTGCGGAAGGGGTCTTCGCCGAACTTCAGCACCGTGCCCAGGAAACCGTCGCACCCGCTGCGCGTCAGGAGATAGTCGCCCATCAGGAGTTCGGGGTGATTGCCCACGAGGACGCGGTTCCAGGCGGGAACGCCGATGTGGGCTTCCGCCCAACGGACGTTTTCGCCCCACAGTTCGGTCCGGTTCGGGTCCTCCCGGCAGACAATGTAGGTGTCATAGATCTCCGAGAGATGATGGAACACCTTGAAGGCCTCCCCGATGGGGAGGTCGTTCCGTGTATCGCGCAGGACATCGTCCAATTCCACCATCAGCGTCCGTTTGGAGCGGCCTTCCTGCCGGTCGTCGATCCATTGCATCACCGGCAGCAGCGACCATAGGAAGGTATGGTCGTTGAGTTGGTGCTCGCCGTCGAAATGGAGGGCCTGGGGATAATGCGCCGCGAACTCGTCGAAACAATTCACCATCGTATCCTTCGTGCCGAAAAGGCCGTACACACGCTCAGGCTCGACCACGGAGAACCGGCCGTCGGAAACGGCCCGGTATTCCTCCACGAGGGCTTTCGTGACCATGAAGGAGGTCTGTCCGTCCTGCCGGACGCTGTGGAACTCCTGCTTGCCCAATCCGTTGTTTTTCAGGATGGTATCGGCCAGATGGAGGGCGGGATTGACACAGATCCGGTCGAAACCGGCGAGTTGCTCGGTGTACATGCCGCCCATCGACGTACCCACGACAAGGTCCGGTTGCTCGCGGGCGCAGAGATCCTTCAGCAGTTGCAGCGCCTCGTGCGGATCCACCGGCAGGTCGGGCGCGATGACGGTCGCCTGCGGCAGCAGCAGACGCATCCGTCCCACCGTACCGCTCGCCCCGGAGGAGGCGAACCCATGGACATACAGGATTTTCTTGCCGGCGAACAGCGCCGGACGGGCATATTCATACAGTTCCATACCGCAAAGGTACGGATTATTCCCCGAAATGGAAACGGGCGCCGACGTTCACCGACCAGCCGAGCGGTTTCTCGGTATAGGCCGACCGGACGGTGGCGCCGTTGTCGAAGTGGTACTCCAGGCCGGGCGATACGTACAGGCCGAGGGAAGGGCTCAAGCGCACTTCGGCACCGGCCAGTGCCCCGACCGACCACAGCAGGCCGCCCATATCCGGGCGCGGATTCTTCACCGATTCCACAGTCTGGCCGTCCACCCAGGTATCCGTCCGGGAGGAACCCATCAGGCCCTTCTCCACCATCCCGCCGACGCCGGCGTGGACCCACAGCCACTTCCACACCTGGACACCCGCCTCCAGGCGCAGGGGCACGCCGAGGTACCCGAGGTCCTGGGAGGTCACCGTCCGCATCACACCGGCGGTTTCTTCGAATTCGCTGCCCAGATAGGTCCAGTTCACCCCGCTCACCAGACTCAGGTGGGGCGTGAGCCCATAGGAGAAGGTCACCCCGGCCCGCAGCGGCGCCGAATGATGGACCTGGAAGGTGGAGGCCTTGTTCGATGCCAGCATGCGCACCACCGCGTTCATGTCATTCTTCGTATTGTCCCAGACGGCGCGTGTCATGTACGCCTGGGTCCGGTTCATCCCGTACCCCCGGATCTGCCCGGCCGATCCCTGGCCGCCGTTCCCGTATGCGCCCACGCTGAAGCGCTTCCGCGGCGGCTCCTTCGGCGGAACGCCGACGATGGCCGGCTCCGCTTCCGGAGGAATCACGACTTCGCGATGCGTCTCGGCGGTCGATTCGGGGATAGCGTCGGCCTTTTCTGAGACAGGGGTTTCCCCGGTCGGGACTGTTTCGGGGACGATGGCAGGAATCCCGTCAGGGACGGCGTCCGGAACGAAGTCCGAAGGGACGGGAACAGGATCAGCCGGAGCCTCCGCCAACAGGGTCTGGCGAGACGCTACTCCGAACGGAATGGAGCGGGCAGCGGCTGCTTCGACAGGCTCGGCAACCGGTTCTTCCGCAGGAGCGGCAACGACCGTTTCGGTTGCCGGTTCAGCCGAAGCACCGTGGCGGACCGATTCGGCCAGGGTGCCCCGCTGCTGCAAGTCAGGCGTTTGAAGCGTCTTCTCCGGACGGAGGAAGACGCCCAGGGCCACAGCCGCGGCCACGGCCGCGCCGGACACCAGCCACACGGGGAGCCATTTTCTGCGCGGCTTCCCGGCAATCCCCTGTTCTATCCCCTCCCAGAGCCCGTCCGGCTCCGGGGCGGAATAGTCCGAGAAGCGTTCCCGCAGACTCTTTTTCCACTCGTTATCCATTGTCATTCCGTTTGATATATTCCTTGATCCACCGGGCCAGCAGCGCCTTCGCATGGAAGAGTTGGCTGGCGGAACTGTTTTCCTTGATGCCCAGCAGGGAGGCGATCTCCTTATGGGACTTGTCCCCGAACACGAACAGGTTAAACACCGTCCGGTAGCCGTCCGGCAACTTCCGGATCATCCCCTGGATGACATCCAGCGGGACATCGGCAAAGGCGGGTTCCTCCTCGTCCACCGGCTCGGTAAGCGTCGCCGACAGCGGCAGCGGCTTCTTCCGCCTCAGGAACTTGAGCGAATCGTTCACCACGATCCGCGTCATCCACGCCTTCAGGGATCCCTCGCCGCGCCAGGAGAACCGGTCCATCGTCCGGAAAATCTTCACGAACGCTTCCTGCAGGATGTCCTTCACCTCGTCGTCGTCCGGGATATACCGGGCGCAAACGGCCGTAAGATACCCCACATAACGGTCGTAGAGCATCTTCATCGCAGTTCGGTCCTGCCGGCGCACCTGTTGCACCAGTTCTTCTTCGGACCGGCTATTTCGGGGAGCGATATTCAACCGTCAGGCGTTTCTCCGTATTGTTCAGATCGATATAGTCCAGGTTCAGCGTCACAGCCTCCTCCTCAGTATCGGGCAGCAGGGCGGATACGTCGAAACAGACGATTCCGTCGGTCTGGCTGCCTTTCGTATCCCCATTCGCCTCGTGCACGAGGCGATAGGTTAGGGGTTCGACACTGGGATAGAGGGAAAAACCGTGTTTCACGCTTCCGGAAGCCCGGATCGAATAATGCAAGGTCAGGAACCCGTCCTCCAGGCAGGTGATCCAGTCCGTCAGGATGTCCACCGGATCCCCGCTGCGCGCCTGCATGTCGTATCGGATTTCGCCCATATCCAGCGGCGATGCCCATTCCACCAGGATGGCATCCGTGCAGAAATCGGCGATGGCCGATGTCACCACATAGCGGTACTGCAGGAACACCCGCGTTCCATCCTGGATGTCCGCAATCTCCCGGGGATTCATCACCTGGCTGCGACTCTTCTCATCCAGCCGGATGTACCGCACCCCGTCCCGGGAAAGGACCGTACCGATAGCCAGGTCCTGCGTCCCACGCTCCGGGTCGTAGGCGCCATAGGGATCATCCGGAAAAAAGGGGCTGTAATCCCCTTCCTTCGCGCAAGCCGAAAGCAGCACCAGGACGCCCAGCACAGCCGTCCACCGTAAAATATTCTTCAAAATCGGTCGCATACATTCAATAAATCCCAAACTCCAATAATCTTGCATACTTATTTGCAATAATTAAAGGAATCTGGGAGGGGTCAGGAGTGTCCGGGGGCTTGTCCACCCCCGGACTCTGAAAGTGCTATTGTGCGTCCTTGAACTTGAGGATCGGGTTGCGGGCCGCGGCGGTTTCGTCGGGCCGCTTGATGGGAGCGCCGTGCGGAGCGTCCTGCAGGATCCGGGGATCCTCGGCTGCCTCGGCGGCGATCTTGTGCATCACGTCGATGAACGCGTCGATGGTTTCCTTGGATTCGGTCTCCGTGGGTTCGATCATCAGCGCCTGATGGAACAGGAGCGGGAAATAGATGGTCGGCGCATGGAAACCGAAGTCCAGCAGGCGCTTCGCCACATCCAGGGTGGTAGCCCCGTGGACGTCGTCGTGGGCCCCGTCATTGATGAGACCGTCGAAGACGAACTCGTGCTTGCACACCCCCTCGATCGGGAGTTTGTACGCGTCCTTCAGGCACTCCTTGATGTAGTTCGCGCTGAGGACCGAGTACTGGCCCACCTTCTTCAGGTTCTGCTTCCCGAGCATCAGGATGTACGCGTAGGCGCGCAGGATGACCCCGAAGTTGCCGTGGAAACCGGAAACGCGGATGTCGGGCAGGCAGTCCACCAGATGTTCGGCGACACCCACCGGACCGCTGCCGGGACCGCCGCCGCCGTGCGGCGTCGAGAAGGTCTTGTGCAGGTTCAGGTGCATGATGTCGAAGCCCATGTCGCCCGGACGGACCACGCCCATCATCGGGTTCATGTTCGCCCCGTCGTAGTACATCAGGCCGCCGATCCCGTGGACCAGTTCCGTGATCTCCTTGATCTGGGTCTCGAAAAGGCCGAGCGTGTTCGGGTTCGTCATCATCATGCCGGCGACCGTGTCGTCCAGCAGCGGCTTCAGGGCCTCCACGTCCACGCGGCCGTTCTCCAGGGACTTGACCTCCACAACCTCCAGGCCGCAGACGGCCGCGGAAGCGGGATTCGTGCCATGGGCGCTGTCCGGGACGATGACCTTCGTGCGCTTGAGGTCGCCGCGCATCAGGTGGTACTGACGCATGATCATCAGGCCCGTGAGTTCACCGTGCGCACCGGCGCAAGGGTCGAAGGTGAAGGCATACAGGCCGGTGATGGCGGCGAGCGCCTTCTCCATCTCCTGATAGACCTTCAGGGCGCCCTTCGTGAGCCCGGCGTGCATCAGCGGATGCAGACCGGTGAAGCCCGGCAGGGCGGCCACCTCTTCGTTGATTTTGGGATTGTACTTCATCGTGCAGGAGCCCAGCGGATAGAAGCCGGTGTCCACGCCGAAGTTCATCTGCGAGAGCATCGTGTAATGCCGCACCACCTCCGGTTCGCTCACCTGGGGTAGCACAAGAGGGGTTTTCCTGGATAAGGCCGATGGCAGCGCGGGCGCCGCGGGATATCTGGAAACCGGAAGGGAATAGCCAACCCGGCCGCTCTTTGAAAGCTCGAAAACAAGTTTATCGTAGTACTTCATGGCCTATCCCTCCACAGCTTTTACAAGAGCGTCCACCTCTGCGATGGTTCTCTTTTCGGTTACACAGAAACTCACGTAACCTTCCTCAGTGGGAAGGGCGGCAAAGAAACCTGCGGCTGCAAGACGTGCATGCAAGGCCGATGCATCCTCTCCCACAGGCTCCAGCACGAACTCCTTGAGGAAGGGCTTGCCCGGGAAGACTTCCTTGAACTTTCCGGTCTTGAGAAGCTGGAGATGCAGGTAATGCGCACCGTCCGAGCTTATCTCGTTCACCTTCTTGAGGCCGTCCGGGCCCATAAGGGACAGGTAAATCGTTACCCACAGGGCCATCAGCGATTCATTGGAGCAGATGTTGGACGTTGCCTTTTCGCGCTTGATATGCTGTTCGCGCGCCTGGAGCGTGAGCACGAAGGCCCTGCGGCCTTCCTTGTCCACGGTTTGTCCGACAATGCGGCCGGGCATCTTGCGGAGATAGTCCTTCTTAACGGCCATGAAGCCCACATACGGGCCGCCATAGCTCAGGGGCAGGCCAAGAGGCTGGCCGTCGCCAACGGCGATATCGGCACCCCACTCTGCGGGCGAAGCCACCACGGCGAGGGCTGAAGGATCGCAATACTCCACGAGGAGGCCCTTCTGGTCATGGATCAAATCGGCAAAACCGCCATGATCCTCAACAATGCCGTAACGGTTCACGGAAGGCACGATCACCCCGGCTACATCCTCTGCAGCCAAAGACGCTTTCAAAGATGCCAGTGATGTTTGCCCGTCGGCCACATCCACATAGCCAAGCTCCACGCCGTGGAACTTTGCATAGGTCTGAACCACTGCCAGAACATGCGGCAGCAGGGCCCTGGAAAGCAGAACGCGGGTTTTCTTGCGGGTAGAGGCCATGCACATCATCATGGCCTCCGCCGCGGCCGTGGGGCCGTCGTACATGGAGGCGTTGGATGCGTCAAGGCCGGTGAGCGCGCATATCATGCTCTGATACTCGAAGATATAGCGCAGCGTGCCCTGGGAAATCTCGCACTGGTACGGAGTGTATGCCGTGAGGAACTCCGAACGGGAACAAAGATAAGGGATGACCGAGGGGGTGTAATGATCGTAGGCACCGGCTCCGGCGAACACCTTCAGGCGGGCGTTCATGGCCTCCAGGGCCTCGAACCAGCTGCGGATTTCCTCCTCGCTCTTTGCCTCCGGGAGATTATACGCGCCCCTGTGGAGAAACTCGGAGGGGACATCGGCATATAAATCCTCCAACTTCTCCACGCCGATGCGGGAAAGCATTGCGTCCACATCGGCCTTTGTATGAGGGAAATATGGGAATGCCATTATTCGCCGATATGAGCTTTATAGGCTGCCGCGTCCATGAGGGCATCGAGCTCCGCCTTGTCCGACATTTCCACTTTGATGATCCAGGCTGCGAAGGCATCCTCGTTGATGGCCTCCGGGGCGTCCTCCAGATCCGAGTTCACCTCCACCACGACGCCGCTCACCGGGGCGATGAGGTCCGATGCGGCCTTCACGCTCTCCAGGGCGCCGAATTCCTCGCTGGCAGCGACTTCGTCGTCCACCTCCGGCATATCCACGTAAGTGATGTCGCCCATTTCCTTCTGTGCGAAGTCTGAAACGCCGATCACTGCAATGTTTCCTTCAACTTTAACCCATTCATGCGACTCGCTGTAGAGGAGTCCTTCCATAATCTTAGACATAGTGTATTATTTTTTGTAATTTGTTTTATAGAAACGTTTCTTGATAACTCTTCCGGGGAACACTTTCTTTCGGATGCAAATCTGAAGCGGAGTGTCCAGGGCCGAGTATTCCTTGCGCACCAGGGCGAAGCAGATGCTCTTATCCAGTGAAATCGAATGATAGCCGGTGGTTACCACTCCAACCTCTTCCCCTTCCATATTCACGACGGGATATCCGGCGCGCGGAATGGCCCTGTCCTCTATTTCTATGCCGACGAGTTTGCGTTCTATCGCCCCTTCTTTCTGGGCCACGAGAGCATCCTTGCCGATGAAGTCTTTGTCCAGTTTGCAGAACATGGAAAGGCCCGCCATCACGGGGCTAATCTCCGGGCTGAGTTCGTCCCCGTACAGGGGCAGGCCAGCCTCGAAACGGAGAGTATCACGGCAGCCGAGGCCGCAGGGCTCCACGCCCGCCGCCAGAAGTTTCTGCCAGATTTCCACGGTGTTCTCCGGGGTGCAGTACAGTTCAAAGCCGTCTTCGCCGGTGTAGCCGGTGCGGCTGAGGATAAGGCGCTTGCCCTTATACTCCGCGTCGCAGAAGGTGTAGAAGCCAAGCTCGCGTGCCTGGGGATAGCCTAGTACATCGGCCACCACCTTTTCAGCCTCCGGGCCCTGGACGGCAATCTGGCCCCAGAGCTCCGAGTCGTTGCGGAGGGTGCAGTTGAAGCCGGCGGCATTCTCCTTCATCCAGGCGAAATCCTTGTCGATGTTGGCGGCGTTCACCACCAGCAGATAGTGTTCCGGAGAGAACTCGCGGTACACCAGAAGATCGTCTACCACCCCGCCGTCCGGGTAGCACATCATTCCGTAGAGAATCTGCCCGGGAGCCATGCCGCGAACCTCATTGGTGAAAATGTGGTTCACGAAAGCCTCTGCTCCGGGGCCCTCTATGAAAATCTCGCCCATGTGGGAGACATCGAACATGCCCACCTTGTTTCTCACAGCAAGGTGCTCCTGCGTGATGGAGGAGTACTGGATGGGCATCATAAAGCCCGCGAAGGGGCTCATCTTAGCCTGCAGCTGCATGTGGCAGGGATACAGGCAAGTAAGTTTAAGGTCTTCAGACATCAAGTGTTTTTATTATGTGGTTCAATAATTCAATATTCGTTGCCAGATTAACGGCCTGGCAGCCTTCAGGTTCCGTTTCCCCGCATATATCCACCGCCAGTACGTCAACTCCAGCGAGTTTTCCCAGCATCCCCTTCACATCCTCCAACGTGTGCTTTCCCTGGGTCCATCCCGTTACCGCATACTGCGGCTCCATTATGTCCTTGTCCAGCGAGACGTACACCCTCCGGTGGCTCTCCAGCCAGCCTTCCGGGATATCCTGCGGGCACCCTTCCGGGCCCACGGTGAGTACATCTGCCAACGCGGGGCAGCGCTCCTTCAGGTCGTTCACCCATCCCCCGCAGCTGAGAACGTTTCCCAGGGCGGGAGCCTGGTTGTCCGGGTGATGGTCCATCAGCAGCAGGCTGAAGGGCTCCTTAATTCCTTGTGCGAGCAGGCAGCTCAGATAGTGGTAATCTCCGCTGCCGATGAAACGCACTTTCGGGGTTACCTCCCCCAGCGCATCCGTTATCTTCCTCTCCGCCTCCCGGTCGCAATAGCAGTGCGTACCCTCAATCCCCTGCACCGGAGCCTCCTCATACGGAACGCCGGCTTTCTCCAGATAGGAGGTAAAGCCCTGCGGCCCGTACACGCCCGCTATATCCGCCAGGAGCACTTTTATCATTTCAAGCCCTGCCAGGGACCTCCGAAGATGTCTTTACACTGGGTGTAGCAGGAGGAACATCCCTGAACCTTGTACAGGCTCTCCCCTTTCGGCAGGAAGATGTCCACGCCACGGTTGTGGGAGTCCCATCCATCGGCAAAGATATAGGTATAAAATACTGTGCCGTAAGGGCTCATCTTGGTTTCCTGGGGCATGGTGGCGGCAGGACCGCTGCTCACCACATACGGATATGTGAGGTTGTTGTATGCCGTTTCATAATCTGCACCTTCCAGGAGGGCGGCCGGCAGATAACGCTGGAAATATTTGTCTTTTTCGTCTTCCGCGCTTCTGGGGAACTTGGTCTTCAGGATGCGGAGGATTCCGGTTGCCGTTGCTTCGTCCTTGCAAAGGAGACGGAAGCACTTTTCACCGGTTTCTGCATTACGGCCATAAATCTCCATTGCCATGGGCACCATGGCCGCAGTTCCCTGCAGGCTCTTGCCCAGGAGCCCCTCGTACACGGCCTTGAACTCCGTATACCCGGACGGGATGTTGGTGAACTCCACGGTTGCGGTGATCTGCTGGTCATAATGGACCGGGTCGAAGTCGAAACTCACGGAACCGCTCACGGTGTAGCGGTGTTCCCCATAAGTTATGGTGTTCCTTTCCACCTGAGCCTCGTGGGAGGGTTCATTCACAAGGGAAGCCCATTTGTCCGAATAGCCGCCAAAGAGGCCGCCACCATTTCCACCGCCGCTGATCAAATCGCAACTTGTGGCCATAACGGCAAGCGCCGCAGCCGTAAGAATAAAAGAAAGAGACCTTTTCATATAATGTGGTTTTCTAAGTCCACAAATATACGAAAAGGTTCTCCCAAATCAAATAGGTCAGTAGAAAATCTACTGCTTCGCGGCTTCTTCTTCCTCGAGCTTTGTGTAAGCCACCTTTCCCACAAGGGTTGTGGGGAGAGAGTCGCGGAACTCGTACTGGGCGGGAAGCGCGTACTTTGCGATGTGCTTCTTGCAGTAAGCGCGGATTTCCTCCTCCATTTCGGGGGTTGCGGTGAAGCCGTCGCGAAGCACGATGAAGGCTTTCACCTTCTGCATCTTCAGGGAATCCTTTATGCCGATGACGCAGCTGCGCTGCACCGCCGGATGGCCCTCGATGATATTTTCGAGCTGCGAAGGATACACATTGTATCCGCTAGTTACGATCATTCTCTTGATGCGTTGCTTGAAGTAGATGAAACCTTCGTCGTCCATCTTTCCAAGGTCTCCGGTGTGGAGCCATACATGGCCGTCCTCGTGCGTTCGGAGGGTATCCTTGTTCTCCTGTTCATGGCCGATGTAGCCGATCATCATGGACGGACCGGTGAGGCAGATTTCACCCTCCTCGCCATACGGAAGCTCATCACAGGTTCCAGGTTTGCAGATCTTGAAATAGGTATCCGGGAAAGGAATGCCGATGGAGCCTTCCTTCTCCTTGTTGTAAGGGGTGAGGCAGCATGCGGTGACGCACTCCGTGGTGCCGTAGCCTTCACGAACGCGCACACGGGCATTATGGTCCTTGAGGAACGCGTCGAACTTCTTCTTGAGCTCGATCGTGAGCGAGTCTCCGCCGGAGAATACGCCGCGAAGGCAGCTCAGGTCGGCCCCGTCCAGATAGCGGTTGCGGGTGATGGCCTCGAACAGAGTGGGGACGCCGGCTATGAAGTTGGGTTTTGTCTTGCGGATGAGGTTGGCGTAGCTCTTCACATTGAAACGGGGTACCAGGATGGAGGTTCCGCCGATGAACATGAGAGTGTGGATGCACACTCCCAGGCCGAAGCCGTGGAACACGGGCATAGCGGCCAGCATCTTGGAGTGATGAACTTCCTCGTTGGCCATATTTGCCGTCTGCCAGGCAAGGGCGTTGAAGTTAAGGTCGCTGAGCATGATGCCCTTGGTGGTACCGGTAGTTCCGCCGGAGAACAGCACCACGGCTTCCGTGCGGTAGTCCTTATCGGCCACATAGCCTTCCTTCACATCCTTTCCCATGGCGATGAAGTCCTTCCACACGATGTCTTCGGAGAGCACCTTGGGGAATTTGCGCTCGGTCATGAGTTTCTGGCCGATATTGAGAGGGAACGCCAATTCGTCCGACACCCGGCACACGACGATCTTCCTGATGGGGCGCTGGGCACGGACTTCCAGGAACTTGCCGTAGAACTGGTCCAGAGTAACCACGATATCGCAGTTTCCCTCGTTCATGAAGAACGTGAGCTCCGACACGGCGCTAAGCGGATGAACCATGGTGGGAATTGCGCCGATGCGGTTAAGACCGTAGAGGCAGAAAACGGCCTGAGGCACGTTCGGAAGGCACACCAGCACCCTCTGGGCGGGGCGGATGCCCATGGCATGGAAGCTGCGGGCCACTTTATCTATTTCCTCTGCCAGGCGGGTATAGCTCGTTGCCTTTCCCATGAAAGTGAGGGCCGGAAAATCCTTCTCGATCGCTGCCCTTTCCAGCACCGCTCCGGACATCGTTTTCTCGCTGTAGTCCAGATTGGGTGCAACCTCCCCATAGCTGCTTAGCCACGGGGTGGCGATATCGTTCATTGCATATTTCATCTTAATCTATGTCGACAGGTTCGGCTGCGGGGAGATCCAGCAGCTCCGGATTCTGGAAAAACTTGCGCACCAGGCGAAGGGTCTTCGCGAAGTAGTAGCCATCCGCAATTCTCTCGTCGATGGTGAGTCCCATCTTGATGGAGTTGCGCATATCGAATGTGCCGTCCTCGTGGAAATAGGGAATCTTCTTCACTTCGCCGATGGTGACGAAGAACGAGATGGTTCCGCAGTCGAAGAGGTGATGATAATCCGCATTCATCTTGATGGAACCAAGATTGGTGAGGTAGGCGCTGGAATAAGTGGGATCGTCCGCAGCAAGGCCTTTCGGGTAGATTCCGTAGTATTCCATCTTCCGAAGGCACCAGGCCAGAAAACGCCAGATGGGCCTGGGAAGATAGCTCAACGCTTTGAGGGCACCGTCCACCCCCATTTTGGTAGTGGTTCCGCGCACGGTGGTGACAACCTTGTGAACATAGCTGTTGACCTGGTCGATGGGAGAGCCGCCTTCCGGGTCCAGCACGAACTTGGCCATTGCCTCTTCAGCATCGTCGGTGAACTGACGCTTCACGTTGAACGCCACCTGGATGGAGTCGCGCTCGTAGTAATGGCCTCCGGCGATGAAGTAATTCATCTTCGGACGAAGGTAGATCGCCTTTGCTATGGCTGCGGTGAAGAAATGGAACCAGGTGTATTTGAATTCCGGATTATTGGCGTTTTTCTTGGCGAGGAACTTATCCACCTCGGTGAGGTCGAATGTTTCTCCAAGCACTGCTTCGTTAGCTGTTCTGCGAC
>JAEEGH010022413.1_pt1 | contig 12949 bp, 17 predicted proteins | sample 9134181 | NCBI WGS metagenome assembly JAEEGH01 (sample SAMN16246544, study PRJNA631951) | gut metagenome | biome: gut microbiome; feature: rumen; material: DP-attached | host: Bos | place: Iran: Karaj | collected 2018-10 | reverse complement strand
TGATGAGGCTGTGGGACGCCGCGGTGAGGCTGATTCTGAGCGACGATCCGATAGGGGAGGTCGCGAAGGACGCAGGCTACCTCAAGGAAGGGAAATTCGCATCCGCTTTCAGCAAGGAGGTGGGGTGCACCCCCAGGAGTTTCAGGGGAGAATACCGCCCGGGGAGGGCCGTCAAGGATCATGCCAGAGCAGTTCGACGAAAGACGAACTCGCATTTCGTATCAACTTTTATAGATTGAGAATTATGGAGCGAACGATGTTCCTCGTCAAGCTCGGAGGGAGCGTGATCACCGACAAGGCGCGTTACCGCGTCTTCAACAAGGATCGCGTCGCCCGCCTGTGCTCGGAGATCGCCGAGTCCGGGAAGGACGTGATCGTCGTCCACGGCGCCGGCTCCTTCGGACACGTCCTGGCGAAGCGCCATTCCCTTCAGGACGGGTATTCGGACCCGGAGCAGATCCCGGCCGCGGCGCGCGTCCAGCAGGACGTCAGGGAGCTCAGCCTCATGGTCGTCTCCGAACTTCTGGATGCGGGGATCCCGGCGGTATCCGTGCCTCCCGGCTCCTGCTTCGTCATGGAAGGCGGCAGGCTGGCCGTGGGAGAAGGCGAGGCCCTGAGGTCCCTGAGGAAGGCGGGGATCATGCCGGTCTTGTTCGGAGACGTGGTGATGGACCGCGAGAAAGGGTTCGGGATATGCTCCGGAGACCAGGCCATGGAGGCCCTGGCGGAGATGTTCTGCCCCGAGAAGGTCATTTTCGTGTCGGACATCGACGGATTGTATTCATCCGATCCCAAGGTCGATCCCGGCGCGGAGTTCTACCCCCTCGTGACCGAGGACATACTGAAAGAAGTCTCCACAGACCAGTCCGTGGCCGACGTCACCGGAGGCGTGGCCGGCAAGATGAGGTCGATGCTTAAGATATGCGGGAAGGGGAGGGACTGCATGCTCATAGACGGCACCGTCCCCGGGAACCTGCTCTCCGCCCTCAAGGGGGAGGAAGTCAAGTGCACCATAGCGAGGATATGAGATGTCCATAAAGAACAGGAAGGCCGACCATATCGAGATTTGCAAGAACGAGAGGACCGCCCCCGGATACTGCTATTGGGACGACGTGAGGCTCGTCCACAACGCGCTTCCGGAGATAGACGCTGACGACATCGACATGTCCTGCGAGCTTTTCGGGAAGAGGCTGAGCTTCCCGCTCGTCGTGACGGCGATAACCGGCGGGTTCGACGGCGCCGTCAAGATCAACTCCAACATCGCCAGCGCCTGCGCCGACCTAGGGATAGGGATGGGCGTCGGAAGCGAGAGGGCGGGCGTGTCCGGGGTGCACCCGGAGAGCTACTCCGTCATAAAGGACTTCGACGTCCCGCTGGTGATAGGCAACGTCGGCGCTCCCCAGCTGGTGAGGCAGAAGGGAGGCGTCGCATTCGACAGGGACACCGTCGCCAAGGCGATCGAGCTCGTGGACGCCGACGTCATGGCGGTCCATCTGAACTTCCTGCAGGAGGTCGTGCAGCCCGAGGGCGACACCAACGCGGCCGGATGCAGGGACGCCATACGCGGCCTGGCCAGGGAGTTCCCGGTCATGGTCAAGGAGACCGGCGCGGGGATATCCAAGGACGTCGCGACGAGGCTGAAGGGCATCGGGATCAAGGGCATAGACGTCGCGGGCATGGGCGGGACGAGCTTCTCCGCCGTGGAGCTGCACCGCGCCGTGGCGGCGGACGACGAGGTCAGGTCCGCGATGGGCGAGACCTTCCTGGACTGGGGGATACCCGCCCCCGTCTCACTGATGGAGGCCAAGGTCAGCGGGCTTCCGCTCATCGCGTCGGGAGGGATCCTGGACGGGATCCACGTCGCGGCCGCCGTCGCGCTGGGGGCCTCTTGCGCAGGAGTGGCGAACGCGGTCCTCAGGGAGGCCTGCGAGTCCGCGGACGCGGTCAAGAGGAAATTGACGATTATCATGGAGGAGCTGAGGGCGGCCATGCTGCTCACAGGCTCCAAAGACGTCGACAGTCTCTCCAAGGCGAGGCACGTGGTCCTCGGCGAGAGCAGGAAATGGATGGAGTCGCTATGATGGATGCTAAGAGCTATCTCAAGAAGAAGTCCGCCGAGCTGGACGGGCCTATAAAGGAATACATACAGGACGACGAGCCGCCGAACCTCATCGAGGCCTCCAGGCAGTACCCCTACGCCGGAGGGAAGAGGATGCGTCCGGCCATGGTCCTGGCCTGCTGCGGCGCCGTGGGCGGGAACCCGAAGGACGCGGTCCCGCTGGCGGTGGCGATCGAGTACATCCACAACTTCACGCTGATACACGACGACCTCATGGACGGGGACGAGGTCCGCAGGGGGATGAAGACCATCCACGTCGGATACGGGATGCCTACGGCGGTCCTTGCCGGCGACTGGCTGTTCTCCAGGGCCTGCGAGATCATCAGCAACATGGACATCCCTCCGGAGAAGACCGTCAAGGTCCTGAAGTACGTGACCAAGGCGGTATGCGACCTCGGGCGCGGCCAGCAGATGGACGTGAACAACGAGGGCAGGATAGTGTCCGAGGACTACTACATAGAGACGATAAAGCTCAAGACCAGCGTCCTGTTCGCCGCGGCAGCCGCCGGAGGGGCCATAGTCGGAGGGGCGGACGACGCCACCGCCCAGGCGATCTACGACTACGCCATCGACCTGGGGCTCGGGTTCCAGATGTTCGACGACTACCTCGGAGTGGCCGGAGACCCTTCCAAGACCGGAAAGTCGGTCGGGAACGACATACGCAAGGGCAAGTGCACCTGCATGGTCACCCACGCCATAAGGTCGATAAAGGACCCGTCCACGCTGGAGGAGTTCAAGGGCATCCTCGGGAAGGCCGACGCCACCGACGCCCAGTGCGCCAGGGCCAAGGAGATACTCGAGAAGGCCGGATCCATCGATTACGCGATGTCCCTGGCCAAGAGCAAGGCCGAGTCGGCCATCGCCAGGATAGGGTTCCTGCCGGAGAGCGAGGACAAGGAGTTCATGATCGCCCTCGCCAGGTTCTCTATAGACAGGGACGTTTGACCTCGGATGTCTTCGATTCCCGTCTCGGTTATCCTGTAAGGCGCCTACCTCCCTTCGGGGAGGCTCCGGTGCTTGATTATCACGGCGGCGCGCCTGCCGTCGACCCCCTTGTCGAGGCGGACTATGGTCTTGGCGTTGTGATGCAACGCATGGCCTCCGAGGAACTCCACCCCTCCGGTGTTCAGGTTGCTGTAGACCTGCGAAGTGACCAGGACGGCTATGTCGTGCTGCCTGGCCATGTTCAGGAGGGCCTCCGTCTGCCTTATGAAGTCGTTCCTGACGGCGCTGTCGTCGTGGTTCAGGCGGTAATACATCGTAAGCGAGTCGATGACGACCGCGGAGACCGCTCCCGCCGAGGCCAGCTTGACGACCTTGTCCACCCTGTCGGACTGCTCCTCGAAGCTGTGGACCTGGAACACGAGCATCCTCCCCACGGCGTCCTCCAGGCCGGAGAAGACCTGGGATATGCGGTCCGAGGACAGCCCCTCGGAGTCGATGTAGGCGACCCTGTCGCCCCCTTTGGCGACGTTGCGGGCGAACTGGAGGCATACGTTGGTCTTTCCCGCCCCCGCCTCGCCGTATAGAAGCGTAAGGCTCCCGCCCTCGATTCCTCCGCCCAGGAGGCGGTCGAACTTCTGGCACCCGAGCGGAATCCTCTTCACGCGACCGCAATCCCCACCGCGGATAAAAACATCGCTGACGTTTCTTAGAAAGGGAAGAGGTTTGGGAGGGGCCGGAGCCCCGTTCAATCGTTCTTGGGGTCGTCGGACGACGAGTTCTCGACGGGCTTGACGTCCCCGAGGTTGTAGTTCCCGGTCGTCTGCGTCTTCTCGCCCTTGACCATGTACATGGGGATGGATATCAGCATGATGACCCCGAATATGATCGCGCAGACCGCGATTATCCCTATGACGACGTAGGCGGCGATCATTATCACCGACTCGAACACGCCTGGGATCATGAGCGCGTATACGATCAGGGCGATGGCCGCAACGATGCCTATCGCGATGGCTATCAGTCCGAGGCCGGTCCTCCCGGTCCCCTTCTTTCTCACGTTGTCCGCTTCCATGATATCATCAGCTGTTGTTGGAGGGCAGGAACGGGCTGAGGGCCATGGCCAGGTCGTACAGGGTCATGGACTGCAGTATGATGCGCCCGGGTCCGGTCAGGGTGGTCACGAACAGGCCTTCTCCGCTGAAGAGGACGTTCTTCACGCCTCCGACGGAGCTGATGTCGTAGGTGACGCCGTCCTCCCAGGCGACCACGTGGGAGGTCGACACCTTGACCATCTCGCCGGGCTTCAGATCGTACTGGACCAGGTCTCCGCAGGCGTGGGCGAACGCCATCCCGTTTCCGGAGAGCTTCTGCAGGACGAATCCCTCCCCTCCGAAAAGGGCGGATCCCAGCTTCTTCTGGAAGGCGATGTCTATCTTCACGTCCCTCTCGGATGCGAGGTAGGACGACTTCTGGCATATCCAGACCTTCTTGGAGATGTCCAGCTCGATGATCTTTCCGGGCGCGGAGCCGCCGATCCCGACGATCCCGGTGCCGCCCTGGGGCTTGAACTTGACAAGGAACATCCCGGCTCCGGAGATGCTGCGTTTCAGCCCGGACATGAAGCCCCCTTCCATCTTCGTCTCCATGGCGACGTTTCCGGTGGTGTACACCATCGCGCCGCCCGTGGTCACGAGCTCCTCGCCCGCATCCAGCTCTATGTTGGCTATCTGCAGGTTGCTTCCTGTGATGTTGTATTTCATGGCTAGACGATTGTTTCATTATCTTAAATAACCGTATGGCTGGCATGTCAGGATACTCCAAAGGCGCGGAGGCGACGATATCCCCGGCGGAATATCTGGGGCGCCCTGCCGTCAGGAAGTCGCGGCCGTCGAAGTCGTACCGCCTTCCCGAGCTGGACTCCCGCATAAGGTCGGTCCGCACGAGGAACGAGGTCCGCATGATGCGCGAGGCCCGCCGTGCCGGCGTCCGCACCCCGTGCGTCTACGATCTGGACGTCTCGGAATGCTCCATCGTCATGGAGGCCGTGCCCGGACGTACCGCCAAGGAGGTCATCTCCGAGGGCGGCGAGGAGGCCTTCCGCGTGGCCGTCGAGATAGGGCGCGCCACGGCCAGGCTGCATTCCGCCGGCCTTTGCCACGGCGACCTTACGACATCCAACGTGATCGTCCGTCCGGACGGGGAGATATGCCTGATAGACTTCTCCATGGGCCGCTCCAAGGCCACGGTCGAGGACATAGGGGTCGACCTGAGGCTGCTGGAGAACGCCTTCGCCTCGTCCCATGCCGGGATGGAGGACGTGGGGGAGGCCATGATGTCGGCGTACTTCGAGGGCGTCCGCGACCCGGATGCCGTCAGGAAGAAGCTGGAGGACATCAGGAACAGGGGGAGGTACACATGAGGCTCAAGGTCATAACGTCGAATCCGGGAAAGGTAGAGGAATACAGGAGGTCGTTCTCCGGCCTCGGGATAGAGATGGAGCATCTCAGGCTGCCGTACGACGAGGTCCAGACGTCCGACCTGTCCGAGGTGGTCTCCAAGGGCATGGACGAGATAATCGCCAAGGGCGTCCGCGACTTCATAGTGGACGACTCGGGGCTGTTCGTGGACGCCCTGAAGGGATTCCCGGGGGTGTGGTCCGCATACGCCCAGAAGACCATCGGGAACAAGGGCATCCTGAAGCTCATGGAGGGCGTCGAGGACCGCGGGGCGGAGTTCAGGTGCTGCATCGGATGCGACATCGCCGGCGAGAGGATCATCGTCACCGGCGTATGCAGAGGCGTGATCATCGATTCGGAAAGGGGCGATGGAGGGTTCGGATTCGACCCCGTCTTCTCCCAGGACGGCGTCAGGACGTTCGCGGAGACCCCGGTGGACGAGAAGAACGAGACGTCCCACAGGGGGAACGCGGTAAGGCTCCTCATGGAGGAGATGAGAAGAAGGGGCCTCATGCGAGGCCCTTGAAAGGATTTCAGATCAGCGGGGTGAAGGGAGGGTTGGCGATGATTATGCAGACTCCCAGGGCCAGCGCCAGATAGATCAGGTAGTTCCCGATCATGGACTTGGTCTCGAGCATGTCGGGGCGGAATCCCAGAAGGCTGAGTATCCTGGTCATGAGGCCCGCCACGGCGAAGGATATCAGGGTCGCTATGATCCACATGTAATCCATGCCGTTGCTGAATCCGATGTTGCATAGCACTCCGCCTATGATTCCCACAATGAGGCCCATCAGGAGGGTGACGAGGCACACCTTGGTCCCGTACATGTCCTTGAGGATGAACTCCCTCTCGTTGAACTCCGTGGGAGTGAACTCGTAGCTCTCCTCGGGCTCCTCGATTATAAGCCTCCTTTTCTTTGCCATCGCGCCCCCATCCTGCAGTTCATTAATAAATCTATTGAGGTCCCCCTCGGCTCCTTCCCTCGGAGAACGACTTCTTGGAGTACTTCAGCGCCTCTATGACCGGAAGCGGCTCCCCCAGCAGGAACGTCTCCAGCGCCCCTCCGCCGGTGCTCACGTAGGAGAACCTGTCGGCCAGGTCGAACCTCTCCGCGGCGCCGCCGGTGTGGCCTCCTCCGATGACGGACTGGCCTCCGCAGTCGGCCATGGCCTCCATGAGGATCCTGGTGCCCGTTTCGAACCCGGGCTTCTCTATCATCCCGGCGGGGCCGGACATGAAGCAGGTCCTGGACGCGCGGATGACCTTGGCGAACTTCTCGGCGGTGGCGTCGCCTATGTCCAATGCGGGCTCGGGGACAGGGAGGTCGCCGATGTTGACCGACGTCCTGGCGCCGTTCCTCTCGACCGCGACGTCCACGGGCAGAAGCACCCTCTGTCCGTACTTCTCCATGACGTCCTTGGCCGCCTGGAGGTTCTCGGGGGTCAGCTCGTCCTGAAGGACGGCCTTGCTGGCCTCGCCGATGTCCACCCCTCTGGCGAGCAGGTAGGCGTTGCCTGCGAGCCCGACCAGGATGACCGTGTCCGCGGTCCCGTTGCCGAGGACGTGGTCGATCATCTCGGACACGTCGCCGAACTTGGCGCCTCCGAGGATGAACACGGAAGGCCTGCGGGGATCGGAGAAAATGGCGTTGAGGGCGAACATCTCCTTCGCCATGAGCCTCCCGGACGCCGAGGGCACCCTGGCGGAGAATCCCACCAGGGAGCACTGGGACCTGTGGGCGGCCCCGAACGCGTCGCACACGTAGTAGTCTATCAGAGGCGCGAGGGTCTCCACTATCTCCCCGCGGGAGTGTCCCATCATGTCCGTCTTGGCGGTCTCGGAGTCCAGCGCCCTCACGTTCCCGAGGAGGAGGACCTCCCCGGGGCGCAGGGCCTTGATGGCGTCCACGGCCTTGTCCCCGATGACGTCGTCGACGTACTTCACGGGGGCGTTGATGTGGCGGGACAGGCACTCCGCATGCTGGTCCAGGCCGATGAAATCCCATTTCCCCTTCCTGCTCTGGTGGGCCAGGACCACGAGCTTGGCGCCCTTGCCCATGAGCTCCCTGACGGTCGGCACTACCCTCCTTATCCTGGAGTCGTTGACGATCCTGAGGGTCTCCTTGTCCAGCGGGCAGTTTATGTCCACCCTGAGCAGGACGGTCTTGCCCTTGTAGTCGAAGTCCTCGAGGTTGTTGAAGTCCTTGGCCGTGGGGAACACCTCGGTTCTTCGAGATTCCGAGCGCGGCGTTCGTCTTCCTTATGGAGGCGCAGGGGTCCTGCTCCGCCTTGCACATGGACCTGATGCAGTCGATGTTCTCGGGGATGACGTCCGACTCCTGGTGGACCGCCTGATAGTAGTACAGGGTGTTCCCGACGACCTTCACGCCGTCCTCCCAGACGACTATCTCGTACATGTCGGATCTGTCGCGTCCGAGGTCCCTGGCGAGCTCCATGATCTGGGCGGTGGTCTTGATGCCGTCCTTGGACTTGACGAGCCTCACGCGGGGGGCCTTCCTGAGGACTTCCAGAACCTCCTCGGTGGTGGTCTCCGTGGCGAGCTGCGCGACGACGGTGTGGACGTGCATGAGGGTGGTGGACGCCTTGATGGCCATGGTGTTGATGTGAAGCCATGGCATGATGCTCTGGACGTCGGGCCCGTGGTGGGTGGGGAGGCTCACGGAAGGCTCCAATCCGTTTATCGGGCCGTTCTTGCTGTCCCCGGGGTCGGCCGCGCGCCTGACGATGGTCACATAGGCGTTCTCGATCTTGAATTTCTTGTCAATGGGGTTCAGGGTCCTCAGGAGCCCGGTGGTGTTGCAGGACACCACGCGGGAAAGCTGGGCGCCCCAGGATTCGGAGTAGTTGGCGGTGGAGTTGAACGAGATCCCGGTGAGGCTGTGGTCCTCCCCTCCCTGGAATATCGCCTTGACGCCGGCGGCCTTGTACTGGTCCCTGTACATCTCCCCTACGTTGCCGGGGGTGCAGTCCACCACGATGTCCACCTTGGCGTACATGTCCTTGAGGGTTCCGGCTATCTTGACGCCAGCGTCGTCGAAGGCCTTCACGCTCTCGTCCGGGACGTATATGTCGTAGCCTTTCCGAATGGCGGAGAGCGCTTCGAAGTTCGGCCGGGTCTTGGTGACTCCGACGAGCTCCATGTCGTCCTGCGCGGCCACCGCGGTCGCGACCCTTTTGCCGATGGTTCCGTATCCGTTGACTCCAACCCTGATTTTCGCCATTTCCATAACCTTGCTCCTTTAATGCGAAGATACTAAAATAACCTATTGAAGAAGGGGCGGTCAAACGTTTAAGTAGGCATTTTTGGATTCCGACGGCATGAGATTCCTGGTCGTATCGGACCTGCATCAGAACGAATCCGCGTTGGGATGGATCAATGCGGAGATAGAGGATAACGGCGTCGACGCGGTCCTGTTCCTCGGGGACGTCACCGACTTCGGGACCAAGGAGGAGGCGGCCAGGATAGTGTCCGCCATCCGCTCCAAGGTGTACGTGATCCCGGGGAACTGCGATCCTTTGGACCTTCCCGAGGGGATCTCCGGCGTGGCTGTGGACATGCATGGGAAGGCCGCCGACGTCGGGGGAATGAGGCTGGTGGGGCTCGGAGGCTCCAACATAACGATATTCCACACTCCCTTCGAACTCGACGAGGAGGCCCTCTACGACGGCCTGAAGAAGAACGCCTCGAAGGGCATGATCCTCATGACCCACGCCCCGTCCTACGGGATATTGGACCAGATTCCGTCCGGCCTCAGCGTCGGGAGCCCCGCGATCAAGAAGATCGTGGACGAGTACCGTCCCATACTGGCGCTGTCCGGGCATATCCATGAGGCCGTGGGGGTAGTCGAGGAGAACGGGACGACCTTCGTCAATCCCGGCCCGGCCAAGTCCGGGCATTTCGCCGTCGTCGACGTGGAAGGAGGGAAGGCGTCCGTCCGCCTAGGCCGCCACAAGCGACCCGGACGTTCGGGACGAAACTGATAGATTTAAATACAGCACCATGTTTAGCGAGTCCGATTACAATGGCACTTTGGCAGGGTAAATCCAACAGAAAGCCCACCGGCGGAAGGCTCGTCGCGTCTCAGGGCAAAAGGAAGTTCGAGATCGGCAGGGAGAAGCACTTCACCAAGATCGGTGCGCAGCGCCTCAAGCAGTACCGCGGAGCCGGCGGAAGCGTCAAGGTTGGAATGCTCAGCGCAGAGTATGCGAACGTCGTCGACAAGAAGACCAACACCGTCAAGAAAGTCAAAATCCTGACCGTGAAGTCCAACCCCGCCGACCCCAACTACGTTCAGCGTAACCTCATCAACAAGGGCGCGACCATTTCCACCGAGGCGGGGGACGCGGTCGTCACCTCCAGGCCCGGCCAGGACGGCGCCGTCAACGCTGTTCTTCTTTGAAGCCTGAGTGTTCCATCTGACCAAACCCATTACCATCCCTCGGGATGGCACCCTTTCTTTCTTCGTATCGCTTTTGGAGACCGAGTCTGTCGCATTCCCTGGAAAAGCCTTATTAGACCGCGCCCGTTCAGGTAGGCCATGGCTTACGATGCGGACGTCGCTATTACGCTTTGGCCCGAGTACTTCGACGTGAAGCGCACCAGGGCGGAGGGGCGGAGGCTTCCCAAGTCGCTCTGCGTGGAGAATCCCAGTCTCGACATCATCGCGAAGGCGGCCATGATCCTCGACCTGGAGTACGATGGTCTGGAGTCCAAGTGCTATCCGAAAGCGCCCCGCGCCGGCCACGGATGCGTGAAGGTGGAGAAGGGGAAGGTCCGCAAGACCGTCCTGATCCGCAAGGTCGGCGAGACGCTGGTCAAGAACACGAAGTGATCCTCTTGATCACTCCTGTGGACTCTCGCGTCCTGGACGCCAACTCCGCCGCCCTCGGGGTGCCGGTATCGGCCCTCATGGACGCCGCAGGGAGGGCCCTGGCGGATTTCTTGGAGAGGGAGCGTCCGGGCTCCAAGGCCGTCTTCGTCTGCGGGACCGGAAACAACGGCGGGGACGGATTCTCAGCGGCGCTGAGGAGGGACCCGTCCCTCACCAAGGTGGCTCTTTTGAAGAAGCCCTCGGCCATCCGCACGGAGGAGGCCCGTTAGTGTTATTCTGTTCTGGAATGTCCTGTGGAGGCGTATGCCGGGCCTTCTTCGCTGGAAGGCTTCGACGTCGTGGTCGACTGCGCCCTGGGGACCGGGATATCCGGCGAGGTGAAGGAGCCTTACCTGGGCTTCATAAGAGACGTGAACCGGTCGGAGGCGTTCGTGGTCTCTGCGGACGTGCCGTCGGGGTTCGGCACTGCCACGGCCGTCGAGCCGGACGCCACCGTCACGTTCCATGACGTCAAGACGGGCATGGACCGTGGCTGCGGAAGGATAGTCGTGGCCGACATCGGGATCCCTGAGGATGCCTGGAGGAAGGTCGGGCCAGGGGACATGATACGTTATCCTGTTCCGATCCCTGCGAGCCATAAAGGCAACAACGGGAGGCTGATGGTCATAGGCGGAGGCCCTTATTTCGGTGCCCCCGCCATGTCCGCCATGGCCGCGTTGCGCATAGGCGCAGACATAGTCCGCGTGTTCACCCCGGAGTCGTCGTATCGGGAGGTGGCCGCCGCATCGCCGGTCCTGATGGCCACAAGGCTTCCGGGGGACCGCCTGGACGATTCCAGCGTGGATATGCTCCTGGAGGAGTCCCGCGGATACGATGCGGTCCTGATAGGCCCCGGCCTGGGGTCGTCGGAGGAGACTGCCAAGGCCGTTGCCAGGTTTATCCGCGGATGCGGGAGGCCCATGACGATAGACGCGGACGCCATATCGGCCGTTAAAGGCTTGGAGATGAAGGTCCCGGCCGTCCTGACCCCGCATGCGCGGGAATTCTCTAGAATCTCGGAGGGAAGGACCCCCGAGGAAACTGCATCGGCTATGAAGGCGGTCATACTTCTGAAGGGAAAGGACGACGTCGTGACGGACGGCGGCAGGACCAGGGTCAACGCGACCGGGACTCCTGCGATGACCGGGGCCGGAACGGGGGACGTCCTGGCAGGGGCGACGGCCGGCCTTCTGGCCAAGGGCATGGACGCCTTCGCCGCCGCATGCTTGGCCGCATACATATGCGGGAAGGCGGGGGAGGAGGCCTTCGAGTCCAAGTCCTTTGGGCTTATAGCCACCGACGTCATCGACGCCATCCCCACGGTGCTCCGGAAAGGGTTGAGATGACCAGCATCCAGCCGGTCCACGGGGTTCCGGCACTCGCGGTCGGGAACTGCCTGGTGATAGCCGACTTGCACATAGGCGTGGAGTCGCACATGCGCTCCAAGGGATACCATCTGGTGTCCCGCACGGGGGAGATGCTGAAGGCGGCGATCGAGGCCGCAGACGACTGCATAGACAGGCTGGCGGTGCTGGGGGACGTCAAGGACTCCGTCCCGGGGACGTCTAAGCAGGAGTACTCCGAGATCCCGGACTTCTTCGAGAGGCTGTTCGAGAGGTTCGACGTAATCGACGTGGTCAAAGGCAACCACGACGTCGGGATAGAGGCGTTCCTTCCGGGCAGGGTGAAGCTCCATCCGGCCACCGGGATGCGCCTGGGGGACGTCGGGATGGCGCACGGACACAGATGGCCTTCTAAGGACGTCATGGCCTGCAGGACGCTCGTGATGGCGCACAACCATCCGGCGGTGATGTTCGTGGACGGAGTAGGGAAGGCGACCACCGAGCCGTGCTGGATACGCGGGAGGTTCCTGGCCGAGAGCGGCGAGGGCTACCCCAGGCTGCCGGAGTCGTTCATAGTGGTCCCCGCGTTCAACAGGATGCTAGGAGGTTCTCCAATGAACTCCGCGTCGACGGAGCCCATAGGGCCGATCCTGGGCAGCGGCCTGGTGGACTTCGACGGCTCCAGATTCTACCTGCTGGATGGGGTGGACCTGGGCAGGCGCTCCGACATCATGACCGGCTGATGGATGGGCCCCCCTCCGTTTCCACTGGAAAACAGCGATTATAGTCACTATCTGTAAATCCGATACGAATTATATTCTTACCAAGAAACAATCTGGTAAAAACAGAAGAATTCTAGAATAAAAGAGGTTTGATGTAAGATGAGGGGTCTCCCCCTCGTTTTTCCGCTCAGTTGCGGGTGATGGTGTCGTAGACGGTTCCGTCCGCGTTCCTGATCTCGGCGGTCAGAGGCATCTGGCCGGGCAGGCTGTGGGTGGCGCAGGAGTTGCAGGGGTCGTAGGCCCTGAACGCCATCTCGCACATGTTGAGGAGTCCGGGGGAGACCTCGAAGTTGTGGATGAGCGCCTTGGCGACCTTCGCGACGTCCATGCAGATGGGACCGTTGTTGTTGGTGGTTCCGACGACCAGGTTGCAAGCGGTGACGATTCCGTTCTCGTCGCAGGTGTAGTCGTGGGTC
>JAEEGH010022402.1_pt1 | contig 12953 bp, 7 predicted proteins | sample 9134181 | NCBI WGS metagenome assembly JAEEGH01 (sample SAMN16246544, study PRJNA631951) | gut metagenome | biome: gut microbiome; feature: rumen; material: DP-attached | host: Bos | place: Iran: Karaj | collected 2018-10 | reverse complement strand
GCTTTTCATTAAGATCAGCTACCAGAGCATAAAGACGGGCATTCACTTTCAGCCGGATGATATAGTAAACGCCGTAGTGCTCACACAGTTCATACAACTCGGGTGCCGCATATCCACTGTCGCCGCGGAGCATGAGGTGAGTATAGGGGTAGTTCTTTGTATACTCCTCGAAGATGGGTTTCATGAACTCAGCAATACCTGTGCTGCAGTATTGAGTGCCCTTTCTTAGCTGCATTTTGATAAGGTCACCGGTAACACAGTCAAAACACAACTGTGGATGATAGCCATCATCCTGATAATGAAAGTTCCACGCAGCGCCTTCCTGATTCCCGTACGTATTCAAGAGCGTGGTGTCAATATCAAACATGACATAATTCGGAGCTCCGGTAATTTTGTAGATCAGTTTTCGCAGCTGGCGGAGGATCTTGTTAAACTGATCAAGAGTCTTCTCGTCCAGTCGATTGAAAAACCGAGACATGGTAGGCTGCGAAGCCAAAGAATCCTTGCCAACACAGACAGTAATTACGGGTTCGTTGATGAGTTTGTCCGCGCGGTTGTCCTCAAAATATCCGGCAAATATCTGATACAGAGCCTGTAAAAGGTTCTCAACGTCAGTGTGGATACGGTACGAGGCCGTGTCAGTTGTGGCAAAGTATTCTTTCAGGATGTCCAGAAAACCTATCTGGTATAGGAATTCCTTCATAAGGAACAATCCTGAATCCGAGGAAAGTGTACCACCGCTGAAATCAATTTCAATTTTCGGGTTGCTATTTAATCTTAAGGTGTTTACAATATCCATAAAGGCTCCTTTCTTCTGGCTTTTTTGGTTTAGTCACCTTAAATTATACCAGACTTAGGAGCTTTTTTATGCTATTTTTTCTGCACCAAACAGGTGCAGGGATCAGCCGTGTGAAATGCAGTAATAGCCGGCTTTTCAACGGCAATTGCTGCGAGTCATGAATAATTCAGGGATAATTATAAAATCCGCGTTTCTCATTCGTCAAGCGATTATGTGGGCAGTAACGCTTTGACAGCGCGGTTGGTGTCCATTATAATAAAAAAGACGGGTTTTCGCCTGTCGGGAAGGCGAAAATGAAACTCATATCGCTATATACGAATGGGAAAAGGAGATGTGTAATGGCGGATGAGAAATCGGTTGTTCTGGCCGATCTTGTAAAAGAACTTTTGCCGGAATTCGAAGAAGGTGCGCAAAACGGGATACACAGCGTCGGTGAGCTGAATCTGCAGATGCTTGGAGACGCCCTGGATTACGGAGCCTTTTGCGAAGGTGCCTGCTTCTGTGATGATCCATATAATGAGCCGCCGGAGGAGTTCGCATTTGACGTTTCTTCCTGCATTGTAAGGAACGGTTATGTGGAAGGGATGCTTCTGGTGAAAAAGGAAAAGGACGAAAGCCTGTCGCCGGTTCTGCTGTTTTATTCCGGAGATGATGTGCGCGATCGGATCCGGGAAATGACGGCACATTCTATACGAGCGGCTTCTGCACAATTCCCTATGCATACTCCAATTACGATTCGCTTTACCGATCCGAGAGTAAAAGAACAGCTTTCGTTTTTGTATGGCAGAAAGGAATACGAAAGGATCGCCGGGATATTTCAATGAAAATCGTTAAAATAAGGCAGGATCAATTTGATAAGTGCGAGCACCTGGATCAATTGGGTCTACTGGAACGCGCGTATCTGCCGGGCTATACGGTGTATGCCTGCGTGGAAGAAAATGGGGGAGATGAGGATCGCCCCTGTGCAATGCTCATGTTTTTTATCCGGAATAAAACGCTGACGATCGAATGGCTGTATGTGGAGAGCGAACGTCGGGGAGAGAAGTGCGCGGATCTTCTGCTTTCGACTGCTTTTGAAATGCAGGAAACCGGACAGATCAAACGGCTCGCGGCATATCTTCCCGAAGTATATGGCCGTCGTTTTATCTGCCCGTGGGAAGAACCGTTTCTTTCGGATTATTTTGGCGGAACAGAGGTTTCGCTTATGGGTGAATGGAATTCCACGCTGATGGCGCTGGGACAGCATCCGAAATGCCTTCTCCCGGAACGTAAGGAAGAAATATCTTTTCTGGCTTTTTCTGATCTTTCTGCGGAAAGAACGAAAGAAGTACTTTCCGCTTTTCTCGGCATGGATGAAGGTTCCATGCTCTACTCTGTTCATGAACTGACCCGCGATTTTGACAGAAATACGAGCTTCGCTGCTTTTGACGGGGCGGAGGGAAAAAACAGCCTGTGCGGCGGTCTGCTGACGCACTTTGCAGGAGAGACCCTGTATATCGTCTGCCTTTTTGGAAGCAGAAGCAAAATCTGCACAGGATTATGGACACGATTTGTAAAGGCGGCTTTACAGCAGTATCCCGGCAGAATGCGCGTGGCGATGATCCTTCGTTCGGAAAAGACGGATAGAAAGCAGGCGGTCCTTTTGGATGATCTGTTTCAGGTAAATCGGAAAGGTTATGGAAGGCATATTCCTGCGTCGCTCCTTTACCTAAGGGAGGAGGAAGATGCGGAAGATATGCTGTTTTGGGATGATACGGATTGAGAACTGTGAATATATATATCGTGAAAGCCTGCACCACATTCAAATGGTTACGGTAATAAATTAACGCACGTAACCGGAAGAACATGGAAGGTGCCGAACAGTTATGAAAATACACGATTGGGACAGGAGCCGGTAATAGTTTATATAACAGGGGGTTTATTATGTCAGATATGAATGAATGGGAAGTTTTCGGACAGCAGTCGCCGGAGCAGTTGCAGCGTGAGGCGCAGGAAGAAAAGCGTATTCTGGAAGAGGGCGTAAATGTCCGGCGGGAGACGCAGGAGAATGCGCGGCTTGCGGCGTTAGCGGATTCGCAGAAAAAAGTAAAGGATATCAACCGCCTTCTGGACAGGAAAACAGGAAAAGCGGACATGACAGAGCAGGAGAAGGTCGAGCAGGAGAAACTGTCCGTATTGAAGGACCGGCAGCTGTCAAATGTCCTCTTGAACGAGGAAAAGCGTAAGAACGAATCCAAGGATATGCTGAAGTTCAAGGATAAGCTCCTTGCGGTGGAAATTGCCATCGGCCAGAAACGAAAGGCGGGCGCGAACGGCGAAATGCCGGTCATAACCGGGCAGGAACTGGTGAACGTTGAAGAAACCTACGCCGCGGCCATCAAAGCAGCGCTGGACTATGTGACCGAACGGAAGAAAAAAGCAAAAACACCGAAGGTCATGAAGGTGAATGAGGCGTTACACCGGCTGATGAAGGAACAGGCAATGTTTACCCAGCTTCGGATGCGGATCAACGAAGGAGAACTGACCGGGGATATCCTGAAGGTGGAGAAGGCGGCCGAACTTCTTGTCGTGGCCAGGATCTATCAGAGAAGCGCAAGATCCGTCCGCAGGAGCGAAGAAGAAAAGAAGAATTCCGTGCGGCCGAAGGGAACGGCTCTTCGTTATGCGGAAATGACTATGGGGGATGTAAAGAGTCTGGAGAAATCCTTCCGGCCTCTGTTCAGCCTCCTGACCGGGCAAGCGGATTTTGCCGCGGCCTATAAGGGAGTTAAATGGGAAAAGACCAATGCCGCGCTGAATCTGAACCGCATTCTCGCCTTTGTTTCCCGGATCAAACCGGATGTGTTCTACAGCGGAAGTCTTTTGATCGACGATCAGCAGGTGAGTATCAGCCAGGACGAAGACAACCGGCTGACCATCATGATGCAGGGACAGTTCTTCATGATCCCCGGTACCACCACGGATCTGATAGCGAAGCTTACCAACACCTGTATCGATAATGTAAGGCTTCTGGGTACGGCAGGAGTTTCTGCTGCTCTTTCTTCCATTGACATTTCTGACGAAAGGACCGCCCGGATCACCGATGTTCGTACCGTTCATGATCTTTCCGTCCGGGTTCTGGAAAAGCTGGGTGGTTTCAACAAGCCCTTCTTCAACAACTTACCCACCACGACCATCCGGACGCTTGCCGTCCATCTTATGCAGGGGGATATGACGAGGGAGGAGGTCAAGAACTTCGTAAAGGCTGAAGAAGAGAAGCTGAATGCACAGGGCCTCGCCAGAGAGCACAATACGGCCATGATCTATTTCCTGATGAAGAGTGAGGAAGAACAGAACGAGATCATCAGGCTGTTTTCCAAAAAGAGAAAGGACGCCAAAGGAGAATTGATCGATTCCTGGGCAGAGGTTTCAAAGAAAGCCCTTACGGAAGCCGGGGAACAGGTGACGAACCGGTCTCTTTTTGCTGAGATCATGAGAAGGGTCGGGCATCTGGACTATGTAACAAAGTATGCTCTTTCTTCGAAGGATACGCAGGAGTCGTATTTAAAGGGCTTCGATTCGGTGCGTCCGGACGGACAAAAACCCATGGAAGCGGCGAAGGCGGAATTTGCGAAACCGGTAAACCGGAATATGAAGATGACGAATCTGGCGCTGTTCCAGGAGCTCATGTTCCAGCTGAATACGGATGCGAACCGCTGGGAGATCGACCTTCAGAAGACGCTGCTTAGCACCACCTTCGATACCATGCAGAGTGTCTTCACCAACGTGCCGGATCAGATGCTGGATATTTTCTTAAAGATCGAGCGGAAAGGCCCCATTACGCAGGAAGAGATCGACCATCTGAACGAGGTCTGCAAGGCCGGCAATTTCAAGGAGCAGATGCAGACCAATATGCATGATCTGGAACTGGATCTTCTTGTGAAGCGGGACGAGATGGAAAAGAAGATCCGGGTCACCGGCTTAAAGAGCATTGAGAAAAAGCAACAGATGGAGACGGTAAAAACCGCTGTTGAAGAGAAGAAAAAGGAGATCCTGGAGGAGACCGATTTTTGGAAGAAAGGGAAACTGCTTCTGGAGCTGAACAAGCAGAGTCAGCAGATGGAGGAGAAGGGCCGCGAGGAAAAGAAAGACCTCGTCCAGAAGCTCATCGCGGATATCGTTTTTTCCAGGGACACCGGCGCCGAATCGGAAGGGGAAAACGCTCCCGGCGAAAGGATGAAGAGGATCATCAGAGCAGGCATCCCGGCGATCTCGAATCTTATCATAGAATACTCAAACGAAAAAACCAGAATGAAAAAGGAAAATCCGGATTCCAAAGATCCGATTCAGATCCCTCTTCTTAAAGAAACCCTGCAGCGTATACCTATCGGAGGAGAGGCCGGTTTCGGAGATGAATTTACAGATTCCATGGAGGAAATGCTGACCCGGCTTATTGCGGGAATTTCCGAACAAAAGGTGAATTTTATGGGGCAGGAGCAGGAACTGTCCTATATTGTGTCGGTCAGAAAGATCCCCTACGCCAGCCTTGTTACGGAGCTGGAAAAGGCGCTTGATGCCCAGTTTGAAGAGAACGGCGCGGCTTTTTCCATGCAGTTCGCCGAGGCAGAAGCGAAGATGAACAAAAGCATCGATGAGGCGACGGACATGATCCAGGAGCTTTTCAACGAGCAGCAGGGGATCAGAATCGACGCGCAGGGGAAGCTTTCCGTTCAGGAAAAGGAGGACGAGGGAAAGGTCAATCGCAGAAGCAATCTCCCGGCCATCGAGCGGGAAAAACGAAATCTGGAATTTTCCATGCAGATGGCTAAATACCAGAATGATCTTTTGCGGGTCTTAAACGGTGGCAACATGAATGAGGCAAAAAGGATCTTAACTGAGATACCGATCTTTGCGGAACTGGTCTATCCCATTGATGATACAAAACCCGTAGAGGAAGAATGTTCCCGGATCCGGGATTCACTCGCAAGCTTTCGGGGGGTTCTCGGTATGGGCGGAGATCCGGTTTATGCGCTTACCGCGGATTACAATGTGAAGACGCTTCCGCCGGAATTTTACAAAGGGAAGATCGAGGAATACAGTACGATCACGCGCTCTCAGGCGTTGAAGGGATTAAACGGCGCCACCACCGATGACAGCGACCGGCTTTTGCAGAGCCCGCCCATGAAAGCGTCTGCCGCAGCCGCTAAGATCATTGACCGGATCAGGGCTCTTGCGGATGCGAAACCGGAAGAGCTTCAGCAGAAATACGAAGCGATGAGAAATGCCTGGCGGGACGGCCTTTCCGATATCACCAGCCTTAAGAATTCTTATCTCTATACCAATACAAGAGAAACGGTCAGATATCTTCTTACGGAAAAAGCGTTTATCCTTGATGAAAACAAAAAGATCACAGGGGTGAAAGACAGGGATGCGCTTCTTCAGGCCGTGGAAGAGGCAGAGAGTTATCTTTGCGGTATTTCCAAACTATACCGGGATTATGAAACCTGTCAGAAAGCGAAGACCGGGGATGCAGAGGCGATGAAAAAAGCGGACGCGGCGGAAAGCAGCTTCATCGATACGTTTATGCAGATGAACCGGCAGAGCGCAGTGGGACGTTTTGAAATGACACTGGTCGCTTTGAATAATCCCAATCCGCTGTACATGGAGATCACAAGAAAAATGCTGGAACCCTATTTTTCGGACAGGGCAAATTACGGCGATGAGCTTCGCAGAGCATACAATGATTACATGAGCGGCAGCCAGGAATACCAGAACCTCGAAAATGAACTGTACAGATTATACGACGCTGAGAAAAGGGAAAAGGCGATCAGGGAACAGAATCCGGATTACCTGCAGAAGGTGGCAAGACTGAAGGAGATCGAGACGGATTCCGTCAAGGCCAAACAGGATCTCGCCTGGTATTTCTATAAGGTGACCGACAACCGGCTGAAGATCCGGGAATGGCTGGCCGGCGGCGGTGAGAAGGAAGATGATCTTTTCCGGAAGCCGCAGAATGTGGAAGAAGGCCGTAAGATGCTGGAAAAGATGGTGGCAAATGTAGCTGCAGGCAGTGAAGGTACCGGCAAATTCGTGAAGCTCGTCATGGGGCAGTACTTCAAAAAAATGTCCATCCAGGATAAGCGCGCCATGATCGCTTCCGTCCTGCGGGAAAAGAGAAACACGATCACGGTGGGAGGAAAACAGGTTTTTGATCCCGAGGAGGATCTGTACGCCGGCTTCATCAGCGGGTATCTGAAGGGCGCAGGACCCCTGTTCCAGAAAATGCTGCAGGGACTTCCGGAGTCAGCGCTTCCGAAGGAATTCCGAAAAGCCTTATCGGACATGAAATCGAATCTTGCCCATATTCCGGAAGAAGTAGTGCAGGCAAGACTTTCCGCGCTGGCTACGGAATCGAAGGATATCTCTCGTATCGAAGTGGTGAGGTCTCTGGGTGCCGCATCCGTGGGCGAAACCTTCCTTTGCAGGATCTACGGGCCGAAGATGAAGGAAGGCAAGGAGGCAGTGGTGAAGATCCTGCGCCCGGAAGTCAAAAACCGGATGGATCGGGAAAAAGCCTTCATGCTGGAATGCGCAAAGAATACCGATAAGGGGATGGAGCTTACCTATCTCGGAAAGCTGAAGAATATTACCGAAGAACTGGACTTTACCCTTGAGGCGAAAAATATCCAGACCGGCTCGATCTACAATAAAGCCCTTGATAAGAAAAAGAAGACGGATGATGTGGAAGCTATGAAGCTCAGTGATCTGGTCAAGCCTTCCTCCAATGTCATGATGCTGGAAAAGGCAGATGGCCAGACGCTGAACAAATATATGGACGATACCCATGCGATCCATAACAGCATTCTGGAGAAAAACTGCAAGCGGGATGCCTTCGGGAAACTGATCTACCGGGTGGATCCGCTGACCGGGGAAGAGCGGAAGCTGGGAGGAAACGACCTGATCAACGCTGAAGAAGAACGGCAGAAGCTGGTGGATCGGATCGCAGCGCTGAAGAAGAGGAAAGAGCATCTCATTACCCTGTCAAAAAAATGGACTTACGAGGGGATCTTCGGGGAAGGCTTTTACCATGCGGATCTGCATTCCGGCAATATTCAGGTCAGTGATGAGAAGGTAACGGTCCTGGATTTCGGTAACTGCACGAAACTGACCGATGCACAGCAGACCGGCATCATCCGGATGATGGTCTCTGTGATCGCCGGTTATGCGGATACCTTCCGGGATGAGTTCTTAAAACTGATGACGGATACGCCGAAGGAGATCATAGAAAAGAACAAAGCAGAGTTTACCCGTGTTATCCGGCACATTTTTGAATGCGGAGACAATGATGATGCCGCACTTCGGATCATGGCCATCATCTCCTATGCGTCAAAGCTGGGCTTCGAGATCCCGAGGGCTGTGAACGACTTTGCGGATGGCGCTCTCCGCCTGCAGAACAGCGTGGATTCCATAGATGAGGCGATCAGGCTTTTACAGGAGGATGTTCTGGCCATCGGACAAACCTTCCAGTCTCAAAACGTGGGAGATAAAGATCTGGATATGGTATCCTTCGTCAGCGAACAGGCCGGAAACTGGATCAACGCACCCAGAAATGATCTGATCGTAAAGCAGATGACGCTGACCGGGCTGGATCAGGATACGTTTAAAGAACAGCTGGACAAACTGATCGCAAATGAGATTCCCCGGCTTGAGTTCGAGACACAGTATATGCAGGAAGCCGAAGACGGACTGAAGCAGCAGTTCAAGAACTTCTGCACCGTTGCTTTTGACCAGTCCAAATCTGCAGAGGAAAAAGCGGCTGCGAAGGAAACTTTTGCGGAAAGCTACGTCAATGCGGTGAAACAGCGCTATGGCGGGGATGCCGCTGTGACGGCACTTCAGAACAGGCAGCAGGAAAGACTGAACAAGATCTTTGCGCTGGATGCTGAAACGCTTGCAAAATATAAGAGGGATAAGCAAAAGCGCGGAATCGATCCGCAGGCCGAGATGTATGAATCTACGGAAAAGAATCTGGCAGGCTTCTTTGCGGATGAAAAATACGGCGCCGAACTGAAGATGTCCTATAACAAGCTGAAGCAGCTTCATGCGGAGGCGCTTGCAAACGGAAATGACGGAGCAGCGCTGCAGGAAGAAAAGAACCGGTTCCTTGTAACTTTGAATAAGATCAATGTGAAAAACCTGGCACGGCTTCTTGCGATCCGAAAGTCAAATGACCTGGATTCGGCGAAAAGAGCTGTTGGCAGCTTCCAGGCGGCTATGGGAGAAACGATCCGCTCGAAGATGATGAGCGTGCTGTGGCAGATGGGGATCCCGAAAGCCTCTGCCATCGTTGCGGGGATGGCCTGGGATAACATCAAAGAGTTTTTCAGTTTCAAGAAGGAGCCTGCCCAAAACAATAATAATGCGAACAATAACAATGCGGACGATAACGAGGATGACGAAGACGAATAGGACGAAATGCTTTTGGAGGTCAATAAACAGAAACTATGAATATTGTGGAACTTTCAACAGACAATATTGTCTCTTTTCTTCAATTCGTACCGGAGGACATTGCGGATCATATCGGCAGGATCTTCCATCATGGAATGATCGCGGTGGAAGGAGATACCCCTTTAGCCGGTATGGCATGGGAACTGAAAAACATGCTGGAGGACGCGCCGAAGGAAAGCAGGATCCTGTGGCTTAAAGCAGAGGATGAAACGGCAGCGGCCGAACTTTTTGAAAGGTATACGGAAGACATCGCTCTTGATGATGTGGAAAGATCCTGTTACACCATTCCGGCGGCTCCGGACAGCAGAGAAAAGGAATTTTTAGAGGCACAGGGTTTTACATCGGAGCTTACGGAAGGGGATGAGATCTCGGCCACACTTGACCAGATCTCGGAGATTCCTCTGATGAAAAAAACGAAACCGGATCCTTCGATCAAAACACTGATGTCTGTCAACCAGGCAGCGTTTTCGGCAACGGCAAGAAGGATGGCGGGAAAGGGACATCGGGGCATCTGTGAGGATCTTATCTATTTGCCGCGGATGTATTTTGAAAATGATGTCTCCTGCTTCTATGAAGAGGACGGTCAGATCCGGGCGCTCCTCCTGTTCCACAGACTTCCCTCCGGGAACCTCAGGGTGGTATTGATGGCGGCTATCGGAAAAGACGCAAACCAGCTTCTTGTAAAACTGATGAAGAATGCGCTTATGGAAGTGGAGGAGCTGTATCCCCCTGACACGAAGATCTTCATTGACCGGCATAATCTCGCCACGCTCGCGCTGGGGGAAAAGCTGTTTCCAAATGAGATCGGTATGCCGATCTATATCGGCAGCAGAAAGGAGGGACAATGACAGTAAAAAAAGAAAAGGCAGACGGTGTTCTCACGGTTTCGGTGGAAGGCTCTATCGATGTGAAGACCGCGCCGGAACTGAAAGAATCGCTGAACGGAGAACTCGAGGATGTGACGAAAGTCATCTTTGATCTTTCTGAAACGGCATATACTTCATCTGCGGGGCTCAGGGTAATCCTCGGCACATACCAGACCATGAGTAAAAAAGGCGGCCGGATGATACTGCGCCACGTGAACGAAGTCTTTTATAATGCATTGAAATCCGCAGGATTTACACAGTTTCTGGAGATAGAGAATTGAAGAAAAAACAATCCGGACTGGCAGCTAAGCTGATCCGCATGATCATCATCGTTATTTTCATTCTGACCGCCGCTGTTACCATGGTTTTTGTTCTGCGTTCGCATGAGATGGAGCATATCGCGGAAGAAGAAGGAAAAGAATTGAGCCTGCAGGTGGAAAAGATGACCAGAGAAGGGCTCAACAACGTCTTGAAGGATGCCGTTGAGAAACAGAAGAACGGGGAACTGACGGGAGAGGAGCTTCTGGCAGAGCTGATCAAAGCAGATCTGCTGACGCATACCTTACAGGCAGTGAAACAAGTGGAACTCACCGAAAACATGAAGCAGCGGATCCGAAGTGTCTTTCACTTTAACCTGACCCTGATCCTCGTCATTTCGGGAGCCCTTCTGGTCCTTTCCATATTGGCCGCAAGCCGGCTGGCAAAAAAAAGAGTGGCGCCAATCAATCATATGACATCAAGGATCAAGGACCTCTCCGGGGAAAATACGGTCTTTGAAATGGAGGAGATCTATAAGACCGGAGACGAGATCGAGACGCTGGCAGGGGCTTTCGCAGAACAGTCCGGTAAGCTTAAGGACTATGTGGAAGAAAACCTGCGGATCACGCTGGAAAAGGAGAAGATCGACACGGAACTGGCGCTTGCGGCGCAGATCCAGGAATCCATGCTCCCGCGAAGCTTTCCGGCATTTCCGGATCGGAAAGAATTCGATCTTTTTGCAAAAATGGTTCCCGCAAAAACCGTGGGTGGCGATCTCTACGATTTCTTTCTTGTGGATGAAGACCATCTTGCCGTTGTGATCGCGGATGTCTCAGGCAAGGGGATCACGGCAGCGCTTTTCATGGCACTCAGCAAGCAGGCACTGCAGAGCAGGCTGATGCAGCATGGAGGCGATGTGAAGAAGGCGATGGAAGAGGCGAATAACCTCCTGTGCGAAGAGAGTGTGGAGGATATGTTTGTCACGGTCTGGATGGGTGTACTTTGCCTTTCTGACGGAAAGCTCACTTTCGTGGATGCGGGCCACGACCTTGCGGCAGTCAGCCGGCAGGGCGGTGATTTCGCATTTTGTGAAGATAACCACGGGATCGTTCTGGCAGCCTTTCCCGGATGGGAGTATGAAATCACCGAGATCAGCCTCAAACCGGGCGACAAAGTATTCCTGTATACGGACGGGGTTACGGAGGCCCATAACAGGAAAAATGAAATGTTCGAAGAGAGGGGAATGCTATCGGCGTTAAATGAGGATCCGTCGCTCACGCCAAAGGAACTGGATGAAAGAGTGAGAAGCCGCATCGCCGGATTTGTCGGCGATGCAGAACAGTTTGATGATATCACGACCCTGTGCTTTCAGTATTTCGGAAAGGAAGGATGTTAACTATGGACAGTAAACAACTGGATGAACAGAGACGCAGCCTGTTTGCAGCACTGGAAAAGGAGTTCGCGGATGAGCTCGTGCCCGCACAGCATAATCAGGACGGGGAAGGCCGATTCGACAGCCTGACTTTGTTTTTGGAGGATCTTACAGGGGCAGGGAATGAAACCATCGGTGAATTCTTCTTCCTGCCTTTTGTGGACAGTGACAAGGCCGATCTGCAGATCTTTGTGAATTATTTCACGATCGCGGAGGAGATCGATGAAGAAAATCTTTCGGAGCTTCTCGCCGCGGCTTCCATCCTGAATGCCACGATCCCTGTGGGCGCCTTCGCAGTGGATGCGGAGTCAAAGTCTCTTATCTACCGGCATGCGTACGAAATGCCGCTGCCGCTTTCGGCTGAAGCCCTAAAAGACCTTGTAGACCTGTCCATGGGAACGGCAGTGCAGACACTGCAGACGTTCGGTTATATGCTTTTAGAGGTCAATGACGGAGAACGGAATGCAGAAAGCCTCCTCAGGACTATGGTTCCTGATAAGTAAAGAAGAAGGAGAACAGCCTTGAGTCTTGAAAGAGTAGAAGTAAGACAAAGAAGCCGCAGTGACGGCAATATCCAAATTCGCCATGATCTGCCGGAGCAGCTGGTAAACGGACAGGCGCAGCCCCTGCAGCAGGATCAGGGACAGTCCGTTCAGGAGACGATCCGGCAGCAGAGCGCTGTTTTTACCGAAGCGAAGGAAGAAGGCCGGTCGGAGGAATTTCTGGAAGTAAAACGGGCGCTGGAGGATTACGATGGAGAGCTTCGTTTCGGCACCGGTCAGTTCACAAAATATCTTCGTCTTCATGAAGCCCTGACCGTGTATATCGAAAGCCACAGAAATGCCGGCTCGGAAGCCGGGATCGAGAGACTGGCAGCAGCGGTTAATCTCAGACGGGCCCTGGATCTGACGGCAAAAAAGATGCTGAAGGATAACGGAGCTGTTATAGAGAAGAATGAGCAGATCGAGGCGGATAAGAAGGAGCAAAAAGCCGCGGCACAAAATGTCGTCGACATGCTGGATCATTATCAGAGATACTGCAGAAAACTCACGGAGGATATGCTGTCTTCCCGTGAAGAGAAGCTTCGCAGCCAATGGAATGTCTTCAAAAC
>JAEEGH010022400.1_pt1 | contig 12954 bp, 12 predicted proteins | sample 9134181 | NCBI WGS metagenome assembly JAEEGH01 (sample SAMN16246544, study PRJNA631951) | gut metagenome | biome: gut microbiome; feature: rumen; material: DP-attached | host: Bos | place: Iran: Karaj | collected 2018-10 | reverse complement strand
ATCTTGTAGTATATACCATAATTCGTTTTTTACAAATAGTTTTTTCGCAATTTTTATAAATTTTTTTGACTAATTTAAGGAAAGAGAGGTCGGAATGGGGTTCAAGATAGGTGACAACATCGTTTATGCGGGCAGTGGCGTGTGCCAGATAGACGACATCAAAGACATTAGTTTTTTCAAAGAGAAGCCTCAGAAATACTATGTTCTTAAGCCTCTCTTTGTAACAAGATCACAGTACGTTTATGTGCCTCTCAATAATGAGGCGCAGGTCAGCAGGATCAGGCCGGTCGCTTCCAAGAAGGAAGCTATTGCGCTGCTCGATAAGCTGCCGATAGATAATTGCAGCTGGATCGATGACCGTAACGAGCGCAAGGCTACATTTACTGACATAATCGTTAACGGCAGCAGGGAAGATATCGTCGGACTTATTTACCTGATCAACAGGCATGCCGAGAAGCTCTCAAAGGAGGGCAAGCATCTTAATGCCCAGGACGAGCGTGCGTTAAATGACGCAAGGAACAGAATGAATAATGAGATAGCTGTAGCTCTCAATATGGAACCTGACAGTGTCATCGAACTGATCCATGAGAAGACGGGGCTTGAGGATTTCGCTTAAACCCTGTTTAGTCGGTATTAGTTATTGCAATATGCAAAAAGGTGTGATTTAATAACCGCAGTTTAATTTAAGGAGAGTCCTTATGAAGACTGCGGTTTTCTTTTATGCGTATAGCTATTACTACTACTTTAGGGAGAAGAACTAAAGCGGCTTTTGCAAGCGCCAAAGAAAACCAAAGATATTGATTTGATTTGAATAACGCTGCAGGGTACGCTAAAGACCCGGCAGCGTTTTTTATTAAACATGAAGTTAAGTCATGAACAGGATAAAAAAGGGGTAAAGGCCCCATTAAGGAGATAAATAAAATGATTGCAGTACTTAAGAACACGGCAACAAGAGAACAGATAGCAAGCCTCATCTCGTGGTTTGAGGACAAAGGCCTTAAGGTCAACGAGTCAAAGGGTGAGTTCTGCACTGTGCTCGGCCTCATCGGTGATACTTCAACGGTCGATATCGATATGCTGCAGGGCCTTGATATCATCGAGAAGGTAACGAGAGTATCAGAGACCTTCAAGAAGGCAAACAGGAAGTTCCATCCCGAGGATACTGTCGTGGATGTTGCCGGAGTTAAGATCGGCGGCGGTAATTTTGCAGTGATCGCAGGTCCCTGCTCCGTCGAGACCGAAGAACAGATCATGAGTGCAGCAAAAGCAGTTAAGGCTGCAGGCGCAACGATCTTAAGAGGCGGCGCTTTCAAGCCCAGAACTTCTCCTTATGATTTCCAGGGACTCCACGAAGAGGGAATAAGACTTCTCCTTGAGGCAAAGAAGGAAACAGGACTTCCGATCTGCTCCGAGATCATGAGCCCCGAGCAGATCCCGATCTTCGAGGAAGTTGATTTCCTCCAGGTCGGTGCACGCAATATGCAGAATTTCGACCTCCTGAAAGCTCTTGGAAAGACAGGCAAGCCGATCCTTTTGAAGAGAGGCCTTTCAGCTACGATCAAGGAGCTCCTCATGAGTGCCGAGTACATCATGAGCGAAGGAAATCCCAACGTAATCCTCTGTGAGAGAGGAATCAGAACATACGAGACATACACGAGAAATACTTTCGATGTAAGTGCGATCTCGGTGTTGAAGCAGATCACACACCTTCCTGTTGTAGGTGACCCTTCACATGCGACAGGAAAGTCATCCCTCATCAAGCCGATGTCCATGGCTGCAGTCGTATCAGGCGCGGATGCCCTCGAGATCGAAGTTCACTGCAATCCCGAGAAGGCTCTTTCGGATGCTGCCCAGCAGCTTACTCCTTCACAGTTCGAAGAAGTGATGGAAGCAATCGCAAAGGCAAGAAGTATTCTGTAATCAATAGGGCGCTGATCTTTTGTCAGCGCCTTTTTATATAAGCTCGAAAACAGTAATTGAAGGAAGTGCATTTTAAATGAAGATGACAGTAGGAATAGTAGGATTAGGTCTTATAGGTGCCTCATTCGCGAAGGCTTATAAAGAGAATGAAGCTGAAGCAACCGTATATGGCTGGAACCGTACAAAGAGCATAACCCAAATGGCTCAGATGCAGGGCATCATTGACGCCGAGCTCACAGATGAGAATCTCGGATCCTGTGATCTTGTCATCCTCTCGCTGTATCCCGAAGCAAGCATAAACTGGATGGAAACGCATAAGGAGCACTTCAATAAGAATGGCATGATAATCGACGCGTGCGGCACCAAGAGGCTTGTCTGTGAGAAATGCTTTAAGATCGCTGAAGAGAACGGTCTTTTATTTGTCGGCTGTCACCCGATGGCAGGAACCAAGTTCTCAGGCATGACGCATTCGAGAGGTGATATGTATTTCGGCGCACCTATGGTAGTCGTTCCTCCGAGATTCGATGACATGTTCCTTTTAGACAGGGTAAAGGATCTTCTGTCGCCGTGCGGATTCGGAAGCTACCATTTATCCCACGCTGACGAGCACGATAAGATGATCGCTTTTACTTCGCAGATGGCGCACCTTGTGTCGAACGCTTATATCAAGAGCCCTTCAGCAAGGAATCACAAGGGTTTCTCGGCAGGATCATATAAGGATATGACAAGAGTCGCATGGCTGAATCCGACGATGTGGACACAGCTCTTTCTGGAGAACAAGGACAACTTGATCTTTGAGATCGACCATCTTCAGGAAGAACTTGCCAAATACAGAAAAGCTCTGGTGGAGGATGATTTCGACGGTCTTCGCGATCTGTTAGACGAAGGCAGAAAGATCAAAGAAGAGGTCGACGGTATATGAGAACAGTACGTGTAAATGCAGCATCAAAAAGCTACGACGTTCTTATCGGAAAGGATGCTGTCAAAGAGCTTGGGCAGGAGGCAAAAAAGCTTTGCCCCGGTGCGTTAAAGGCCCTTATCGTATCTGAGACAAATGTCGCACCGCTTTATTTGGATGCAGTAAAGACAGAACTTGCGGGCGCAGGGTTAGAGACTGTTGATTACGTATTCGAAGCCGGCGAACAGAATAAGAATATAAATGAGATCGCCGGCATGTGGAATAAGATGGCGGAAAACGGATTTACCAGGACTGACTTTGTCGTAGGTCTTGGCGGCGGCGTAACGACTGATATGGCAGGCTTTGCGGCTTCGACATTCCTTCGCGGCATAAAAGTGATACAGCTGCCGACGTCACTCCTTGCTATGGTCGATGCATCTGTCGGAGGCAAGACCGGAATCGATATCCCTATGGGCAAGAACCAGGTAGGAGCTTTCTGGCAGCCGTCACTTGTTCTGGAAGATATTTCATTTCTTAAGACACTTCCTGATGAGGTATTTACTGAGGGCATGGGTGAAGTTACAAAGCATGCCTTTATCATGGATACCGCTCTTTTCGACAAGCTCGAAAAAGCGAACGGCGACATAAGAGATGACGGAGATCTTCTTGAAGAGATCGTCTGCATGAACGTTGCTGACAAGGCGAGCGTAGTAGACGAGGATGAGAATGATAACGGCAGACGACAGACGCTGAATTATGGCCACACCGTTGGACACGTGATAGAGCGCGACAGCGGTTTTACAAAGCCTCACGGGATCTGCGTCGCAAAAGGTATGGGAATCGTTATGGATGCATGCGTCAGAGCAGGAACCCTGGCTCCTGAAGATGCGGAGAGAATGAAGGCTCTGTTAAAGCTTTATAAGCTCCCCGTAAGTGATGACATCACGCCTGAAGCAATAGTTGAAGGCGCAATGAACGACAAAAAGAAACGTGGAGACACTTTATCGGTTATACTTGTAAATAAGATCGGCAAAGCCGAGATAAAGAAGATGACAAAAGAGGAGTTCCTGAAGTTTTTGTCCGTATGAAAATCTCTTGCAGAAATCTTAATCTGGATATCAAGGCACCGCTTTCAAAATCGGTCTTTCACAGGGAGCTCATAATTAACTTCATGCTCGGTGCCAGAGGCAGTTTTCTTGATGATTCCGAAGACGATAATGATGATATAAAAGCCACCAAGGCTTGCCTCAGAGCGCTCGGAAAAACTGATTCAGATACGCTTGTACTTAACTGCAACGAGAGCGGATCGACACTTCGATTCATGATCCCCGTATCGCTTGCCGTAAAGTCTTCAAATGTGAAGACGCTTATCTTCAAGACAAAGGGAAGACTCATAGAAAGACCTATAAAAGAACTTGCCGACTGCCTTGCTCCTTTTGGAGTAAAGATCATCCCGGATCCTGATGCAAATGAGATCAGGGTTACAGGTGATATAGAGCCCGGTAAATATGTTATCGACGGAAGTGTCTCATCGCAGTACATCTCAGGTCTTCTGATGGCGCTGTCATGCTTTGACAGGGAATCCTTAATTGAAGTTGAAGGCTCGATCGCTTCGATCCACTACATAGAGCTTACTATAGCTGCGCTTTCCAAATACGGTATCAACATAGTTAAGGAAGACAATATCTTCAGGGTGCCTGCAAAGACTGCAGATCAGGTTCCTGACGGGAACTTCGAAGTTGAAGGTGACTGGAGCAACGGTGCATTTCTGCTTTGCCTTGGAAGCCTTATACACGGCGGTTCAGCTAAGGTGACAGGACTTAATATGGAGTCTGTTCAGGGTGACAGGGCGATACTTGATTTCTTAAGACTTGCAAACATAACATACCTGGTTGAAGGCGATACTGTTTTTGTTCAGGACAGCCTGAGAAACGGCATAAGGCCGTTGATCGAGATGGACTGCCCGGATATTCCGGACATTGTTCCCTACATGGCGGTAACGGGAGCTTTCAGAGCTGAAAAGACAGTTTTAAAAGGAATAAGGAGACTTCGGATCAAAGAGTCCGACAGGGCGAAGGCGATAGAGGAAATGCTTTCCGCAATAGGCGGAAATGTTATTCTCGAAGAAGACACTATTACGATAGAATATATAGATAAGATCGCTGACGGCATCAAGCTTACTTCGTCGGGCGATCACAGAATGGCAATGGCTGCAGTTTTGTGTGCCGCTGCCACCGGCAAAGATATCGAACTTGATAACATCGATTGTCTTGATAAATCATTTCCTGAGTTCAGGAAGACAGTACAAAAGGAGATGGTCCTGTAATGAATTCGAGCAGCACATACCAGGGCGATGCCCTCGACATAATGATCTACGGGGAGTCCCACAGCGAAACGATCGGCGTATATATCAACGGTCTTCCCGAAGATGTTAAGCCGGATCCGTTAAAGACAGCCGCTTTCATGGCAAGAAGAGCTCCGGGTAAGAATGCCTGGTCGACACCCAGAAAGGAAGCTGACGAAGTCATCTTTGAACGCAACGGCGCAATGCTCCACGGATACATCATCAACACGAATACAAAGCCTAAGGACTATGCTTCGATAATGAACTGTCCGAGGCCTTCGCATGCTGATTATGCGGCAAGGCTCATCTATGGTGACGAGGCTTCGAAGTCAGGAGGCGGTATCTTCTCCGGCCGCATGACTGCTCCCTTATGCATTGCAGGTTCGATCGCGCTTCAGGAACTCAACAAAAGAGGGATCCAGATAAGCGCACACCTTAAGAGAGTGGGAGGAGTAAGCGACGATTCCTACTTCGATCACGGCGTCAATGACGAATCTTTCAGAAATGCCCTCGCAGTTGTTGAGAACAAGGATTTCCCTGTTGTTGACGATGCCAAAGGTGAACTTATGAAAAAGAAGATAGAGGAAGCCCGTATGGATGGTGATTCTGTCGGAGGAGTCATCGAATGTGTGGTTTACGGTTATCCGGAAGGTATCGGAGGACCGATCTTTGACGGGATAGAAGCAAAACTTGCACAGATCCTGTATGCGATACCTGCCGTAAAGGGTGTCGAATTCGGCAACGGTTTTGAAGGCTCTGAGCTTAAAGGCTCGGAAAATAACGATCCTTTTATGTTCGATGATGAGGGCAGGCTCTGTCTTAAGACAAATCACAGCGGAGGCATCCAGGGCGGTATCAGTCTCGGTGATGCCGCGCCTATAGTTTTCGATGTTGCAATGAAGCCGACACCGTCTATCTCAAAAACGCAGGAGACGGTCGATCTGGCAGAACATAAGAATACAACGATCAGTATTGAGGGAAGGCACGATCCGTGTGTTGCACCGCGTGCCGTTCCTGTAGTGGAAGCAGCGGCAGCGATAGCATTATACGACCTGCTGCTCGTATCAATGTAACGGAGGAAGAGCACATGAGCGGAAGACCTGATTTGAATGACCTGAGAGGCAAGCTCGATCAGATCGATAATGATATTCTCGATCTTTTCGAAGCCAGGATCGCGACATGCCGTGAGATAAGAAACGTCAAGAGAGAAAGCGGCATGGACGTTTATGTTCCTGCCAGAGAAGAGGAGAAGTTTAAAGCTCTGGAAGAGATCGCGGGATTTGAGAGCAGACCTTATGTAAGAGAACTGTTTAAGACCCTGATGGATATCTCGAAGGTTCATCAGAACAAGCCGGCATTCGGTGTTCTCGGAAGAACTCTTGCTCACACATATTCTCCTGAGATACACAGTCTTTTCGATCCGTCTTACTCATATTCCGTTATAGAGCGCGAGCCCGAGGAACTTGAGGCTCTCTTTAAGAGCGGAGTATTCAAGGGCTTCAACGTTACGATTCCTTACAAAAAGAATGCCTGCGCTATGTGTGATGAACTTGACGATGCTTCGAAAACAACAGGAAGCGTTAACACCGTCGTTTTTTCAGACGGAAAGGTAATGGGCTGGAACACCGATTATTTCGGCTTTATCTACATGCTCCACAGAAAGGGGATACGGGTATCGGGAAAGAAGGTGCTCGTACTCGGAACAGGCGGAGCTGCTTCGGCGGTCTTCTATGCTTTGAAGACATTGGGAGCAGCAGATATATATGCCTGTGATCTTGAGGCAGAGATCAATTATTCCAATGTTTATGAGAAGGCGGGAGATGCGAATGTCATTGTCAACTGCACGCCTGTCGGAATGTATCCAAAAGTCGATGCTTCACTTGTTGATCTCACAAGATTTCCTGCCCTCGAAGCCTGTGCGGATGTCGTCTACAATCCTTCAAGGACAAAGTTCCTTCAGGAGGCTGAATCTCTCGGCCTTAAGACCTGCGGCGGTCTTGCAATGCTCGTTGCACAGGCATACAAGTCATCGAGGATCTTCGCAGGTGATATAGAAGGTGCATCTGTGCTCGGCAATCCTGACACCGGTGCCGAGAATGTGCCGGCAGAAGCTGAAGAACGTATCGAGAAGGTTATCAGGATCCTTGAAAACCGCATGCTCAACATAACCATCATCGGAATGCCGGGTTCAGGCAAATCACTTCTTGCGCGCAATATTGCGGCGGTTACGGGACGTACCCTTGTCGATCTTGATATCGTATTTGCAGAAAAGTTCGGTCAGACTCCGGCTGAGGTCCTGAACGGTCCGGGTGAAGATGCTTTCAGGGAAATGGAGTGTGAGGTTGCTAAGGAATTCCTGCCCAAGAGCGGGCTCGTTATCTCCTGCGGAGGCGGTATTGTCACGCGCGACGTAAATAAATTCTATGTCCGCTGCAATTCCAACGTGTTCTATCTCGAGCGTCCGCTTACTGCCCTGACTGATAAGAACAGACCTATATCCCAGCTCCACGGTGTTGAGAAACTTTATTCCCAGCGCAAAGACAAATATGAGACATGGTGCGACTACAAAGTCTTTTATGACAGATTCGAAGTAAAGCAGGATTTCTACGACAAAGCGATCGCAGATATCCTCGGAAAGTTGAAATAAGCTATGAAGATACTTGTGCTTAACGGTCCCAACCTTAATATGCTCGGAATCAGGGAACCTGAAATATACGGTTCTGCCACCTATGATGATCTTGTATCCATGATCGGCAAATACTGCGACAGCAAAGGGATTGAAGTTAAGTGCCTCCAGAGCAATCACGAGGGTGATCTGGTTGACTATATCCAGCAGGCTTTCTTTGATAAGACAGACGGGATCGTGATCAATCCCGGTGCTTATACACATACTTCCGTTGCGCTTCTTGATGCGCTCAAAGCCGTCATGATCCCTGCTGTTGAAGTCCATATCTCAAAAGTGAACGAACGGGAAGCTTTCAGACAGATATCCTATGTTTCCTACTACTGCTCGAAAACGATTACGGGCAAAGGCTTTGACGGTTATATTGAGGCTATAGACTACCTTTGCGGAGGAAATAACTGAACTTTCACAAAAGCGCCTTCCTTTTTTGAGCATGTGGCTCTCTTATGTGGTAATATCTAGGAGTTAAGAACTCTTTTTAAGGAGGATATTATATGCCCGGTTTTTGTCCTAATTGCGGCAGCATGGTAAGAGACGGCGCTGCTTTCTGCGCTAAATGCGGAACCAAGTTGTCTGATTCCAATCCTGTAATTGCTCCTGCGGCTGCACCTGTAGAGGCTGCTCCTGTTGTTGAGCCTGCACCTGAGGCAGCACCTGTTGTTGAAGCTGTTCCTGCAGCTCCTGTTGCTGAACCTGCACCTGTTGAACCTGTAATTCCCGCAGCGGTTGCTCCTGTTGCAGAGCCTGCTCCTGAAGCAGCACCTGCAATCCAGCCTGCACCCGTTGCTGAACCTGTTGTTGAAGCTGCTCCTGCAGCACCTGAAGTTCCTGCGGCAGTTGCTCCTGTTGCTGCATCTGTTCCCGAGGCAACACCGGTTGATCAACCTGCACCTGCACCGGCGCCCGCTGCTGAACCTGTATCTGCAGTTCCCGTTGCAGCTCCTGCTGCAGCACCTGCACCCATTGCTGCACCTGTTGCACCAGCACCTGTTGCACCTGCACCTATGCCTTTCGAAGCACCATCAGGACCGGTTTCCGATCCCGCTGCAATTGCTGCTCCTGAAGCTCCCAAGAAGAAGGGAAAAGGCGCGCTTATCGCAATCCTCGCTGCATGCGGCGTTGTTCTGATTGCTCTCATCGGTGTCGGAGCCTTTATACTTTACAGTAATGTTTTCGGCGGAACGCTGCTTGAGCGTATCGAGAAAAAAGACAAAGTTGATTCCGGCAAGAAATACACCATATACAGTGAAGACTTTAACGATTACATAATCGAAGCCAGATGGTGGGACTATGACGATACAATGGTCAAGCCCGGTGTATATACCACTGACACGGAAACACTTGCATTCTCCATCGAAGTTAATGACGATGTTGATGAAGATATTTATTTTGCATACTACTACAGCAAGGACAAGGAATTTGACAGTAAAGATCTGAGCAAGCCGATCTTCGATGATTATATCGGACCTAAGCTTTATGAGTCTGATGACAAGGTCTTCTATGACATTGAGTGTTCAAAGAGCCTGAAGAAAGGTTACTATGTTGTGATCGTTGCTTCTGACGATAGCTTCAAAAAACCTTATGTCGTAGCTTACGCCGAGATCAAGTAAACGGATCTGAAAGTTTGATTCAAAAACAGGGCTGCTTTTAAATGAGCAGCCCTTTGTTATGGATATAAATATCAGTTAACGACTTAAGGATGAGGATAACCGAGAGCATCAAGGAAGTTGTTGACTTCTTTCTCGATCGACAGATCGTAATCGCTTGCAATAGCGACGATCACCGTATTTCCTTTGAGGAAGATCGCATCGTGATATGGTGTATAGGTATTGGATGTCTTGTCATCGAATCTTCCGTCTATAAGGATATAAGCTGTATTGTCATTGACCTCATAACTCTTGATGCCGGAGAAATCCTTCGCATCGAAGATGTGATCGTAGTTATCGTAGTAGTAATTGAAAAGTTCCTTGGCGGTCTCTTCGTCAACGCACTTTGTGTAACTGTACTGGTTCTCATTATCTGACGTGGCATCGATGTTGTACTCTATCTCATAATCCTGGCTGTCACCGGCGAATGAAAAACTGGTGTTTTCCATAGTATCCGTATCGGATTCCTCGATGTTGATCGATTCGAGTGCTTTGAAAAAGTCTTCTTTCTCGATAGTTTTAAGAGAAGACATATCAACTTTTGGTTCGTGTGTTATTCCTGCACAACCTGTAAACAGGATTGATAAAGTAAGCAGAAAAGCGCCTGCAGTTAATGATCTTTTATTCATTCTCAGATCCATCCCTTCTTATATAAAAACAATGTGAACTATAACATAAAAAGATTTGTTTTAAAACTCTGTGCTTTTCCTTGTGCTATAATCTATCGGCATAGAAAATGTGACGTAAGGAGCAAAGGATATGAATAATATGGGATTTGGAAAAAAGACTGCCGCTTTCGGACTTGTATTCCTGATAGCTGTGGCAGGTTCGGGATGCGCCAAAAAGCTTGAGTCGGAAACACAGGCAACTGTAGTTACAGCACAGGAATCTGTTGATCCGTTGTCGTTTTCTGTTCTGGATGCTAAGACACGCGAGTATACATTTGATCTTAATGAATTCATGAGGAATAATTCATCCGAAGTCAAGCAGAGCATGACTCACGGGGCGACACTCGGCGGAGTTCCCGCTACCTGCACTTATACAATATCTCAGGACGGAAAATATGAAGTTCTCCAGATGGAAAAAGATCTGGGCGGCGGAACTCAGGTCGATGAGTATTTCAATCTTGTGGATGCTGTCTTCATTACACGCTCGACGATGTACAATGACGGCAAGTTTGATCCTGTAGATAAATACTACATCACGGAAGGCGCACTCTATAAGATTGACGGTACTGCCAAGACCGTAACAAAGATCACGGATCTTAGTGATCCTTCTGCCGAAGAGATCAGAGCAAACATAGATATCTATCTATCTTTTGATGAGATAAGAACCGAATATGCCTGATTTTTCCGTGCCCGAAAAGAATGAATTTAAAGGATACACATTAGGGGAGGGCGTCAGAGACGGTCTCCCCATTGGTTTGGGATATCTGTCTGTGTCTTTCACCTTTGGTATCCTTGCGGTATCCAAAGGTCTATCGTGGGTTCAGGCGGGTATCATATCTTTAACGAATATCACGTCCGCAGGGCAGGTGGCAGGTCTTGGGATCATGACGACTGCAGGCGGGATACTTGCCATGATCATCTCCCAGATAGTTATCAATCTCCGTTATTCTCTGATGGGGATCGCTCTTTCCCAGAAGGCCGACAAGACGATGACTCCTTTACTGAGGATCCTTCTTGCTTATGGAATAACTGATGAGATCTTCGGAGTGGCGGCAAGCAAGAAGTATGAATTCGGAGCCCGGTATTTCTTCGGTCTGACGATCCTTCCCGTTATAGGATGGGTATCAGGAACTGTTGTCGGGGCCATAATGGGTCAGGTATTCCCGGTATTTTTGACAAATGCCCTTGCCATCGGAATATACGGCATGTTCGTATCGATAGTTCTTCCAAAAGCCAAACATGACAAGGTTATTCTGAACGGTTCTCTTATAGCCTGCATACTATCCTGCATGTTCTTTTATATTCCGGTCCTGTCAGCACATGTATCACAGGGATTTGCAGTTATAATCTCCGCAGTGGCAGCAGCTCTTGCAGCAGTTCTCTTAAGGAATAAACTTGCGGGCAAAGCCGGTAATGCAGGTGCGGTTATAGCGGGATCAGTACTTATAGGACTTGTTATTGCCGTCGCACCTTCATATCATGCCGAAATGACAGGTGTCACACCGGAAAAAGCGGGAGGCATGCTTGATTACAAAGTGTTTATCCCTCTGCTTATCGTTATGGCGGTCACAACATATCTGGTAAGGATGATCCCCTTTGTTCTTTTCCGGAGGAAACTCGAAAAACCGGCCGTTAAAGCTTTTTTCGATTACATTCCGTACACGGTATTGTCAGCTATGACTTTTCCCGCGATCCTTTATGCAACAGGATCATTTATTACGGCAGCGGCTGGTTTTGCCGTCTCTTTGCTGCTCGGCTTTTTTGAGAGATCGCTTCTTATCGTCGCGATCGGAACATGCCTTGCCTCTTTGATCACAAGTGTAGTATTGATGTATATCTGAAAATAAAAAAGCCTTTTTGAATCGGTAACCGGAGCAATCTGCCCGTACGCTCAAAAAGGCTGTTTTAGATGGAGCCCCTATCCGGACTTGAACCGGAGACCTCATCCTTACCATGGATGCGCTCTACCGACTGAGCTATGGGGGCAAGTCAAAGCCTATGAAGTATAACACAGTAAGAGGCCATTGACAACAAATCCGATATGCCGGAACAGATTAAAATGTTGACAAAGGTAATCAAAGATTATAAAATCATTGAGCATTTTAGTCCTTATATCAAGGAACACGGAGAAGTCGCCTAGCCTGGTCGAGGGCGCACGACTGGAAATCGTGTAAACCCCAAAAGGGTTTCGAGAGTTCGAATCTCTCCTTCTCCGCCACTTATTAAACCTCCCGGAGTGATCACACCCGGGAGGTTTTTGTTTTGGTATTACAGCAGTTTTTTTATCCCGGGTAATCGCCGATCGAGCTTACCGGAAGTTCCAAAGATCTTCCAAAACCTTCTGATGTTGAGGGTTCGATCTTGCCGTCATTTGAGATCTTCCATTCACTTCTTGACAGGCTTACTTCATCATTTATTCCATAGTCTCCATAACAGATCATCATAGAATATCTTCTGAAAATAAATCCTTCATCCGTCTTGATAACGAATTCGCCGATACATGTCCAGCCCTGATCGATCTGATCATAAGAGCGGTAAGCAAAGAAATTGCGGATATTCTCTTCGTTAAGTTCAAAAAAGGCTGTAGATGTCTCCTCATCGTAATAGTCTTTTTTCCATACCGCCGCGGTGCATATCATATTGAATTCGTTTCCGTAATAGTTGGTGCATTTGAAGAGCCAGAACTTGTCATTCTCACCCAACAGACTTATGTCCGTGTACTTATTCTGAAGATCATCCTGCCATTCTTCTTTTGCTATATTCAGCGCTTCTTCATAATCCGAAGCAGATCTTTG
>JAEEGH010022398.1_pt1 | contig 12954 bp, 11 predicted proteins | sample 9134181 | NCBI WGS metagenome assembly JAEEGH01 (sample SAMN16246544, study PRJNA631951) | gut metagenome | biome: gut microbiome; feature: rumen; material: DP-attached | host: Bos | place: Iran: Karaj | collected 2018-10 | reverse complement strand
AATGAAACCATTTAATTGTGTAATAGCACCATTTCTATAAAGGTTTCTCATCACCGTTCTTTTAGAAGCGGTAAATGCGATGATATATGTGCCAGGTTTTTTATGAATCTTTGTTAATCTATGAATTCTCTTTTCAATTAAAGCGTAGTTATAGAATAAAGATTCACGAGAAAGGTTATATCTGTTTTCGATATATAAAGAACGCATTTGTTCTTTGAAGGAAATAAGTTTATACAAACTAGCAAAAGCAATCGCAGCATAACCACAAGTCACGATAGCAGCGATTAATGTAAAGAAAGCATAATCTTTAACAAATGGAATAAATTGATATGCGACAATACTAGCTAAACCGAGCACAGTAAAAATAAGGAAGATAATTACTAACGCTCTTGCTGTTTTAATTTGCTTATTCACTTTTCCTTCTCCTTTCTTATTTCTTCTTACCTAACATCTCATCAAGCATTTGCTTTTTGAGTTTTTCTTTTTCTTTATCACTTAGTCCTGCAAGCGGATCTTTTGGTTTGTCACTGGCTTCACCCACAACTTCTCCTCCAGCACCTTCAGGAGTTTCTTCTTTATCGTCAAGTGCTTTTACTATGTCGTATACACTAGAAATAATGAGATATAAGCATGGAACTAATAACAACACCAACAACCCCCAAACTGATGTAGCAAATGTCATAAAACCGCTTTTTCTTGTAACTCGACCTATTAATGAAAATTCACTAAATGTTTGAGTTTGCCCAGTGCAGTCATAATAACCACCAGATCCTTTGCACCATTCACTTTGTGTGTTTATACCATGTGCAACAAATATGTAATGGCATTCTTGTCTTGTTTCCGGATCTAGAGTTGGTGTTTCTGAATAAGTGACAGATATAAGTCTATGTGTCATAGAAACTGTTTGACCATCAACATTCCAATAAAATGAAACATCCACATCTTGTTTCTTTTCGTTCACTCTAATGTAGAGATCTTGGGGATTAGTCTTTTCTACAACAATAATGTCATTTATCTTGTAGACCGGAGACATAGAATCAGTAAGAACCTTTTGATATTGTGGGCCAAACACATTTTGATTCTTACTTGTTTTATTTATAATTTGGAAAACACCGACACCAACAATAAGTGCAGCAAAGACACCAGTAAGTACCCATTCAACAATCTTTCTGGCTTTGCTTTTTGGTTTCTTTGGTTTCTTTTCTTTTCCAGACATAAATCAATTTATCTTCTATTGAGTTTCTTGCCAGTTCTTGAATTGTTCTTATTCAAAATCTTGGCTTGTTTTTCTTTTCTTTCAGCAATCTTTGCTGCTTTTTTTGCCTTTCTAGCGGCTGGTTTTGGTTTAGCCACTGGTTTTGGCTCTTCTATAACTTGTTGTGGTTGTTCTTCAGGACGTGGTTTTGGTTTTCTACCCGCACCTGGACGAGCACCACCGCGTTGTTTCTTAACAACAGGTATATCAGATTTTGGTTTTGGTTTACGACCAGCACCTGGTCTTGCACCACCCCATTGTCCTTTAACTGGGCGTTCACTTAATGGTTTTGGTTTTCTACCAGCACCTGGACGAGCACCACCACGTTGCTTTTTAACTACAACAGGTTCCTCGACTGGTTCAGGGACTTCTTCCACTTGTGGAACATCTCTATTTTTAGGCTTTCTTCCAGCACCTGGACGCCATCCACCTCTTTGTTTCTTAACAGGTTGTTCTTCGACAACAGGTTCTGGTTCTGGCTCAGGTTGTGGTTCAGGCTCAACAACTGGTTCAACGACTTTTCTTGGACGTCCTGCACCAGGTCTAGCGCCGCCTCTTTTCTTTTTAACTGGTTGTTCTTCGATTGGCTCTTCAGTTGGAACTTCTTCTTCGACAACAGGTTCTTCTTGAGGTTGTTCAACTTCTTCAGGTCTAATCTTTCTAGGCCTACCTGCACCTGGTCTTGCACCACCGCGTTTTTTCTTAACTGGTTCTTCAGCAGGAGCTTCTTCCACAATTGGTTCAGGCTCTTCAACTGGTTCTTGAACAGGTTCTGGTTCAGTGGCTGGTTGTTCTTCCTCGATAGGTTGTTCAACAACTTTTCTTGGTCTTCCAGCGCCTGGACGTGCACCTCCGCGTTTCTTTTTAATAGGTTCTTGAGGTTGTTCAGGTTCTTCTTGAACTGGTTCTTCAACTACCTCGGGTTCAGCAACAGGTTCTTCTGGTTGTGGTTGTTCTTCCACTGGAGCTTGTTCTGGAGCTTCTTCAGCGGCTTGAATAACAGGAAGTTCATCCTCTTCTTCAACAGGCTTATCGACATCTTCTTTTCTAGGAGCATCTTCGATGAGTTCTTGGATACGGCCTTCTGTAGAAATAGCGTCGTTGATTCTTGTTTCATCATCGTCGCCTTTAAAGCCGAGCATATCACGAAGAGGTTTAAGTCTTTCTTCTTGTTCTTCTTGAATTTGTTGTTCAGCAAGATCGCTAACCATTTCCCAATCTTCTTTTTCTTTTTGGAGGAGCTCTTCTTGCTTTCTTTCGTATTTTTTGAATTCGTTTTCTTTGCGTTTAACTAAAGAATCCACTTGTGCAGTTTCTTCTCGTTTAAACTTATTCTCCGCGTATTCATTTTTCATGTATTCTTGGTACGCTCTGGTTGGATGTGGATTTAAATCCTTAAGAGTGTCCATATATTGGCGATACTTTTCGTCAACACGGATGAATTCCACAGGTGCATCAAAAGAAGCACCAGGATTATACATTTCATCATCATATGTCTTAAGAATACGAGGACGGAAAATCTTTGGTTTGGATTCAACGATTGGTGCATCTTTGCCTTTTAAGGCAAGGAAGTTAATAGTTAAAACTTTATTGATTTCTTGTAAGTCTTCTTCGGTTAATTTAGCGAAGTTTTCTTCAACCTTAATTTCGACACCAGCTTCATTGTATGAATTGATAAATTGCCACAAATGGTAACAGTGTCTGTATTTTGGGTTTTTACGAATAATGTTTGTTTGCAAAATTGGGTTTCTAACATCTCTTTCACGATGCAAGATTCTCATAAATTCAGAATTACCAAAGAATCTGAGATATCTTCTAATATCGTTAATTCTCTTGATCATTTTTGCTAACTTTTCATCAGCAGCATCTAAAGATGGTTTGGAATATCTAATCTTTGTTTCGATTTCGATTTCACTACCATCGATTTCTGTCTTGTTTTTGAAATATAGCATTTCGACATCTCTTAATGTCGCTTGGTGAATAATGTAGTCATATCTCTTTTCAACGAAAATGAATAATCTTCTTAATAATGTTGCGACGAATTTATTTTCATAAATCGCAAAGAAGTCATCGTTATAGACATTCAAAATCTTAGATGGAGTAACATTACCATCTTCATCAATTGTTTTAACGAATTGTGAGTGGCTCGCTAAGTGTTGAACGGATTCACGAGTAGTCTTTTTAACTTTTTCGATTTCCACAACTTCTGCAAGAGTTTGAATTGTTCTTTTTGGGTTGTTAACTATTTCATTGAGATCAGGAATGCAATCTTCAATTTCCTTAACCCAAGTCATATCCATGGCGGAGGATTCAAATCTATCAAATCTAAGGTAAGAATTTTGGCCGTTCGAAAGAGCGGTGTAAAGATTCTTTGCATCTTCTAAATCAAACAACTTAGTTGTCTGAGCCATGAGTTTCTTTTGTAAAGTTTGATATTTTGATAATTTAGCCATAGTAATAATTTAGTGTAAGGGAAAAGGGAAAGATTAATAAGATTATATCTTATTAGTTATTAGTTCATTCTGATCATACGATCGATAAATGAACGGGCCATTGGGAATGTATTTGTGCCAAATAATTTATCGAGCATTTGATTTAATTCTTTTAATTCTTGTTTTAAGAAGCCGATGTTTAAGGATTCAAACTTCTTTAAAATTTTATTTGTAAAGATGAAGTCGATACCATCGAGTTCAGTACCACCACAGGCAACGAAGCATGGAACGAATTGTTTTAATTGTTTCAAAATACGGTTACCAAAGGCCAATCTGAACTTTTTAATAACGAAGTCATCTAATAAAGCGAAGTTTTCAAGTGTCTTCTCGGAGACTGGGAATTTCTCTAAAGCTTCATCATATAAGTGTTGAAGTTGTTCATAAGGAATTTCCATTGGTCCTTGGAATGGAGCATCAAAGGCAATACCTTTATTATCAAAGAACAAACAGATAGCACGGTCATAGACCTTATCGGAAATTGTGAATGTACTATCGTCGTTATTGGCTGTTCCAAAGAAGAACACGTTTTGTGGAATTTTAATTTTGCCATTTTTGAATAATTTTGGGTCGTGAGGATCACGTGAACCAATTAACTCAATGTTCCACTCATTTGGGTTAGGCATTTCTAAGATGGATAAGAACTCGGCGAAGTAGTATTCGACACGAGCTAAGTTCATTTCGTCGAGGACGATCAAGTTGACGTCTCTTCTATAAATTGTTGTATATAACGCTCTTAAGAATTCTGATTCATTGAATTTCTTAGTAAATTCATTGTAGTAACCTAAGAGTTCACTTCTATCCTTCCAGTTAGGTTGGACAGAACAGATGTTTGCGTCGTTCTTAAAGAATTTACCTAAAGCATAAGGCATGGAGGTTTTACCTGTACCGGAAATACCTTCAAGGATGACAATTTTACCAGCACCGATACCAGCGATAACGTGACGGACGGTGTCGATTGTGTAATATAAGCCCATTTGGCTTGCTGCGAAGTTTCTGAAGTTTTCGCAGAGTTGTGCAAGAGTGAGATCTGGGACTTCTGGGATGGACATATCTTTGCCATCATATTCAAAGTCCACATGTGCAAGTTTTGGGAAACGAGATTGGATTTCGTCGATGGTTTGTTCCTCTTCGGACATACCCTCTTCAGGACGTTTACCATCAATACCTAAAGATTTCATCTTTAATTCAAGAATCTTATCTCTTTCCTTCATCATATCGTATAACTCATAATTGAGTCTTTCGACTTGACGTTTTAAGGCATCTTTATCAAGTTCAGTTTTTGCAAACTTAACATATCTACGGATTAACAAGAATAAGCCATATCCTGCACCACCAATCATACCGATTGCGAGCAAGATAAATAAAACGAACATAATCCAACCTAATGGACCAAATTCTGGCGAATACGCCTTTAAGTAATCGTTATAAAGCTTAAAGTTGTATCCAATGTTTGGCCAACCTTTGGAATGACCGCCCCATGGACACACGATCGCGTGATAGAAGAAAGCCCCAAAATCTTTAAAGAATTGGGTTAATAACTTTCCTAAATAATTGAAATACGCAGACATAAAGCCTACCTCCTAATATAATGGTCTGGCAATTTTAAACATGACATTGATGTAGAAGTTCGAATATCTGACAAAGTCAGTGTTCTCAAAATCCCAACCTTCTTGATAGAAGGAAAGAACAATTCTTTTAGAAACACCGGCTCTGACAGGAATAAGAACTTCCTTATCTACATTTTCTAATGCCACAGAGTGTTCTTCTTCAAGCACCAAACCATTTGCGAAAGAAGCGTCGAAATCAATTTTTCTTACTCCTTCTCTATTGCCTGAAGTAAAGCAAGTGAGTTCCTTATAGGAAACAGTGGTAGAACTTGCTGTTGGTTCTTTATAAACAAGAGTTTGTTCTACAGTTTTTTCTGGATCAGAGGAATGGCACTCGCCATAAAGTATTTCTTTGTTTTCTTCTGAATAGTCATAGTAGCCACTCTTGTCATTATCCAAGACACCGGACATATATGTTATTTTATCCTTAAATGGATCAACAATATAGTAGGCGTAATCAGGAAATTCTCCACTATCATCATCAGAATCATTTAAAACAAGTAAAGAAACACGAATAGATCTAACAACGTTATTTAAGTTGGCGTAAATCTCTTCATCAGTAAAACCAGGATATTTTTCACGTAATTCTTGAATAATAGCCTCGTTCCCTTCGTTATCCGGAACGAATGTAGTTAGTTCAGGATCAAGAGTTACATAAACATCGGATACCAAACTCTTAATGTAGATTTCTTGGCAGAAATAGCCTTCAGCAATATTGCCTGCAGCATTGCTGCTGTTAACAACATTAGCTGTAGCAAATCCAAAACCACCTTTAAAAATTGGTCTTTCTTCTTTTCTAGCAATCCATTCATTGCAGAACATTGTGCTTACAGCACGGAATCTATCAACTTCCATTAATTCATCATTTGGAATGAATTGATCAAAATGTTCGTTATCTGTAGATATTTGAAGTTCTTGATCTTTTAAAGAAATTTCAAAATTTCTAATAGTTAAATATGAACTACCGATATACCAAGCAACGGTCATTGAAACAGATGCCGCCAACATTAGCGACAAGCCTGCTATTCCTAAAATTGCTAATCTTTGCTTGTTCATAATTAAAAATTATCTACACTGCGAATGATAAATCGAGATTGTATCCGAATCCGATTTCTTTATTAATAACGTGTCTATCCCATCCTTCGAAATAGAGAGTCATTTTAAAACGACCAATATTGTGGTAATTAGGGTTGGTGAAAGTAATAGGCTGGCTTCTTGATGTTAAACCATCAATACCTACATAACTTATGGTTTTAGGAACAAACGTTTCATCATTAAGCGCGTATACACCCGCTTTATGATTTGCGTTAAACGAATCTAGTTCTTCTGCATCAAGATTTCCATCTTCTACTGTTTTAGTTGAATTCAATTCAGAGTGTTCGAATTCTCCATAAATAACTTCTTCGGAACTATAATCATAAAAATCATAAAAACCGTCAGCGTTTAAATCTAACACGCCACCTGCGATGTCCGTACCTGGTGCATGCGCAGTAGGATTTACAAGATGTCCTTCAGTGCCATTTGTCCAATAAAATCTTACAGATTTATATAATTCATGTCCTTCTTCAGCGGTTTCAATCTGGAATTTAGAAAGGAAGATATTATAGCCAGACAAATATTGGCCGATATTATTAACATCTTCAAATCTAAAGACAAAATCAAAAACAGAATAATTGATTTTATCTGCAGCATGTGAACCAATATTTTTGTTGTAATTACGTAAATATGAAGGGCTTTTATATAACTTAAAGGAATTTGGATTTTGATTTTCACCATCAAAAGCGCCAGTCGTGACAGGATACATTGATGTTGTTGCGTAGCCATTTGCCGCCAAAACAAAATTAATGGTTCTTGCAGAAATGGTTTCACCACACCAATAAATGTATTTTCCCTCGCTCGCTAAAGTTCTAGTATCTTCAGCTAAATCGTAATCTAAGAAACCATCTAATTGGACTTCACTAACAAGGCCAGCTTGAAGAGAACCGATATCGCCGACAGTTGTGCCATGATATTCTTTTTGCAAGCCTACGCGTGTCGCGTATGTATAGTAAGCAAAAGTCCCGCAGACAATTGCTGCGAGAGATATGTTGAATAATATGGCGGCGCTAAAGGTTATTAAGCGCGATTTAGCTATGTTTAAAATTTTAAGACTCGTGCGCACCTATTTCGACTCCAAGGATAAGTGCACTATCAACTGGAGCTTCTCCTGCACATTCAGGGTCTGATCCTTCTAACCAGAATACTAAAGTATATCTAACAACTTCTTTTGGTTTAAGAGCGGTAACTGTAGATTGTAAAATCAAATTTGAATTTATAAATTCTTCGGCATAGCCGCTTTCTTCACGATCAGAAACTCTTTCCTTCCAGGAAACTTCACCGTTTTCATCCAAATGGTAATTCTTACTCTTCTTCGCGTATGTGACGTAATTATGCTCGTCTAAATTTCTATTCTCGTAGAAGCGCACACGTAAAACAGAATCCAAACCGAAGCGGTTGGAAGCTTGGTGAGAATGTTGAGACATAGTAAGACCTAGGTCATAATCTGTTGAACTAGATCCTTTATTAGTTACATAGAAAGTATATTTAAAGAACAAAGTAGATTGCTCATTTAAAGTTAGACGTGGGAACGTATGTTCATCATCGAGTTCTAACTCTTCGCTATCTAATATAAGCTGTTGTTCATCATATTCGACATATGAAGGAACAGCATCTGCAACTAAATAAACAGCATTGCTATCGTCATTTATTGAGGTTGATAAAGCTAATTGGGCTCCACTATTAGTTAAAGTAACAGTCAATGGAGCGGCTCTTTGGCCTAAAAGAGCAATGGCCATTAAAATTAAGACCAAGCCCACACATGCACCAGCAATCGCTGCTATGATCCTTCTCGCTTTACGTTTGTGTATGTAATGAAGATCGACCATATTGAAAAAAATTATTTAATAGTGCTGTCTAATATTAATATGTGTCCCAAGGAAATAAAACAAAAAACCATTGCCTATCATCTTACAATGGGTGGATTTGTTTTAGATCCACAAGGCAACTGGCTGTCTTACCCCTTATTATATAAGACCCTGTAGTTTTGCGTCACCACATCGCTGTGGTTTTGCTTTTTACATATTCAAATATATAGGAACACGTTTTCCTTTGTCAACACTATTTATTTATAATAAGGAATAAAAAACGCCGATTGCACGGCGTTTTCTGATATTCAAATAGTTTGATTTCTATTACTTGTTTTCGTTTGATTTTTCTTCTTCAATTGATTCGCCTTGAAGCTCTTTTAATAATTCAGCGCGTAATGCAGCTTTTTGTTCTTCGTTAAGATCTTCAACGGCCACTTCTCTCTTCTTTGTGAATTTACGGATAAATAACACAAGAATGACGACATTAGCGACTAATAAAAGAATTAATGGGAAAACGCATGACCAGAAGTAAACTGTTGGGTGTTGTTGCATATATCCGATGAATGGACCATTTTTCTCGATAGCACTATGCGCATCGATACGACTTGATGGCATTGTAACTAACATAATGATGGCAATCACAAATAAGGCGATTGTGATGGCGACATCAAGGCCTAAGCCTGCAAATATTAATACCTTTTTAGTTTTTGGACTCATTGTTTTCACCTACTATACAAATAATAATATTTTGAAAAAGATATTAAAAGCATTTTTGTGCATTTTGTGGGTTATGAACCAGATATATAAAAATAGAGAGTGTATACACTCTCGGTTTTTCTAAAATAATAAAATCTATTTTCGCCAAAAAGAAACAGATTAGATTTTTGAATATATCAAGTATGATCTTTTTATACGGCAGGAAAAGAAAAAGGTGATATTGCCTTTCGGCCATACCACCTTTAATCTCAGTTAAACTAAATCAACTAATTCGTTAATAGTTACAACGATTAGGCTTGAGTTCCACGTTCAAGTGTGAAGACAGCAGCGATATCAATACCGGCTGTGGAAACATCGTTTGTGGTGATGTATGCTTTGTCTTTTGTTTCGAGTAAAGCACCATCGAGATAGACTCTCATAGTAACTCTAACAGCGGCGTTACCTGTATTCACTGGGATAACTCCGGTTGGTTCCATTAATGTGACGTAAGAAACATCTTCGCCTTCAGTTGTTGTGGCTGTATAAGAAGCTTTTGGAGCACCAGCGTGACCAGCAGAAGCGAGAACACCAGCTGCGTTTAATGTACCCATATAAGTACCTAAACCACTTTCAGTTGTGCTTGCACCAGCATTAACCCAGAAGTCAACTGTTGCTGCGTTTGTTGTTTGGTTTGGTGTGGACCAGTTAATGGAGGCTCTTAAATAACCGCCTGTGCCAATTGTGATACCTTGACCAACAGAAGCTAAGTAACAGACGTAGTCAACATAGTTGTGACCTAATAATGTGGCATCAGCATATGTGATATCACGGAAACCATCTGCTTCTTCAGTTGCTGTGTTGTTGTTGTCGTGTGCATCAACGCCTAAACCATTGCTGGCAACATATGGCATTGCTAAACCTGTTGCTGGGTTAATATCATTACCATTTGCAACTGTGTAAAGAGCACCGTTTGTTGCTTCGACACCATGGAAGTGGGAAGCTGGATTCATAATGTTTGTGTCAGCGGCTGTTTCATAGTCGATGACTGTTGCATCACCAATACCGGTACCTGCGACGATTTGTTTGCCGATGGCTAAGGATGATGGTGTGGAAGATTGAATCTTCATGCCGTTTGCGTTAACGACGTTGTTAGCAGCGAACCATGCGACGGTTCCTGTAACGGAGGCGGCCATGCCTAATGCTAAGACAGCTAAGGCAGGAACTAAAATTTTTGTCTTTTTCATTTTTGATTTTCCTTTCGAATAATTCGTATAAACGACAAAATCATCCAACGAAGTACTATTTCATTGAATGGGATGATAGATATGTGCTTCAAACTAGATAGGAATGGGACTTTCCACACTAATTCTCATGCACAAATAATATATACTGAAACACGTATATATGTGAAGAAGTTTTTTCATATTTATAAAATAAATAAAAGTGGATTTTACTCCACTTCTACTATTTATGATTACTATTTCTGGTGTTTGATCTCTTTGCCACAGTTTGGGCAGCGGACAAATCCGTTTCTCTTCCAGGGCCTGTGATCGATGCTTGTTTCAATATATTCAAATTCTGTGAAGCAATAATCACATTTTGCCTTATATGTTTTAACTTCTTTTAAATGTTTAAGCGCGTACTCGCCAAAACCGTATTTGAATATTTCTTGATATTCTTTGAAAGTAATCTTTCTGTTACCGATATATGCTGTTTGATACACCACACCAAACTCATTTGTGATTAATGGATTCTTTTTAAAACCATTTTTGAGATAGAACTGTTCTCTTTTCTTTCTTATTTCATATTCAGGATGTTCTTTATCTAGATATTCATAACAAAGTAAAAGGATGTAGTCCTTATATAGCTTCTTTAGTTCATTTAATATCTTTGTGCCATAACCTTGATTGCGATATTCTTCTTCTACTGCAAGAAAGAATATATAGCAGATATCTTTATAGATAATCACTGAAGAAAAACCGATAAAGTCATTCTTATCATAAAAACCATATAGATTATTAATCTCGTTATTATCAAAAGAAGAGAAGAAATAATCAACAGGCGGTCTTTCTTCACGAGGAAAAGCCGATATAAATAACGGTTCTATATCTTTTCTAATTTCTTTATCAAGTTTATAGTATTTGGTTTTTACCATTTAACTGTAATGACTTCATCCACCAAGTCGAGAACTTCTTGAGATGGCTCTTCAAATTTATTAACTAATCCGACAAGGATGTCATCTGGAACTTTATTTGGCCAGACTCTCATTCCGTTATATTCAAGTGATTTATCTAGTGTTGTAGGGAATAGCACTAAAACCTTTTTATCGTATTCAGGTGTAGTAGATAAGTACTTTAATCTCACTGCGTTAACATCGTTAAGTGCATCTAATATAACTGTCACATTATCGCCTATATTCGCATATTCATGTATGCGACGTTCAAATAATTCCCAAACTTCTTTTTGATGGGAATGATCTTGATAGTCACCATGTGTTATTTCTAGTCTTACTTCATCACTATTGATGATGTAGACATTTTCATGCTCTTCTTGGTATTTCTTTGCCCAAGTGGTTTTCCCTGCAGCCGGGACGGCAGATAACATTATTAATGTTTTCATATACTTCTCCTTAAGTTTCCAACCTTCAAAAGGAACTACGTAATTATATTAACAATAACTATTACTCTTATAAAAGAAAAAACCACATAATTGTGGTCTTTTATTCTCTACCTGCAAGGAATGCGTTTCTTGCTTTGGTAACACGCTTATTATCGTACATCTCCGCATCCGCACGAGAGAAGACGGATAAATAATCACGATCTCGTTTTGGATTATAAATAGCCACACCAATAGCGATACTTGTATCTTCTAATAACGAAGCAGCTTGTTCATGACTCTTTTCAATCTTTTCATGGAACTCACGAATGATTCTTTCTCTATTCGCGTAATCATCACCCATCACAATCGCGGCGAATTCGTCACCACCGATACGATATATTTGAGTGTTCTTGAAACTATTTTGAATTAGTTCACAACATCTGACGAGTAACTTATCACCTTGATCATGTCCATATGTATCATTGGTGAGTTTTAATCCGTTAACGTCAAAAATGACAACAGCGAATTTGAATCCAGCTTCTTTAAGTTTGGAATTGATTTCATCAACCCTACGGTCATACGCAAGTTTATTCGCAACTTTAGTAAGTGCATCTCTATCTCTTTCGACTTCCGCGTTCTTTCTCATAACTAGGTCTCTCATACGAATGCTAGATAAGAATAAAGAAATCAAAACACCAGCACTTGCGAATAATGTACCTGCAAGAATATCTGTGACTAACACGATTGTGTTTCCATCAATGTTGTTCTTAAAGATACATGTTAAGGTCAAGAATGTCGCTAATGAGACAAATTGCATACATAAGAATCTAATTGGTCGATCAAGAGTTAAGAAGGAAATGCCCACCATTAAAGCGGGGAAGACAACTGATGGTCTTTCTTTCTCAATAAAGATGCCAAGATAGATATCTGTCGCCACAACGACTGTTAATGAAATATAAATAAATGGTAATAAGGCTTTTGATGATGGTTTTAGTAATACTAAGAATGCTAAAACGGAGAAAATCATTGTTCCAGCTAAAATACCAAATCCAATAGACCAGTTACGATGATTACCATTAATGATGGAAAAGATAAATAAACCGACAAAGACGATTTCAAAAATAATGGAAACTAATTTCCAAACACGATGGTTTTCTTCAGCGATAAGATGGCCGATAGAATCGTATTCTTCTTTAGTAACACCGCCGTATATAAAGTATTCTCTAACAGTATTTCTTGCCATATAGATACCTATATTTTATTGCTTTGAATTATATATAGTTAGTTTTTATTAGTAAACAAATAAAAGTTTCAATATTACTTAACTTGATATTTGTCACCATCGATTTCGATGGAGGAATTATAGATTTCTTTATAGACATCAATCGCATATTTCATAT
>JAEEGH010022396.1_pt1 | contig 12955 bp, 7 predicted proteins | sample 9134181 | NCBI WGS metagenome assembly JAEEGH01 (sample SAMN16246544, study PRJNA631951) | gut metagenome | biome: gut microbiome; feature: rumen; material: DP-attached | host: Bos | place: Iran: Karaj | collected 2018-10 | reverse complement strand
CGCTACTACTCGACAAGTACAGCTCCGCTCCGGTCTACGCCGAGACAAAGTTCCGCCTCTTTGGGTACAGCGACAGCAACAACGTCGTCCCTGTACTCGTAGTCGATTCGGTGGATATCAAGGGAGTACGCGATTCCGCCACGCAGAGTTTCGTGTTCAAGAGCCCCCGCCCGATAGACACGCTCCATTTTGCCTTCCGCTGGTCCGATACCGCCCTCCAGGCAAAGGTCGCGCAGTACCTCGTCGATTCGCTTGTACAAGATTCCATCTACCGCGCAAGCCTAGACACGCTTAACGCAGATTCTACCGCAGACAGCACCGCAAAAAAGAACGCGCTTCCCGAAAATCAGGAAGCCTCCGCGGATTCCATGTTCCAGGGCAACTGCGACATCTTGGATACGACCTGCCTCGAGAAGGAAGAACCCAAGAACGACCTGCTCGCCGCATGCCGCGTCTTCCTGGATTCCGCCAGGCAGGCCGACTCTACGGCCGCGCGTGACACCGCCGCCCGCGATTCCTCGCTCGCAGGCGACTCCACCCGCACTGCGGATTCTACCGTCATCGCAGACACATTGCAGAAGGCAATCTGCGATTCGCTCGTCGCGCTATCCGAAACACTCTCCTTCACGCGCCCGCGCTTCACCATGACAGGCGTCATCTCGGAATCCGACTACCCGGGCATCGTCTACACGAACGTGGGCATCAACGGCGCACGCATCGCGCACTACTTCGAGGAAACCTGCCCGCTGTTCGAGAAGGAACTCGCCTTCCTCAAGCCCGACCTCGTGATATTTGCGATAGGCATCAACGACGCGAACGTCGAGAAATTCGACGACAAGACCTTCCGCAACAACTACGACATCCTTATCGAGCGCATACGGCGCGTGAACCCGAATGCCGCGTTCATTTTCGAGACAAACAACGACATGTACCGCAAGGTGCGCAAGCGCCGCTACGTGCAGCACCCCGTAGGCGAACAGGCCCGCAAGGCGTTCTTCTTGCTTGCCGAAAAGCACAAGGCCGGCGTTTGGGACAAGTTCTCCCTGATGGGGGGCCTTGGTTCCATGGCCAAGTGGGAAAAGGCAAGCCTCGCGAAAAAGGACAAGATTCACTTCAACATGGCGGGCTACCACCTGCTCGGCGACATGTTCTATAAGGCGCTCATCGACGCCTACCAGGAACACATCGCGAACCTCCCTGCCCTCGAACCGACTCCGAAGAAGGATGTAAAAACAAAATGACAGTGTCATCCTGAGCGTAGCAACGCCAGTTGCGAAGTCGAAGGATCTAAAAGAAATATGCCAAATAGTTACTACACATACATAATGTCAAATCAGACAAACACTACAATTTATGTAGGTGTAACAAATAATATTGAACGTCGTGCTTTAGAACATATGAGTGGTAGCGGAGCGTCGTTTACCGCTAGATATAAAATCAACAAACTTGTTTATTTTGAAAGATATACTCAAATTAATGATGCAATACAAAGAGAAAAACAACTAAAAGGTTGGAAAAGAGAAAAGAAAAACAACTTAATAAATCAAATGAATCCTCAATGGAATGATTTGATGAAAGACTAGATCCTTCGACTACGGGCTACGCCCTTCGCTCAGGATGACATATGCTTGACTACATAATACCTTACCTCACACGCACGTTTGCTTTCGACCCGAACAGCCCGCTACTCTTTACGCAGTTCTACTTCTGGGGTTTCTTCGCGGTCGTTTTCGCCGTCTTCTCGCTCATCCACCGCAAACTCCTGCTCCGTAACGCATTCCTGTTTGCGACAAGCCTCTTCTTCTACTACAAGACAAGCGGCAGCTACGTCTGCATTCTCCTCTTCTGCGTAGTCGCGAACTTCTTTATCGGCAAGTGGATCGAGAAGGCCCAGGCGCAGTGGAAAAAGAAATTCCTGATGATTATCGTCGTCATCATCGACCTGCTCGTCCTCTGCTACTACAAGTATTCCTACTTCTTCCTCGACGCCCTCTACGACTTTACCGGCATCGAGTTGCATGTATACAACTTCTTTGCCGCCGCAAGCAACAAGATGTTCGGCACGCACTCGCTCGTCGATACCATCATATTGCCCGTGGGCATCTCGTTCTTCACGTTCCAGGCGATGAGTTACTGCATCGATATCTACCGCGGTAAAATCAAGCCCGTCACGAACATCCTCAACTTCGGTTTCTACCTCTCGTTCTTCCCGCAGCTCGTCGCGGGCCCCATCGTGCGCGCCGACAAGTTCGTCCCGCAGCTCTACAAGCCGTATTTCCTCCCGCGCCGTACCTTCGGTATCGCCGTATTCTGGATTCTGAATGGCCTCGGCAAGAAGATTATCCTGAGTGACTACCTCGCGACAAACTTCGTGGACCGCGTGTTCGACCAGCCGTTACTTTATACGGGACTCGAGAACCTCATTGCGCTCTTCGCCTACTCCCTGCAGGTGTACGCCGACTTCTCGGGCTATACCGACATCGCCATCGGCGTCGCCCTCCTGATGGGTTTTCGCCTGCCGCAAAACTTCAACAGCCCCTACAAGGCGCTCTCCCCCACCGAATTCTGGCGCCGTTGGCACATCTCGCTTTCCAGCTGGTGGCGCGACTACCTGTATATCCCGCTGGGCGGCAACCGCAACGCGACTCTCGGCACGTTCTTCTGGATGGGATTCCTGAGCCTTGTGGCTATCATGCTTTCAGGCAGCGTGTGGGTGGCGGTTGCCCTCATCGCGCTGTTCCTCTACATTTCCATTTTCGCGTACTTCAAGCCCGATTCCCGCAAGTTCATCACCACCAACATGAACGCCATGGCCACGCAGATCGTGGGCGGCTGGTGGCACGGTGCAAGCTGGAACTTCATCATCTGGGGCGGTCTCAACGGCTTTGGCCAGGTGTTCAACAAGATCTGGTGCAAGCGTAGCATCACCTTCCGCGCAAGCGCCGCATTCATCCTGTTCGCCGCAAGCGCCATCATCTTCAAGAACTACCACATCGCCATCTTCGCGATCACCGCCGTCTATTTCGGCGTGCTGTTCTTCGGCATCTATTCCGTGCTCATCTTCCGACTGTTCAGCCAAAAGACATACCACTGGATCTATGTTGCATGGAACGTGTCGCTCACCTTCGTGTTCATCACCTTCACGCGACTCTTCTTCCGCGCAGGCTCGAACCTCGACCCCGCCGAAGCGAATGAAGTCGCCTGGAACACCGCGAAGAACATGGTTCAGCAGATGGGCACCGCCTGGAAGTGGGATACCCTAGGCACCATCGCCTGGGAACACATCAACATCATCCTCGTGTTTATCGCGGGCATGCTCATCCACTGGGTTCCCAAGAAATGGAAGAGCCGCTACCGCATCGCTTTCGCATCACAGCCCATTCCGCTGATGGTGATTTCCACGGCATTCATCATCTTCATCATCTACCAGTTCATGAGCGCGGACAGTTGCCCGTTCATCTATTTCCAGTTCTAGTTTAGACGAAAAATTCGGGTGTGGCGGCGTGGAAGAACAAGATCGACAGAATCGCGCATTCGAAAAACGGCTCAAGCGGCAGGTCATCGGCAAGCCTCACCGCTTCTTGGCGGTTGTCCCGCTCGGGTTCGAGCAGACGTTCATCCGGGAGTTCAATTCCCTCGGGATTCAAACAACCATATGCGACCCCGGCATCGCGCAGGCCTCTAACCGCCCGCAAGTCATTGGCGACGGCAAGGTCGAATTCACCGCAAAGATTACCGATGCATGGAAGACCGTCGCATGCACGCGGGTCGCCAACCGCATCATGATGCACGTCGCCGACTTCAAGGCCGAAAACTTCCGCGACCTCGAGAAAAAGGCCGCCGAAATCCCGTGGGAACTGTACCTCCCTGCGGGCCCTGTCACCCCGGACACCGTAAGCATCCACGTCACCTGCAAGCACTCGCGTCTGTACCACAGCGACGCCGTCGCCGAGCGCCTTTACAACGTCATCGCTGAAAGCCTCCAGAATTGTCACTCTGGAGCCGAAGGCGATAGAGTCCAAGCCGAAGACTTGTCGCAAAACCTCTACGTCTCGCTCATCGACGACCGATGCACCCTCTGGCTCGACCTCGCGGGCGAAGAGCTGTACAAGCGCGGGCACGAGCGGTTCGTGAACGACGCTCCCCTCAAGGAAACAATAGCCGCCGGCATGATTCTCGAAGCCATTTCCACACTCCGCATCATCCATCATCAATCATCCATCACCCTCATCGACCCGATGGCAGGGAGCGGCACGTTCAGTCTCGAAGCCGCATACATGGCAAACGGGCTAATCCCAGGCAAGTGCCGCGACTTCGCACTCAAGCACCAGCCTGCATTCAAGCCCGCCACCTGGAAACACATTGTTTCTTCGATGGATTCACTTGCCCCTACGGGGCTGCGGAATGACGATACGAATGCGCAAGAGTGTCCACTAGCGAACATCCTCACCAGCGACATCTCGGAAAAAGCCGTCAGCATCATCCGCCACAACGTAGAGTGCAGCCCCGGCGTGCAAGTCAACCCGCAGGTCCGCGACTTCTTCACCTACACCGCAAAAGAGATTACGGAAGCATGCTGTGCCCGAAATAACGCCAGCATCCCCGCGACCCTCGATAAACACCCCGCGACCAGCGATAAACACAACACGGCCTACGATAAACACGCAGCCAGCGACAACGATACACAACCCGTCATCGTGCTGAACCCGCCGTACGGCAAGCGCCTCGACTTCGACGCACCCGCACTTTACACCCGAATCGGCAGAAAACTTGCGGAACTCGCCCGCGAACTCGAGCCCTACGGCAAAAAACTGACCGTCGCCATCCTCGCCCCCAACGACGACCCGCGCCGCGGCAGCAAGTTCACCTGCACCGCAAACCTCCTGCGCGAATGCCCCGCACTCGACCCGCAGCGCAACCCCTCCGCAAAGCACATCGCCACAAGCCACGGCGGCCTAGGCCTAGGTGCATTCATCGCACAAATCTAGGCCGTTTTACTGCCCTCGAAAAGCATTTTTCCGATACAAAAATTCCCACATCAGTTACAAAAAACATACGTGTTCAAATTAAGGAACACTTAGAGAACACTTTGTCTTGATAAACATCACTCTAACCAAATTTTTACATCGCAAAACCGGCATATAAATATATTTTTTGCGTGAATGTTTGGGCTCAATAATGAGGTAAAAATGAAAAGTCCTTTTTTCAAGTCTTTAGTGGTAGCAGGCGCACTGGTGTTCGCCTGGAACTGCTCCGACGACGCTGTAACCACCCCCAACGCCCCGAGTGCTGAACAGTTTGCCGCTGTAGCTACCCCAAGCTGGATTCTCGACGGCGACCAAACCTACATCATCACTCCGACCGAAGCAGGATTCCTCGTATCTGACAAGGCTGGCAATCCTGTCGGCGCATACGACCCGCAAACGGGCATTGTCGCCGATGCAGCGGGCACCCCCATTGCATCCGTACCGGACCTCTCGCAGCTCTCCGTACTCACCCCTGACCAGACAATTATCAACCCCGACGGTACGATTACAGACCTTTCGGGCAACCCCATCGTCCAGCCCGTAGACCCGAATCCGGGTTACCAGGGTGGCGAAGACCCGATTCCGGTTACCCCGGACCCGGTAATCACCAGTTCGGAAACGCCGAACATCCCGACATCTTCCGCAACAGTCAACCCTGAACAGCCGAAGCTTTCTTCCTCTGTCCAGCAGCAGCCCAAGTCTTCCTCTTCTGCCAAGCAGGATCAGCCGAAGTCTTCTGCAACCCCCGCCAACACAAATTGTGACGGCCAGTGCCTCGATACCCCGTCGGGCTCTTGCGTCGCCTATTATCAAAGCCTCAAGGGCCCCCACGACGAACAGTACGCCTACGACAAGTCTTGCGAACTGACCTGCTATTACGACCCGAATGGCACAAATTGCAAGGATATGAGTGCAGGAACGGCAAAGCCCACAAGCAGCGCCACCCAGCCCAAGTCCTCGAGCAGCGCAAAGTCCTCCAGCAGCGCCAAATCGAGCTCTAGCGCAAAGTCCTCCAGCAGCGCAAAGAGCAGTTCTTCTAACGCTCCGGCCTCCAGCGCTACCCCGAGTGGCGGAAATGACGCCGAAGCCTCCAAGTATATTGATAAGGGCAAGGGCGGCCAGCAGGGCTGGGCTACCCGTTACTGGGACTGCTGTATGCCGAGCTGCGGCTGGAACGAGAATGCCGGTGGCAACCCGACCAAAACCTGCGACGCCAAGGGCAAGAACCCCATCGGCAGCGGTAGCGGTAGCATTTGCTCTGGCGGGCAGGGAACTACTTGTACAAGCCAAATTCCTATAATCGCAAGCGACAAGGTCGCCTACGCCTTCGCGGCTGTTCCGGCTGCTGACGGCGGTAAGTGCGGCAAGTGCTTCGCCCTTACCTTCACTGGTACCGGCAAGTACGAGACAAAGGCCAACCACAAGGCTCTCGCAGGCAAGACCCTCGTCGTTATGGCATCGAACATCGGTGGCGACGTGAACCACGGTCAATTTGACGTGATGATCCCCGGTGGCGGCAAAGGCGCCTTCGACGGTTGTAGCCAGATGGGCTGGGGCAGCCAGGGCAAACAATATGGCGGTCTCCTCTCCGACTGTGAAGAATCTGTCGGCTACGACGGCGACCTGCTCACCAAGCGCAAGGAATGCCTCACCAACAAGTGCAACGAAGTATTCAAGAATGACTCCGAAGCAAAGCAAGGCTGCCTATTCCTTGCAACATGGATGGAAGCCGCAGGTAACCCGAACCACGAATTCAAGGAAGTCGAATGCCCGCAGGCACTCAAGGCCAAGTGGTAATTTGAAAACAAGCAATGTTTAAAAGACCTCGGCTATGCCGGGGTCTTTTTTTCATCGTCACGCCGAAGCCCCGCAGGGGCAAGTATGGCGCGTTAAAACAAGTCCCGTATCGTGAGTTTCCGCAGCCTGATGCGGATAGGAATCGTGCGTGCAAAGGTCCGCCAGTAGGCGACCTCCGCCCAGAACACCTCTATAGGCGAGAACGGGCAGAACTTGATGGCACGCCAGCGCCGCGCAAACCACCGCGGTATAGCGGACTTCGCCTCGACCTTGGAGTAGTAACCGAAATTCCCGCCCACGAGGATTACCTCGAGCATACGCCTGCCAAGATCCTCGTTTGGTGCGCAGAGCATGCGTTCACGCCCGAGCCCGTAAATGTGCCCGAGCACCCACATGAGAGCCCTAGCAACGCGCAAGAATCCGAACCTGCGGAGGTTCTTCGCAATCGCTTGCCGGTCGCTGTCACCCGCCTGCAGCAACAACACATAGTAATCCGTTATCTGCTTCAGGCCTATGCCGCCAGCCGTAAAGTGCCGCTGGATATGCGAGAGCTGCATCGCCAGTGCAAACTTGAGCGAAGGTACGTAGAAGCCTTCCGGCACAAGTTCCGTTTTCGAAATCTCGTCATTCAAGAACTTCATCAGCCGCTTGTTCGTAAACGGGTTCAGATTCCCCGACGAGGCTTTGAAATGCGCCTCAACCGTAACAGCGGCGGCGTCATGAGCCAAGTGCACGTGATGCATCGAGAAGTTAGTGCCGAGCATCCGTTTCGCCTCGGCAAACTTTTCTTCGTATGTCATCTTGCGGCCGGCAATCGCCTGCGGTTCGGGCTCCATCAGGCCGAGCCTGCGCAGCAAGCCGATAACAGAATCGCGCCCGCCATCGATCCACATGTCGATGTCTCCGCATTGACGCATGAACCTGTCCGGGTACAGGCGCGCATTCGCAGCCCCCTTCAAAATGGCAGTCCGCCTTCCCTCGCCCGCAAACAGCACCGTGAGCCGCCTAGCCTCGTCGTTCACCAGGCGGTTGTGCCCGCGAATCGCCTCCGCCTCGCTCGCCCACTGGAAAGCGAGGTCCAGCGGCGGCCGCCGGTCCTTCGGCAGCTTGCAGACACCCGCATACGCGATGCCCACCACCGAGAGCTTGGACGCCAGGGAATACAAAAGAGACCACTCTTTGGCGGTCTCTACGTTGAAATTTGCAGACTCATCCTCACCCGCACCAAATGCGAGCCGAATGAGGGTGAAGAGATGCTCGTGGATGTTTTGTTCCACTAAGTTATGCTATCGGATCCTGTTCGTGAGGAGCAAGGCCAAACGGTCCACAATTTTCCCCTTCACAAGACCCACAAAGCGGCTGGACCTGGCTAGCGAGATTCACTACTTTCATATTAGGTTCAGTGTATTCTTTTTTCTTTTCCATTATGCATTCCTTTTTAGTTTCGATCAATAAATTCCACACCCATGCTATCCGCTAGCAGGTTTGCAGAATGTTCCAATTCTACAACCTTCATTTGCGGTGCTATGTATTCTTTCTTTTCGTTCATAATTATCGAACAATCACCTGTTTACCGTTAAAATAGTAAATTCCCTTGGTTGTTGGCTTGGCATTCAGCTTACGGCCCCTCATATCGAACCAGCCGTTTACAGCCTTAATTCCACCAGAAATGGGATTTACCTTACTTATGACGGTCGTTTCTTCAACTTCAGGAACAGTTTCTGTTTCTACATCAGCTTCAACTTCACGCTCAATAAAGTCTACTTCTATAGAATTGAAACCGGAGCCATTGCTGATAGAAGCAGTCTGTGTTGAAAGATTTGCAGACTTAGCCAACAAACGACGGGATGCCTGTGGAGTCGAGGTCTGCTCTTCCGCCTGAGTATTGTAAAGGTAGCCGCGCATTGGATCTATATACGCTCCAGCACCGGCCCTCAAAAACTTGCCAATTTTAGCAACTTCCGAACTAGTATTAGACACATATCCCCAAACCTGCCTATCACCAGATTCCCACTCTTCACGGGAGTAAACTCCTCTAAATTGCCATTTGCCTCCATCCGTATTACTTACAGGCACAACAATATCATTTGTATTTAGAGAAACCGTTTCACCTTCTTCCAAGTTAAATATGAGCGTGTCAGAGGTCGGCACAAAGATATACGGCGTATTGGCCTGGACAACTCCGCCTGCAACGTCATTATAGAACACGGCCTTAGGCACGCTTTCATCGACATACGCAAATTCCTTGAAAGATCCACCCGAAATCTTGGTAGTGTCAATCGAGAACGGAAGCATAATCGTAGAATTCTTCCCGACCGTAAACTTGCGGACAAATTCCACATGGTTCACAGAAATATCCGACGGAATTTCAACCGTTTCCGATGAATTGGTATTGATCTGAGCGGTCTTGGATCCATCACTATTTTCGTAAACCTTGATGGCGCCGAAGTCGTTCACAAGGAACGGATAAACCTTTTCCCAGTTGGCGTAGAAGTTGGCCTCGCCAGTAGAACCAGCAGCAATACCATCAACATATTCAGTCGAATTCTCAGTTAACGACCAGCCCAAGAAGTTGTAGCCAGACTTAGAGGGGCTATTGAGCTCAATCTTTCCGTCCTCTACCGTATAGGTTGTCGGATTCGCCGTCTCGAACGTCGCACCTTCGATATTGTGGTAGACAATATTATACGTTTCCACATTCCAAACCGGGTAAAGCGTCACAGAAGCATCAGCCGTGTAGGAACCGCCCATATCAAAGGTGGCAGACGCGTCTGCAGTCTTCCAACCAGTTTGAGTATAACCATCTCGAGCAAAGCCGTCATTCGACAATGTTGCCGTTTCGCCTTCAATCTTCGTGCCGGAAGCAACTTCACCAGTTACTCCCTCGTCATCACCAGGAGCGTATGTAATCGTGAAGACTTCAAGCCATTTGGCGTAGAATGTCTTCTCGCCGGTGGTGCCTTGCGGAATTTCAATTGCAGCATCACCTTCGAATTGCGCATTGTCATACCAGCCTGCGAAAACAAATCCATCTTTTTCAAGGTTGTTAAGAACCACAGACTGTTCAATCGTGTAACTCGTGGCATTATCGTTCGTTGCACCATTCACATTTTCATAGGTGATTGTGTATTCCACCGGAGTCCACTTCGCAAAGAAGGTCGTATCGCCCGTTGAACCAGCGGCAATCGAAGAAACCTTGTTACCATTAAAGTCGGCATTGGTGTACCAGCCATCGAATTCATAGCCATCCCTGGTCGGTTCTGCAAGCACAACCGCATCCTCAGTGGTATAAGAAGAAATTGCCGATGTAGCAAATTCGCCGCCATTGGTTTCATAAATAATGTCATAACTATTTAGACTCCAATGCGCATAAAGTGTCACAGTCTCTGTTCCCGTATACGAAGCTTCGGGAGCCATAACATTGTTTCCACCGATAGTTGTCGTCCAACCATCCTGTGTGTAACCCGGACGCGAGAAGGCGCCGATTGTATCAGACAACGCAATACTTTCGCCACACAGGAATTCCTGTGATGTTGCCGTGGCCTGTATAATGTTTCCTGTAGAATAGTTAATGGCCTTTGTTTGCTGCGTCCATCTCGCAGAGAACGTTTTTTCTTCCGTTGTTCCTTTCGTAATACCTTCTACATGATTACCATTCAAATCATACCATCCGATAAAGTCATAGCAAGTCTTTGAAGGGTCTTTCAATACAAACTGATCTTCTATCGTATATGTCGAAGGATTACCCGGATTAGGGACAGAGCCTCCATCTAAATTATAATTGATTGTGTAAGGAACAGCAGACCACTTTGCGAATAATTCAAAAGAACTATTTATTGTTTGAGGGAATGTAAAAACGTCGCTTGAATTCTGGCAATCTTGAGTAATACACCAAGCATCATACTGGTAGCCTTTATATGGAGATGGATTATCAGGAGCATTTAATACTAGACCATCAGAAATATCAACCTGTTCAAGCTTTGTCTGGCCATGTCCATTTGCATTAAATTTCACAGTATGAACAATTTCTTTAGTCCAGGCAGGATAAAAAACTGCTGCTGCAGAAACGGTAAACACATCAAAATCTACGAGACCTGTTACATCTTGATTCTTATCAAAAATAACCTCACTAGTTGTACCTGTAGTCCAGCCAGCAAAGTAAAAATGATCTTCACCTATTGACGCTTTTACAGGAACCTCAATATCCAACGATATCAAATCTTTTTTAGCAACCATCAATGGATCAGGAGTTCCATGCGGGAAACTACCGGTGCCGGCATTAAATGTAACAGGGAACTTGCCATACCACACGGCATAGATTGTCCTACGACCCGTAGCTGTTCCCAAATTATCAGAAGGATCTTCAGCATCATCCGTTTCTGCCCAGCCAGCAAACTTGTATCCTTCGCGCGTCGGCAAAGAAATCCCATCCGCAGTTATGGGGGCATTTTTTGCAACAAGCTTAGTAGTTACAGCTTCATCAGGGAAAGCCGCCCCTTCTGCATTCACAACAAATGTAATCTTGTAGCCGTCGGAACCATTCTGAGAAAGTTCCGATATACCCACTTCCCACTCATCTGACCCTTCACCAGAACAGACTTGCAAGTTAGCATCCCATGTTTTTCCATTCATGCCACAAGCAACCTGTTCTGTATTAAGTTCCTTGACACCCGTCGGCTTGTTTTCGTTCGTCACACTTCCTGTCCCAACACCCTTATTACCGGCCACGTCCGTATCAAAGAAACTGTTCGTTGCATTCAGCTTATTACTTGTAGAATTACCAACAATTCCACCAATAGATCCATTTTTTCCGTCATTTATAATGCTTTCTCCGGTATACATACACGAATGTACATTGACTTCGCCTTTCGTATAACCCAGAATACCACCAATGAACACCTTATCTCCAGAAGCATAAATGCTCACATCACTCACGCTATTTTCAACAGTTCCAGACGCAGCATTTCCGACAATTCCACCAACACCCTGCCCATTACCGCTTGTATTAATACGTCCGCTGACATAAACGCCATCGATGGTTCCAGCACTCATCCAACCAACAAGTGTCCCAACAGAAATGGGTTTTCCCATTTGCATAGTCAAGCCTTCACTGTTGGAAGCCTGGATGTCCGCAACTTCAAGGGATAGATTTTTTACAGTTCCCTTTAACGCCCCAAAGAAGCCAATGTTTTGACCATTACAAAGAGGTTTATTTTCTTTATCTCTGCAATAAACGTTTGTTGTTCCGTAAGCAATCCTATGACCATCTATGGTTAGACCCGTTATTTTGTGGCCATTACCATCAAAAGTTCCCATAAAAACCCCATCGCCCTTTCCTGCCGCAATAGGAACCCACAATTTTCCGCTCAAATCTATATCCGCCAAAAGTATCGCACTTTCGCTTGTGTTAACATTAGGGTTGCTTTTCGTTGTCTCATTCATTCGCGCAGCAAACCATGCCAATTCCTCAGCCGAGGTAATGCGATAATAAGTTGTATCATTAATGGATTCTGATTTTGGTTCTGATGTATAATCAGACCATAAATCCATTTTAGAAGATGAGGATGATTCCGGAGCAGAAGACTGAGAAGATCCCGGAGCAGAATACTGTGAAGATACCTGAGCAAACCCCTGCCCAACGAGCACGAGGCAGGTCATAAGAGTCAGAACTTTCAATTTATTTACAAAGAGCATAATTTACCCCCGTTTTTGCTTAAATTTAGTTAAATTCGCCTTTTTTTGCAATTAGTTTGTAAACAATGCTAAATTTTGTTGACCAACTTCACACAATCACTAGGAAATCGGTAGGAAAAAAGCATACAAATGGTTTCAAAATCACATTTCCCCTGCCAAAAATGTGATTTTCGTCAAATTTCGCCACTTTTGTTTCATACAAATGGCCATTTGCCCAAAATTTGCGCAAGACGCTTTCACGGCGAAAAAAGAGCCTAGTCGCCCACTATTTTTTCTACATTTTTTGAAAAATTTCAAAAAGGACAATATCATGCCGAAACTTCGTTCGCTCAAGACTATGGAAGGCCGCGAAATGGCCGGTGCACGCGCCCTGTGGCACGCAACTGGAACCAAGGTGGAAGACTTTGGTAAGCCCGTCATCTGCGTGGTGAACAGCT
>JAEEGH010022391.1_pt1 | contig 12958 bp, 17 predicted proteins | sample 9134181 | NCBI WGS metagenome assembly JAEEGH01 (sample SAMN16246544, study PRJNA631951) | gut metagenome | biome: gut microbiome; feature: rumen; material: DP-attached | host: Bos | place: Iran: Karaj | collected 2018-10 | reverse complement strand
GGCAGTCCAATTGATGGCGGCTGTATAGTACGCGCCCCCCTACTCTGGCATACTTTGCCAGTCCTTCGGCCTTCATTTTTCTGAGCCATTTGATCCCGTACGCCTTGCGGGCCTGGTTCTCGCTGATATCGTCTTCGTAAGGCTGCGTCTTCTTGATAATAGCCTCTGCTATCAAGTCAGAGCATTGTTCCAGCTCATTCATTATCTGTTTTACGCTTTCCATAAGCTCACATTCTTGGGGTCAAACGCATATTTGCTGAGTAGCCGCGGGAGGCCTGGAGCATCTCGTTCAGGTCTTTATTCTGGGCATAGAGTTCGGACATGTCGGTGACTTCCTTGCCCTTCATAATCTCGGCGACAGCTTTGAGGCAGCGCTTCCCTGCCGGGTCATTGTCCATGAAGGCGTAGGCACTATCGTGGGCGCGGATATAATCGGCCGCCTTCTGGATATTGTTCACGGAATTCAGCACGACGATGTCGCTGTTTGGCTTTTCCGTGCATTGCATGACCATCCAGGAAAGGTAATCCCAGAAGCCTTCGAAGACGGCAACCTTCTTTGAAGACGGCTTTGTGGTAATCCTTCCTTCCGTGTCGATGGTAGTGATATCGGCCTTGTTGGTACGCTTGATGCCGCTGGGAGAGGCCATCGCGTAACCGCCAGAGTTGTTAGGGAATCCCAGCATCAGGTAGTTCTTGCCGCTTTCCGGATGGTGCACCTGAAGCTGCTTACAATAGATATAGGCCAATTTCAGGGGAATCTTCCGGGTTTCCAGATATCGGCCCAGATAGTCGCTGCTGATGCCGGAGACTTTGCGGATAAAGGGCTTGGCGGCCTGCTCCCCTGCCGACGGTAGCTCCACATCCTGAAGGGCCGGGGAGAGAGCCTTGATGAACTTTTCGGCCTCACGCTGGCAGTAATGTTTGGCCAGCATCACCAGTTTCACGTTGGTGCCGCCGATGCCAATGCCGTGGTCGTACCAGCAGTTCTTGTAGCGATCCACGTGCAGGGAAGCTTCCTTCTCGTCCCTAAGCGGGGAGAACCACATATCTTTTGCTGCTCCGCGTTTGGATCCCAGGGCCTCCAGTACCCTTTCTATGGGATAATTGTAGATAGGATTGTCAAGCATCGTCAAAAATTTTTTGTCGTTTTCTTTGCAGTTTCAATAATAATCCCTACATTTGTCCAAGAATTTGGGACAATAGCAGGTCTAATTTTCCATAGTCTAAAAGAATTTGGTCACTTGACTAAATCTTTTGACGGGAGCAAATTAAGGACAGTCCCTGCAAACACGCAAATTTTAACACTACGGATAATGGAAAATCTGAACAAAAAACAGGGCGAGCAAAATGCCCTGGAGACCACTGAGAAGCCGATTTCGCGCAATGTTCGGCATGTTTTCCCCGGAAAGAAAAAAGGCCTTCGGCTGCGCCCTCTTTTCGATAAACTCGTAGACCAGAATATGTCTATCTCTGAGCTGGCCCGCCGCTGCGGTATCGCCAAGCAGAGCATGAGCACCCGCTTTGCCGTTGACGACTGCCGCGTCTCCGATCTGGAGCAGATGGCCGAAGCCGTGGGTTGCAAGCTTGTCTGGAAGCTGGAGCCTATCGAGGAAGAAGAGGCCTAATCATCGGGATTATTGAGTTCCTCCAGTACGAAATCCGCCACCTCCTGGCGGATTTTCTGGTAGTTACGCTCAACCAGGACATTCAATTGACGTTCCGTCAGCTCGGTGAGCGGCGGAACTTTCTTTTTGTGTCGGGGCGGCGCACCAGCGTCCACTTCTCCGCAGAATATCTTAGGATGAATCTTCTGTTTGTAGGTATCGGCAATATATCCGCAGAAGGATCCCTGGGACAGTGCTTCTATTTTATCCGGTGGCAGCACATCGCGGAGCTCGAAGGCCAGCGTAATGGACTCGTTGTCGTCCCCCTGACTCATGGAGCGGGTCTGGTGGTCTACCTTGCCGAAGGATTTGGAGAGGTTCTCGGCGGTCTCCCCTTTCACGGCGCCGGCAAAGACATTGCCCACCGTATTGAAGATGACGTTGGATTCCTTGGTGTCGTAGTCGCGCACGAGCTGGGATTTGTCCTGTGCGCCGATGACTACGGCTACTTTATTGCTTCGGGCGGTGTCGATGAGATTGTCTAATCCTTTCAGGTAGATGGTGGGTAGCTCATCGATGAGAATACCGCTGTGGTTTCGGCCGGGAACGTTCACCTCCTTGAACATCTGGGACATCATCAGCGCCAGGGTGGTTCCGTAGACGCTCTGGCGGCGGGGATTGTTGGCAATGCAGATGATTTTTGGCTCCTCCGGATTGTTGATGTCCAGGGAAAAATCATCCCCTGAGAGCACCCAGTAGAGGGTTTTGGAGGCAAAGCGATTGAGTGGGACTCGGGCCGATGCTATCTGGCCCTGCAGCTGCTCGAAGGCCTTGTCCTTGATGGCATCCACGAAGGTATTGCGCTTGACCTCCAACTCCGGGTACTTCTTGAGGACCTCGAAGACATTGCGGTAATCCTGGCCCATCAGCTCGATCAGGTGCGGGAAGGTGCAGTATCGCCCCCTTTTGTAAATCTTTAGGAACCAGATGAGAAGGTCCACGTAGCAGCGGGCACTCATTGAGAAGAAGTCCTCCCCTTTCTCGTTGCCCCGGTTGGCGTTTTTAAGGATGAGTTCGGCAATCTCCGTGGAGTCCACCGGGTCCCGCAGATAGCGCGGATGGATAGGGTTGAAGCGGTGCGAATAGCGGGGATTGTCGAAGTTGACGACGTACATCTTTGGCTTCTTTTCGCCGTAGCAATCATAGTTGTCCAGCAGCTCGTTCAGTACACGTTCCGTGAGGTCCGGGGCTTTGTAGTCATACACGCAGAGCGAGTAGGCCTTCTGGATCATGCCTCGGATAAAAGGCCCATAGATGCTGTAGGATTTACCGGAGCCCGGCGTTCCCAGAATCATACACCCGCGCTGTGGAGATACCACGTTGATGTAGCCCTGGCGGCGTTTCCCTTCATATTGATAGGTCAGTGGGATGTTGATGCTGTCTTCGTTTTCGATGAGCTTCTCGCACTGGGGGAAGGTATCGAAATAGTCCGGCAGCTTTCCATTGAAACTGTGGTACAATCGGCCTAAGGCGATAACGCCCAGAAGATAAAAGATGAAGCCGATGAGTGTAAAGAGGACGAAGACAATGCCAGCTCCAGTCAGCGGCGCCGACAGGAAGAGACCCAGGCCGATGACAATGGGTAAGACAATCTCCTTCCAGCTGCTTTCCTTGGATTGGCCACTCCGGACAATCACCGACAGCGTGCAGAAGAAAAGGCACACCAGGCGCGTGTGCCACTGATTGTTGAACGTTCCAGACCTGTAGAGGTTGGCTACGATTTCATCCGTCAAGGCATTTTTGAATCCCAGCGCTGCCCACATCGGGTACGCGTAATAATAAATAATGAATGCCAGTACTGCTCCCGAAAAGAGCAGGAACATCGAATACATCGGCTTTACGTTTGTGTCCATAGTTACTACCTCCTGGGTCCGCGTCGGCGCTCTTTAAAATAAATGTCGTCCATCCAGCTGAGGTCCTTTTGCTGCTCCGCTGCCTCCATCAAGATTTCAAAAGCTTCCGCCATCGGCGAAGCTTTTCTTTCATCTTTTGGCGCAGCCTCTCCCCAACGCTCCAACCTTGCCTTTTCCCACTCCGCTGCACCGAAGCCTTTCACCTGTCCGTCGGCGAAGACGTGCTTTGTCTGATGGTCCACATAGGTGACGGACGATATTTGGCCCTGCTTGTTTTTTGTGAGGGTCATGGAGATGTTGAGCTTGGCCAGCATCTTCCGGACCTCTGCCTCCGACGTGCAGTGATTCATGGCAATGTTCAGCGCATTCACGATGCGTCTTTTAGCCTCAGGATCGTGCTTTTCGCTGCTCTGTTCCATGATTAGGTTGATATCCTCCCGGTTGGGGAAATTAAGTTTCTTGTCCCTGGTGGGCTCCATACAGCGCTTACCGTTCTTGGGTTCGATACCGGCATACGTGACGTGTATATCAAGCCCTTTTCGCTTGAAATCCACGTGCACACGGAAGCTTTTCATCAAGGCTTTGTACTGGTTGATGCTGGTAAAGTTGTACTTCAGCGCCTGCTCTACAAGCTGCTCTATCTGATGAGAATAATCCCCTTTCTTGGGATTGAACTTCTTCACGGTAACCTTCTCGACAAAAACCGCATCTTCCGGAACTGTATCCGGCGGCTGATTGTCCTGCAGCCACTTATGAAATCCTTCCGGATCCAGGAAATGAGGAGCAGCCTTGGATGTGAAAGCCTTGTCGTCTGGTTCCTCCTTTTTCTTTTGTCCGTTGCCGATGATAAATCCGTACTTGGCGGCCAGCTTTTTCAGCAAGGCCTGGCATCTACGCTGCTCATTGGAGTCCTTGATTTTCTTACCCTCCTTGTCCACCCGAACAGAGACCACGTGATAATGAATCCGGTCAATATCCAAATGCTTGTAAAGGATGACAGGCTGGTCTCCATAGCCCATGCCTGCCATCAGTTCCTTTACAAACTCAGTGATTTGCTCATCGCTCATCCCATCCGTGTCCGAAGGATTGATGGTCATATGGAAAGACGGCTTCTGACAGCGCCGGGATGCTCTTTCGTAGCGTTCCAGCGTAGCCAGCGGGTCATTGGGATCATCAATGTTGGCCATATAGAGAACCATCGCGTGTCCTGCTTCCACCTTATTCTGATTATACCGGAAGCAAGTCTCACAGTGCTCCGTAGCGGGTTCAATTTTTACTACCATAGTCAAAGCGATGAGATATCCACTGAATACATCCGGAGGATTCAGCCCTCCTTACCCATAGGTGCCAGGTCCAGGTTCAGGACCCATACGTCCAGGTTCACGTAGGTCTTGTCGTCCTTGGGTACGACGCTCACCTTCAGCGAGCCCATAACGGTGACGAACCGGCCCTTCTTGAGATAGTCCACAACTCCACTTTTCTTCATGCGGCAGGAGTAGTAAGTGGGCTTTTCGTCCTTGTCACGGCCGTCGTTCACGGCTACGTCAAAGCGGAGGAACTCTCCCCCATCCTTTGCGGTGATAATCTCGGCATCCTTGGCCAGATTACCAGAAATGATAATTGTTTGCATACTGCAACTTGTTTAAGGGTTAATGAATTGATATTGTCTATTGCTCTACAACTTGAGCATAGATTTCATTTACCTTCTGGACCATCCCATCCATCATACGTTTCATCTGCATCATGTCGTGGTCAATATCCGCCGCATTCACTATCACACGGCCGTTCTTGTCACGTAGTTTAGCCAGAGTATTAAGGGATTTTACCCTCTGATTATAGTTCACGCCGATACGCTTCAGCTCAACCCTCAGCATATCAATTTGCTTCGCCAGATTGGCATCATTCCGACTTAAATTTCTTCTTCTCACACGCGTGGAAAGGATAGTATCACGAATGTATTTTGAGCGATTGTTATAACCGGAAAGCCGCATCCGGAGCATTAATTTCTCTAGTTCTTCATCTGAAAACCTAACGTTGATGTAATGATCTCTTCTGTATTCCATAATTCTATAAATAAGTACCATAAATGCCAGGACACAGGGTGCAAGACCGCCCACCGGGCGGGTTTTCGTGACACGAAAACACATCTTGCAATTTGGACTAAGCCAAATTCGAGATACTTTTCCTAACCAAGTCCTGGCCAAAGGTAAAAATTGATTTTACAATGTCCAAATTTTCGGGATTCGGTCAGACCAAATTTGTCGAAATGCAAAATTGTGTATATGTTTGCAGGAACACATGCACAAGTGTGGCGTTGCAAACTTGCGTGCATGCACAACTGCACAAATGCCGGAAAGCATTACAGCGAACATACACGAATGCACAAAAGCATATATGCGTGAAAGCACAAAAGCATAAAGACATAAATGAACAAAAGAACAATTGCAGTATGGATCAACTTGAAATGTTCCGGGAGCAGCTAAGACGCAAACCCGGAGACCCGAGGCCAACGACGCAGGAGTCCCCTGCTTCGGCTGAAACGGAAAAGGTGAAAAAGAAAAGGAAGCCCGCCGAGGACAGTCGCAACATTCGCATCTGGAGCAAGACCGGGCGAAACATTCGTCTACTGTCGGTATGGTTGGAAGCGAACGAGGGACGGAAGAATCTGACCCTAACGGAAATTGTGGATGAGGCAGTGGAGTACCTTATTGAGAACAAGTACCCCAAGGCAAAAGCGCTCATCAAGCATGTCAAGTGAAAGCGAGTCTGCGCCGGATTCTTCCGGCGCTGTCTCGCATGGACCATGAGCGGAGACGGAGCGGATTATTCTATTGTAATCTGGCCATCATCTCCTATTACAACATAATCGGCTTCATTGACGGTTATAGGACCGTCGTCAGTGAGGATAGACAGCATAGTTAAACCCATGCAGAAGTACGGGGCTAGAAGGTGGTCGCCGAGGATGGCCTTTAGCTCGCCGTAGTTGGAACCAGTATATTGGATACGGGTCATAGTCCCAGTTGGTGAAGGAAATGCTGGAAGATGTCTGGACGGAGGATTAGCGGAAAGAGGAGGCCGTAGACAGCGCCCAAAAAGTGGGCGGTGTGACCGATGTTGTCGGCATTTCGGCGGGCCATATACCAGCAGTAGAGGAGGTAGAGCGGCGCAAAGATATAACCAGGCACGGGGATGGGAATCAGGTAGATGTAGATACCCATCTTCGGCTCGAAAAGAATACTGGCAAAAAGGATGGCCGATACAGCACCGGAGGCACCCACGGCGCTGTAATTCCAATCGTAACGGTATTTGACAAGATCCCAGATGGAGGATATCACGATAGCCGTAAGATATAGGACGACGTAGAGAATCTGTCCAATCGGAACGCCCCAGACGGCCACAAAATACTCTTCCACTACCCTGCCGAAGAAGAACAGGGTGAGCATGTTGAAGAAGAGGTGCCCCCAGCCGCCGTGCACGAATCCGTGCGTGAGCATCTGCCACCATTTCTTGTGGTGCCATACGTCGTACGCGCTGAACTTCAGGGCATTAAAGTCCAGTCCGCCGTAGAAGCAGAGGAGGCTAACGATTACAGTGATGGCTATGATGATGAGGGTTATCACGAGCGCAAAGATAGGGATAATCTGGGGAATGCTTGTTATGATAGGGCACACCGTGTCCTAAAATAAGTCGTGTTTATGTCCTATTTCGCTAAGTCAATGTCCCATGAAATATGCATTTTGTTGCATATATCAAGGGTCTTTTTGGTGGCATTTCCTGCCAAAGATTATCTTTATCGCGCAGTGTGGATTGATAAATGATTGATAAATGATTGATAATCAATGCGCAGAAAACATGGCAACGAAATGTACACAAGATGTCCTAAGTTTCGAAAATCATTTACATATTTTTGTGGTTGCTATAAAGCGAAAGCGATATGAGCAACCACAAAAAAAGTATTCTGTTCTCGGAACGAGATGTTCTTGAATGCAGACCTGAGGCTCGGGAAAAGAGCCGGCATTTCAAATGGAAGGCTACAATTGGGAACCTTCAGATGTACAATCCTTCAGCATGCGGAGCATTCGATTTACCAACGATTGTCCCCTATTCCGGAGTCCTTCCGCATGCATTGGTTCCATTCCATTTGGCCAGTAAGGCGTCCAATCATCGGGCGTTCGTACACTTCTATGTTGATGACTACAGGTTTGAGCGTTTTTGGAGTCGGCCGGCAGATTACCTGGAGATGCTGAAAAAGTTTGATGGTGTAATTGGTACCGACTTTTCTCAATTGGCTGATATGCCCTATCCGCAGCGCCTGTGGAACTGCTACCGTAACCGGTTGCTCGGACAATGGATGCAGCGTAATGGAATTAACTACATCCACAACGTAACCTGGTCATTGCCGGACAGCTACGACTATAGCTTTTCTGGTCTGGCACAGGGCTCTGTGATAGCCATCAATTGCAACGGCATTGCCGGGACTGACTGCTCAAAATATCTCTGGTATAAGGGATATGAAGAGGCTCTTCGGCGTCTTAAACCTTTGGCCATCGTTCGTTACGGAACGAAGATGTCTGAAGAAAATGAGGCGATTAGTGTGTATTTTCAAAATGAACGCTTAAATTTGCTAAGAAATGGGAAGTAATGGCTCTTTTGTCCATGGTACCACCAATTGCGAGGACGGACGCCAGTGGAAGACCATTGGAAAATGTGGCAAGGTACAAATCCTCCAGCTCAAGGATTCAAAAGCGAACCTGAAACTTCCAGAGGAGAGTCATACGCCTGGAAGGGTTTATGCCATTTTCAAACGTGACGGTTCGGATGTAAAATGCATCGCCCAGTATGGTAGAAAAGGCCAAAAGATATGGGAAATCCATGTTGACCAGCACCACTATGGTGACATCCATTACCATAAGTGGGAAGATAAAGGCAACGGAAAGAGGGGTGAGAATAAGAAGGCATATAAACTTACCAAGCGTATGAGAACCCTCCTGCGTAAAGTCAGAAACTTTGAAAAGTAATGCATATGGACCTGGATTATATCAAACATGACAACGAAGGTTTCGCCTACAATGGGGTGTTTCCTCCTGCAGGAGCCCCGGATGCGACATGCTGGCAGGAGAAGTATAGCGGCTATAAGAATGGCGGAGAGGAAGCGTTCTTTTATAATTATGCCGTTCAAGGGTACAACATTGATTTCAACTACAACGGAAAGCATTATGCGCTGATGGGTTGGATGGATGGGGTTCCTATCGCTCTTCTAGATGCAGACGACAATGAGCTGCAACGTTTCGAGGACCCCATGGATGCTGTTCTTCATTGTACGATAGAGGGTCATCGTCTTCTTGATATCCTCGAAGAAATCACGGATATGGAGTGTGGTTAGCAGCACTTCCCTATTTGACGAGTAAGCGCCGGATTCTTCCGGCGCTGTCTCGCATGGACCATGAGCGGAGACGGAGCGGATTATTCTATTGTAATCTGGCCATCATCTCCTATTACGACATAGTCGGCTTCGTTGACGGTGATAGGTCCATCATCAGTGAGGATAGACAGCATTGTTATGCCCATGCAGAAATACGGAGCCAGGAGACGGTCGCCGAGGATGGCTTTGAGCTCATCGTAGTTGGAGCCGGTATATTGGATGCGGGTCACAGGCTTAATTGGAGAAAGAGGTGATGGATTATTTCAGGAAAAAATAGACTATGACGGCCTGCACAAGAATAATGGCGGGAATGCCGAGAGTGAACTTCTTGTGCTGGGTTTTGTGACGGAAGAGGTACATGCCCAGGAGAGCGCCGATGCTGCCGCCGGCGATGGCCAGCCAGATAAGGGTATCCTCGGGGATGCGCCACTTCCCTCTCCTGGCCTTCCATTTGTCGATGCCGTAGATGAAGAAGGTCACAACGTTGATGCCGATGAGGTAAATGATGAGGTCGCGCATAGCGGAAGATTATACCGATAAACGAGAATTTGCTGAGTAGCCGGTCTACCGGCTCTTAATCCATGCAACCGCATCTTCCAGCGGGGTCTTGGTTTCTACATCAGGAGCGATGGGGTCATCACAGAAGACCTCACCTGTCCGGGCAACGTCACTTCCGATAGTAATTAGGAGTGTGTAACCGTCTGCCATAGGAAAAGACTGATTGGCGCTCGCATAACCTGCAGTAGGGATACCGAAAGTACGGGTATTTTCCAAACCTCTGAAGCACAGAAGCGTAGCCTCTCCGGAACTCCCGGTCCAGTCATTGATAAGGATGGCGATGGGCGTATTATCCGGGAATTGGGAAATCTCCGCAAGACTCAGTCCGGAAGACCGGACCACGTAATCCAACGTGATGGGGGAAGTCCGTTTGCGCGTCTTGAAACTCAGGAGCGTTCCCTCCGGGAGCAGCGGGGCAATGGCCGATATCATCGGATACATATTCCCGCCATGATTGTCGCGAAGGTCTACGATAACACCTACGACGTCGAGATGGCTTTGCAGAAAATCCAGCACCACGTGCGTATAGTCGGCATCGCTTACTTTAACCCCACGATGGGCCGGGAGTTTCACATAAGCAATCCCACCGTCTAGCATATGGGCTTCTGGGGCAAGTTCTTCAAATGCTGTGGTATCGGTAACAGGCTCAAGAAGCGTGGAATGCTTGCCTCCGGCAAATGCCAGTGCGCGATTCACTATCCTGTGAGCCTCATCGAAATTGTCGATGGATTTTGCCATCGAGAGATAAGACTCGCGCTCAATGATCCAATCGGCCCCGGCATGCAGGGCATATTTGTCAATTTTCCGGAAACTGCTTTTGACATATCCGTAAGGGGTGCTTTGATCATCGAAAAGACCACAGGAGGAAATGGCAAAAGGCAAGGTTAAAAGAAGGATTCGCAAAAAACACTTACGCATATTTAAAGGAATCTCGATTTATAAGTGGATATTGGAGACGATCAGCCAGAGGCTGACGGCAATCATCATGCCTGCTACGATCTTCTGATAGCGTTTCCGGTTGACATTACGGATACAGCGCATGGCTATGAAATTCCCGAGCATCATGGCGGCGCCTATCATCAGACCGCTCAGCAGGATATTTCCGCTCATCAGGTTCAGTTTGCCATAGACAATCGCTTTGACGATATGCATCACCGAGGCGGCAGTGGCTTCGCTTGCGATATAGCTTACCGGGGCGAGGTCCAGAGAAAGGAATACGGCACTGCTGAGAGGTCCGGAAATGCCCAGAAGGCCGTTGATGAGCCCGGTCACGCCGCCGCCGACAATCATCGTGGCCGGCTTGTGCGGAAGGGTCATCTTTCCCCGCAGTTTCAAGATGGCAAACACGATGAGGAAAACGCAGAGGATAATGGTCATGGGCCCTTTCGGGAACTTGGCGAAACCCAATGCACCCAGCGCCGTGAAAGGCACTGCCAGCAGCAGGAATTGACCGGCAGCCTTCCAGTTGATCTGTTTCCAACCCATCCCTACCCGTGAAAGATTGCTCACCAACTGAGCTATCGTGCTCACGGGAACAGCGACCTCGACTCCATAGAAGTAGGTGATGACAGGCAGCAATACCATCCCTCCTCCGAATCCGACCGCTCCGGAAAGCAGGCCTGCTAACAAGCCGACCAATATGAGAATCAAGTATGTCACCTGAAAATCAAATTTATAATATCCTTTTCCGGAACATGTAGTAAGTGTAGTCTTCTTTATCTGTGCTGAACTCAGGAGCAACGCCTTCGCCAATCTTTTCGTAGCCGTGATTGACGTAGTATTGCCAGTTACACTCTGACTCCGGCATTCTGTAAACACCAGCCTGCGGATCCAGCTTTGTTCCCGCAGAGTTCTGGGAGAAGAAGGCATAAAAAAAAAGAAAAGTTCCACCAACACTACTAACCCCTCAAGTAGGAACTTAAGACTTCATGTTGCGCAGGTCTTTTCTTGTTTGTGCAAAGATATGCATTATTTTCTGATTTGCCAAATGCTTCCCCGGCCAATGGCTTAAAAACTAATTCATCATGGGGACACCGTTCGCAAGGGCGAATTCCTGCAGCTCCCTGCGGAGTTTCCTTGACTTGCGAGCCCGATACTCTGACTCCGGCATCTTGTAGACATCGGCCTGCGGATCCAGCTTCTTGGAGAGCTGGTCCATATCCAGATTGATCTTGCGCTCTGTGATGCGGGCATAGATCTGGGTGGTCTGGACATTGGTGTGGCCGAGCATTTTGGAGACCGACTCAATGGGCACTCCATTCTCCAAGGTGACGGTGGTGGCAAAGGTATGCCGGGCAACGTGGAAGGTCACGTCCTTGTGGATGTCGCAGAGGGCCGCAATCTCCTTGAGATAGTCGTTACTCTTCTGGTTTGAGTACACCGGAAATACCAGGTTGCCTTTGCGGAGCGGCTCGTACTTTTTGATGAGCCTCATGGGTACTTCCAGCAGCGGCACGTTCACCGGAACCTCCGTCTTGGTGCGCTTAGTGACGATCCACCATTTTCCGTCGGCCTTCTGGACAAGGTTTTCTGTGGTGAGGGTTTTCACATCGATGTAAGCCAGTCCGGTGTAGCAGCAGAAGAGAAAGATGTCCCGCATGCGCTCAAGCCGCTCTGAGGAGAATTCCTTGTTGGCCAGCCGCTCTAACTCGTCAATGGTTAGGTACGCCCTTTCCGTCTTGTCCTTCCGGAGCTTGAGCATGTGGAATGGATTCCCGCTTACCCAACCGTAGTCCAACGCCATCTTATAGACCGTCGAGAACTTATGCATGAAGTGGATGGCGGTGTTGTTGCCGATTTTATAGACGGTGCGATTCCAGAGGTAGAATTTGTCGAGGAGCCGCTTGTTGATGGATTCCACCGGAATATCGTCGGCATGCATCTCTTTCTTCAGGAATTCCTGCACGCGGTTCTTGCAGATCTTGTAGCGGATGAGCGCTTCTTTTCCGTAGCCCTTCGCTTGCACGAGCTCAGCGTATTCTGTAATAAACTTGTCGAATAACTGCATTGTGGATTTGATGGGCTTCTCCTCCGTGGAGCAGAGTTTGTTCTTGAGCTTGAGGGCCGAGACGCTCTCCCCGGAAGCTTGGCAGTCGTAGTAGTATCTGTGAAGCGAGGCTTTTATTTCATCGAGGATCATGTTAATCGTTCTCTCTTCCGCCCGCAAACCAAGAGTTCGATTCCCCTTGGCGTCCCAGCGGTCGGGTTCGATTTCCTGCTGGGTGGAGAAATGTGCCATCTCTCCGTTGACTATAATCCTTGTGACAATGGGAGCTTTTCCGCTTGCTTTGAGCTTTCCTTTTTGAAGTAGGAAAGTGACTTTGAATGTTGCTTTCATCTCTTTCTATGCTATTGTTATACAAATGTATTTCGCATTCAAGAGAGTGAAAATGGGGCACAGAATCAAAACCGGAAAGCGGATTACCAGAGAAGGAAAAATGTGGCTGGTTTCGGTTCGATTC
>JAEEGH010022386.1_pt1 | contig 12962 bp, 10 predicted proteins | sample 9134181 | NCBI WGS metagenome assembly JAEEGH01 (sample SAMN16246544, study PRJNA631951) | gut metagenome | biome: gut microbiome; feature: rumen; material: DP-attached | host: Bos | place: Iran: Karaj | collected 2018-10 | reverse complement strand
TAGGCTAACCCGCCCCATTTGTCAACACCCATTGAAGGTAGACACCCTTCATTTAGATAAGGCCATTCGCTTTTCATGCCTGTTTTCACCCTCTTTCTTTACGCCCTTCGCCGTCCTGCGCAATAGAGCTGCGTCTTCTGCTCGCCTATGCAGTATGCCTTGGAAACGGTGCGGATTTCGCCCTCGCGACTCGCGCCTTTGATCGCCCCGTCAACGAACTTCCTCGAGCCGAATGCCACGCCCCGCGAGACATCCCGCTCCCTGTAGTGCATCACCTTGATTACCAGCTGTGACTTCGTGATCTTGCCGAAGCGCACATCTTTCACGTGCTTGGCTGCCCCGTCATTCTTCTCAGCCTTGCCAATGTCATCTGCTGATTTTTCTTCCAATGGCCCAGACTCGGCCATGGCCACTTCGAGCATCGAAACGTAGGCATTCCATTTCTCCGCCACATGCCCATTGGCCTGGTAGGTTGAGAGCAGGGCCCTCTTCGCGGTTACGTCGCCTGCGCAAGCGGCCCCGTAGCCGCTCCATGCGTAGTCGCCAGGGTCATCGACCATCTTCGCGCGCACTGGGTTCAGCGTGATGTAGGTGGAAATGGCGCTCAGCGCGTCATGCTTTCCCTCTACGAGTACACTGTGGAATGGCCCTTGCCAGATAGTCCCCTCGATGTTGCCGTGGTTCGTGCAATACCAAAGGGAGAATCGCTGCTTGAAAGTCTTCATGAACTCCGATATGTCATACATCCGCTTGCGGAAGGCGTCGCGCTCCCTTTGGATAAGGGAGTCGTTGCCGGCTTTGTGGAGCACCTCCCAGCGGGTGAGGATATTCTTGGCCTTAGTCTCACCGTAAAGCACCCTTATGCGGCCGAGCAGTTCGTCGTCGGACACCTCTCTTCGTTTAGGCACCTTTAGCAGCAAATGGAAATGGTTGTCCATTACGCAATAATTGATTATCTTGACGCCCGAGAAGAACTCCGCCCGTCGGAGTATCTTCAGGAACATCTCCTTCACGTCGTCTGTCAGCAGGAACTGCTGCAGCGCGCATCTGCTCATTACGTGGTAGAAGGCATCGCCTTCACCCTTGACCCTTGCTCTTCTCATGTTTTGCCTTTCCTAAATGAAGGGTGTCACCCTTCAAAATGATGAAACCATTGTAGCAGAGGGGCAGGGAACTGTCAAGGAAATGAAATTGTGGTAGAATTATTGTCAATGTCAACTGTATTCGATTATATTCCTGAAGTGCTGAACAGAGCAGTGGAGGACGCACAGCCCATCGATGTCAAGGGCAAGGTCATCCAAGTTGTCGGCACTATTATCAAGGCCTCCGTCCCAGGCGTCAAGATCGGCGAGGTCTGCATCCTCCGTAACCCTTGGGAGGATCACGAGGTCCAGGCCGAGGTTGTCGGCTTCACCAAGGACGCCGCGCTGCTGACGGCTCTGGGCGCTATGATCGGCATTTCCGCCGAGACTGAGGTCATTCCCACGCGTCGCGTTCAGATGGTTCCCGTGGGCATGAATCTCCTCGGGCGCGTCCTCGATGGCCTTGGCCGTCCACTCGATGCCGAAAAGAAGGGACCGCTCCGCCCCGATGGCTACTATCCCGTCTATGCGCCACCGCCGTCGCCGCTTGATCGTCGCATCATTTCCAAACCAATCTCCCTTGAAATCCGCGCCATCGACGGCCTGCTCACCTGTGGTGAAGGCCAGCGCATGGGCATATTCGCCGCAGCCGGCGGCGGCAAGTCAACGCTGCTTGCCTCAATCATCCGCAATACCGAGGCAGAGGTGACTGTTCTCGCCCTTATCGGTGAGCGCGGGCGCGAGGTGCGCGAGTTTATAGAAAAAGACCTTGGCCCCGAGGGAATGAAGAGGGCCGTCCTTGTCATTTCCACTTCCGACCGCTCATCAATGGAGCGACTGAAGGCCGCATACGTCGCGACGGCCATCGCCGAGTCCTTCCGCGACCGCGGCATGAAGGTGCTGCTGATGATGGACAGCGTCACGCGCTTCGGGCGTGCGCAGCGCGAAATCGGCCTTGCCGCCGGCGAGCCTCCCACTCGCCGTGGCTTCCCGCCTAGCGTGTTTTCCGAATTGCCCAAGCTTATGGAACGCGCGGGAAACTCGTCAAAGGGGTCGATCACCGCGCTCTACACAGTACTCGTCGAGGGCGACGACATGACCGAACCAATCGCCGACGAGACGCGCTCCATTCTTGACGGCCACATCATTCTCTCGCGCAAGCTCGCGCAGCAGAACCACTATCCCGCCATTGACATCCTAGCCTCGATTTCGCGCTGCCAGTCCGCCATCATTCCAAAAGATCACAAGGCGGCCGCCGCAAAGCTGCGCGCGCTCCTCGCCAAATACGCTGAGGTCGAACTGCTGCTCAAAATCGGCGAATACAAGAAAGGCGCAGACCCGGAAACGGACGAGGCGATAGCCAAGAACGCAGCCGTGAATGCCTTCCTGCGCCAGGGCCTCGACGAGAAGCCACAATACGACGACACCATTGCCAAACTCAAGCAAGCCGTATCATAGCGAGAACGTCCATGCCCTACACCCTCCAGCCGCTTTTGAGAATCCGCACGATGCGCGAAGACCGCGCAACGGGCGAACTCACGGCCGCACGCCAGGCGCTTGCAGCCGCGGAAGAGACGCTGGCTGCGCGTCAGCATGAGCTGGAAGACTACGAGGCAACCAAGGATGAGCGCCGCGACAGGATCTATGATGCCATCATAGGCCACACAGTCAGCCGCGAGCAGATTGACCTCGCCAACGAGGGCGTAGCCCGCATCGACGAAGAGGGAGTGCTGAAGGCAGACAATGTGACGCGCGCCGAGGCCGAACGGAAAAAGCGCGAGGAGGCAGCAGATGTGGCGCGCGTAAACTTGAACATCGCGATTAAGAACCGTATGAAGATTGACGAGCACAAGGCTGTCTGGATTGCCGAGGACGCTAAGGAGCAGGAGGCGCGTGCCGAGGGTGAGCTTGAGGACTTCACTGTCCGAAAGGAGGAGATTTAATGGTTGATGCCGTGACATTGGATTTTGGTGGTTCTCCGTTGGCGGATTTCTCCATGCCCGACGCATCCGGGCTTGTTCCGCTTTCGCTGCCGGAAGCAGTCCCCAATGGGAACCAGAAGCCGCTTCAGCAGCCTTCCCCTGAAGCTGTCCGCCGTTTTCAGGAGGCAATGAAAGCCCCTGTCTCGCCCATGACGCTTGAACCATTGCGTAGAGTCGCAGAGCAGAAGAGCGTGGTTGTAGAAACTGTCGTGAAGCACGAGGCGATAGTCGATGGCGGAGAGGTCGAGACGATGGGCACGCCTCGAGTCTTGCGTCCCATGCCCGATCCCCATGCTTCGCGTCTAATGTCTCTCGCCTCAGAAGAGTTCTCCGCGCCTGAAGTGTCGCGTGAAGCGGTTGAGTTTGTCGCGCCTAAGGCTCAGCGTAGAGTCGCAGAGCAGAAGAGCGTGGTAGTAGAAACTGGCGTGAGACATGAGACGATAGACACGCCTCGCGTCTCGCGTCCTGTGCCGCAGACGCCCTGCACGCCTCAGCGTGAGACGACTCAAGTGGTGACCATGGCTTCTCCAACAGCAACGCAGGTTGACGGAGCCGTCGAAACGCCGGTGGCGCAAGCCACGCCTGTTGTTGATAAGCCAGCCATACAGGTGGCTCCTGTTGCCGCGCCTGTGGTCAATGAGGCGGTTAGGCCAGTTGCGGCTCCAGTTGCCGCGCCTGCGGTCAAAGAGACTGTGTCCACGCCGATAGTGGCCGAGGCTCCGCGCAAAGCCGTGGAGCCGCAGAGCGTGGTTGTAGAAACTGGCGTGAGACATGAGACTATAGACGAGGGCGGAGAGGTCGAGATAATAGACACGCCTCGCGTCCCGCGTCCCGTGCCGCAGATGCCATCCACGCCTCAGCGTGAGACGACTCAAGTCGTGATTGAGGCTTCCTCCGCAGCTGCAAGGGTTGTCGGGTCCGTTGCAATGCCTGCGGCGCAAACCATGCCTGTCGTTGATAAGCCAGCCATGCCGACGGCTCCGTTTGCCGCACCGGTGGTAGAAGTGCCAGTTAGGCCAGTTGCGGTTCCAGTTGCCGCGCCGGTTGCCACGCCTGTCGCCGATGAGCCGGTTAGGCCAGTTGTGGTTCCGGTGGTTGCGTCCATTGCTGAAGAGCCTGTGGCTACGCCGATAGCGGCCGAGATCCCCCGCAAGACCGCAGAGCCGCAGAGCGTGGTTGTAGAAACTGTCGTGAGACATGAGACGATAGACACGCCTCGTGTCTCGCGTCCTGTGCCGCAATCTTCCTTCACGCCTCAACGTGAGACGACTCATGTCGTCGCCGAGGCTTCCTCTGCAGCTGCAAAGCTTGCCGAAGTCGTCGCAACGCCTTCGGCGCAAGCTACGCCTGTTGTTGATAGGCTAGCCATGCCGGTAGTTTCAGTTGCCGCGTCTGTGGTAGAAGTGCCAGTTAGGCCATTAGAGGCTTCGTTTGCTGCGCCCGTGGTCAATGAGCCTGTTAGGCCAGTAGTGGTGCCGGTTGCCGCGCCTGTGGTCAATGAGCCTGTTAGGCCAGTAGTGGTGCCGGTTGCCGCGCCTATGGTAGATGTGCCGGTTACGCCAGTTGCGGTGCCTGTGGCTGCACCTATTGCTGAAGAGCCTGTGGCTACACCGATAGCGGCCGAGATCCCACGCAAGGCCGCAGAGCCGCAGAGCGTGGTAGTTGAAACTGTCGTGAGACATGAGACGATAGCCGATGGCGGAGACATTGAGAAGATGGCCGCGCCTCGCGTCTCGCGTTCCGTGCCGCCGTCTTCCTTCACGCCTCAGCGTGAGACGACTCATGTCGTGACTGATGCTCCCCCAGCGGCTACGCAGGTTGTCGGAGCCGTCGCAACGCCGGTGGCGCAAGCTACGCCTGTTTTTGATAGGCCAGCCATGCCGGCGACTCCGGTTGCAGTGCCGGTGGTAGAAGTGCCGGTTACGCCAGTAGCGGTTCCAGTTGCCACGCCTGTGTTCGATGAGTCGGTTAGGCCAGTTGCCATTCCGGTTGCCGTGCCTGTCGTCGAAGTGCCGGTTACTCCAGTTCCCGTTCCATTTGCAGCGCCCATAGCCAAAGAGCCTGTGATAATGCCCGTCGCGCCTGATGCCCCGCGCAGAGCTGCGGAGTCGCAGAGCGTGGTCGTAGAAACTGTTGTGAGACATGAGGCGAAAGCCGATGACGGAGAGGTCGAGAAGATTGACATGCCTCGCGTTTCGCGGCCCGTGCCGCCGTCTTACTTCACGCCTCAGCGTGAGACGACTCATGTAGTGATCGAGGCTTCTCCAGCGGCTACACAGGTTGCCGGAGCCGTCGCAACGCCTGCGGCGCAAGTCACGCCTGTCGTTGATAGGCCAGCCATACAGGTGGCTCCTGTTGCCGCGCCCGTGGTCAAAGAGCCGGTTACGCCAGTAGCCATTCCAATTGCCGCGCCTGTGGTAGAAGTGCCAGTTAGGCCAGTAGTGGCTTCGGTTGCCGCGCCTGTCGTCGATATGCCAGTTACGCCAGTGGCGGCTCCGATTGTCGCGCCGGTGGTAGATGTGCCGGTTAGGCCAGTGGCAGTTCCGGTGGTTGCGCCTGTGGTTGATGAGCCGGTTACGCCAGTTGCGGTGCCTGTGGCTGCGCCCATTGCTGAAGAGCCTGTGGTTTCACCGATAGCGCCTGAGATCCCGCGCAGTGCTGCAGAGCCGCGGAGCGTGGTAGTTGAAACTGTCGTCAGGCATGAGACGATAGGCGAGGGCGGAGACATCGAGAAGATGGCCGCGCCTCGTGTCCCGCGCCCCGTGCCGCAGACGCCATCCACGCCTTCGCGTGAGGCAACGCATGTCGTCGCCAAGACACCAGATGAGCAGGAGACTGTCTTGCAGGCGGCGCCAGTTGTGGCGGCGCCGCCTGAATACCTTGCCGCTGCGGCACCTTTGCGCGAGGACGGCATTTCCGTCGCCGCCGCCACGGCCCGCACGGAGGCCATTGTCGACACCGTCAACAAGATGGTCGAGGCCGTAGTCGGGCAGATATCCGTCACCCCTTCGCTCGTGAAAGGCGAAGGCGAGGTGCACATGACTCTTAAGCCGACAATTCTGGACGGCTCGGACATCACCTTGACCGCCAAGGACGGCACCCTTACAGTCGCCATCACGCCGGCAACGCCAGAAGCCGCGCAGTCCGCCGCTGCGGCGCTGCCGCGCCTTGAGGCCGCGCTCGCCGAACATGTGGCGGCATTCCACCATGTCTCTGTCGCGCTAGTCGCGAAGAAAGGAAAAACAGATGAAACCGCTTGAAATCCTGTCCGCGCTCCCGAAGTGGGGGAAGGCGACGCCCGACCAGATCCTTGAGTCGCCAGCCTTCGCCATGCCCTGCCGTCTTGGTGAAGAGAATTTGCCGCTCCGTCCAGGATCCATCCTGACTGACGACACGCTTGCCCTTTCGATTCTCTTCGGCGAAGAGCCGCATACGCTGAAGCTGTCGCGTTCGCCTCGCTTTGCCGAACTCGACAAACTCTGGGACAGCCGGGCCGACGTGCCGGCGCCAATCTTGCTCGCCCTTGTGGAGAAGGAGTGTGGACCGCTTCTCCAGCTACTTGAAAACGCGGTGCGGAGCCAGTTGCGGCTGGTGGGCCTTGCGGATGCCTCCGCAGCCCCTGATGAGCGGACGCTGTTCCTGCAAGTCGCCGACATCGCCTTTGCGCTGACGCGCACCAACACCGTGGCCGCCGCGCTCGGCAATCTCCGGCACCTTGACCTGGGGAATGAAGAACTGCGCGCCGAGTCCCTCTCCGCCGAGGTGGAGTATGCGGCCTTCGTGCTCCCATCGGAAGACCTGGCGTCCCTCGCAGTCGGCGACTCTCTGCTCCTGCCGGAAATCGGCTCCGTCGCGCCGCGCCTAATCGCGGACGGGCTTTTTGCCGTGGATGAGACGGGTGTGGCGCCCTTCGCGGATGACGGACGCTGCCGCATTGTCGCCACCGAGGCTCGCGCCGTGACATTGGGAGAACTCTTCGATGCGGCGGAAAGTGGCTTGTCGAAAGTCGATGGTTCGAGCGGTGAAGCTGGTCTCCAGCTTCGCCTTGTGAAAAGCGGCAAGATTCTTGCAAGCGGCCGCCTCGACCGCCTTGGCGAACATCCCGCCTTTATCGTCGAGGCGCTGGGATAAAATTCCGTCTATTTGCTACTTCTCAACTTCCCAACTTTTCAACTTCCCAACCCCATGTTCCAGACAAATCCATTCTCGCTGATTGTCCTGTTCGTAGGGCTTTCGCTGTTGCCGTTCGTGGCGATGATGGCCACGAGCTACTTGAAAATAGTCGTCGTGATGTCGCTGATCCGAAACGCGCTGGGCATCCAGTCCATCCCGCCGAACATGGTCATCAACGCCCTGGCGATGATCCTCACTTTCTACGTCATGGCGCCAGTGGCCTCGGAATCGTGGAACGCAATCGTCGAAAGCCAAAGGCAGGGAAGCCAGCCAGTCCAGACCCAGGCCGTTGCGGCGGCGCCAGCGGAATCTTCAACCATCAACCTTACTTCTTTCGACTTCCCGGCGGCGGTCGAGCCCTTCCGCAAGTGGCTCTCCAACCACACTGCGCCGAGGGAGCGCGCCTTCTTCATCAACACGGCCGAGACGTTGTGGGGCAAGGATGACAATCTGGCAGTGGTTGACCCCGAAAGCTTCTACATCCTGCTGCCGTCGTTCTGCGTGTCGGAGCTAACCAAGGCATTCCAAATCGGCTTCCTTGTCTATCTGCCGTTCATTGCGATTGACATCATCGTCTCGAACATCCTTCTCGCGATGGGCATGATGATGGTTTCTCCCGTGACGATCTCGCTGCCGTTCAAGCTGCTGCTCTTCGTCATGGTGAACGGCTGGACGCTTCTCATCCAGGGTCTTGTCAGGGGGTATGTCCTATGAGCAACGCGCAGATACTCGACTATGCCAAAGCCTGCCTAATCATCGTCCTCAGGCTCTCGCTCATCCCGATTCTCGTGGCGACGGTCATCGGCATCCTCGTCTCGCTCCTGCAGGCGCTCACGCAGATCCAGGAGCAGACGCTCGGCTTCGCCGTCAAGCTGATCGCGATATCGCTCACGCTCCTCGTCTGCGCATCGTGGATCGGCTCGTCGCTTCTCCTCTACACGCAGGACATCTTCACTCACTTCGCCCTGCTGCGGTAGAAGGCCCTTCGCGCTTCCATGAAAACCGCCGTCGTCATAGGAGCCGGTCCAGCGGGGCTTTCCGCCGCATACGAGCTGCGGCGGAAGTCGAAGGACTGGCGAATCGTCATTGTCGAGGAAGACAGCGTAATAGGCGGCATCTCTCGCACGGCTGTTTGCGGGAATTGCAGAATTGACATCGGCGGCCACCGCTTCTTCTCGAAGTCAGATGAGGTCAACGCCCTTTGGCAGGAGCTGATGCCAATCCAGGGCCATCCGGCAAAGGACGACATTATGCTTGACCGCCCATGCCACACCGAGCCGGGCGGACCTGATCCGGAAGTTGAGGACAAGGTGCTGCTGCGCCGCCACAGGGTCAGCCGCATCTACTACCTGCGGAAGTTCTTCGACTATCCCATTTCCATCAAACCCGCGACCGTCCTGGCCCTTGGCTTCTGGCGGACGCTGAAGATTGGCTGCAGTTACATCCGCAGCGCCTTCTTCAAGCGGGAGGAGAAATCGCTCGAGGACTTCTACATTAACCGCTTCGGCAAGGTCCTCTACTCAATGTTCTTCGAGGGCTACACGGAAAAGCTCTGGGGCATCCATCCATCGAAAATCGACCCGTCGTGGGGCGCGCAGCGCGTGAAGGGTCTGTCGCTGTGGAAGGCCCTGCTCAACGTCTTCATCCCGAAGGGCGGGAAGAAGGAGACGTCGCTCATTGACGAATTCGTCTATCCCAAGTTCGGCCCCGGACAGCTGTGGGAGACGCTTGCGGACAGGCTCCGCGCCGACGGCGTGGAAATCCTGATGAAATCGCGCGTCGTAGGCTTTGGCGTCGATGGCGACCGAATCGCCTCCGTGACGCTTGCGGACGGGCGCCGCCTCGATTGCGACGCCGTTTTCTCGTCGATGCCCGTCAAGGACCTCGTCGCGGCGATTGGCACGGCCCCGGCCCCCGTGGCGGCCATCGCCGCCGGACTGCCCTACCGCGACTTCATCACGGCGGGCCTGCTCGTTGACCGCCTTGCCATCAGGAACAAGACGAAGCTGAAAACCGTTGGCGGGATTGTTCCCGACACATGGATATACATACAGGAGCACGATGTCCGCCTCGGGCGCATCCAGATTTTCAACAACTGGTCCCCCTACATGGTTGACGACGTGACCAAGCATGTGTGGGTTGGCCTGGAGTATTTCTGCTCCGAAGGCGACGACCTCTGGACGATGGGCGACGCGGCTTTTATTGATATGGCGGCTGGCGAACTGCGCAAGATCGGCGTCATCTCCGCAGACGAGCCTGTCCGCAAGTCGGTCTGCATCCGGCTGAAGAAGGCATATCCCGCCTACTTTGGCAGCTATGCGGAGTTCGGCAAGGTCCGCGAATGGCTGGATACCTTCCCGAACCTCTACTGCATCGGGCGCAACGGACAGCACCGCTACAACAACATGGACCACTCGATGCTGTGCGGCTTCCTTGCAGCGAGGGCGCTGCTCGGGGAAGGGGACCGGTCGGCCGTGTGGAATGTAAACGCGGAGGAGGAATACCATGAAGAGGGCAAGTAACTGGATTTGGTTCGCCGCCTTCGTGATTGTCTGGTGCGCGCTTCGCCTCTACTGGCTGAACGCCGACGCCGGAATCCCCTCCATCTGGGAATACGGATACAATGTGACGGACGAAGGCTACTACATGGGCGCGGGGAAGGACAAGTTCCTCTGGGGCTTCTTCTGCGACTACTCCATCGGCGAGTCCGTCACATACGGCTACTCCGCGCTCACCCACTGGCTGTCCTACCTTGGCTACGCCATCTTCGGCCTCTCGGACTGGGCCTGGCGCATACCATTTGCGGCGCTGTATTTCGCCTCCTGGAGCATGGCGTTCCTCTTCGTTGGCCGCCGCTGCGGCTTTGCGAAGTCCTTTCTCTGGTGCGCGGTATTGTCCTCGCTGCCGGTTGTGGTGGCATACGAGCGGACGGCATGCAACGACCTCGCGATAGGCGCGCTGGCCACCATCGCCTTTTGCATCGCCGCCGGCAAGGGCGCGTGGCGGATATTCGCGGCGGCGGCGGTCGCCGGCGCAATCGTGCTGATAAAGCCCTCGATCTGGGTGCTGCTGCCATTCGTCGCGGCTGGTGTCCTCTCGCAACGCAAGACGCGCGCCGCATGGCTGGACATTGTCCTCTTCGTCGCGGCGTCGGCCGCATCAGTGATGGCCTGGCGCGCCCTTGAGGTCCTATCCGTTTCAGGCGAGGCGCCGCGCCACGGACTGACAGCTGCCGAACTCATCCGCCGCACCACGACCCACAACGCTCTCCCATCGCTCTTCGACTTCGACCAGCTCTTCCGCGGCTTCTCGTCGTTCCCGCGTGACATCTGCTTCAAGGCATTCGGGCCTGTCGCCGCCTTCATGTCGGCCGTGCCGCTGGCGATGGCGGCGCGTGACGCGCTTCGTCGCAAATGGAGCTGGCGCATACTGCTCTACCTGTCGATTCCGGCATACGTGGCGGGCGTGTCGGTCAACAACTCAATCTGCCTCCACTACTACCACCCGGCGCTGATGGCGCTGCCAATCCTACTCGCCGAAATCTGGCGCGACTTTGAGGAAGACGCGCCAGAGTCCGCCCCGTGGAAGCCGCAGGCAATCGCGCTCGCCTTTGCGGCGGCTGTGGCGCTGGTGGCGACATTCGCCGCGCAATCCGCCGCCCCCGCCCGCCCCGATGGCGTGGTTCGAGCCTTCTCAAGCGTGTCGAACCTCCCGCAGGTGATAGTCTGGAGCTGCGGCGCAATCTTCGTGATTCTGCCGCCGCTCGCCCTGGCGGCCATCATCGCCACCATGCGCGGCTTCCGCGCTCTGGCCCGCGAGGGAGTCGTCTGGCTGGCGATAGGGTTCATCGGCGCATCCGTGGCCTTCGCCGGCCTGCCCGGCCTGCATCTCGCCCCATACCTCAAGCAGTCGGACGACGCCTGGCTGGCGCCCATGGCGCTGTCGCTTGCGGCGTCATTCGCATTTGCGGCAATCGCCTTTGGCATGCGGGCCACGCCATTTAGGCGGTGGGCTGTCATTGCGGTCGCGCCGGTCGCGGTTGCGCTCTCGGTTCTCCTCATCCCCACTTGGCGGACAGCGACGGCGGAACTCATGGCGACGCATCCCAGAATGCAGCGCGAAATTGCCGACGAACTAGCGACTACGCTGCCGGAAGGGGCAGTCGTCATAGGCGAACGTTCGCGGCAGTTCTTCATGGGGCACCCCGTCAGGACGGCCACCACGATGCCGGGCTGCGACCCAATCCCGATTGTCCGGCGCCTCTTTGAGGAGGATCCAAATGCGCAGGTCTTTGCGCTGGCCGATTCGCAGAACGCGTACAACCTGCAGCACTTCATGGAGCACAAAAGGGAATATCGCCTTGACATGATAAGGGAACTCTCCCTGCCATCCTTCGCCAACGGCCTTCCCGCCAAGGTCTATTTCTGCCGGGTTGTGCCGCTCTCGCAGAAATCCAATAACGCGCCAAGGGCCTCTACCGCGCAGTAGCCAGAATGAACGACATGGAAGTTCCGTCAATAATGGAGAGAAGATGAGCATGAGCGCTACGAACAAGGAACACTTGAAGTTGGAGGCGAGATGAATGACGACATTTTGAAAATGGTTTCAAATGGTGAATCTGCCATTGCCGCGAATTCAGCCACAGATGACTCCATCAAGTCGCGCATATTCACGATTCGCGGCGTTCAGGTGATGCTTGACAGAGACTTGGCGGAGTTGTATGGTGTTGAGACTGGTGCGTTAAACAGGCAGGTCAAGAGAAACAATGAACGCTTTCCCGAAGACTTCATGTTTAGATTATCCACCGACGAATGGAGCAACTTGAAATGCCAAAATGGCATCTCAAGATGGGGCGGCGACAGGTTCGCCATCAAGGCTGTGGGCATCTTCCATGATCGTTTCATCATACTTGATGGCACAGACCTCTATCACTTCGGCGCATCCCTGAAAGATCTCGGTCGCCATTACTGCGCCGTAACCAAGATGGATGCCATGTTCATTCCGTCGATAATGGAGAGGGTATGAGTATGACCAGTCTAAAGATAGACAACTATGTTGGCAAAATGTGACACCACTGGTGACACAAATTTGATGTCAATAATTTCAGTGTTCTGGCAAGCAAAAATAAAATACGCACATGACAATCTTTTTGTTGTCAGCAATTGAGAAGCGAGAAATGATGGATTCAAAACAATGCCTTTGGCGATATGCTATGGTGAATGGCCGTAAAACCGACATCAATGATGCGGCAAGCGGTGAAAAGGGTATTTGTCCGTTGTGTAACAATCTGCTAGTGGCCCGAAGAGGTGAGATTCGCGCACCTCATTGGTGGCATAAGAATGGTCGAAAGTGTGATTCTTGGTATGAACCAAAAGGACCGTGGCATAAATTTTGGCAAGATAAATTTCCTGAGGACTGCCGAGAAATTCCCCGCTATGATGGCGACAAAAAACACATTGCTGACATATTTCTTCCCAATTCTGGATATGTTATTGAATGTCAGTATTCCAGTATGTCACTTGAGAAAGCGAGAGAGCGCGAAGATTTTTATGGTAATATGTTTTGGATTGTGAATGGCACTCGCTTAAAACATGACCAAGAAGCAGGAATAATCATCAAAGACAAATTCAAATATCCGCAACATTATAGTGTATTGAACAATTATAGTTATTGTCTTGTGCCATATTTCATACTGGAACCAAGCCGTGTGTGGCGAGATAGGAGG
>JAEEGH010022381.1_pt1 | contig 12964 bp, 9 predicted proteins | sample 9134181 | NCBI WGS metagenome assembly JAEEGH01 (sample SAMN16246544, study PRJNA631951) | gut metagenome | biome: gut microbiome; feature: rumen; material: DP-attached | host: Bos | place: Iran: Karaj | collected 2018-10 | reverse complement strand
CCTATTAAAATGACAAAGGTACCATTGCGCCTATCCATATTATTTGAATCAAAGAATGGATATGCACCTATTAATATTAAGCTTAGTCCCATCAATCTGAACAGGTTATTGTTTACCGCAGCTTCCAACATGTCAAAGAGCATATCAAAGCTGTAGTGTATTGCAGACAGGAAGAATATCAATTCAAAAATTCCTATGACAACCAATGGAAATATATAAACTATCTCATTGGCCAATTTAGGTTTTCTTAAACCTCCTTCCTCCAGCTTCTCCTCAGAGTATCCTGAAAGCAATTGGTAGAGAAATGAACTTAATACAGATCCTATAATAGTACCAGAAACTCCTAAAACTGAAGTAAACAATGCCACAGTTCCAGAAATAAATGCCGCCATTATAATGTGAAAATGTTTAACCAAAGTACCACCCACTATTTTTAATATAGATTATTCTTAAATTAGACAATTTTATTTAGATATTATCATACTAGTTTCTGCAAATAAAATATTAATTTTCTAGTATTTAAATTAATTGATTTATAAGATTTAAATGATTTAAAATTTTAAGTTACTTCAATATTTTACTTTAAAAAAAGAAAAAATAATCTAAAATTAGATTATAAAAAAACTAAAAAACCATCTCCAAGTTCTAAGACCTTAAATGGACTAGAAAGCTTATCTTAGATTATGAAACCTAAAATGGACTAGTTTAAAAAAAAACAACGGATGTTGTAAAAAAAAATAAAAAAAACTAATTAATCATTTAATTAATTAGAAAAAAGAGCCTTAGGGGGGATTCGAACCCCCGACTTCTACCTTACCAAGGTAGCGCTCTACCGGCTGAGCCACTAAGGCAGTAAAAATCGGAAAAAATCTATAAAAAAGTGCAAGGGAAGGGATTCGAACCCTCGTAGGTCTACACCAAAGGATCTTAAGTCCTTCCCCTTTGGCCGCTCGGGAACCCTTGCATAATAATTACAACAATATTATTTTAGACTTTATGATATATAAAGGTTGTGGATATAAAAAAAGTTTAATGAAAAATCATGAAATAAAGCTAAAAATAAGGGACTTGAGAGGAAAATTATAGGAAAATAATCTGAAATTCACAAAATTATATAAAGAAAAATGATTATATCTTAAAATAGTATTAAATAAAACTTAATTAAAAGAATTAAATTATTAAATAAGAAACAATCAATTATTTTTAATAATTTACAAAATTCACAAAAAATAATTTATGAGGCGATATATTGATAGTTATTGATTTAGATGAATGTGGAGTTTGTGAAAAATGCATACCCGTTTGTCCAAAAGACTTGATTGAGAAAAGAGGATACACAATGATCATCAAGGACGGCTGTGATGACTGTGGAATATGCATGGACATGTGTCCTTTAGGAGCTATTTACGAAGAATAGCTAAAAAAATCAATACATATAATGAAATCATGCTTAGGAACATGCCTAAGATTAGAAACATACTTAAAAGTTTTTCAGGTTATAATTATGAAAAAACCAGGTTTTTTAAATAAAATTACAATTATTGACATCCTAATAATTATCTGCATCATTGGTGCAGCGGGATTTGCCATTTACCATATGGCGGATGATGACTCATCAAACGCTTCCGCCACTTCTTTTGACTATTCAACCAATGCAAAAATACTTGAAACCTATTTGGATTACTACAAAAACGGAAATGTGGTTACAAGCACAATTGTTGGAACCGATGCAAAAACCGGAGAAAAGGTTGAACTCAATGGAAAAGTCCTATGGTTAGGAGAGAGTGAGAATGAAAAAGTGAACGTTCTCCTTGAAAGTGGTGGCAAACCATTGCTTGCTGGATTCTACAAGGATGTGCCAAATGCAGATCTTTTTATCGATTCAATAAGCTTGGAATCCAATGGAGATACCTACAAGAATGTCAAGGACATTTCAGTTGCTCCAAAGGAAATCAGCAATCTTAATGATTTAATCAGTGAAATGCCTAATGGAAGCAACTGTGAAATCAGTACAAGCATTGCCATAGACAATTTAGATGGTGTAAAATATCAAAAATTGCTTAATGCATTATATGATAATAAAAAGCCTTGCATTGTCATAAATGCTGAAACCAATGTTCTTGAAATCAATAGAGCAAATAAAACTGATTTGAAAACAGCAAGTGAAATATTAGGCGATTTCAACGGCCAGACTAGCCAAATAAAAATCAGAACTTATAATTAAAAATTATTCAAATATAATTAAAACAATAAAGTAAATAATAAAAGTGAAAATATGAGTTTGATATATTCTATAACTAGCACAATAACTAGAACTATAGAAGATATGATTAGCAAATCCCTTTTATTCACACTTATTTTCAATATCCTTGGATTTGTTGAAAATGAATGGGTAAACAGCTATTTCAAGAGCCTTTACCCTAGTGAAAACTTTTTATCCATTTTCAAAAAAAGCAAAATCCTAAAGGAGGAAATATTTTCACCACTTATTGTTTTAGTTACATTCACACTTTTTTTACTGCTTGCAACAGAACCAGTCTCAAGTGATTTGCAATTCACCATATTGATTGCTTTCATCTCATTTTTCATTGGGGCAATCGTATTAACAAGATTTGTTTTGAACAACAGCGAAAACAATCAAATACCATTGTTCGATACAAAAGACGTTTATTCAATCGGTTTTTGCCTTACATTAATAGGAATCATATTCCTGTTCATAAGCATTGCATCTGTTGGAGGATTGCCAATATTGAAATCCTCTTTGAGATACTCATTAAAACCTATATTCACAATGCCTGTATTCCTAGTTATTCCAGGAATAGGGCTAATTGCATCACACAGACTAAACCAATACAAAAATGGTGAAATCTCAAGAAGCCAAGTGAGATTCAGATTCCTAGTTCTAACCTTAATCGGAATGATAACTGTTCTTACACTTGAATACAGAACACCAATCATTGCAATCCTTCTTATGATGATCATTATTGCATATTATGGAGAGATCTTATCTGTTTGGGAAGTGATTATAGGTGCATTGATTGGAGTTTTTGCAATTATGGGAATAGGCTACTTAAGGTCATTGAATGAACTTGCAATAAGTACAAACACCAGCATATTCTCTACCTTGGAACATAGGGCTAACTTCACTATGCATGTATTGAACCTATTGAATCAAATTTCAGGCAACTTTGGAATATTGCATGGGAAGATGATAGCAAGTTCAATGCCTGGAAGTGATCTTGGACCTAGAATGCTTGTAGGTAAATTAATAGCTTGGAGAACTGAAGTCACTGTAACTCCTACATTATTAGGCCAGATGATAGTTGATTTCGGTAAAATTGGAGTGGCTGTCGAGATGTGCCTTCTTGGATTCATATTAGGGACAGGATACAAGATAATCAAAATCACTAAAGACTCATTTTACATTGCAATATACAGTTTAATATTGACTTATTCCATATTAGGAGTCGAAACTGGAATATTGGATATACAGATCTTATTCTACTTCTTTATAATATTCTTTATCTATTTAGCAGCTATTTTAAAAGATAAAGGCATAAAAATCTATTAAAATCTTTAAAAAGACTATTTTTATTTGAATAGATTAAAGTATAAGAAATTAAAATCTATTAAAAAAAACCATTAGAATAAGATAATATTTTAAAAAAAATAAAAAAAGAAAAGTAATTCATAGCAAAGCTATGAACTCATTTTGGAGGTTGAGTTTAAATAATTTTTTGAAATTATTTAATTTTGGAGATTAATAATCTTGATTATTTGGACCCTGAATCTTACATTTTTGAGAGCGATTATATGCAGAAGAAAATGATGTGTGTTTTATGTAAAACTCATTAGACTAAAATTAATAATAAATTCTAAATTCAAGAGATTTGGATTGTTATGATTAAACTAATACTATGTACAATTACTTGAATTTAAGAATTTATCATTAACCAAGATTATTACAGATTTTTATTCAATAACACAATAGTTTAGGTATGCCTAAACTTATTGTTAATTATAGATTTGTCTTCATAGTATATAAACCTTTCTAAATTTTTAGGTTTACCTAAAAAATTATTGGATAAAATTGATCATTGAACAAAAAATAAAATTTTAAAATTTTAAAAACAACTAAAGAAACAGCTGAAAAACTAAAAATTTAAAAAAAATAAAATAAGAGGCAGTACATAGCATACCTGGGATTAAAGAACGCTATGTACTTGTTTGGAGATTGCTAAATAACAATTAAGTTATTTTAAAATGGTTCTAAAAATCATAAAAGGTTCTTATCAATTCCCAAGAATTTCATTTGGATAGAGAGCGATTTTAACAGAAGAAAATGATGTGTTGAAATTCTTTTAAAGCCAATAATAATCTAAAGAAAGGGAGGAAGATAATTATATGTAATTAAAGAAAACTTTAGATTATTATTGGTCGAACTAATAAACAACAAAATTTAAGATTTTTCAAGAAACAATAAAATTTAGGTGTACCTAAACTTATTGTTAATTATAAGTTGTTTTTTATAGTATATAAATGTTTCTAAATTTTTAGGTATACCTAAATATTTATGATAATAAAAAAATAAAATGAAAAAATTAGAATATAATATAAAAAAATAGATTAAGAGTTATAAGGATAAAGAAACTCCCAAATAAGCCAAATTATGGGAGTAAAACACTACAAGCAATTGCAAAACAATTATAATACCAATGATTATAGCCAAATAAAGATATTCAGACCTGCCAATGATTGTCTTTGCATGATATAAATTGGAATTGTCTGAAAAGCATCTGCTTGCCATACTTAAATAAATGGTTTCCCCCTTCTCATAGGCCTTTAGGAACATCATGGCTATGCTGTATCCCACTTGCTTAACTCTCCATTTATAAGAGATCTTATCATTGAATGGATCAAAGTTTCTTGATGTCATTGATTGCCTAATGTCCCTTAATTCATCTACAAAGATAAACAGGAACCTTACCATGATAGTTAGAATCATTGCAAGATCTCTTGGCATTCCAAGTTTTCTGAATGATTGCACCACTTCCTGCATAGGAGAGGTAGATGAAAGGATAACAATAGCTGTCAAACAAACAAGCAATCTAGCAAATAAAAGAACCGTCCAATTTAAACCAGTATCTGTGATGAAGAGCCATGAATAAGGACCCTGCCAAATGATATTTCCAGGGTGTATGAATGGTTGGAATGCGATTACAAAACCACCGAATGGCAAAAGAAGAAGCACTCTCTTAAAGCTTTCCTTAAATGACAATTCTGCCAAATACATTACAATGAGTAAAAAGCATTCCAATACAATTGGAACTATTAGCCTATCTGAAAAAACAGTAAAAAGAATAATGAGCAAAATGGCTACAAGCTTGACTCTACCTTCCAAATTATGGATAATTGAATCCCTGGAAGCTATAAACTCTAATGATCTGACTTGTTCTATTGCCATTTTATCTACCATCAATTCATTGAAATAATCATATGATTAAAATTTTGAAAAATCAAAATTAATTAAAAATTTATAATATAACTATTGGCTTTTAATTATAAATATTTATTTATTTAAATCGATAATTATTACTAATTTGCCAAAATAAGCCCAAAAAGTATTACTTTAGACAAATAAAGGAAAAGTATTACTAATTAAGTGAAAAACAGCAAAAAAGTATTACTAAATGTAAATTAAGGAAAGTTTTGTAAAATTTTTAAAAAGAAGAAATGAATAGAAAAAGAGAAAATCCTGGACATGAATTAAAGATAATCCGTATCCAAGACCCTTTTCTTAATTTAAAATACAAAGATTTTAAATTATTCAACTAACCAATAGAATTAGTTAGATTTTTTTAATGCATAACCTATACCTAAACCAAGAACAAGTGTAATCAGTCCACCGAATATTAAAACACCGATTTCGCCTAATTTGTCTAAAGGCTCATAGGTATAGTCTGGGAATGGTGACTCCATAACTGGAGCTTCAACATCTTCACCAACTGCTGCATCTTCAGCAGATTTTTCTAATCCGTCCGGATCGCCAGATGCAATGTAAGGAGATAATACTGCTAAAGCAATACAAAATATAATCCCTACAACAATTAAATATTTATCACTTTGACTTAATTCCATATTACCACCTTATTCTCTGTTCCATGCCAACAAGTCTGGTCTGAACTTTTCAAGAGCATAAAGAACAATTACAGTTAATACTCCTTCAATTATACCAATAAATGCATGGTAAAGTGCCATAGAAGCAATTCCTACAGTCAATGGGAAAGTTCCTGCAATAGCCATTTCAATTGCAGCTACAACTGCTGCAACCAAGGTTGCAAGCCATGCTGCTACAAATGCAGAAGGATATTTACCAATGATGCCTTGTAATCCTTTAAAGGTGTAAAGACCTACGAATCCTCCAACAATTGCCATGTTGAATACATTTGCACCTAAAGCAGTGATTCCTCCGTCACCGAAGAATAAAGCTTGAATAAGCAATACTGCAGTGAATACTAAAATAGCAGCTTCAGGAGCCATGAATACAATAGCTACTAATGCTCCACCAACCATGTGACCACTGGTACCAAATGGAATTGGCATGTTCATGGACATGATTGCAAAAATACCTGCAGCTAATACTGCAAGTAATGGTATACGTTTTTCATCAAGATTTGCTCTTGCCCATTTAGCAGAGAAGTACAATGCTACAATCATGATGATGTAGTAGATTGCACATTGAGCAAGAGGTATAAAACCATCAGGTATATGCATATTATTTTTCCTCCATTTTTAAGTTTGAATATAATCACACCATATCACTTTTTATAATCTTAAAAAATCAATTTAAAGTAATACTCATTATTACCCTATGAATTTTGAGCCAATTGATTTTTATAAGAAGTATTTAAAAAGTAATACATTTTATAAAATTATTATCCAATTAGTAATACAAAAGTAATACTTTTTGAAAAATTATCAAATTTAAAAGTAATACTTAAACCCATTATTTAGAGTTTATTTTACTAATAAAGACAATAAAGTAGTCAATTTTGAATAAAAATTGATTAAACAATATAATATTTAAAATAAGACTATATAAATGTTTGTTTAGTATTACTAATCGTTTAAAATCAGTTAAAATAGTAATACTAATTCTGAAAAAATTTATGCAAAAATTATGATTATATTGAAAAATAGTTTATGAAAATATTGAAAAAATAGCAAAAATGAAAACAAAAATCATATTTTTGCTCTTGATTTAAATGATTTTAATTTTCTTTGAAGTTTTGAAATGTAATCAAATTCCTTTTCATAAGAAAGTGAATTACCATATCCACATCTTGGACAAATCGCATTATTGCAACCTTTGCACTGTCCACAGCTTCCACATGACCCTCCTTTCATAGGATCAAATTCAAAGCCACACATTCTACATTGCATGATATCACCTAAAATAAAAAAATAATTAAAAATTGATTTTGATTAAAAAAATAAAAATTAGAATTGGGTTAACCCAATCCTAATCCCAGTCCTACCATATAGACTATGAAGGACACTACATATGCAGTTATTAATGTAACTGCAGACATGATCAATGGATATTTCCATCCGCCAGTTTCCTGTTTGATTGCCCCGAGAGCTGCGAAACAAGGAATATAGAGCAATACAAATACCATAAATACATAAGCGGTAAGTGGAGTGAATATTCCATGCATTGCTGCCGCGATTCCGGCTCCCTCCTCGGCAACTCCAAATAACGAACTGAAGGTACCTACTACAACCTCCTTAGCAACAAGACCAAATGCCAATGCTACAGCAGGTTGCCATTCGCCGAATCCTAATGGAGCAAATACTGGTGCGATTACAGTACCGATAGTACCGATAGCACTTTCTTGAGATCCGTATTCAACTCCAGCAGGGAAGTAACTTAACATCCAGATTACAATACTTGCAACTAAAATAATGGTACCTGCCTTTTTAATGAATCCCCAAGATTTTTCAAGGGTGTGCATTAAGATACCTCTGATAGTAGGCAATTTATAGTCAGGCAATTCCATTACAAATGGAGCGGACATTTCCTTAAATGTGGTTTTCCTTAATATGAATGCAACAATGACTGCAACAATTATACCAAGCAAGTATAATGATAATATTACAAGGCTTTCATTAGCTGCGAAGAATGCACCAACCAATAAGAGGTATACTGGCATTCTAGCGGAACATGACATGAATGGAACGATTAACATAGTGATTAATCTGTCCTTTTCGTTTTCCATGGTTCTGGTAGCCATAATACCTGGCACACCACAACCGAATCCTAAAAGCATAGGGATAAATGCCTTACCATGCAATCCAACAAACTTGTGCATAAGCTTGTCCATAACAAATGCTGCTCTTGCCAAGTAACCGCAATCTTCAAGGAAACTGATAATCAAGAACAATAGGATAATTTGAGGCAAGAATACAAGTACCCCACCTACTCCTCCAATGAGCCCATTTACGAGGAAGGATGAAAGCATTGTTTCACCAAGGGACCCTACAATAAAGTCACCGAGAAGTCCAAAGAACTCATCAATTAAGTCTTGGAAAGGTGCACCAAATGTAAATACAATCTCAAACATTGCATACATTATAACTATGAAAATCGGGAACCCTAATATTCTGTTTGTAACGATTTTATCGATTTTTTCACTGATGGATACCTTTAAATGCTCAGGTTTTGTAAGGGATTCCTTTAACAATCCATCAATGAATGCATATCTTGCATTTGCAATAACCTCTTCACTGCCAACACCAAAAATGCCTTCCAAATGTTCCTTGACCTTTTTGGTTTCAGCTTGAATGTTATTTCTTTTTGAGGATCCTTCAATTTTCTCTTCTACAATCTCATCGTTTTCAAGCAATTTGATTGCAATCCAAGATGAAGGAACATCCAATAAATTCTTGTCTTCTTCTATAACAGCCTGAAGCTCAGCAATATGTTCTTTAAGTTCATTGTTATAAACCAACCTTTCGGTAGTGTTTACTGGGTTTTGAGCTGCTAGTTCAACGGTTTTAAGTAATTCTTCCTTACCGGTATCACTATTTGCTTCAATTTCAACAACAGGAACTCCCAATAATTCAGAAAGCTTGTTTGCATCAATGGTATAACCTTTGTCTTGAGCATACTTATTCATGTTCAAGGCTACAACCAAGTTAGCTCCAAGTTCCATCATTTGAACAGTGAGATACAAGTTTCTCTCAATGTTTGCTGCATCTATGATGTTTACAATCACATCAGCGTCTTCATCCACGATGAAGTCTCTTGACACGATCTCTTCCATAGAATGAGCACTCAAAGCATAGTTACCAGGTAAATCTATTACTTCAACTTCATTGCCATTATGCTTATAATGACCTTTTGCTTGTGCTACGGTTTTACCAGGCCAATTACCTACATGTTGGTTTAAACCAGTTAAAGTATTGAATAAAGTGGTTTTTCCTACATTAGGGTTACCTGCTAAACCTATTTTAAGATTTGCCATATTTATACCTTTAAAAATTCAATAATAATATAAAAATAAATTTGAAAAATAATAGAAGAATTACACTTCTATTTCAATGTTTTTAGCTTCCTCTTTTCTAAGACATACAGAGTATCCTTTAACTTTTACTTGAATAGGATCTCCAAGATGTGCAACTTTTTCCACTTCTACATCTGCACCTTTAACAAAGCCCATACCGAGCAAATGTCTTTTTAATTCCAAGTCACCACCGGAACCATAAGAAGCTAAAACTCCGGTTTCTCCAGATTTGAGTTCGTTTAATTTTTTTATCATTTATACAACCTCTTAAGAAATTTTATAAAATAAATATCATGTCTGATAAATTACCGATAACAATTTAGAGATTTTTTAATATCTTTCTCTAAAAAGTAACTATCAATAAAATGTAGGAATTTAGGTATACCTAAATCCATGTTAGACGAAATCTCATTATTTTGAGGTATTTTGTAGTTTAATTAAAATTTTTAAATTTTGTTTTAAAAATGGGGATATTTTTAAAATAAAATGTATTGCTTTTTAAAAATATTTTTGGATTGTTAATTAAAATGAAAATAAAAAGATTACCCTACATAGATTAATTAGGTATACCTAAAACCTAATGTTATTTTTGTTTTCATAATATATAAAGTTTAGGTTTACCTAATAAAGTCCATGAAATTTTTACAAAAAATGATAAAAAATTTAAACCAAGGAAATAGCTCCGATAAAGAAAAGAAAGGATAAAGAAAAATAAAAATAATATTATTTATATATACTTAATATATTTAATTATATTATACTATGTATTTAGGTAAACCTAAACATTTAAATAAAAACAAATTGAGATATAATAGTAGAATCTGAATAGTGAAAGTTGAATTATTTAGATTAAAAATTAAAAATGGTGATAAAATGTATGAAGAAATTAAAGACAAAGCGTTTGAACATAAGCACGCATTGATTTTTGTAGGAGGAATAGCTGCTGCAGTAGTAGGTAAAAAAATCTTGGAATCAAAAACCACTAAAGACTATGCTGCAAAAGGTATGGCAAAAGTCTTAACTTGCAAAAGCGAACTTGAAGAATCCATTCAAGACATTAAGGATAATGCAGAAGACATCCATACCGATGCTAAAGCTGCAAAAAAAGAAGCTGTATGCGTTGATATAACTGCTGAAGATGAATAAATAAATTATAAAAATATTGGATAGGCAAATCTAATAAATTAATAAATCAATAAATTTTATAAATTTATAAATTTATTCAATTCAGAGCCATGATTTACGATATAGTATACGATAAGGGCACTCGATTAAGAGTGCGTGCAGGTAAAGAAGCATTTACCAAAGAAGAAACTTATGGCTTAAGTGAAACCTTGCTTGAATATGCATTCATAGATGAAGTAAACATTTCCCATAGGAATGGAAGCATATTAATAAATTATAATGATATAAGTAAAAAAGATGAAATACTTCATATTTTGGATAAAATTTCTCAAGCAGATCTTTACGAAGGAAAGGCTACAGACAATATAAGTTTAGCTGAAATATCAAATGATTTCTTTTTTAGATTATCTAAACATGTCTTAAAAAGGTATCTCTTTAAAATTATCTTGCCAATACCATTTAGGAAAATGAGAATGCTCTACCGCGCTACTCACTACCTATACCATGGATTAGATAGTTTAACCAGTTTTAGAGCGGATGTTGCACTTCTTGATGGAACTGCAATAGCTGCATCATTAATTACTCGAAACTACAAGTCTGTAGGTTCAATGATGTTCTTATTGTCTATTTCAGATATGCTAGAAGACTATACAATGCAAAAAACAAAAAGCACTTTAAAAAGTAGCTTAGCATTGAATATTGATAGCGTATGGAAGGTTGATGTTGATGATGAAGGGAATGAAATCGAAAGTCAATTCCCATTGTCTGAACTCAAAAAAGGAGGCAAGATAAGAATAAGAACCGGTGCAATCATCCCTGTTGATGGGGTTATTGCAGATGGGGATGCTATGATTAATGAGGCCTCAATGACTGGAGAATCATTAGCCGTGCATAAGAGTGAAGGAAAAGCTGTTCATGCAGGAACCGTTGTTGAGGAAGGATCAATAGTCATCGAAGTTCGTTCCGTTAACGATGAAACCAGATTGAATAAGATCATCGATATGATTGAAGACTCCGAGGAGTTGAAGGCAAGCATTCAAAGCAAGGCAGAAAAATTAGCTGATTCAATTGTGCCTTACAGTTTGCTTACAACAGCATTAACCTATTTGCTTACAGGAAACACTTCAAAAGCATTAGCTGTATTGATGGTGGATTTCTCATGTGCAATTAAGTTAACTACACCGATTTCAGTTATTTCTGCGATGAAAGAAGCATCCGACAATAGGATGATGGTTAAAGGTGGAAAACATTTAGAGGCATATGCCAATGCAGATACCATAGTATTCGATAAGACAGGAACCTTGACAAATGCTCATCCAGTTCTTGAAAAGGTCATTCCTTGTGGAAAATACGAAAGGGATGAAGTATTGAGAATTGCTGCATGCATCGAAGAGCACTTTGCACACAGTGTAGCAACAGCCATTGTGAAAAAAGCTGAAGAAGAAGAATTGCACCATGAAGAGGACCATAGTGAGGTGGAATACGTCGTTGCACATGGTATCTCAACTACCTATGATGGCAAAAAGGCAATCATTGGAAGCAGACACTTCGTAGAGGAAGATGAAGGCATCAAGTTTACCAAGAAACAGCAAAAGATCATTGAAGAAAACATTAAAGAGTATTCAGTGATTTATCTTGCAATTGGCAAAAAGCTTCAAGGAATCCTTTGCATTTCAGACCCTGTTAGGGACGAAGCCCATGATGTAATCAGCCAACTTAAGGAATTAGGCATTACAAATGTGGTCATGTTAACTGGAGACAGTGAAAATGCTGCAAATAAAATAGCTAATGATTTAGGCATTACACAATACAGGTCACAAGTGCTTCCAGAGGATAAGGCAAACATCATTCAAGAGCTAAAAGATGAAGGCCATCAAGTCATTATGGTTGGAGATGGAATCAACGACTCCCCAGCATTATCTGCTGCTGATGTATCAGTGGCAATGAGAAACTCATCAGATATTGCAAGGGAAGTTGCAGACATTTCCTTGCTTTCAGACGACTTATATGACTTGGTAACACTTAGAAAGCTATCAACTGGAATGCTTGATAAGATAAATGCCAATTACAGACACATTGTAATGTTTAACGGTTCTTTAATTGGACTTGGATTGCTTGGAATCATTCCACCTACTACAACTTCATTGCTCCATAACTTGTCTACAATGTTATTTGGACTTAGCAGCACTAAATCTGTTTTAGGTGAGGAAGAGCCAGTAATCATTGACACTCAAGTTGTAAGTAGTCAAGATGCTTTAATTGGTGAGGCTGCA
>JAEEGH010022378.1_pt1 | contig 12965 bp, 8 predicted proteins | sample 9134181 | NCBI WGS metagenome assembly JAEEGH01 (sample SAMN16246544, study PRJNA631951) | gut metagenome | biome: gut microbiome; feature: rumen; material: DP-attached | host: Bos | place: Iran: Karaj | collected 2018-10 | reverse complement strand
CGACGACTTCGGCGACATGGTGCGCACGTCGTCGGCGGCCGCGGCCGGGGACGAACGCGACCTTTCGAAGGTCTACTCGAAGAAGGAGTACTTCGAGGCGCTCGTGCACGGCTATCTGGCCGAGGCGAAGTTCCTGACGGAGGCGGAGCGCGAGAACCTCGCGTTCTCCGGCAGGCTCATCACGCTGACGATCGGCATACGCTTCCTCACCGACTACCTTGCCGGCGACACGTACTTCCACACGACCTGCGAGGACCACAACCTCGTGCGCTGCCGCACGCAGTTCAAGATGGTCGAGTCCATGGAGGCCCAGGCCGCGGTCTACGAGGAAATCGTCCGCAGCTGCAGATGAGCGCGACGACGATTCTGCTTGCGGCCGCCCTTGCGGCCGCTCCTGCCGAGAAGCCGGCGTCGACGAACGCCTCGGACCTTGCAAGGATAACGTCCGACACGACGGTCTACGACCGCAAGGAGGGCTGGGTCGCGTTCAAGGGCCATGTGCACGTCGACGACGCCGACTACCAGATGCACGCCGACAGCGCGTATGTTTTCCTCACCGACACCAACACGCTGAGCCGGATCGCGGCGATAGGCGCGGTGTCGATGACCAACGGCACGCGCAGGGCGTACGGCGAGAGGCTCACCTACCGACGCGACACCGGTCTTGTCGTGCTGCACGGCGGCGAAGGGGCGCCTGCTACCGTCGTCGACGAGGCGACGGGCGGCGCGCGCACGATACGCGGCAGCAAGATACGCCTCTGGATAAACAGCGAGCAGGTGGAGGTCGTCGACGCCGACATCTCCGCTCCGAGGTCCGGCGCCAGGCAGGCGCTTCCGAACCTCGGTCCGCTGAAGTGACGGCGGCCCGCACCGAGATCTTTTCAATGATACAGCCCAACATCACGCTATGAAGAAAACCAAGACGCTTCTGCTGGCCGCGACGGCCATGACCGCTGCGTGTGTTTTTGCCGCGCACGAGGGAGGTCCGCCCCCGTATCCGAACTTCGGGCTTCCGAGGGTGGAGGAGATGATGTTCCTCGTCCTCCAGATCGGCGTGATCATATTCGCCGCGAAGCTCGGCGGCATGCTGGCGTCGTTCGCCAGGCTGCCCTCGATACTCGGCGAGCTTGCTGCGGGCGTGATCATCGGGCCGTGGGCGCTCGGCGGCATCGGCTTCGGCAGCGGGCTCTTCGCGGGAGGCCTCTTCCACGGAGCCGAGCTCAGGTCGTACGCCGAGGCGGGCCAGATGTTCGACGCGACGTCGCCCGCGCTGTACGGCATCGCGACGCTGGCTTCGGTGATACTGCTGTTCCTCTCCGGCCTCGAGACGAACCTGAAGATGTTCCTGCGCTACTCTTTCGTCGGCCTCATGGTCGGTCTGGGCGGCGTGCTCGTCTCGTTCGTGCTTGGCGACGTCTGCGCGATCTACCTGCTGCCGAGGTTCTTCGGCCACTTCGCGTACCTGGGGGAGCTGCCGCTCGTCGAGGCGATGACGAAGGAGGCTCCGCTCTACATGGGCATCATGTCCACCGCGACGTCGGTCGGCATAACGGCGCGCATCCTCTCAGAGAAGAAGAAGATGGATTCCGAGGAGGGCGTGACCATCATGGCCGGCGCGGTCATCGACGACGTGCTCGGCCTCATCGTCCTCGCGATCGGCAACGGCATCATCGCCGCGAACCAGGCCGCCGCGCGCGCTGGCGCCGCAGGCGGGACGATGGACTGGGGCGAGATCGGCTTCGTCGCCGCCAAGGCGTTCGGCGTGTGGATCGTCGCGACGGCCGTCGGGCTTCTCGCGGCGCGCTGGATCGCCAAGTTCCTCAAGAAGGTGTTCAAGAGCCCCGTCGTCATCGCGACGATGGCGTTCGGCCTCGCGCTCGTGCTCGCCGGCTTCTTCGAGTTCATGGGCCTTGCGATGATCATCGGCGCGTACGTCATGGGCCTCGCGCTCTCCCGCACCGACCTCAAGCACCCGATCCAGGAGATGCTGACGCCCGTCTACACGTTCCTCGTGCCCATCTTCTTCTGTTCGATGGGCATGATGGTCGACATGTCGGCCCTCTGCTCCAGGCCCGTCCTGATTTTCGGCGGCATCTACACGCTCATCGCCGTCGCGGCGAAGGTGCTGGGCTGCATGATCCCGTCGATGTTCTGCGGGTTCAACGTGCTCGGCGGCCTGCGCATCGGCGCGGGCATGGTGCCGCGCGGCGAAGTCGCGCTCATCATCGCCGGCCTCGGCCTTTCCAGCGGCTACCTAACCCAGGAGATCTTCGGCATCGGCATCCTCATGACGCTCGTGACGACCGTCGTCGCGCCGCCCGCGCTCGTCGGCCTCTTCACGCCCAAGGCTAAGGGCGTGCGTCATCCTAAGCCGAGCAAGGACCGCGCGCGGGAGATATGCTTCGAGCTCGGCGGCGACGAGGTGGCGGACCTCATGCTCGAGCGCCTCGTCTCGGAGTTCCGCGACGAGGGCTTCTTCACGTCGCTGCTCTCCAAGGAGGACCACATCTGGGAGGTCGCCATGGACGACATGGAGATATCCCTCCGCCGCGAAAGGCGCAACATATACGTCTCGTGCACTCCTGCCGAGGAGGCGATCGTCATGACGGCGTGGATGGAGGTCGCAAGCCAGATGAACGACCTCGCGCGCTCCATCTCGAAGCCGATCCGCCGCGAGGACGTGGACCGCATGCTCACCAAGACGACGACCAGCGTGAAGACCGGCAGCTCCGGCATCGGCCGCTACCTGCAGGGCTTCGTGATGCTGCCCGGCTTCAAGGCGTCGTCGAAGCGCGAGGCGATCGAGAAGATGGTCAACGAGATCGCCGCGGCCTGCCCGCGCCACGTCAAGAACGCGGCGGCGGCGACGGAGGCGGTGCTGAGGCGCGAGGCCTCCATGCCGACGGGTCTAGACCACGGCATCGCGGTCCCTCACGGGCGCACGCCGGACGTCGTCGGCATCGCGGGCGCAGTCGCGATACTCGACAACTCGGGAACGGCCAACGGCAGCCTGCCGGACTACGAGACGATCGACAACTCCCCGGTCTCCATCATCGTGCTCACGCTCGCCAACTCCGAGACGCAGACCCCGTATCTGCAGCTCATGAGCTTCATCTCCAAGGCGCTGAGAGGCAACAACGGCTACGGCCGCCTGGCCGCCTGCACCACGCCCGACGAGATGCGCAGGTTCTTCCGCGAGGTGAGGTGAGGCTGCCGTGGGCGCGCGGCCTCTCATAAGCGTCGTCGTGCCGGTGTATGGGGTTGAACCCTGGATCGACCGGTGCGTCGAGTCGCTTCTCGCGCAGACGCTGGGCGACTTCGAGGCGCTTCTGGTGGACGACGGCTCGCCTGACGGCTGCGGCGCGAAGTGCGACGCCTGGGCCGCGAAGGACCCGCGCGTCGTCTCCCTCCACAAGCCGAACGGCGGCCTCTCCGACGCTCGCAACTTCGGCATAGACCGCGCCAGAGGCGACTTCATCGCCTTCGTCGACCCGGACGACTGGGTAGCCCCCGACTACCTCGAATACCTTTGCTCTCTCTTCGACCGCGCGCCTTCCGCCCTTTACGTAGAGTGCGGCGTCGCCGTCGAGCGAGGCGGCGCTGTCTCGCCGCGCGACGATTCCGGCCTCGTGTCCGTGCTCTCGCCTGCCGAGGCGATGGAGCTTACCCTCTACGACGACAGGCTCTTCACCGGCGCCTGGGGCAAGCTCTTCCGCCGCGAGGCCTTTGCGAGCCTCCGGTTTCCGAAGGGCAGGCTCTACGAGGAGATATGGATTGCCGCGGACTACATGCCCGCGTCGCCTGCGACAGTCTTCGGCGGGCGCTCCCTCTACGTCTACTCCATTCGCCCTGGCTCCATCACCACCTCCGCCTTCGACCCGGCCCGCCTTGCACAGCACGCCGAGGCCGCAGACAGGCTCTCGGCCGCAGCCGAGCGCCTCGACCCCGCGCTTGCGCCGGCCGCGCGAAGGTTCCGCGCTTACTCACGCCTGCGCACGCTGCGCATAATGTCCGAGACCGGCGGCGGCCGCCGCGATCTCGGCGATCTCGTCGGCCTGCGCGAGCGTCTGCGCGCCGAGGCGCTTTCTGAGAGCGCGGCCCTGCTCGCCGACCCCAAGGTCCCTCGTCGCGACAAGGCCGCGCTCAGGCTCCTTAGAGTCTCGTTCTCGGCGTACGCACTTGGCTGGCGCGCGTACGGAGCCGTCCGCGGCGTCCGCTCACGCCTTTTCGGAGGGCGCGGATGGACGTAAGCATAGTCGTTCCGTTCTTCAACGCGGGCCCTCGCCTCGCGAAGTGCGCCCGCTCGCTCTTCGCCCAGGCCTCGCATGGCGGCGTGCAGCTCGTCTTCGTCGACGACGGCTCGACCGACGGCTCGGCCGAAGCCGTCAGCGCGGCGCTTGGCGACTTCCCGTCTCTCAGGGACGCGGCGAAGTTCGTGCGGCTGGACGCGAACGGCGGAGTGGCCGCCGCGCGCCTTGCGGGACTTGCCGCGGCGGAAGGCGAGTTCGTCTCCTTCTGCGACGCGGACGACGAGCCGGAGCCGGGCTTCTACGATTCGATGCTCGCCAAGGCGCGCGAGAGCGGCGCGGACGTCGTGGTCGCGCCTGCGACCGTCGTCTGGCCGGACGGAGAGACGCGAGTGGACGACGTGTACCCCGACGTCGACGCGTTCTTCCGCGCGGCGTTCCACACGACATACTTCAACGCGCTCTGGAACAAGCTCTTCCGGCGCGAGGCGATTGCGCCAGACGGCATGGCCCTGCCCGCCGGCCGCATGGACGTCTCGGAGGACCTTCTAATCGTCTCGCAGGCGCTTCTGCGCGCGAAGTCCATCGCCTTCAGCAGCGGACCGTCCTACCGCTACATCATGTCCGCGAGCTCAATCTGCGGCAAGTGGCGCCCGAGCTACCTCTCCGACCAGATCGAGACGGCGCGCCTTCTCGAAGGCGTGCTTCCCGGGCGGCTTCAGTGGTGCGTGCGCCATCTGCGCCACCGCATCCAGTCGAACGCGCTCCGCTTCGGCGGACTCGACGCGCGCTCGTACGCGGCGCTTTGGCCGGAAGATCGGCGGCTTGGCTCCCTTCGCTCCGACCGGCTTCTCAGAAAGGGGACAGCCGCGGCGATCTGGCTGTCCGGCTTCGCGCCGTCCGCGGCGATGCCGCTCTTCAGCGCTGCGGCCAGGCTTCGCGACCGCCTGCGCGGCAGAATGCGCGACGCCTAGCTCCGCGCCCGCCTCCCCTGCGCAGAAGATTTCGCCATCCGGCAAAGGATCGGCCCTTCGAAGCCGTGATGGCATGCGAATCGCCTCCAGCGGTTTTGGATGCGTTTCGCGTCTGGATTTGGTATAATTACGACCGTGAAATCAGATATTGCAGACATTTCGTGCCGAAGCCTTCTGTCCGCCCTGCTGTCCGCAACGCTTCTGGGCATGCTGGCCGGATGCGCATCCCCCTGCAAAAACACGGCGTTCGCCGAATACGACGACGCAAAGGAGGTTGCGATAATCGAACTCGCCCGCACTTCGCAAAGCTGGGACGGCGCGGAGCTGCCCGACTATCCATCCGGCCGACCGGAGCTCATCGTCAGGCGCTACGTGTTCCCGCGCGGCAGCAAGCTCGGCTGGCACCACCATCCCGTCATGAACTACGGCATCGTCCAGCAGGGCGAACTCACGATCATCGGACTGGACGGCGCCGAGAAGACGGTCAGAACCGGCGAGGCCGTTGTGGAAATGGTCGGCACCGTCCACCATGGCGAGAACAGAGGCGACAAGACGGTGGTTCTGGACATGTTCTACATCTCCAAGCCCGGTACGCCGATCGCCGTGCAGCATCCCGAGATCGCGAAATAGCCCGCAGTTCCCAAATACTCAGCGGACCGGTGCGCGGCGCCTTCACTTCTCATGGCGGCGCGTCGGGGAGTAGGGACATCCCGAGCCGTTGGACGTCGAGCCGCACCAGATGCACTTGTTGCCGCCAGGGCCGTGCCGGTGAAGCCGATTAGGCCCGTATGCGCACCCGTGACCGTAGCTCGTCGAGCCGCACCATTCGCAGTGCTTCTCGTCGTCGCGATGCTCGTGCAGTCTGTCAGGGCCGTACGCGCAGCTGTGCCCGTAGCTTGTCGAACCGCAATGTCTGCATTTAGTCGCCATGTCAGTGTTCCTTTCCATGCGTATTATAGCAAATTACGCATCTCCATAGTTCCGAATTACGTGGCGGACGATTCGCTTGTCGTCACGGCTTCGAAGAGCCGGCCTTTTGCCGGTTGACAAGGAACCGTTCGCCAGTTGCCGAAATTCCCTCTGCGCGGGAAAGCGGACGCGGCGCCTAGGCCCGAGAGCCGTCCCCGTTCGCCCTGAAGAGGAAGAGACAGACCGCCGCGAGCGCGATGAACGTGAAGACCGACGCGATTGCCACGACGTTCGCCTTAAGCCACTCCGACAGGCCCAGCACCTCTGCCGAGCCACTGATCTCCTTCAGCGGCTCGATGTCCAGCTCAAGCCTCTTCGTCTCGACCGTTCCCCGCGCGTAGTTGATGACCGTCAGGTCGTACTGCGGCCTCTCGGCGCCGCGTTCGACCGAGACGCTGTAGCGCTCTCCCGGCTTCGCCAGGAACACGATGTCGTGCGGAAGCGTCGCGATCGACACGGGATTCCGCTCGAGCGGTACCTCCTGGCCATCCACGTTCTCGATCTCCACCCTGAGCGCCGTCGCCCAGACCGTCTCGTTCAGCTGCACGTCAAGATTCGAGTGCCTGTATCCGTCAAGGCGTATCATCTTGATCTGTCCGCTTCCGACCGGCTTCCAGCGTCCGTCGACTCGCTTCAGGACCGTCGCCTTCCTGCTGTAGTTGCCCGGCAACCCGTTGACGTGCACCATCGCGACCGGAAGGCCCATCGTCGGAAACTCCATGCACATGATCTTTTTGGCGGAGTTCGTCTCGACAGAACACGCGACGGGCACGCTGAGCGGAGGCGCAGGGTCGTTCTGCTCGATGTAGCCGGGCACCTGGACGGACACGGAGTCGATGTGGAAGGGACGCTCCACAACCGTTCTCCGCACGGTCGTCTCGACGGGAGAGCCGTCCCCGCTTTCGCGGACACTCCGCTGGAACGCCGCCGTCTGCGCCGCGCTCGTCGGCTTCGAGAACGTCAGGCACAGCCTCTGGCGGAAGGCGGTGTCGAGCGTTATGACGCTCTCCCTGACGTTCGCGAACCGGCTGTAGTCGCTCAGCGTTCCCGTCGCTAGCACCTCGCCGTACGCAGACACCTCGACGTTCTGCACGAAGTCGCGCAGCGGCGTGGACACCTTGAGCGCCAAGAACCTCTCCGGACGCTGCGGCACGCTCGGGAACTCCGCCTCGACGATTAGCCGCCCGTCTTCGTCCCTCGCGCTCACGATCCTCATCTGGCGCCATGTCGGGTTCGGCCTGTGCGTGCGCACCATGCGCCTGCGGATCGTGTACGGCACGTCCTTGCCGGACGAGTCGCGCACGCGCAGCTCGCATGCGAGTGCGTCGGCTCGCCCTGGCGTTGCCGCCGCGTAGAGCGCGGGAGCCGCGTCGACGGCGACCACGCTCTCCTCGTCGACCGTTCCCCTTACGCCCCACGACGACTGTCCGCCCGGCGACGTCGCGGCAGCCGCGGCGAACGCGACGGCCGCGAGAATGGACTTATTGCCTTTCATTGTCTTCGAACCTTTCCCTGAAGCGTATGTACAGGAACGAACCCACGATGAGCAGCACGCCCGCGAGCGCGAACACTCCTGCCCGGGCAGGCGTCGCGAGGCATGCGGTGTCGACCAGCAGAATCTTCGCTACCGCCACGCCGAGCAGCGTGAGCGCCGCAAGGCGCGCGGGGCGCCTGCGCAGGACGATGCCCGCCCAGAGCGTTCCGAACGCCGCAACCGTCCAGGCGACCGAGACCGAGCCCGTCTTCAGCATCGGCAGATACGCCAGCCCGAAGAGCCTCGCCTCGCCAGTGTAGAAGAGGAACGCCATTGCCGCCGCCGACGCGAACAGGAACTTCGAGCGCGTCCTCTTCGCGATCATCGCAGTCGCCGCCGGAAGCGTCCAGAGGCGCAGGAGGCGCAGCACGAACGCTGAGAGGAACTCTCCGTTGCTCATGCCGGCGACGCCGCTTGCGTCGCACACGACGTAGTACTCCAGCGGACCGAACTGCAGAAGCCCGGAGAGCGCGGCCACGGCGAGTATGACCTTCGACATGACGCCGAGCACCTTCTGCCCAGTGCGCCTCTCGCCCTCGGCCGCGGCGACTGCGACAGCCGCCCACGACGTCACGTACCACGGACGGCTGAACAGCATCGTCGGCGCCACCGAGAGGAACGCGAGCGAGAAGACGAGCAGAATGTTGATCGTCTCGCGGTCGGCCCATCCGCGCCGGATCGCAGCGGTCGCCGTCGCGAGATACGCCGCGACGACGCCGAGCACTACGACGCCCGCCATCTCGCTCGAGAACTCGCTGCTGAAGACTGTGGCGATCCAGCCGAAGTACGCGCAGGCCGAGAGCGACACGCCCAGCCACGCGATGACGTTGCCGACCTTGCTTCTGCTCTTCGCGTCCAGGACGACGCCGAGAACGTAGACGGCGTGTACGACCGAGAGGAACACGAGGTTCTCCAGCACCGCGGCGCTACCGCCGCTGTATGGACGCACCGAGCCCCATTGCGCGCACGTCGCGAAGGCGAGCATGGACGCGAGGAAGTCGAGCGCCGACCACTTGCACGACCTCGCCACGAGGAACGCGCCGGCGTTCAGAACGAGCAGGTAGACGTCGAGCGCCACCGGCGACGCGCCCGTGTCGCCCGCGATGTACGGCGTCGCGTAGCCGCCGACCAGCCCGAGCACCGCGATGAAGGGCGACTTAAGCGACACCGACATCACGCATGCCGCGCCAGTCACCGCGAACAGCGCGGCGAAGGTGAACGCGTCGGATGCGATGACCGGCGGCTTGAAGTAGCAGTGTCCGAGCCCGAAGCCGATGTAGAGCGCGACTACGCCCAGCGCGGCCGCGAGGTGCCCGAGATGCTCGTACTTGGTCTTCTTGACGATCCACGTTCCGGCGCAGCATCCCGCCGCTCCGCCAAGAATCGTCATCGCGACGCGTCCCGACGGACCCATCCAGCCCTGTTCGATCGAGAGCTTCACGAAGTACGTGATCGCCCCGACGATGAGAATCGCGCCGATGCGCACCAGCCAGCGCGTCGCGAACGCGAATTCGTGCGTCATGCCGGGCGGCGCGAACTCCCCGCGCACCGCCAGCCAGCGCTGGACCTTCTCGAATATCACGTCAATCGCCGCGGGCTCGTCGCTGGCCTCGCATGGCTGCTCCTCCGGTTCCGCCGCGGACGCGGCGGGCGCCTTCACGGGCTCTGGCGCAGGTGCGGGCTCTGGCGGCGCCACGGTCGCGGGCATAGGCGGCGCGGCAGGCAGCGCGTGCGCAGACGGCGCCGGAGCGGACGCAGGGACTTTGGCAGGGGCCTTCTGCGTCTTGGCGGCGGACCCGATCTGGGCCAGTGCGGACTGCATGCGCGCCAGTCTTTCCTCGATGGACGACAGCCTCTGTCCGAAGCTGCCGACCATGAAGAGCAGCAATATCATCAGCAAGAACAACAATACCAGCATAGGCTTTCCTCCTGTCTTTTATTGTAAGCACAAGCATACTATAGCACATCTCCCGTCGTCTTGTCAACGGCACTTGGCAGCCCTGCGGCGAAGTCGAGAGGCTCGTCCGCCCGTTCGACGCGGCGGATCTCGCGGACGTCGGGCACGACACCGGCATGGGCATCGCCGAGGATATCCTGGCCTTTGCCGGCAGGGCGCCTTTCTGGTGCCGCCCTAACGGCTGTCAATGTCCAGAAAAGTGACCAACTGCCACGTGAGCCTCGGCATTTGCTATAATGCGCGACCAGGCCGAAAGTACCTGACATCCCGAGCGGGGCGAAACGACCATTGCGCCTGCCGTAGAGTGAAGATGTTGAAAAGGAGAATAAAGTGAACAATGTCGCCAGATTGATGGTGGTGGCGGCGGCGGTCGCCGTCTCGACGGTCGCCGAATCGAAGGATTACTCCGGAGCCGAGCTCTACACGATTGAGGAGTTCCAGCACGGCAAATTCGAGGCGCGCATCAAGATGGCGTCCGGTTCCGGCATCGTAAGCTCCATGTTCCTCTTCCAGGAAGGCTCGGACATCCCCGACGGAAGGCCGTGGGTCGAAGTCGATATCGAGTCGCTCGGCAAGAACCCGAATTCGATTCAGTCCAACATCATCACCGGCAAGACCGGCGCCCAAGTGACGAGCGAAAAGCACCACGCGGTCAATCCTGCGGTAAACGAGGATTTCCACACCTACGCCATCGAGTGGACCCCGAACTATGTGCGCTGGACGGTCGACGGGACCGAAGTGCGGAAGACCGAGGGCGGCCAGGTCTCTGCCTTGACGGGGACTCAGGGACTCCGATTCAACCTCTGGTCGTCCGAGAGCGCGGCGTGGGTCGGAGCGTTTAACGACTCGATTCTCCCCGTCCACCAGTTCATCAACTGGGTAAAGCTGTACAAGTACACTCCGGGCGAGGGCGCAGACGGCGGCGACTTCACGCTAGAGTGGACCGACGAATTCGACACCCTGGACGGCACGCGCTGGGGAATAGGCGACTGGACTTTCGACGGGAACCGCGTCGACCTGACCGCGGACAACATATCCGTCAAGGACGGGATGGCGATTCTGACCCTTGCGCGGAAGGGCCAGGAGGCGTTCATGGGGGAGGTTCCTGTCGACTACGAACCCTGCGACGTCAAGCTGACGCCGTACGAGGGCGTCTACGACGGCGAGGGGCACGGCGTGGCCGTCGAGACGAACGCGAACAAGGGGCTGAGCCTGCGGTATTGCGCGGTTGACGGCGTGCAGGGCCTGCCCTCCATGCCGGCTTGGAGCGACACTCCGCCGCTGTTCACCAATGTCTGCGAGGTGACGCTGTGGGTCGAGGCGTCCTTGTACGGCCGCGTTGCGGCGACCAATTCCGCGATGGTGAGGATCAAGAGGCGCAAGGTGTCGGCAGGAGAGTCGCAGGTGAGTCTCGGCCTGCCGAAAGGAGGCTACGTCGGCGATGGCACGGCGAAGACGCCCGCTGTGTCCGTCACATGCGGCGGACGCCTGCTCGTCAAGGGCGTCGACTACGACGTTGCCTACTCGAACAACGTGCAACCAGGGACGGCGACCGTCACAGTCTCGATGAAGGGCAACTACGAGGGAAGCCTGACTGCTCAGTTCGCGATTGCCGCGCCTGCGGCAGAGCCACAGCCCGAACCGCAGCCCGAGCCTCAACCACAGCCTCAACCTGAGCCTCAGCCGCAACCTCAACCTCAGCCCGAGCCACAGCCGCAACCTCAGCCTCAGCCTCAACCTGAGCCTCAGCCGCAACCTCAACCTCAGCCCGAGCCACAGCCGCAACCTCAGCCTCAGCCTCAACCTGAGCCGCAGCCGCAACCTCAGCCTCAGCCTGAGCCTATGACTGAGAGGCACGCGCTCTGGCACACGGACGCGGCTTTTGCCATCGACCGCGCGACGACGTACGAAGGCCTCCTTGTCGACACCAATGCGGACGACGCGGTAGTGGGCATGATAACCGTGAAGGCGGGCAAGCCGAACAAGAAGACCGGCGTCTCGCGACTCTCTGCGTCAATCCAGCTCACGGGGCAGAAGGCGATCAGGGTCAGCGGGTCGGTCAAGGACGGCACGTTCAGCGCGATGGCGGGGAAGACGTCGCCGCAGCCCCTTGAAATCGCGCTTGGACTCAACTCGCTCTCCGGCGCGTTCGGTCCCTACCTGGTCGACGGCTCGAGCGACATTTTCGCGGCCCGGGACGCCGACTCGAAGGCGCGTGCCGCCAAGGCGCAGAATCGCTGCAAGGGGGATTATGTGGTGGCGTGGAAGGCGTCGTCCGCGAAGGGCGCGCCGTACTGCACTTTCACCGTTGCGGTGAAGGCGAAGGGCCGCGTGACGGTGAAGGGGACTCTTGCCGACGGAACACGGGTGTCGGCCAACACGCGGCTTCTCGTCGGAGAGAGGGAATGCGTGTCAGCGGTGACCTGGGCGAAGAAGAGCGTGTCGGTCGGCTGCGCATTGTGGTTCGGCGAGGACGGCACGGTGACATGCGAAAACCTCAGGGAAGGCGTGGACGCACGCGTCGCGCCCGTCGGGAAGGGACTGTTGGCGGGTGCGGTACTGCGCTCTGACGTTGCGGCCATCGAGGCGGCGCTGCCCGGCCTGCAGAAGGATCTTTCGTTCCCGAACGGAGCTCCTGCGGACCTGAAGCTGAAGTACAAGGCCAAGGACGGGACGTTCAGCGGCTCGTTCAAGGTCTATGTCGACAACGGGCGCCGCGTCAAGGCGGTGACCGTCGGCGTGCGCGGCGTGGTGCTGGACGGCGTCGGCTACGGCGCGGCGTATGTGAAGAAGGTCGGCGACTGGGTGGTCACGGTCAAATAGGGGCAATAAACCGATGGGGGCTTGTCCCCGTCGGCTTTTAACCACACTCGTACAGGGAAGGGCGCTTGCTCGTACAGTCGGAATCAAACCGTCGTACAGTCGGAATCGTCCGCCCGTACAGTCGGAATCGTTCGCCCGTACAGGGGGATCCCCAAGGGGAAGAGCGCCCCTACTCAGCCGTTGCCGCGCTCGGGCATGCGTCCCGCGTGACCGTTGCGCTTACGCGCTACCACGAAAGCCGATGATGCGCCGTATCGTCTTGCGACGATATTCGCCATGAGCGCCGCGCTCTGGCTTGAGGCTTCGCCTCGCCAGTCGCGCCGCCCATGCCGCCCCCTTCGGGCGTCGTCGCATCGTCGGACACGAAACCGGCTTTCGCCGGACACGAACCGACACGAAACGCTCCAGCGTCTTGTGCCCCGCCATTCCGTCCCCAACGTCCCATATGTCCCCAATGTCCC
>JAEEGH010022375.1_pt1 | contig 12966 bp, 14 predicted proteins | sample 9134181 | NCBI WGS metagenome assembly JAEEGH01 (sample SAMN16246544, study PRJNA631951) | gut metagenome | biome: gut microbiome; feature: rumen; material: DP-attached | host: Bos | place: Iran: Karaj | collected 2018-10 | reverse complement strand
CGCGATTATAAAATCTCACCCGTGATCCTGAGGTTTTCCCTTTGTTGTCCCGTTCAAATCCTAACTGATAAAGAATCGTTTCCAATTCCTCAAAGGTGAAATCTTTGGGAAGTTGGCGAATCCTATTTTTCAGTTTTTCTTTATTCGTCATTGCAACTATTTTTCAGTTGCAAAAGTAATCTTTTTTTTTGTTTTGTCAATATTTTTTTGTAAAAATAATAGAGACGTAGCATGCTACGTCTCTATTAAAATTGATGATCAAATACTTACATTGTTTTAGCCCAAGTGTCTTTGAGGGCCACGGTCCTGTTGAAGACCAGATGTCCCGGGGTGGTGTCCTTATCCACCGTAAAGTAGCCGATACGTTGGAACTGGAAGTGATCCAGCGGCTTGGCATCAGCTAAGAACTCTTCCACGTAGCATACGGGGCGGACCTCCAACGAGTCGGGGTTCATCATCTGTTTCATGGCTTCCAGTGAACTAAGACCTTGGTCTTGCAGGCGGGCCAGCTCGTCACGGGGGTTCTCCACCTTCCAGAGACGGTCGTACATGCGCACTTCGGCTTGGAGGCAACGCTCGCAGCTTACCCAGTGGATAGTGCCTTTCACCTTGCGGTTGGCGCCGGGCAGGCCGCTCTTGGTGTCGGGATCGTATTCGGCATACACCTCCACGACATTGCCATCGGCGTCTTTCTTGCAGCCCGTGCATTTTACGATGTAGGCGTTCTTGAGGCGAACCTCGTTGCCGGGAGTCATGCGGAAGTATTTCTTCGGAGCATCTTCCATGAAGTCTTCTTTCTCAATCCATAGCTCGCGGCCAAAAGCAATCTTGTGGCTGCCCGCATTCTCGTCCTCGGGGTTGTTGATGGCTTCCATCTCCTCAATTTGTCCTTCGGGGTAGTTGGTGATGACGAGCTTTACGGGGTTGACCACAGCGGCCACACGGGTGGCGGTGGCGTTGAGGTCCTCACGGATGGCGCTCTCCATCAGGGCGAAGTCGTTCAAGGCGTCGTAGGTGGTGTAGCCGATCTTGTCGATGAATTTATGGATGCCGCTAGGGGTGTAGCCTCTGCGACGGAAGCCGCAGATCGTGGGCATACGCGGGTCGTCCCAGCCGCTCACCAGACCCTCGTTGACCAAGACCAAGAGGTTGCGTTTGCTTAAAAGGATATAATTGAGATTCAGCTTGTTGAACTCGGTCTGACGGGGACGGTTGTCGTCTAAATTATCGCCCTCACCGCGGATCTCCTTGAGCCAGTCGATGAACAGGTCATAGAGTGGGCGGTGTACCACAAACTCCAGCGTACACAGGGAGTGGGTGACACCCTCGAAGTAGTCGCTCTGTCCGTGGGCGAAGTCGTACATCGGGTAGGCGTGCCACTTGGTGCCGGTGCGGTGGTGCGGTGTATCGACGACGCGATAGATGATGGGGTCGCGGAAGTGCATGTTGGGGTTGGCCATGTCGATCTTGGCACGAAGCACCATCTTGCCCTCGCCGATCTCACCGTTGTTCATCTTGTGGAAGAGGTCCAGCGACTCTTCGATCGGGCGGTTGCGGTACGGGCTCTCGATGCCTGGCTGTGTGGGCGTGCCCTTTTGTGCGGCGATCTCCTCGGAGCTTTGCTCGTCGATATAGGCCTTGCCTCTTTTTATTAATTCTATGGCAAAATCCCAGAGTTGCTGGAAGTAATCGGAGGCATAGTATTCGTTACCCCATTGGTAGCCAAGCCATTGGATGTCCTCTTTGATGGCGTCGACATACTCCATATTCTCCTTGGTGGGGTTGGTGTCGTCGAAGCGCAGGTTGCAGACTCCGCCGTGTTGTGCGGCGATGCCAAAATCGAGGCAGATGGCCTTGGCGTGGCCGATGTGAAGGTAACCATTCGGCTCTGGGGGGAAACGGGTCTGCACCCGACCGCCGTTCTTGCCGTTGCTGAGGTCTTCTTCCACTTTCGCTTCAATGAAATTGAGCGATTTCTTTTCTACTTTTTCTTCTTCTGTATTTGTCATAGATCAGTTGCATTTGGTACAAACTGCAAAAATAAAAAAACTCAAAGATAAAATCCAAATTCTAAGGTGTCTTTTCGGTGATGGTTTCCACTATTTTACAGGCAAGAAATTCCCGTCAACTGTTGTTCTTAACAAGCTTTACTATTTCATGCCCTACGTCAAGGGGAAAGGGGTCGTGACTTGTATCTGATCAAGGTGGCATGATCTGGCGCACCTTCACCGACACCACGCTGAGGTCGATATTGTCAATGTGAATGCAGGGCTCTCTTGTTTTACGCTTCAAAGTATAAACATTAATAACCAATTAATAGGTAATAATATTACTCTTTTTATCTTTTCAATAACTGTTAATTTCGACCATCTTTTTTCTATAACATTAAAAATTCCACCAATTCCAATCCACACGCCGTGTTTTACATAAATCATAAATGATATAGCTCTAAATTCAATTCCATGACAACCTATTGACGGTGTTATTCCATGTCTTGTGTATATTAAAGCATGAATCATTTCATGAAGTATTATTTCTTTCAATAAAACTACCTAAATTTAAGTTGTCTTTCTCAACTCTGAAATTACAATTACAAATTTTGTTTTCAAAATATTTCTCATTGAAATATTGAAATTTTTCTTTGAGTATTTTTTTTGTGACTTCCATTTTTAAGGCATTTTCTGTTTGGTAATATGATGGATCATCCTAATCTTGGTAGTGTAGACGAGCGGAAAAAATCGTGTTACCATAAAGTTTATAGAATGTTGAAGGCGTTTTTTCAACCTGATGGTGAAAAAACGTTTAAAACGGTGGTGAATTGAACAAAAAATGAATCAAAAAACGCCAAACGCCCGAACTTATTAAGCAGGATTAACTCCACTAGTGCTTCTCAGGCGAATGGCGATGGTGTTGTCGGATGATTATTTTTCGTATTGGTTGACACTTTGCAGCGACTGCCATCGCAGCAGATAGGAATATTGATAAAGGGCCGTGGCGACGGGTTGCAAGAGATAGCCGTCGAACTTGCCCCGACAATCCATTCCAGTGGTCCAGAATCTCTTTATGGTGTCATTGTCCATGCCACGGAAACTGAACTGGAAGGTCTGCTTCTCGACTTTGATGCTTGCCAATAATGCCGGCAACGGCGACATCGAAATAATGATGTCGTTACGATGTGCCATAGCAAGGATGTGCAACTGCTTGAAGATTTGCCTTTTGGCCTGAAACATTCGGGTGATTTGTTTGTCGCTGAATGAATGGGATCTATTGCATTGGTTCATGTATGCGTTCACCAGATTGGCTGCGCAAAGGAAATGGAACACCTCAGCATGGGTGTGAGGCTCTTCGGCGATGACATTGAGCGCATCTTCCAGCAAGGTAAGCGGGATACGTTCCCACCACGGTTTTCCGTCTGTGGCCTTCTTTTTATTGCGCTTTTCTTTGGCGTTTCGCTTTTGTTCCGACATTTTTTTGCCTTGATAAGGGATGTTGGTCACCACGCTTTCCACCCTATTGAAATGCCATTCCACATTCTCGTTGTGGAGAATGGCTGCCAACATAAGCATACGGCGTTCTGTCATCATACGTTCTACGGCATCTTCGGTTAACGAAAAAAGGAACGACCTGGCCGAGACCACATGAGTGCAACCCGAGTCGTAGCCCACCGTGTTGCCATCGGTCTGGAAATTCTGGTTGTAGAAATAAACCACGGTGAGGTCTTGGCATTCCCCATCATAATGGCGGGCCAGTTCCAATGCTTCACGCTTGCCAAAGGCATACATGATCCAGTGGCTGCGGTCGGGAGAAGCGGCGGTCAGTGTGGCCAAGTCGCCTTCTGATGTCCTGACGCCGACCAATAGCTGCATTTCGGGTAGGTGCTTCTCAATCAAGCGAAGCAGGATGTAGTGCGACATGACATGATTGGTGTAGGCCGACCTGTTGGCGTAGAGTCCTGCCATGTCGTTGTTTTCAAGCATCTCGATGATGTTTTCAAAGTAGCCCTTGTCGATGGTGTAGATGGTTTTGATCTTGTCGTGAAGAAACACCAGCTTGAACTTGTTATAGCCCATCAGCAAGTTATGCCATGGGTTTTTGAGCTGTGCCGTAGTAAGGACGACATCGTACACATCGTGTCCGTTGCTGAGGTAGTCGTAGGTGATGGCATAATGGTAAGTGTTGCCGTCGACGAGCACCTCGCCTTGCGAGGGTTGGCCGTTGTTGGCAAAGCCGATGGCATTAAAGATGGAGTAGGGGATGAGCCATCGCTCCAGCTTCTCCATCATGTTTTTGCTCTTGTTGTGGCTCTTCAGCCACTGGTCGAATTCGTAAGTGTTGTCTTTCATACTTCAATACAACTTTGTTGCGCCGTTTTATGGTCGGCGCGGGGTGCAACATAACAAGCAGTCCTTCCATAATAAGGGCTGCACGACGAGGTGGTTTAGCACCCAAACAAACATTCCCGGACTGCATCTATCCAGAGAATCTTTGGTGTATTTTGAAGTAAGGCATCAATTTTGGAATGATGCCTTTGTTGGAATGGTTTGGCGCTGCAAAAATACAGAGAATATCTAGATGTCGCCACTGTTGCAACTCATTCGTTTGAGTTTGTATTTGTATTTTTGCCATGCCGTCTGAAGGAGAAGTGCAAGTGACTTTAGGTCTACCTAACCATTTGAAAACTATTATTTCAAATCCAGCAAAAGGTTCACCCTTCCCACAAATTCCCATGGAGCCATACTCTCTTCATCCCCTGCCGGTTTTTCTGTGATTTCAAGAAGACCTTCATCGCGGAGTTTTTCCAGCTTGGCTGCAATCCTGTTTTTATGCTCAATGTGATCTTGTATTATCGTCTTTTTTTCCTTTTGAACCTTCTCCAACCTCTTGCTTAACCTCTCATATCTTTTAGTTTGTTCTTGCTGGTTAGTTTCATCCGTTTGTTGTCGGTTCTTTTCCATTGAGCTAATTATAGATTTAGTGAGTTGCTCACAATCATCCTCGAATGACGTTATAAAATCCTCCGTTGTCTGGCCTAAAGCCTCTTTTTCAAGCAATGTCACTACGTCTTTCATTGTTGTAGCCTGTTGCCATTCCCTCTTTGGAACAACAATCCAAAGTGTTGCTTCAGGGTAATTCAAGTGGCGGATTGTTATAAACAACATCTCTTCTTCTACAGTCTGCTCTTCGTTTTCGCATATTTCATCCTCTTCGGCACATTCTATTTCATTTTTTCCCATCAATTTATTTAGAAAATCCACAGCATCAACCCCGACTGCTTCTATCGGATGATCAACTATTACCGGCAGTATAGGTCTATGTGATGAAGACGTTTTAGACCAATATTCATCAACTTGCTCCCGCGTCAATATCCCATACACTTTTATATACTCATCAACAGGAAGTGTGTGGATCCATTCAATGTTCAGACTTCCGTCTTCTTTTAATAGTGCCATAATCAATGTTTTTTATAGTTCAACTTTTTTATTTGCAAAAACACACTAATTTTCCCTTACAGCTGACTCCTTCGTTCAGCCTTGTTTAAAAACTTCAAGAGTGAACGAATAGAGCGAAAAGGTTAAACCTGACAACTGAGATACATCGAAGTCGAAAGAATCCACAAGCGTATTCTTGGTTCTTTGCGTTATGACATCGCGTAGATCGGCATGTTTGTCCGCTAGATTGTTAATGTCAATCATAGAGATTTTCGAATCTTTGTTCCAAATTGTGTTTTCTAGGATAGTCCTTACTTCTTCGACATAGTTGTCCTCAAGAAATATAGGGTACCCTGCTCCATTGAGAAACTCACTTGGATTGTCTGACACCCAAATACTGACATTGGGCATTGGTATGCCCATTTCCTCAAACAATTGATGTGGCCAGAACAATAAACCCCACGGACAATCATCATCGGCCGGGTCAACAGTACAATCATACTCTATGTCCTCATCCGACATCTCTGGCTCTAAATCGGGATCAATTTCGGCTTGATTATACAAATCAACCTCTGCCTGATAGAGCTTGTCATACAACTCTGGGCTGTGTTCCCTGAATTCTAAAGGCACATACCCTATCCATTTCATGTCACGTTGCTTAAACCAGTCATGAATCTGGCCAACCTCATCTGGAGTAAGACTTACCTCAACGGCATCTGTATTTTCACCGTTAATAATGAGGTAACCCGCCGTACGAAACGTATATTTTTTACAATTTTCCATGTTTTCAATCAATTTTTTCTATCAGCAAAAATAGCAAAATACTCTACAACAATCCTAATTTTTCGAAAATGGCAATGAGTTCCTCGGTGGTTTTGACTTTCACCTCGCGCCCCTCGTTTTCTTTGTAGCAACCGACAATTCCGAATTCCTCCAGTTGGTCCATTATGCGATTTGCGCGGTTGTAGCCGATTTTCAGTTTTCGCTGCAAAAAGGAGGTTGAACCCAGTTGTGACTCTACAACGATTGTGGCGGCCATCATGAATGCAGGGTCTATGTCCTTTGGGTCAGTAGGAGTTTTGTCTTCTGGTTTAACTTCGCAATGTGGTAGAAGATAGGGCTGTGAATAACCAGTTTGTGCGGCAATGTGTCGGGTGACGCTCTCCACTTCCAACGAACCGATGAAAGCTCCCTGAAGTCTGATGAGATTGGCTCCATCAATGGAAAGCAGCATGTCGCCGTTGCCGGAGAGCAGTGCGGCATCACTACAGTTAAGAATGGCTTTGGATTCTTCTTTAGTATGGACACGGAAGACGATGCGAGCTGGAAAGTTTGCTTTGATTGCACCCGTGAGGACATCGAAAGATGGCCGTTCTGTGGAGAGGATGAGATGTATGCCTACAGCACGGGAGAGTTGTGCCAAACAAGCGATAGGGAGTTCCACACTTCGTCCCACTGTGAGAATAAGATCTCTTAAATCGTCAATAACCACCACGAGATATGGCAGATGGCGATGCCCTTTGGTGGCAGGCAGTTTTCCTTCACTATATTTTGCGTTATAGTACTTTATGTTGCGCGCACCGGCTTTTCTCAACAAATCGTAACGTTCTTCCATCTCGCAACGAAGCGATTCCAAAGTGTTCGCGGCATCTCTTATAGAGTCGACGATGGGATTGTCAACGTTGGGCAGTTTGGCCAAATAGTGGTTGCAGATGATACGGTAATCGCAATACTCAACTTTTCGAGTGTCAACAAAGACGAATTTCAGTTCTTCGGGGCGTTTCTTATAGAGTAGCGATACGATGATGCCATTGATGCAGGGGCGTTTGCCCATGCCCGGACTACCAGCGATGAGCAGGTGGGGCAATCGTGAGAGGTCGGCCACAATCGGTTCGTCATTTGCGTTCTTGCCCAAACCAATAGGCAGGTCGTATTGGGTGTTTTGAAACCGGTCGGAAAGGATGACTTCTTTCAGGGTTACAATATTAGACTTTGAATGGGACTTCTCTTCGGTGTAGTCCAGGAGCAAGTCCGCAGTGGGAAACTCGTATAAGGGTTTCGTGATTTCTGGATGATTGTTTTGTTCCATGATATATTCAGTTATAATCAATCTTTCAATAATTAGTTCATTCTTTGCAGCTCCACTTTATAGTCATTATTCTTTGATTCCTCTTCTTTTACCTGCTGGAGGGTCTTGGCATCATGTTCCAACAAAATGTTGATGAACAATGCACGCATCTTGTCGATATACTCCTTGTCCTTTGCAGAGAAATCATCCTCCAAAATATACTTATAATTTCCAACAAGATAATCCAATCCAGTATAATTATCATAGTGAGCATTAATGTCGGCTCCATTTTCGATTAGCCATCTCAACTTGCGGATGTGAAACTGGCATTTGGCCCTGCTGAACTGGGTCTTATAATGCAAGGTGGCAGAGATTTCTTTGGCTTCATTCCGTATGCCGTTAATTATCGGAGAGCCTTTCTTCTTAAAATAGTCAAGCACCTTGACTGTTTCTTTCCACGTCCTATTCTTATTGTAGCCCATTGAATATATACAGCCATAGATTTGGTCTTGCCAGACCTCTTCTCTATAGGGTTCAAGAACTTCTGTGTTGATGGTCTTATGCAACTTTGTCAACCTCCTTTTGATTTGAGAAAGAGTCAGCTCTTGTCGTTCTTTCCACCATTCAAACTCCCAATGCGCAGGCCAACAACGCTCATTGTAATGAGTGACAACAAACATTCGTGTCTCGCCGGCTTTAAGATTAGCATCGTGAGCAAGACAGAAACGGAGATCACCTAACTGATGGTGTTTCTCAATCTGATAACGCAGAAAGCGCAATTCTTCCGCAGAGGGATTTTCACCAACCGGTTTCCATATTTTGACAATATAATGCCAAGAGTTGCAATGTAATCCCATCGACTGGAGTTTCTTCAAACAGTCAATGATGCCTGATTGTTCCTGACTTGTAACCTGATAGGCCGCAAATTCATAGGAAAACTTGTTGTTGAATAGTTCCAAATCTTTGTCACTCAACGGTTTCTCGTCATCAGGATTCACCAACATTTTGCAGATTTCATTTCCGGAGATCCTGTCAAGCCTTTGCCATACTCCATTTAGCAGGACAACGTTCTTGTCGTTCTCTTTTTCTTCACCCACGTACTCTTGAAACACGAGTACATTATTATTGTTTGTTTTAAAAGGAAGTGGTACTGTTGCATCCGCGCTTTCAATTACCCTGACATGGGTTAGCACGGGTTCACCATATCTGTTGATATATGCCCATTTCTCATCGTTAAGAACTTGATAAAAGTTCGAATTTCTATAATGACATATATCATCATATTGAGCCGGAACAACAACTTTTCCGTCTTCCTTCCATCCTTTTTTCCCGTTTTCGACATAAAAGCCGGTGTCGCTGTAATTACCACGCAAAGTACTACTGCCACACTCTCTAAATTCCCAGTAACTATCACCTTTTCTTCCAAATACCGAGTCTTTGAGTTTCTCTATCTGGTCAAAAACGCAAGGCATAACCTCTTCACCTTGAGAATCAACTACGCCATACATCCCCTCGTGCGTCACAATAGTTCCATTCCAAAGAAGATTGAAAAGACACTTATGATCTTCATCATGGATATCATAGAAACCACGTTCCCTGTCAATCGTCATCCATCCCCAGGGATAATCATAAAAATCTTCTGTTTTCTCAATTTTCACTCCTTCAGGAAAACCATCATAGTGGACATACGTGTATCCACCTTTCTTGTAAACTTTGTATTCTCTTTTCATAAGGCATGTTTTGTTATTGATTATTACTTATTTCTTTCTGTTTTTGTCCATGGTGTGGAATCTCTGTATTCCAACAGGTTTATCAGTCTGCTCTTTACATCTTCAGGGATGTCTTCTGTCACTGGAAAAACAAACGGCGTTGCGCACATCTCCCAATGTTCATGATGGCTTTTCGGGTCACTCTCGTTTTCGTCAAGAAAGAAGACAAGATAATAATCTTCATCCATCTCAAAGACATAGTCAAATCCAAATACTTCCTGTAACTCAGCGAGCCTTCTTTTAAACCATGTTTCAGAACGTGGTAACGCATATACGATTCCTAGTCTAACTTGGTCTCTCCATTCGCCATTAACACACCAGGCCAAATCGCCCTTCTTGTGGCGTATGAGCTTCTCTTTGCACCCATTGACTTTGTCTTTAGGGTAGATATTGCACGCATTCATTGTTTGGTCAGGATAGTATGATTTGGCAACATCCCAACTACCTTGACAATCAACATCTATCTGCTCTATGAAATGGCCTATGCAGTCAGCATAGTTAGCTGGGAAATGGTATATTTCCGGATCAAAGTGCACTTTGTTTTCCTCTGCCTTTTTTAGTGAGGAGAATGTGCAATGACTAATCCTTTTACAGTCTCTTACTGGAAAATCGTGGTTCAGCATAACCAAAGAAGTCAACTCATATACATGCTTGATGTTTTTAAAGTCATCTATCTCTTCATAATTTCCCCTCTTTTTTGATTCTTCCTTAAGAAGAGGTAAAATTTCATCAATACTCTCAAAGATCTCAATGGTCAGAGCATCTAGAATAACCAAAGCTTCGGCAGAAAGGAGATTGCCATGTTTCAGCTCCACACCATCAACGCCAATATTATCAGAATAAGTTATTTCCAGACTATCCCCCAACGGCATTATTTCCCAAGTCCTGTCATAGATGATAAAATGTGCTACTCCTTCATTTATTATCAAGCCATGGAGTTGCGTTACTTTCTGCATGTCATCAACAAAACTCCTCATGTCAGAGCCATAGTCCTTGCATGGTAATTGCTTGCAGAGATTCTTGTATAACTCATTCATCAGACAGATCTCGGCACACAATACATCGCACCACACATCCCAGTCATCCATCGTCTTTAATGTCTGTTGCATTTCCTTGATAGTGCTGTTTAAAATCTCTAATGCTGTTTCCTTTGTCATTTTCATATAATATATTGGTTCGTTATTCAAGTTTTTTCTCAGGTTCATTTTGTCGTTTTGTTATGCTTTTTATTTCTTCTCGTAAAAGTTCAAAAAAAGCATGAACATCTATGCTACTATCTTGAGCATTCTCATCCAAAGAACCCATCTTGTAATATAATTCTCTGTCTCTTTCAGTAACCATATTTGCAACATTTATGGAAACTATATACATGATAGCACAAAGTCAGTCTGATAATGGCTGACTTTTTATTGCCTCATAAAATCGTTTGTAAAGTATGTTAAAGCGCAATTAGTGCCACCTGAAACGCCTCTATCAATTGAGTAGAAACACAATTCTCCTTGCTTGTTATCATACCATAAGATGTATTTTCCCTTGTATGGAAAATGGTGAACGATACTATTAAAGATCTTATCAAGACATGCTTCGTTTCTTAAAGAATTGTCAAACACCCATGTTTTTATATGCACGCAATCAGTTTGGTTTATACGACTCGTTTTGTCAGCACCTTGAAATTGCAAAGTAATGCTTTTGACAGATTCGTAGTACTTGGATGATGTCATATTGGCATCGTCTATCACATAGTATCCAAGAACTATTATTCCTTCGTCAGATGACGAATATACAATGTTTGAATTATCAGGTAAACCTTGCGGAAAAACATTTAAACATCTTTCTTTTGTGTTGAGGTTTTCTCTAAGAGTTTCATATGGAATGCACCATAAGTCTTTGATGACTGGATTTGTTTGTAGTTTTTGATACATATTGATGTTTATTTTGAAAATTTTAAACCTAAGAGAACGCGTTTGTTCTATACCTTGTTTTTCTTATTATACCTCATAATTCCAGGCTTTCCAACTCCTCCTTCAACTTTTTTCTCAATTCTTCTTTCAGTGATGCGCGTACCAAGCCGCTCACCCGCCTATGTCCGCCTCGTCTTGGACGATGTCCTTCACAATAGCCAGGATGATTCAGCCAATCCACATCAGCAGAGCAATGCATCGTGACCAGTTTAGATGCTTTGTTTTTCGGCATTTCGTCTTGGCGATGCTTATTTCTCACTTTATCCTTTGGTGTGTAGGGAAAATATGACTGACCTGTCGTGTTTTTCCGCATCCATTTGTCTCTTAAATAGCTTCTACTCATATTGTTTCTATTTTGTCATGTCACACAAAACACCTCATCCCCTCATAAGGAATGATTTTAGTTCAGTGATAATATCTTCAATGTTTACCAATATCCATACATCTTTCCCAAAATCACTTCTTACCGAGACACATTCGTAAGAATAGATAGAGGAAAGAGAAAGTAGGCTTCTGATTTTTCACTTGTGAAATTACCTTTGCTGTCTGTGTTTTTCATTTTTACTAAACGATGTTTTATTTGGTTTTATAAATCTGTCCTTTAATGTTCCCAGCACTTCTCAAGTTGTTCCTTTCGGCAATTGTATGCTGAGTTCTCTGCCATTCTGAGAATGGTTTCCTTGAAATAGCGCGGGATGTATTTTGCGGCTTCAATGATAATGTCATCAGGTATTCCATAAAAAGCTTCTGCGATGCCCCCTGCAATGCAAGCTTGTGTGTCGCTGTCGCCTCCAAGCGACACTGCCAGCCTCAATGTGCTTTCATAGTCCTTGCTATCGAGGAAAGCAATGATGGACTCGGGTACCGATTTCTGACACGACACTTCAAAACGATATGAAGGTCTGATTTGGTCGCAAGTTCTATTGAGGTCGTACTTGAAACGCTTTGAGATATAGTCTTTTATTTCCTCCTTGCTGGCCCCATGTCGCGCCATAAAGATGGCCGCCGCCGTAGCTTGCGCTCCTTTGATACCCTCTGGATGGTTGTGAGTGATGCTGGCCGAGATTTTCGCCACGCGTTTCGTCTCTTCTAACGAATCAAACATCCAACCGACCGCGCTGACACGCATCGCCGAACCGTTGCCGAAGCTGTGGTATGGCCTTCGCTTGCCATTAGGGAAGACGGCTTGGGGAAAGAACAGCCAATGAAGAAACATTCCACCATATCCCACATTGGTATTCAAATGACCATATTTCACCATTTTCTCTTCCAGGATGTTGTGCGTGTGGTAAGGATCCTCAAGCAGCCATTCAGCCACGGCCATGGTCATCACGGAATCGTCCGTGTAACGACTACGTGGATTGAACAGCTCAAATCCCGTTGTTTTGATGCTGTTGAACTCATAACATGAGCCAACAATGTCTCCAATAATTGCTCCTAACATGATGCTTACTTTATTGTGTTTATACTTGTATATAGAATAAATCATTGAATATTTCAACCAGTGGGTAACGGCAACCAATTGCTAGCCGACTTCCCACACTCAGGATAAGCGCCATAGCCGCCCAAGAAGTTTGTCTTTTTGAGATTGGAATTGCCGGCAAAAGTGTCAGAATCCATAATCTCAACGTGCTGCCTTACGGTGATGGTTCCCACAAAGTCATTAAGACTGAAATCGGCAATCCGTTTGACACATTCAGGAACGACATAGTCCTTCTGTGTGGTCCAACAACAAAGCA
>JAEEGH010022372.1_pt1 | contig 12967 bp, 11 predicted proteins | sample 9134181 | NCBI WGS metagenome assembly JAEEGH01 (sample SAMN16246544, study PRJNA631951) | gut metagenome | biome: gut microbiome; feature: rumen; material: DP-attached | host: Bos | place: Iran: Karaj | collected 2018-10 | reverse complement strand
CTGCCTTGAATATTGCTTCTGCTATGAATGGTGAGAAATTGCCTGCTTTTGACGATCTTGCAAAAGCAACAATCAGTGAGTTGGCAAACTTGATTACTGCACAGGCTGTAACAAAGCTCCATGAACTTGGATTTAAGTTTGATCTTACACCTCCAACATTGTTTGCTGGTCAGAAGATGGAAATTGCTGCTTTGGGTGGAACAACAGATAGTGTAGAAGCTCTTATTGTTCCTCTTATTACAGAATATGGTAAAATAGAAGTTAACGTTGCTATTAGGGAACGCGCTTAATAAATAGGAGATTACGATGAAAACTATTCAAGATTATCCAACAATCAATGAGCGACCACCAGAGGGGCTTAAGGGCGACGGAACAGCATTTAAAGTACTAGTTGTTGACGATTCTATGTTCGTTGCAAAACAGCTTGGTCAGATTCTTGCCAGTGAAGGTTATGATGTTGTTGCTACTGCAGTTGATGGAGCAGAAGGTGTTGAAAAATACAAGGAACTTTGCCCTCACGTAGACTTAGTTACAATGGATATTACAATGCCTAAGATGGATGGTATTACCGCTCTTGAACAGATTATGGCTTTTGATAAAAACGCAAAGGTTGTAATGGTTAGTGCTCTTGGAAAAGAGGAACTTGTAAAGAAGTCTCTTATGCTTGGAGCAAAGAGCTATATTGTAAAACCTCTTGACCGCAAGAAGGTTCTCGAAAGAATCTCTAAGGTTCTGGGCTAGTCGCGGAATACCGCAATCAAACTGTCTGTAGTTTTTACTGCGGGCAGTTTTTTTTATTTATAGGTGTTTGTATGAAATTTGAAAGAAAGAGCGGTGTTTTATTGCACCCAACATCACTTCCTGGTATACCAGGTATTGGCACAATTGGAAAGCCTGCTTATGAATTTATTGACTGGCTCACAGATGCAGGACAGTCACTGTGGCAAATACTTCCGCTTGGCCCTACAGGCTATGGCGATTCTCCTTATGCATCTTTTTCAACCTTTGCAGGAAATCCTTTGCTTATAGATTTGGATTGCCTTGTAGAACGCGGATGGCTTTCAAAAAAAGATATTGTGCCTCCTGAATACATAAAGAAAACCGGTAATGTTGATTTTGGTGCTGTAGTGTGGTGGAAGCTTCCATTGCTTAAAAAGGCTGCCCAAAACTTTTTAACCGGAAAAGATATTCTGCCCCAAGATGTTCTTGCTTTCAAAGATTTCTGCAAAGCCAAAAAAAACTGGCTTAATGATTATGCTCTTTTTATGAGCATTAAAACTGTTTACGATAAAAAAGCTGCAGAAGAAAAACCTGCAAATTCTATATGGTATGCCTGGTGGCCTAAAAAGCTTGCGCTTCATGATAAGGCTGCCCTGGAGCAGTGGTATAAAGAAAATAAAACCGATGTAGATTCTTATAAAGTAATTCAGTTCTTCTTTGACCAGCAGTGGACTGCTCTTAAAAAATATGCAAATGAAAACGGCATAAGCCTCATTGGTGATATCCCGATTTTTGTTGCGCCTGATAGTGCAGACGTATGGTCAAATCAGAGTCTGTTCCAGCTTACCCGCGATGGAAAGCCTGATTGTGTTGCAGGCGTTCCTCCTGATTATTTCTGTGCCGATGGTCAGCTTTGGGGAAATCCTTTGTATGACTGGAAGAAAATGAAAGATGACGGCTATAAGTGGTGGATTGCCCGAATTAAACGAGTATTCGAGCTTACAGATGTTTTACGAATAGATCATTTCCGCGGTTTTGAAGCATACTGGTCTGTTCCTGCTACAGAAAAAACTGCCATTAACGGAAAGTGGTGTCCGGGACCTGGAGTTGATTTGTTTAAAGCAATAAAGTCAAAGCTTGGAGATCTTCCAGTTATTGCAGAAGACCTTGGCGTTATTACAGATGAAGTTCGTGATTTACGCGATAAATGCGGTTTCCCGGGTATGAAGGTTTTGCAGTTTGCATTCAGTACAGATGAAGCTAAAGCAAACGGTATGACAAATTATTTCCTGCCACATATGTACGATACAGATAATTGTGTTGCATATACAGGAACTCACGATAATGATACTCTTCAAGGCTGGCTCATGAATCTTAATGATGAACAGCTTGTTCTGGTTGCCCAATATATAGAAGGTTGTGAACTTGATGTAAAGAAAGCAAAAGGCCTTGTTGCAAGTGGAAAGCTTCGTAAAGATATGATTCGTGCAGTGATTGCTTCAAGTGCAGTTTACGCTATAGTTCCAATGCAGGATATCACAGGCGATGATAACAGTGCCCGTATGAACACTCCTGCAACAACCGGTACAAACTGGACATGGAGAATGAAAAAAGGCGACCTTAAAAAGAAGGACGCCTATGAGCTTTCATTTTTATCGTCGTTGTATGGACGAAACCTGTAAACTGTAAGCTAAAATCTGGAATTTATTTCTTTGTCCACTCAATTGCCATTTTACGCAATTCAGCTGCAGACCCGCAGTTAAGCTTTTCTTTCATATTCTCTTTGTGTGTATCAATTGTCTTGATGCTTAGCTTGAGTTTTTCGGCAATTTCTACAGTGCCAAGACCTTTTCCAAGCAAAGTAAAAATCTGAAGCTGTCTGTCGGAAAGTGTTGATATTAAATCAAATGGTTCAGAAGTTTTGTTTACGTTTTTATTCAGTGCAAGTTCATTGTGTCTTTTTTGTTCTGCTTCGCTAAGATAGATGTTTCCCTGCATTACAGTGTTGATGGCTGTAGAAACATTTGATTCTGCTTCTTCCTTCATGATGTAGCCTTTTGCGCCAGCCTTGAGGGCACGTTCTGCATAATAGCGTTCGTCATGCATTGAAAGTACAAGAACCTTTGTCTGAGGCTTAAGGGCAAGTATATCTTTTATGAGCTCAAGTCCATCTTCCTGTCCAAGATTCAAATCAACAATTGCAAGATCCGGAGAAAGCTCATTCAACATGTTTATTGCTTCATCATGGTCCTTGGCAATGCCGGTAACCTTGTAGATTTTTTGTGTCTCAATAAGCTGCGAAAGGCCGCGGCTAAAAAGAGGATGGTCATCAATAATCAACACAGAATAGTTCATATGTAAAATATATCACAAACGAGAGAAAAATCATATAGAAAAATATATGCTACTCCCGTGAAAAATCGTGGCCGTCTGCGGGCTGAACTTTTTTTTGGAAGAAAGTTTGCGGTTTGCTTTGCAAATCCTCAACTTTCTTCTATGGCTAAGCGCCAAAAAAGTTCAGATGCAGCCGTCCACGATTTTTCACTCCGTAGCATATATTTTTCAAATACATTCTTCTGGTGATATATTTTATATATGACAAATATCCTATATAATAACGGTATGAGAATAGGTTTGGTGTTGAACATTCTGGATGAGGAGTATCAGATTTCTTTGTATCGGGGGATTAAGCTGCGGGCGGAGGAGCTGGGGATTCAGATTGTTTGTTTTCAGGAAGGAAATACGACCTTTGTGCCAGACTCATTTATTGGATGCTTTCCTCAAAAGGATTATTTTAATCTTGATGGTATTATTCTTTTAACTTCTGTTGTTTTTGATAACTGTATGCTAACTACAAAAGAAGATATTTCCCGCATCTGGGGTAAGCTTCCCGTTGTTTCTGTTGGTCAGAAAATTGAAGGTGTGCCGTCTCTTTTAATTCACACAGATGACTCCATCAAAGAAATAATGGAGCATCTTGTAAAAGAACATCAGTACAAAAATTTCATTTACATTGGCGGTACTCAAACTCATCACGATTCAATCAACCGCGAAAAGCTTTTTATTAAGCATTTGAAGCAGGCCCAGGAATTAGATCCGCAAATTAAATATACAACAATGCATGGAAACTTTACCGAACAAAGTGCAGTTCATGCAATGGAAGAATATTTTTCTAAAAACGGTCAGTCAGAAAATCAGCAAAAAAATTATCCTGATGTTGTTGTTTGTGCAAATGACAACATGGCAATTGGTGTTTATAAATATCTTAATTTGTCGCAGAAAAATTCTCCGCTTCCAAAAATGGCTGTAACAGGTTTTGATGATATTCCTCAGGGGCAGTTTACAATTCCTCCTCTTACTACAGTTCATCAGCCTCTTGATAAGCTTGGAGAAGAAGCTGTAAATATGATTTTTGCTCTGGTGCAGGGGGAGGAGGTTCCTCTTGAGCAATCTGTTGAGTCTCATGTTATTTACAGAGAATCGTGCGGTTGTAAAAAAACTGTTACCGATTTTGAAACTCTACGTCATTCATATGAAAAAATGCAGTCATCATATGTTATTTCTGAACAGATGCTTAACATTACAAGTCACGTTGGTCGCGATTTGAATAATGATAATACCGAAGAAGAATTTGTTTCTATTATAGATTATAACATTTCGATGCTGGGCGTTGAAAATTTCTTCATCCTTAAATTTCCTGAAAAAATTAAATCTAATGAGCCTGTTTCAAATAAGCATCTTTTTGTAAAACCTGTTTATGTAAAATCAAATGGCAAAAGAGTGCGAAATCTTCCTGTAAACGAGCAAGGCCTTATGAGTCTTGGTGATTTTTATAACTGGTTACCAGAGCCTCATACTCTTGTCTTAAAATATCTGAATGTTGGAAATGATTATATGGGTTGTATTATGTATGATGCTCCGGCAGAATCTCTTCCCTATATAATTTTGATTTCTGTTGATATTGCGCTTTCGTTAAACAGAATTGAAGCAAACGAAGAACGACGCCGTTATGCTGATTATCTTGAAAATGAAGTTGAAACCAGAACCCGTCAGCTTGTAGAAGCAGATGATAAGCGCATGAAGGTTGAAGCAGAAGTTCTTAAAATCAGTGAAATTGAACGTCAGCGTTTTAGTAATGATTTACATGATGATATTTGTCAGCGGCTTGCGGGAATTTCTATGCTCTGCAGAAGCTATTCTAAAATGGACTCGCCTGTAGAAAAATCTCAAATGGAAGAGCTTGCAGGACTTGTTAGTGATACCTTACAACGAACACGCCAGTATGCTCATAATTCCTATCCTGTAGATCTTGAAAACATCGGGCTTGAAGCAAGTCTTAGTAATTTATGCGCATCCTTTGAGCAGCAGTCGGGAATTAAGAGTAAATATGAATGGGATATTCCGGAAAGCATAAGCTTTACAAAAATCCAGAAGCTTAATATTTTCAGAATTATTCAGGAAGCGCTCCACAATGTTATGAAGCATTCGCGGGCAAAAAATGTAAGCGTTAGTTGTGTTCTTAAAGATAATGTTATAGTAGTAAAAATCAGCGACGATGGAATTGGCATTTCTGAAGAACAAAAGTATAATTCCGGAATAGGTTTGAACTCCATGCAGTACAGGGCTAATCAGATTGGTGCGGAGTTTATTTGTGACGCCCTTCGACAAGCTCAGGGACCGCAGAAAAAAACTGGAACAACTATAGAAATTAAAATGAGGATAGAATAATGGAAGAAATAAATGAAGAAGAAAAGCAGCCTCAAAAAAAACTGCTTCCAACCTTGCTGGAGCTTTTCTTTGCATTTTTCAGAACAGGAATTTTCACTTTTGGAGGCGGGCTTGCAATGATGCCTATGCTGCAGAAGGAACTTATAGAAAAAAAGCACTGGCTCACCGAAGAAGATTTAATTGATTATTATGCAATAGGGCAGAGTACTCCTGGAATTATTGCTGTAAATGTTGCTACTTTTGTAGGCTTCAGGCAGGCCGGTATTCTTGGTGCAATTGTTGCAACCCTTGGAATCATCTCTCCTTCAATAATCATTATTACTATTCTGGCTGGTACAATTAATTCAATTTCTGAATATCCTCGGGTACAGGCTGCACTTAAAGGAATAAATGTTGCTGTAGCGGCTTTACTTACTACAGTAATCATAAAGTTTGCAAAGAAGACAATCAAAAATGTATGGAATGTGCTTTATATGCTTGGGGCATTTTTGTGTATTTTCTGGCTCAAAGTTCCATCTTTTATAGTCATAATTACAGCAATTATTCTTGGCTGTCTGAATACTTTGCGTTTACAAAAAAAAGCGGCCAAATTGGAAAAATCAACTGAGCAAAAAACAGAAAATCAGGAGGAAACAAAATGAGTCTTCTTGCACTTTGTTTTACCTTCTTTTATATAGGACTTTTTACAATCGGCGGGGGTGTTGTTGCAATTACTCTTATGCAGCAGGCTATTGTAGAAAAAGGATTAATTTCCACCGAGCAGTTTTACAATATGATTGCCATCAGCGAAAGTACGCCAGGCCCTATTGGCATAAACATGGCCACCTACATAGGCTACAATCTTTACGGAATTCCCGGTGCAATCCTTACTTCTGTTTTTGAAGCCTTGCCATCGCTTATAATTATTCTTATTGTTGCCAGATTTTTGCAGAAATTTCATGAAAACCCTTTTGTAAAAGGTTCTCTTGCATTTTTGCGCCCTGTTACTACTGGTCTTATTCTTGTTCCTGTTGTTCAGATTTTTATATTTACACTCATAAATGTGCCTGAGCAGTGGAATGCCTTGCTTACCCTTGCAGGCTGGAAGGACTTTTTTGAGTGGATATGCCTTGCATTTTACGCAGTATGTACCTTCTTACTGTTGAAATTTAAGGTTCATCCAATAATAATCATTGTTCTTGGTGCAGTTTTTGGGGTGATTTACTTTTAAGGCTGGTTGGATCAATTCCGGCAATGACAAACTGTTGCAGAAATCAGCCCTTTCTGCCGATAATTTAAAGACAAATATCTTTTTTGGAGTTCAAAATGAAGAATTTTTCACCCCGCGCAAAAGAAATAGTTTCTGTTCTTGCACAGGACGAAGCCAGGAAACTAGGAAGTAAACAGCTTTTGCCGGAACACGTAATTCTTGCAATGATAAAAAATAAAGAAGGCCTGGCATATCAGGTTTTTGAAAAGCTTTTGCTTGAACCGGATGCACTTCTTGATTTTATTGAAAAATTCTTTGCAGATGAACCAAAAACTCCAACTTTAGATACACTTCCTGTAAGCCGCAGATATCAGCAGTTAATTGATATTTCAGATATTGAAGCAAATGCCCTTCATAATGATTATATTGGTACAGAACACCTTCTTTTAGCAGCAATCCGCGAAGAAGGAAGCATTACAAACAGATTTTTCAAAGCTGCTGACTATACAATTATGGATGCCCGCTTTGTTATAATGGAGCTTCAGTCAGAGCATAATTCTTCTATAAGACAGGCTAGGGCAGAATCGCTGGTAGATACTGTTTTTAAAAGTCTTTTGGGCGATGGCAACGGCCTTTTTGATGTTTTTGAAGAATCGCTTCCAAATCAAAAAAATCAGAAGAATGATAAAACACAGAATAAGAAAAAAGAACTTTTCCTTTCTGAATACAGCCGCGACCTTACAAAGCTTGCACGCGAAAAAAAGCAGGATCCTGTAGTTGGTCGTGATAAAGAAATCCATCGTGTAATTCAAATTCTGGCCCGCAGAACTAAGAATAATCCTGTTCTTACAGGCGAACCAGGAGTAGGAAAAACTGCAATTGTAGAAGGCCTTGCTCAGCGTATTGCAGCCGGTAACGTTCCTACAGAGCTTCTTAAAAAACGAATCCTTTCTCTTGATCTTGCAGCTGTTGTTGCCGGTACAAAATATCGTGGTGAATTTGAAGAGAGAATGAAAAAAATCCTGAATGAGCTTCAGGAAGATAAAGATATTATTTTGTTTATAGACGAGCTTCATGCAATTATTGGTGCAGGCGGAAACGAAGGGACAATGGATGCCTCAAATATTATGAAGCCGGCTCTTTCTCGTGGAGAAATCCAGATAATTGGTGCAACTACAACAAAAGAATATACACGTCATATTGAACGCGACCTTGCACTTGAAAGACGATTCCAGGTTGTAAAGGTTGAAGAACCAAATGTTGATGAAACAGAACAGATTCTTCAGGGAATTAAAGAAAAGTATGAAAAATATCACAACGTTGTTTATGCCGATGATGTAATTCCAACAATTGTCCGCCTTTCAAAAAGATATCTGCCTGAAAAGGTTTTGCCTGATAAAGCAATTGATATTCTTGATGAAGCTGGAGCTGCTAAAAAAATCCAGGAAGAAGAACGCCCAAGCGAACTTGCATTCTTAGAAGAAAAGAAAAAGGAACTCGAAGAAGAAAAACGAAATCTTGTTCTTAATCAGGATTATGAAAGTGCAGCGCTTGTTCGCGATAAGGTAATTGACTTAAAGAAAAAGCTTAATCTTTATACAAATCTCTGGGAAAAAAATGGAAACAGACCTGCAAAGGTTGTGACTGCAGAAGATATAGAAAAAATTATCAGTGAAATGACAGGAATCCCTGTTGAACAGATGACTGCTTCTGAAACAGAACGCATTATTCATATGGAAGATGAACTTCATAATACTGTAATCGGACAGGACAGTGCAGTAAGCAGTATTTCCGGGGCAATCCGCCGAAGCCGCGCTGGTATTTCTTCTCCAAAACATCCGGTTGGATCTTTTATTTTCCTTGGACCTACAGGTGTTGGAAAAACACAGCTTGCAAAGGCTCTTGCAAAATATCTTTTTGGTTCTGAAGAATCGCTTATCCGCATTGATATGTCTGATTATATGGAAAAGCACAATGCAAGTCGTCTTGTTGGAGCTCCTCCAGGATACGTTGGATATCAGGAAGGTGGTATTCTTACAGAAAAAGTCCGCCGCCACCCATATTCTGTAGTATTGCTTGATGAAATTGAAAAAGCTCATCCTGATATTTTCAATCTTTTGCTTCAGATGCTTGAAGAAGGTGAGTTGAGCGATAACCTTGGACATGTAGTAAATTTCCGCAACACTGTAATCATTATGACAAGTAATGCCGGAGCACGCCAGATTACAAACGAAGGCCGTGTTGGTTTTGGAACTGCAGAAGGCGTTATGGCTTATGAAGAAATAAAAGCAGGTGCAATGAACGAGCTCAAGAAGCTTTTGAATCCTGAACTTATAAACCGAATTGATGATGTTATTGTTTTTGATGCTCTTTCAAAAGCCCAGGTTTCTAAGATTCTTGATATTCAGCTTGCAGAACTTGCTGAACGACTTAAAGATAAAAATCTCACAATTAATATCAAACCTAAGGCAAAGGAATATCTTATTGAACACGGATATAATCCTGCAATGGGTGCCCGCCCAATGAAACGCCTTATTCGCAAAGAAATCGAAGATCCGCTTTCGGTAGAAATTCTTTCTAACCAGAATAGCGATCTGAACTGTGTGACAATCGAATGTATTTGTGATAAAATCAAGGTCAAACTTGTAAAACAGGAAAAAGAAGCCGTAAAGGTTCCTGTTCTTGTTGAAAAGAATGATTAACTAGAGGTTCAATATGAAAAAAATAATATTCTCGTTGATTGCCGGATTGCTTTTGTGTGCAGGCCTTTTTGCACAAAAGGTTAAATTTGGTGTTTTAAATGGTCCAACCTGTATTCCTTCTGCTTATCTTTTGAATGAAGATGTTCAGCTTTTTGCAGATCCTCAGGCGCTTCTTCCAAAAATGCTCAAGGGTGAAATTGATGTAGGCTTCCTTCCTGCAAATGTGGCCGCAAAGGTTTACAACAGTTCAAACGGAAAAATCCTTTGCTGTGGAATTACTGGTAACGGAAACCTTTCTCTTATTACAACAGATACTTCTGTAAAGCAGCTTGCAGATCTTAAAGGAAAAACTGTTGCTGTTGCAGGTCAGGGCGCTACACCTGAATATGTGTTCCGATATCTTTTGCAGAAAAACGGAATTAAAGCAGATGTTAAAAATGGCGTAACTCTTGATTTTTCAATTCCAACACCTCAGATTGCAGCTCAATTGATTTCTGGAAAAATTAAGTATGCAGTTGTTCCAGAGCCGTTTGCTACTGTTGCTCAGATAAAATCAGACAAGGTTGTAGTTGCAGTTGATTTGCAGAGCGAATATGAATATTTTGAAGGCAAAGGAAAAATCTATCCGCTTACTGTTCTTGTTGTAACAAAAGACTTTGCAGAAAAAAATCCTGAAGCACTTAAGGTCTTCCTTGCAGAGTATGAAAAATCATTTAAGAAAACTTTGCAGAATCCAAAGGAAGCAGGCGAGCTTTGCGAAAAATTTGGACTTGGTCTTGCTGCTCCAATTATTGCAAAATCTGTTCCTAAAGCAAACTATGTTTTCATGACTTCTGACAATCCTAAGGTAAAAGAAAAGGTTGAAGAGCTTTTAAAAATCTTCCTTGCTTTTGATTCTGCTTCTATTGGCGGAAAGCTCCCTGACGAAAACTTTTATTGCAAATGATAAATAAAACAAAAACTATAGCAGCTTATATCCTCTCTGTTCTGGTGATTTTGGCTGCATGGGTTTTTGTTTCAAAATTAATAAATGCAGAACTGATTTTACCTTCGCCGTTTGAGGTTTTTAGTTCAATGGGAAGCCTTGTAAAAACAAAGGCTTTCTGGCAGGCCTTTACGCATACCTTTTTACGCGTAATTATTTCTTTTACAATTACTGTAGTACTTGGAACTGCGCTTGGAATTACAGCCGGATTTTCTAAATTTCTCCGCGACTTTTTTGAACTACCGCTTGCTGTTATTCGTGCCACTCCTGTTGTAGCCTTTATTCTTATCGCTCTTTTCTGGTTTAAATCTGGAACAGTTCCTGTATTTGTTTCCGTTTTAATGACTCTTCCAATTATGACTACAGCTGTTGCAAATGGATTTTCAAAAGCAGACGAAAAGCTTATGGGCATGGCAAAGGTTTTTTGTTTGACTCGCAGTCAGATTTTTAAATATATTCAATTTCCCTCTCTTGTTCCTTTTTTGTTGAACGGAATGGTTTCTTCTTTTGGTCTTACATGGAAAGTTGTTGCTGCTGGTGAGGTTTTGAGTTTGCCTAAATATGCTGCGGGAACTATGCTTCAGAAAGCACAGGTTCATCTTGAAACTTCGACTGTAATTGCAGTTGCGATTATTTTGGTTTTAGTAAGCTTTATTCTTGAACAAGTGTTCATGTCTCTTGTAAAAAGATTTTCATCAACTTTGTAATATAGGGTAGTCGGATGGAAAATAAACTGGTTTTATTCATAAAGGATTATAATCTTACTGCAGGGGAACAAGTCTTATTTCAGAATTTTTCTCTTGATGTTTTTGAAGGTGAAATAATAGGATTTTTTGCACCAACAGGAACTGGTAAAACAAGTTTGTTTAATCATATTGCAAATACTTCTGGCGTGGGCCCTGAGCCTGTCGAAGGGTTATCAATTTCTTACGCCTTCCAGGAGCCTCGTCTTATTCCTTCGTTGAAAGTTCTAAAAAACGTAATGCTTCCGCTTGAAAATAAAATGGATGAGAAATCTTCAACAGACCTTGCAATACAATGGCTCGAAAAGCTTAATATGGGCCACAAAATAAATGATCTTACAAAAACCTTAAGCGGAGGAGAGCAGCAGCGTACTTCCATTGCCAGAGCATTTGCATATACTTGTGCGGTTCCTGAGCGTGTCGAAGGGGTCGAAAGACTTCTCCTTCTTGATGAACCCTTTGCCTCGCAGGATGAAATCAATACCACGAATATCGTAAATCTCATAAAGCAAATAGTTTCTGAACAGCATTGTGCCTGTCTTATAATAAGTCATGACCGCCAGGTGCTGGATGGCCTTTGCTCAAGAATTATTACACAAAAAGATTTTATTGTTTCCTGATACCTGTTAATATCATCTGATTATTCTTCACAATCTGCATTTGTTCTTATATAATAAAATTATGATTTTGAAGAATTTTGTAGTTTTTGAAGGTATAGACGGGGCAGGTACTTCTACTCAGATAAAAAAGTTAGTTGAAAATGCTCCAGAAAAATATATAGCAACTGCTGAACCAACTTCTGGTCCAACAGGAAAATTCCTGCGCCGGATGCTTTCCGGTGAATTTCATGTTGACGAAAAAACAAATGCATATCTTTTTGCCGCAGACCGTTGTGAACATATCTTTGGCAAGGGTGGTGTAAAAGAACTATGCGAGAGTGGAAAAACTGTTGTGAGTGACCGCTATTTCTTTTCAAGCCTTGCATACCAGTCAGTTTCCTGCGGACTTGAATTGCCGCAACTTTTGAATTCACCTTTCCCGCTGCCAGAATACCTCCTTTTCTTTGATATAAATCCAGAAATTTCACTTAGCCGCGTAAATGCCCGTAACGGCCACAAAGAAATCTATGAAAATATAGAAGCCCAGAAAAAAATCGCCGCCCTCTACGAAAAAGTCATTTCCATGTACGAACAAAACCCCGCATTAAGAGAGGAAATGAAAATAATTCGCATTGATGCAAGTAAGACAATTGAAGAAATATCGGGAATCATTTTGGAAATATTAAAATAATCATTTTAAATTTAGTCTGAAAATGTATAGAAGTGGGACGCAGGAAAAAGAAAGTAAGGGGGGACCAGCAGTGGGACGGCCGCGTATACGCCGGACGTCGCACGGATGCTGGGGGATACCTTGCTTTTTTTTCCGTCGCTGGGGCCCGCTTCTATACATTTTCCTCTAAAATTCATTTAATTATTTTCCGATAATCACAATGTGAAAAAGCATATTTTATTTTTAGTATTTGCATCTATATTATTTACACTTCCTCTAACGCCTGTTAATGCCTACATGGTGAAATACAAGGAAGACTGGTATAAGCTCTATCACGTTCATTATCAGCAGTATCCGGATGATTGTATAGAAAATATTTACTGGCTCGAAAAGGCTGCGCAGGCTGATTTTTGTAATCCGCTTTATGTTGGTTTTAAGATTGAAACAGAAAAGGAATGGCAAAAATACCGTTATCTTTTCCAAATGCATATAAATCTTAAGCTTATAGAACAGCATCTTCGTTTGGGCAGAACCTACGACAAAAAGTGCATTTACTTTTACGACGCTCCATGGAAAGAAGAATATTTACGAAACATGGAAAAAGCGTTATCTTGTTATGAAGCAGGCTTGT
>JAEEGH010022371.1_pt1 | contig 12967 bp, 9 predicted proteins | sample 9134181 | NCBI WGS metagenome assembly JAEEGH01 (sample SAMN16246544, study PRJNA631951) | gut metagenome | biome: gut microbiome; feature: rumen; material: DP-attached | host: Bos | place: Iran: Karaj | collected 2018-10 | reverse complement strand
ATCGGCGACGATTCCGTCGACGAGGACTGGGAAGACGATGGCAACGGCATCCGCCCCATGGAACCGCTACAGCCTTCGAGCAAGACCAAACGGAAGAAAAACTCCGGTAAGGGAACGGAGATGCCGCATCAAGTGCGGCATGACAAGTCCGGGACAAGTTCGCTAGAAGACCTGGAACGTCAAATGAAAGAGGCCGCCGCACGCCTCGATTTCGAGGAAGCGGCGCGGCTTCGCGACATTATCCGCGGCATGGAATAGATTTTTATCACGAAAATCCGCTTTTTTGCGCAAAAAAGCGTGTTTTTCGCTTCATTTTAGCTTAAATTTACACTTTTTTGATTGCATTTTAGCCCATTTTTGTTTATTTTCAAGGGCAGAAAAACAATTAATGAGGAAAGATCATGATTTTTGCAAAGAAACTTATCCTGAGTTCCGTTTTCGCCATTGGCGCATTCGGTCTCATTGCTTGCGGAAGCGATAGCAAGTCTTCTACCGAAGCCGGACCGGACCAGCAGGGCGATAAAATTGTCGTTCCGGACAAGAAAGACCCCAACATCACCGTTACGGAATTTTCTTCTCGAATCGCCGGTGACGAAATCAGATTCAAAGGCCAGTTCGGTCTGGATTTTGTCGGTGACCCTGACGCCCAGGACAGCGTTTTCAACACCGTCTTCACCGGCATCGACTATAAGGTCGGCAAGGGCACTGACGCAAGCAACATGGTCAATGTTGGCGTGACGATTAGCTCCAACCAAATTCTTTTCCCGACACAGAACTCCATCGACCTGAATTCCATGAATTCCGCCTACGTGTCCGTCAACCTGACTGATCCGGCATTCACCGAATGCGGTACGTACAGCCTGGTCGTTACCGTAACGGCTAACGACGGTGAAAAGGATTACCAGAGAACCGAAATCATTCCGTTCGAACGCGATGCAGCCGAATACTGCCGCACCGAAGACACGACTTCCCAGCAGCCGGTAAAGGCCGAAGTCGCCATGACTTCCTGCCAGGTCGAACTCTCCACGAACGTGAATCCGGGTCTGAGCCTCGCCACCTGCACTGCAGCTCCGGCCGGCTCTCCTGCCGACATCATCTTCTCCAAGGCAAAGGTTGACGGCAATCCGGAACTCAGCGCTACGAGTACAACTGTTTCGCTCGCTCCGATTACCAATGGCGACCTTCCGCCGTACACGGACGACTACGAAGTGGATATGTGGCCCGAAGACATGAACGCAGACCGTTCTCCGGCAACCGCCTACGTGAGCGACTTCAAGTTCAAGACTCCTGGCAACGCACTCTCCTTGATGATTGAAAACTCCAACCAGATCTACGTCGCTCTGGCCCCGGGCTACAGCACCGAAACGGGCGTTGGTTTCTACGCTTTCGCAATTACCGAAACGACCGAAGGCAACAACGGCGACTACACCTTCAAGGTGAAGCTCTACAGAGTCCAGTAATCTGATCTAAAACCAAGTATAAGCACTCTCCCCGTGGGAGGGCTATTTTATTTACACGGTAGATTTTCTAAATATACGCCCGTAAATTCAAACACGGAGTAAATATGCTCAAGAAACTTTCCAACTTCCCCGGCATCAAGGGACCGGTCGTAACCATCGTGATGGATGGTTTTGGTATCACCGATAAGGTCGAAGGCAACGCCATCAAGGCTGCCCGCACCCCGACACTCGACAACCTCTTCAAGATGTACCCGAACGTGCTCCTGAAGGCTCACGGCCGCGCCGTGGGTATGCCGACCAACGAAGACATGGGTAACTCCGAAGTGGGCCACAACGCTATCGGTGCCGGCCAGGTGTACAACCAGGGTGCCGCCCTCGTGCAAGACGCCATCGTCTCCGGCGACATCTTCGGCCGCGACGCCTGGAAGGAAATCGCCTCCAACGTGCGTGACCACGGTTCCGTGCTCCACTTCATCGGCCTCTTCAGCGACGGCAACGTTCACTCCAACATCAGCCACCTCAAGGCCATGGTCGCCCAGGCCAAGAAGGAAGGCCTCAAGAAGGTCCGCGTGCACATCCTCCTCGACGGTCGTGACGTGCCGGAAACCTCCGCCCTCGATTACGTCGGCCCGTTCGAAAAGTTCATGGACGAGCTCCGCTCTCCGGAATTCGACGTCTGCATTGCTAGCGGCGGTGGCCGTATGCAGATTACCATGGACCGTTACAACGCTAACTGGAAGATGGTGGAACTCGGCTGGAAGACCCACGTGCTCGGCGAAGGCCGCTACTTCGACAACGCCACCCAGGCGATTGAAACCCTCCGTGGAGAAACCAAGGCCATTGACCAGGATCTCCCGCCGTTCGTGATTGCGAAGGACGGCCAGCCGGTCGGAACCATCAACGACGGCGACTCCGTGGTGTTCTTCAACTTCCGTGGCGACCGCGCCATCGAAATCACCCGCGCCTTCGAAGAAGAATCCTTCAGCGAATTTGACCGCGTGCGCTTCCCGAAGGTCTGCTACGCCGGCATGCTCCAGTACGACGGCGACCTCAAGCTCCCGAGCCGCTTCTTGGTGCCGCCTCCGGCCATCAAGGAAACCAGCGGCGAATGGCTTGCCGAAACGGGCGTGAAGCAGTTCGCCTGCTCCGAAACGCAGAAGTACGGCCACGTGACCTACTTCTGGAATGGTAACCGTTCCAGCAAGTTCGACGGCGAAACCTACCTCGAAATCGAATCTGACGTTGTTCCGTTCGAACAGCGCCCGTGGATGAAGGCTGCCGAAATCACCGACGCCATGATCGAAGCTTTGAAGAGCGGCAAGTACCAGACTCTCCGCTGCAACTTCCCGAACGGCGACATGGTGGGCCACACCGGTTCCTTCCGTGCTGCCACGATGGCTATCGAAGCTGTGGACATCGGCCTTGCACGCCTCCTCCCGGTGATTGACGCCCTCGGTGGTGTCGCTATCATCACGGCTGACCACGGTAACGCCGACGAAATGTACGAAATCGACAAGAAGACCGGCATGCCGAAGGTCAACAAGGACGGCACCTTCAAGGCAAAGACCAGCCACACCCTCAACAAGGTGCCCTGCATCCTTTACGATAACGTAACGGGCGGCAAGCTCGGCCTCAAGGAAGGCGACTGGGGTCTTTCGAACATCGCTGCTACGACGGCCAACCTCCTCGGCCTCGAAAAGCACGAAGCTTGGGACGACAGCATGTTGATTATCAAGTAAGGATCTAGACCAGAACTAGAAAAGGAACCCGCAAGGGTTCCTTTTTTGGAATAAACTTCCCGTTTGCCTAACGGCGCTACTTCACCGAGAAAATCCTATTGAAAGCGCCGTCCTTGACCACATACAGGCCCTTTTCGATGTTCATCGCATCGAGTTTCGCCTGCACGTCGCCCATGCGGGCAGCCTTCAGCTTGCACACGAAGGCTCCCTTCATGTTGTACACGCTGAACGTCCTTTCGCCCGCCTGCAGCAGGGCCTTGCCCGCAATGGACGTCGTTCCGCCGCCACCGACTTCAGATTCGTCGATTTTCGCGATAACAATGTTGTCAATAAACACGCTTCCCTTCGCGAGCCCCGCGTTGAAGGAGATGCGTCCGTTATCATCGGTAGATTCCTTCATGGTGAACGTTATCTCGAAGTTCTTCTTGTCGGTCCCAAGGTCAAACGTCTTCGCTTCGCCCAGGTAACTGGTCCACGGGTCGGTATCCTTCTCGAGGTTCACTTCGAGCGACCTTGCCTCGGAGCCGTATGCATCGAAAGTCAGCTTGTAGCTCTGGCCCTTCTCGTAGTGCATCCCGTTCTGAATCATCTGCACATCGTAGGCGTTGGTGCCCGTCTTGGTCACATTGATTTCGGCCATGCCATCGGTATGCTTCAGGGAACCTTCACCACTGTGCTGCTGCAGGGTCCAACCCGCAAGCTTGAGCGAATCCGAGAACGAACCGTTGAAAACGGTATCCCTGTTGGTAGGAACTACGATCGGTTCGGCGACACCATCGAGGGACCACTGCTTCAGGAAGTTCCAGATATCCGAGACATCCGCCTTGGAGGGGCTATGACCACGGCCAGGGAGTTTCAGATGTTTGATATAGACGCCTTCGTCGCAGGGACCCCAGGTGTACATCGTGGCACCCGAGTTTTCGGCATTGGGGTAATTCTTTTCTTCCTGCGCCTGTGACGGGCAATGGAACTGGTCACGATAATTCTTGAGGAAGCCTTCGACATCGCTATAATGCAGAACGTCGTCATTGGTTCCATGAGGATGGATGATAGGGACTGGACGCATAGCCTTCGAAGCACCCATCACGTTTGTACCCGAAGTAGGCGCAAAGGCGGCAATCCTATCAGCAATCTTACTCATGGAATGGTAGGTGAACATACCTCCCATCGAGAAGCCCGAAAGATACACGCGCTTGGTATCGATTTGGTAGTCCTTGACCATCTGGTCAATAATTTCAAGCATCCACTTGGTATCCTTGTCACCGCTGATATCCCAAGTGTTGTAACCCGTACCACCTCTCGGGTAGACAACGACAAAGCCCGCCGTATCAGCGACCGCCTCCCAATGGGTATTGGACTGCTGGTAGTTTGGGTCCTGGTCCATACCGTGGCACGAAATGAGCAACGGGCTGTTCGCCGCAAGACCAGACGGGGCATAGACGTGAATCTCTCTGCCCGAGACCGACATCTTCTTGTAATCGTTAAGGGATTTTCCACCGCCACCCCATTGGGCGAAGGAAAGTGTAGCCGCTGCTAACAGAAGTATTGGAAACTTCATATCTGTACTCCTCAGAATTTCCAGTTTTTACATCTTGTTGGCCTCCATAAACCTACCCATATATAATGTATATCTATAATGTAGGAATGGGACTGCGGCTCGCCAAATTGCGGTGTAAACGACTACAACGCAGTAATTGGCGAAATTAGTACAAATTCGCCGTTTTTTGTAAAAAAAATACGAAAATTTTAGTATCTTCGGGAAAAAATCACCAACATAAACTTTGATGAGAATCTTCTACCAACTTCCCGGACTGTTTGAGTTTTACGACCTATACAAGGCCTTTTTGCCGCTATGGCGCGACCACCGGGAATACTTCTACGACTGGTGCGATATCGGCTCCATCTACGGTGCACCCAGTGGTTGCCTCTGGGGCGGAGGGCGCGTAGGTTTCGGGGATGCCGAACCGGAAAAGGTTGTGGCACTCGTGAAGGAATACGGGATTTCGGCACGGCTCACTTTCAGCAATTCATTGATTCGCGAAAAGCACCTGACCGATGCGCAGTGCAACGCATTGTGCAGGATGTTCGAGAGCGTGAATGAAAATGGTGCGGGAAAGAACGGTGCCGAGTTCAACGCGGATATAAACGGAGCCGAGCTCGATGCGGGAAAGAACTGCGCCGGAATCATCGTCCACTCGGACCTGTTGCTCAATTACATCAAGGCGAAGTACCCCGGTTTTTATTTCGTATCCTCAACCACGAAGGTGATTACGGACTTCGGGCAGTTTGTCGCAGAGCTGAACCGCGATGAATTCCGTTACGTTGTCCCAGATTTTCGGCTCAACAAGCAATTTGATAAACTGAACGCGCTTACCGATGCGCAAAAACAGAAAGTCGAGTTCCTTTGCAATGAATGCTGCTGGTTCGGCTGTTACGACCGCAAGGCCTGCTACGAGAACGTAAGCCGCAAAAGCCTCGGCGAAGATTGCGCAGACCACGTTTGCGTTTCGCCCACCGCCCAGAGGGGCTACCGATTCTCCGACGCGATGAAAAGCCCGGGATTCATCGGAATTGACGACATCCGGAACGTATATGCGCCCGCGGGATTCAGGCATTTCAAAATCGAAGGCCGCAGCCTCGGCAGTGCGCTCATCCTGGAATTTCTGCTTTACTACATGACCAAACCCGAGCACCAGCTCAAGGTGCGCGAAGAAATCTACCTGGACAGTTCGCTGGATTTGCTCTAACGCAATCACGCAAATATTGGGCAACTGCATTTTTTATGAATGTCATGTTTTGACATTTTGTTTATTTATATTTTAGAGCAAGCACAAATAAAAAATTCAGAAAAACGGAGGGGCGGAAAAAGCTTTTTTGAAACAAAGCGATTATAATTGTATTTTGGCATAATTTTAAGGGTTTTTAGCGTATTGACAATTTGTAATACAATTTGTATATTAATTATGAAAATCATAAAACACGCATTTGAAAAATTTGATGAGAGAACATTCACTCCCGAAATGGCTGCAAAACTCGTCCATGGCAGATGTTTGTTTAGGCGTTCAAATTCTTTTCCAGACCGATACATAGCAATCGGAGAGGTAGATGGTAAAATATGGTCAGTCGTACTAGAAAAAGACCTGTACACAGTCGTCACGGCAAGGCGTGCACACAAAGACGAGGAAAATCTATGGCATTCAAGGTAATGGAAAAGCCCGACATGACGGAAGAAGAACTCCGCTATTTTAACGAGCACGATTTTGCAGAGGAATTTCGCAAGGGTTTGGAAGATGGCACAACGATCGTCAGCAACGGCCCCTGGGAAGAAACCGTAAAGGAAATCAAGGCCCGTAAGGCTCGCGAAACAACGAAGATGGCATCTTTCCGTTTGCCGACCTGGGTCATTGAAGGGCTCAAGCGCAATGCAGCAAAAGGCGGCGTCAAATACAGCGAATACGCCATTGAGGTCTTGTCAAAGGCCGCGGTATAAATTATATATTCCATAGCAACCACGCCATAGATTAAGGCTCCTGTTGTTATTTATATTAGTGGCCTACCACCATAGAAAGGAGACTATATTGTGCATAATTCGCGTATCCCATATTTACTGGTAATCTGCCTCATATCCATAGGAATTTGGAACTGCGGAGACACCACCAGCGGTGCCGACGATATCGAGAATCCCGTTTCCAGTTCAGAACTATCCAGCTCAAGCGAAGCGGAATCGAGCGAAACAATATCCAGCCCGGAATCTTCTAGCGAGCCCGTCAGTTCTTCTCAAGAAGCATCGTCATCAAGTACCGTCCCCTCCAGCAGTAGCAGGCCAGTAATCAAGCTTACCGACGACGACTTCGTCAACGTGGGCGGCCAGCTATGGACAAAAAAGAACCTCAACATCGAAGTCGAGGGTAGCCGCTGCTACGAAGACAAGCCCGAAAACTGCGAAAAATACGGAAGGCTATACACATGGGCCATGGCCATGGATGTCGACCTTTCCTACAATGCAAATCAACTGGGCGAGATTGATTTGCCCTACCAGGGAATTTGCCCCGAAGGGACACATCTCCCGAGTCACGAGGAATGGACTTGGCTATACGAATATGTCCGCGCAAACCCCGAAGCGGCAAAAGTATTCACCAACCAAGTTGGCGGTTTTTACGACCATTTCTCGGGATATAAAAACGAAGACATAGAATCCGTATTTTGGAGTTCCACGGAATACGACGTGTCCAACGACCGGTTAAACGGAAGCGCCATCGGATATAATTATGCATGGCTTTGGGCTTACCGCAAAGACCTATCCGTTGGAAAAGACAACGCACGTAAGACAAGCGCAGCACACGTCCGCTGCATCAAGGACGGCTCCGAGGGAGTTTTGAGCTCTTCCAGCATAGAATCCTCTTCCAGTTTCGTGTACGAACCCGATGCCGACAGCATCCGAATCGGGGACCAGGTCTGGATGACAAAGAACCTGGACTCCATCGTAGAGGGAAGTTTCTGCTTTGACAACAACGAAGAAAATTGCGAAAAGTACGGAAGGCTCTATACGTGGTCACAGGCCATGGGAGTAGATTCCATGTTCGACAACGAAAGGCTCGGTCCCCTTTACATTCCCTATCAGGGAATTTGCCCCGAAGGGGCTCACCTGCCCACAAACAGTGAATTGCAAACCCTGGCTGCCAACCTGAAAAAATATCCCGAATACATGGCCTATTTTACAAACCAGCTAGGCGGATTTTTCAATTACAAGAAAGAATTCACCGCTCTCGAAGAACAGAACATCGTCTGGAGTTCCACTGAGTACAATGCGACAGGAACAGGATACACCTTCATGTTCGCCTGGCTGCACGCATTCCGCAAGGACCTCTCTATCGGGAGCGACAACCCCAAAAAGATTACCGGAGCTTATGTTCGCTGCATCAAGGGAGCAGCGGCACAGCCCCCAAAAAAATCGGATTCGATAACTCTCGAAAAGGCCCCAGGATGCGAAACTGCAGAGCGAAGCAACTGGAAATACCTGAACCCCTCCATAGACTACGGATGCATCAAGGATAACCGCGATGGGAGATTCTACAAAACCGTCGTAATAGGCGACCGCGTCTGGCTGGCCGAAAATCTCCGCTACAAGCCACAAAAGAGCAGCTGGTGTTACAACGAAGCCGATAGTGAATGCGACGAATTCGGGCGCTACTACAGTGGCTACGCCGTTTCGGAATCTCCAAGCATCTGCCCAGAAGGATTCCATATTCCGAAAGAAAGCGAGGCGCTCCAGCTCAGGTTCTACATAACAAGTTCCCTGATGTCCGTAGAAGGCTGGAAGAAAGCCGCCAACACGTTCATAGGCAACAATTCCACCGGATTCACGCTGCTACCGGCAGGCATTCGCGGTTATGCCAATGGAAACGGCTGGGTCACGGGAGAATACGATGGCGTCGGGAACGTCGCCCGATTCTGGAGCAGCGCCCCGTATAACGGCACTGGATACTACGAATACGTATTCATGAATACGGAAGGCGGCCTCAGCATGACCGACAAGGAAAAAGGGTTCGGAATGCCTGTTCGTTGCATCAAGGATTCCGAATAAAAAACTAACTTCAATGTATGAAACTTCTCGACCAGTTCAGCTATACGGAACTCATGCCCGTCCTCTCGATGGAGGGGATGAGGGCGCTTGACAAGGCGGCCAAGGAAGAAATGGCCAAGGCCGCGGGCGATGGCATTTCTGCCGTCGACGCCGGTTATGAACTGATGAAACAGGCGGGTGCCGCGCTGTTCCAGAAGGTGGTTGAGGTTTTGAACCGCGACGCCGTTTGTCGCGGGACTGGGAATGCGGACGAGATGCGAGCCGAGATCGCGCCGCGGTCGGTGGCGGTGTTTGTCGGCGGGGGCAACAACGGGGGCGACGGGCTCGTGCTCGCAAAGCTGCTGATTGAAGCGGGAATTCCCTGCATGGTGTATTCGCTTGCCGCCGCGGACAAGTTCCAGAACGAAGCCAAGATGGCGCTGGAAGATTTTACGCAGGCAGGCGGCCGACTAACAATGTATTCGCCGGGTGGAACAGCGCCGGCTTCAGGAAGTTTATCGCAGGCAGGAACTGCGCCGGCGCCGAGGTTCGCGGGTTTCGACCTGATTGTAGATTGCATGCTCGGGAACGGAGCGCACGGCGAACTGCGTGAACTGTACGCAGCCGCGGTCCGCGACATTGCCGCGTCGAAAGTCCCGGTTGTCGCGGCCGACGCACCCACCGGCTATGACTCTCAGGAACACGTGCGTCGCGAACCCTGCATACACGCACTTGAAACCCTCCTGTTCGGGTTCCCGCGGCTGGACGCATACACGCGCGAAGGCGGGCCCACATTCGGGGAAGCCTCGGTTGCCCCGCTCGGCTACCCCGCAAGTACCGTAGCGCAGTTCAACGAAAACACGTTCCTCGCCACCGAGGCGCTCATCCCGCAAATGTTGCCCGAGCGCGACGACTGGGGCGACAAACGCAAACAAGGCTGCGCCATGATTGTCGCAGGTTCCGGCGACATGCCGGGAGCCGCAGCGCTCTGCACGCAAGCAGCACTCCGGAGCGGCGCCGGCCTCGTGACCCTCGCGAGCCCCGAAGCCGTGATGCCCGTACTGCAGGCAAAACTTTCGGAACCCGTATTCGTAAACCTGCAAGATATCGCAGGGCAAGACGCGGATTCCACGGACGACCGCGCCACAACACTCTCGCCCGCGCACATCCCGCAAATTCTCGAGAAGGCGAAGCACAACCAGGCACTCGCCATCGGGCCGGGGCTAGGGAGCGCCGAATGCACGTGCGACGCCGTCATCGAAATACTCCCGCAGTTCAATTGCCCGCTGGTCATCGACGCCGACGCGCTGAACGCCATCGCCACACTCAACAAGACATCCGCAAGCCCCACTTCGGGTGCGGCATCTTACCTGCACAGCATCGAGACTGCGGCAATCCTCACGCCGCACCGCCGGGAATTCGAAAGGCTTTTCGGAGCGCTCCCGACAAACGACATCGACATACCCAAACGACTTCGCGACATCGCCCGCAATACGAAGAAGGTCATTCTCCTGAAGGGCGCGCCGACCTTCGTCGCCGTTCCCGACGGACGCGTGTTCATCGTGCCCGCACACAACTCGGGCCTCGCCAAGGGCGGCTCGGGCGACGTGCTTACCGGCATCATCACGGCACTCCTCGCACAGGGCTTGCCCACCTGCGAAGCCGCCGTACTCGGTGCGTTACTGCACCAAAAAGCAGGCCACACAGCCCGCACAAAAATGGGAGCATTCAGCATGCTCCCGAGCGATGTCATTGACACGCTGCCGCAGGCGTTTAACTAATCAACAGTTAGTCCTTCACGCAGCGGACGGAGAATCCGCTGCACTTGCGGTAGGTGACCATGCCCATGGCGATACTGTTGCGGCTCAAGTTTATCTGGTACGTACTGTACACGGTATTCTCAGTAGAACTCCAGAAGTCTACGCGGCCGCCCTCGCCGACATAATTCCCATTGTACTCCCTGTCGCCGGCAGGCAACGCCGAGAAGGAATAGGAGTCCGTGCCGTTGCCGCTACCATCCCAGCCGCTAGTAGATCTGAGTTTCTCAGCTCGTTCAACTGCGGTAGCCAGCGTTCTCCATTCCGTCAAATCCGGCAAGTGCCAACCCTTGGGACAAATTCCACGTACCGGATAAGTCGGAGAACAGCTCTTGCCATAGCCACAATCCTTGCCGTTTGCAGACCACTCGCCCACGCTGTCCATCGCGGCAGCCCAAGCGAACCTCCCATTTTATACACAATGTAAAAAGCGCCCGCTGTTACGCGGACGCCGGTATTTTGGAGGAGAAATTTTTCGTTTAGCGGGCATTCACGCGCATGGTGCGCGGGCCGATTTTCAGTATAAACGTTCCCGTATGCGGGAGTAGCGCCGACTCGACGGAAGTCGCTATGCGTTTGGTCAAAAGCAGGCGGCCCTGCATGTCGAAAATCGCCATCGTATTGCCCGCTGCATTCTGGACTTGCAACACGCGACCTGCGGTAGAGACCGTGAACTGCGGGGCAAAACCCGTTCCGCGAATTGCATCGGAAGCCTCGCTGCTGCTGGACGTCACTTCGGCTGGTTCAGTGACCTTGTTGCTGCTGCTGGACACGTCTGTCTCGCTATCGCTCGACTGCGGTGTGACGCTACTGCTGGACTTTGCAGAGGAACTCGATGCAGGCGCCGTGCCGTTCCCCGTCACGGTAATTGTTCCGCTCTTTGAGGCATTCGTCGTAGCGCCCGTCGTAGTAACGGTGAACTTGTACGCACCCGGCGCCACCGTCGCAGAGACCGTTCCCGAAATGTGGAAGTCAGAACCCTTGAGCGTACCCGACACGCCATCCGGAAGCCCCGTCACCGTGGCACCCGTCGCGCCCGCAATCGTGTAGTAGAATTCCGCAATCGATTCGCCTGCGGCAACCGTCTGCGTGGTGCTGCCCGAGCCATGCTTGGTGAGGCTAGCCTCGCCAGCGACAGGCGTCTGCGACGAGCTGGACTTGGCAGAAGAACTCGATGCAGGCACAACGCTGCTGCTGGACTTCGCCTGTGAAGAACTAGACGCAATGCTGCTGCTAGACTTGGCCGAGCTGGAACTTGCCGGAGTCACCACAGACGATGCACCCGGATCCGGAAGTGTCGCTCCCGCATACAACTTAATTGAATCGCGCAAGGCATAGGCCTTCGCCTGCGTACTCACGTCGGTGAGGCTCATGGAATAGCTCGGCTTGAACGCCGTGCCCGTCCCCGACTGCGGCTTCTTCACATTCTCTTCGTAATTCTCGATCATCTGCGCCGCCGTGATGACGCCGTCGCTCGTGTAGAGGTCAAGAGCCTTCTGCACGCCGATGAACACGTTCCTTTCGATGCGAATATCCGCCTCGATGGCCGCACGCACGCAGTAGCTTGCATTCTTGCTGTCAAAGAGGTTGTTCGCCACATGTACCTTGCCAAAACGCACACGAGGCATGCGTTCGACCACGCCGTCTGCCCACCATGTATGGTGAATCGTCACGTTCAGGTGCCCGCGGTCGCTCGTCTTTGTCTTGCTGTTGCCAATGAGGTTACTGAACTGGTGGCCAGTCGAAGCCGACGTATAGCTGAACTTCGTCCACGAAATCGTCACGTAGTCCGAGGCGTTGGTAATATCCAAGTTGCCATCGTGACCGTCGTAGACATCCACGTGGTCAATCCACACATTCTTGGATTCATGATTCACTTGGAGGCAATCTTCGTCATCGTCGTCGTGTGCGCCAACGCCCTTGAATTTCAGGTTACGGATAATGACATTAGTGGAACCGCTCAACTTCATGGCGCTACCTGTCGTAGGCTGGGCGATAATAGCTCCCTGATAGCCGTAAATGGTAACGTTGCTACCCACTTCGATGGGCCCCATGTAAGTTCCGGGCTTCACATAGATAATCTTGTTGCCCGCCTTGGCATAAGCCTTAAGGTCACTCACGTTGTCCACCGTGACCTCGGAATAGCCCTTGCCGCCCGTGGTGCCACCGTTCTGCGTGGCAAAACCCGCCATCGGGAAGTCCGGCGAGGTGACCGCGAACGCGGAAGTCGCCGTACCGACAACCGTCGCCCCGCACACAAGCAGCGCCGAGAGCGACATTTTCAACGAATTACAACCCATAACATCCATCCTTTTTTTGAGTCACAGGCAACCCGCCCGTATTGTTCTCAAAATTTTTCTCAAAATCTATATTCAAAAAAGGAAAAAG
>JAEEGH010022367.1_pt1 | contig 12969 bp, 7 predicted proteins | sample 9134181 | NCBI WGS metagenome assembly JAEEGH01 (sample SAMN16246544, study PRJNA631951) | gut metagenome | biome: gut microbiome; feature: rumen; material: DP-attached | host: Bos | place: Iran: Karaj | collected 2018-10 | reverse complement strand
CCAAGGACAACAAGATCATGCTGGAGGGCGAGGAGATCATCGTCTTCCCCCAGGTCTGGGGCGACCTGCAGTACAACACCGTGGTCTGGGTCCCCTCCATCAGCACCATCATGGGCTCCGACGTGCTGTTCTCTAACGCCCACCCCTTCACCTGCGAGGTGAGCGCCAACGGCCGCAAGAAGTGGATCGACGCCATCGACAAGATGGAAGCCCTGGGCGCCGAGGTGGTCATCCCCGGCCACATGAAGCACGGCGAGCCCTTCGACGAGCGCAGCTACAAGTTCACCCGGGACTACCTCATCGAGACGGACAAGGAGCTGGACAAGCTCCGCAAGAAATACAACATCACCAAGGACGGGGAAGTCAACGAGATGGCCATGAAGGAATTCTTCTATGACCTGTGCATGAAGTTCCCCGAGGCCGTCCTGATCTTCCTCAGCAACGACATGAACTCCTCCGTCTTCCTGGGCGGCCGCGAGTGGAACTGGAACAACCTCAACGACGGACCGGATATGACCGGCATCAACGCTTCCATCCACAAATAAACGACTGCCTTCCGGAAGCCATCCTTCCGGCCTGGCGGGAAGAAAACGGAACCATGACGCGGGGCTGCTGTATTTTTGCAGATACAGCGGCCCCTTTCCGCATCCGGAAGGGGCCGTGTATCAAAGAGAAAGAGAAAACCTCCATACCCCCTGCGGTTATCCTTGACAAATCGCAGGGGGAATGATACTCTTTGTAAGATAAATGTAATCAGAAAACAGAGGCTCGAGTGCCCCGCGCCGCAGGGAAAGCGGCCGCGGGGAGAATACGGGAACCGGGTGCGAATCCCGGACGGGACCGCCGCTGTGAGCGCCGAGAGCTTCCGTCATATCCCACCGGTCATGCGGGAAGGGGACGGAGGATCGTGATCAGGCGCGAGTCAGAAGACCTGCTCGAACCGGGAGGACGTGACCCCACGGACTATGGGCTTGGCGTCGGTTTACGCAGAGATACGGCTGCGGGCATTTTGTCGTGCCCGCGGCTTTTTTTCTGCGTAAATGACATAGATGCAATCAAAAGAAAGGATATGAGAAGGCATGAAACGAACCCCCGCGAGAACCGTACTGGCACTCCTGCTGGCTGTCATGATGGTGCTGGGCCTCGCCGTTCCCGCTTATGCGGCGAAGACGATGCGCAGCGTCCAGAAGCTGACGGTCAACGGCGCAGCCGTGGAGTGTGACAAGTACAACATCGACGGCTACAACTACTTCAAGCTGCGGGATCTGGCCGAGCTCCTCAACGGAACCGTCAGCCAGTTCAACGTGGACTATGACACGGCCGCCAAGCAGATGCTCGTCACCACCGGCGTGCCCTACACCACCCCCAACGGCACGGAGCTGCAGGTCGGCGAGGACAAGAGCGAATCCGCCAGGCTTACTCCCCAGACCCTCGTGGTCAACGGGGAAGTGCTGGAGGGCCTGACCGCCTACAACATCGGCGGCTCCAACTTCTTCCAGCTCCGCGAGCTGGGCAAGACCCTGGGCTTCTATGTCCACTATGACAAGGAGACCAACACCGCCATCGTGGATTCCGCCGACGAGGACGAGGACTTCACCACCGGCGACGCCGCCCTGGATGATCCCCGCAACGCGGACAAGATCGGCGACAAGGAGCTGCTGGTCGTCTCCTTCGGCACCAGCTTCAACGACTCCCGCCGGGAGACCATCGGCGCCATCGAGAAGGCCATGGAAGAAGCCTTCCCCGAGCTGAGCGTGCGCCGGGGCTTCACCGCCAACATCGTCATCGACCACATCTATAAGCGCGACGACGTGAAGATCGACGACCTGAAGGAAGCGCTGGAGCGGGCCGTTGACAATGGGGTCAAGGAGCTGTATGTGCAGCCCACCCACCTGATGGACGGCAAGGAGTATAACGACGTCCTCACGGAGCTGGCCGGCTACGCCGACAAGTTCGACAAGCTGGTCGTGGGCGCGCCCATCCTCACCGCCGACGAGGACTATGACGCCGTCATCAAGGCCATCACCGCCGCCACCAAGCAGTATGACGACGAAAAGACCGCCATCGTCTTCATGGGCCACGGCACCGAGGCGGAAAGCAATCATGTCTATGCCGACATGCAGGCCAAGCTCGCCGCCAAGGGCTACGACAACTACTTCGTGGGCACGGTGGAAGCCACGCCCAGCGTGTTTGACGTGCTGGCGGCCGTGAAGGCCGGCGGCTTTGAGAAGGTCGTTCTGCGGCCCCTGATGATCGTCGCCGGCGACCACGCCAACAACGACATGGCCGACCTGGAGGACCCGGACAGCTGGGCCAGCGTCTTCACTGCCATGGGCTATGAAGTGGAATGCGTGCTGGAGGGCCTGGGCCAGCTGCCCGCCATCCAGGACCTGCTGGTGGACCATATGCAGGCCGCCATGGACGCCTATGAAGCGGAAGAAGAAGAGGATGAGGAGAACTACGACACCGGCGACGCCAGCCTGGACAACCCCCGGAATCAGGACGGCATGGGCTACACCGAGCTGCTGGTCGTCTCCTTCGGCACCAGCTTCAATGATTCCCGCCGCCTGACCATCGGCGCCATCGAGGAAGCCATGGAGAAGGCGTTCCCCGGCTATGACGTGCGCCGGGGCTTCACCGCCCAGATCGTCATCGACCATATCCAGAAGCGGGACGGCGAAGTGATCGACAACTTCGGCCAGGCCCTGGACCGTGCCGTCGCCAACGGCGTCACCGATCTGCTGGTGCAGCCCACCCACCTGATGGACGGCAAGGAGTTTAACGACGTCAAGACGGAGCTGGAGGCCTACAAGGACAAGTTCGATCACATCGTCCTGGGCGCGCCCCTGCTCACCTCCGAGGAGGACTATGACATCGTTATCAAGGCCATCACCGACGCCACCGCCGAATTCGCCGCCGATCCCGAGACTGCCGTCGTTTTCATGGGCCACGGCACCGAGGCGGATAGTAACCATGTCTACGCCGACATGCAGGCGAAGCTGACCGAGAAGGGCTTTGCCAACTACTTCGTGGGCACCGTGGAAGCGGAGCCCAGCGTGTTTGACGTGCTGGAGGCCGTGCAGGCCGGCAGCTACAAGAAGGTCGTTCTGCGGCCCCTGATGATCGTCGCCGGCGACCATGCCAACAACGACATGGCCGACCTGGAAGACCCGGAGAGCTGGGCCAGCACCTTCAAGGCCGCGGGCTTTGAGGTGGAGTGCGTCCTGGAGGGCCTGGGCCAGCTGCCCGCCATCCAGGACCTGCTGGTGGACCATATCCGCACCGCCGCCGCGGAAGCCCTGGAAGAGGACTATGACACCGGCGACGCCAGCCTGGACGATCCCCGCAACGCCGACGATATCGGCGAGAAGGAGCTGCTGGTCATCTCCTTCGGCACCAGCTTCAACGATTCCCGCGTGGCCACTATCGGCGCCATCGAGAAGGCCATGGAAGAAGCCTTCCCCGAGCTGAGCGTGCGCCGGGGCTTCACCGCCGACATCGTCATCAACCACATTGCCCGCCGGGACGGCGAAGTGATCGACAACTTGGCCCGCGCCCTGGACCGGGCTGTGGAAAACGGCGTCAAGGAGCTGTACGTGCAGCCCACCCACCTGATGGACGGCAAGGAGTATAACGACGTCCTCACGGAGCTGGCGGGCTACGCCGACAAGTTCGAAAAGATCGTCGTCGGCGCGCCCATCCTCACCGGCGACGAGGACTATGACGCCGTCATCAAGGCCATCACCGAGGCCACCGCTGCTTACGCCGCCGACGAAAAGACCGCCGTCGTCTTCATGGGCCACGGCACCGAGGCGGAAAGCAATCATGTCTATGCCGACATGCAGGCCAAACTCACCGCCGCCGGTTACGCCAATTACTTCGTGGGCACCGTGGAAGCCAAGCCCGACGTGTACGACGTGCTGGAGGCCGTGAAGGCCGGCGGCTTCGAGAAGGTCGTTCTGCGGCCCCTGATGATCGTCGCCGGCGACCACGCCAACAACGACATGGCCGATCTGGAGGACCCGGAGAGCTGGGCCAGCATCTTCAAGGCCGCGGGCTTTGAGGTGGAGTGCGTCCTGGAGGGCCTGGGCCAGCTGCCTGCCATCCAGAGCCTCCTGGTGGACCACATGAAGGCCGCCATGGAAGCCGCCGAAGCGCCCGAGGAAGAAGACGAAGAAAACTACGAGACCGGGGACGCCAGCCTGGATGATCCCCGCAACGCCGATGAGATCGGCGAAAAGGAACTGCTGGTCGTCTCCTTCGGCACCAGCTTCAACGATTCCCGCCGTCTCACCATCGGCGCCATCGAGAAAGCCATGGAAGAAGCCTTCCCCGAGCTGAGCGTGCGCCGGGGCTTCACCGCCCAGATCGTCATCGACCACATCCAGAAGCGGGACGGGGAAGTCATCGACAACTTCGGCCAGGCGCTGGACCGCGCCGTCGCCAACGGGGTGAAGGAGCTGTACGTGCAGCCCACCCACCTGATGGACGGCAAGGAGTATAACGACGTCCTCACGGAGCTGGCCGGCTACGCCGACAAGTTTGAAAAGATCGTCGTCGGCGCGCCCATCCTCACCGGCGACGAGGACTATGACGCCGTGATCAAGGCCATCACCGAGGCTACCGCTGCCTACGCCGCCGACGAAAAGACCGCCGTCGTCTTCATGGGCCACGGCACCGAGGCGGAAAGCAATCATGTCTACGCCGACATGCAGGCGAAGCTCACCGCCGCCGGTTACGCGAATTACTTCGTGGGCACCGTGGAAGCGGAGCCCGACGTGTACGACGTGCTGGAGGCCGTGAAGGCCGGCGGCTTTGAGAAGGTCGTTCTGCGGCCCCTGATGATCGTCGCCGGCGACCACGCCAACAACGACATGGCCGACCTGGAGGACCCGGAGAGCTGGGCCAGCATCTTCAAGACCGCGGGCTTTGAGGTGGAGTGCGTCCTGGAGGGCCTGGGCCAGCTGCCCGCCATCCAGAACCTCCTGGTGGACCACATGAAGGCCGCCATGGAAGCCGCCGAAGCGCCCGAGGAAGAAGAAGACGAGGAAAACTACGAGACCGGGGATGCCAGCCTGGATGATCCCCGCAACCAGGATGAGATCGGCGAAAAGGAGCTGCTGGTGGTCTCCTTCGGCACCAGCTACAACGACTCCCGCCGCCTCACCATCGGGGCCATCGAGAAGGCCATGGAGGACGCCAAGCCCGGTTATGCCGTGCGCCGCGCCTTCACCGCCCAGATCGTCATCGACCACATCCAGAAGCGGGACGGGGAAGTCATCGACAACCTGACCCAGGCCCTGACCCGGGCCATTGCCAACGGCGTCAAGTATCTGGTCGTGCAGCCCACCCATCTGATGGACGGCAAGGAATACAATGATGTGAAGAACGAGCTGCTGGACTATGTGGACAAGTTTGATTCCATCAAGCTCGGCAAACCCGTCCTGACCACCGACGAAGACTACGACGCCGTCATCGCCGCCATCACCGACGCTACCGCTGCCTATGCCGCCGATCCCAAGACCGCTATCGTCTTCATGGGCCACGGCACGGAAGCGGATTCCAACCATGTCTACGCCGACATGCAGGCCAAGCTCACCGCAAAGGGTTATGCCAATTACTTTGTGGGCACCGTGGAAGCCAAGCCTGACGTGTACGACGTGCTGGAGGCCGTGAAGGCCGGCGATTATGAGAAGGTCGTTCTGCGGCCCCTGATGATCGTCGCCGGCGACCATGCCAACAACGACATGGCCGACCTGGAAGACCCGGAGAGCTGGGCCAGCATCTTCAAGGCCGCGGGCTTTGATGTGGAATGCGTCCTGGAGGGCCTTGGCCAGCTGGAGCCCATCCAGAAGCTCCTGGTGGACCACGCCCGCGACGCCCAGGTCCTTGTTCCCACCCGGGAAGTCGTCGAGGGCGACAACGAATCCGTGGATAAGGGCGCGACGCCCGTCACCGGCGACATGCTGAACGACGGAACCTATGAGATCACCGTCAACACCGGCGCAGGGATGTTCAAGATCCAGAAAGCGGAGCTTACGGTTCTGGAAGGCAAAATGACCGCCAAGCTCTACTTCAACGGCTCCGCCTACTCCTGGTTCTTCGTGGGCGCGGGCGACAAGATCGCCGACGCCGCCCTGGAGGATTTCATCCCCGCCGAGCCCGAGGGCGAAGGCTACACCTTTGAGATCGACGTGGAGGCCCTGGATCAGGTCATCCTCTGCGCGTCTTACAGCAAGAACAAGGATCAGTGGTACACCCGCAACATCCTGTTCGACGCGGCTACCCTTCCCGAAGGCGCTCTGAAGTAAGATTTACCCAAAGTAAAACGAATCGGCGCGGCCACCTGGCCGCGCCGGTTTTCTATCGCAGCGCATCACGCCATCCCGTGGTTCTTATACCAGGGCTTGGCGTAGTCCTCGTAAAACTGCTGGAGCTTGGCGTCCTTGCGTTTGCACTCCAGGTCGTCCACGCTGCCGATGACCCCCGCCTGCCAGGCGAAGGCCCCGCCGGGGGCCAGGGTGTCCACATATTCCTCGGCGGCCTCCATCATCACCTCGTCGGGGGTGTCGGGCCAGCTGGGGGGACCCTGGTAGTCCCAGCCGCCGATGATGCCCATGCGCAGGCCGTATCTGGCCTTGATGCCCAGCAGGTCGTTCTGGATCTGCGCCGGGTCCCAGGCGGAGACGCCGATGCTGAGCCAGTCCTCGATGCAGTCCTCGCAGCGCCCGCAGTCGTGCATCAGCACCTTGCAGCCCGCCTCCAGGGCCAGGTCCGCCTGCTTTTTCTGGAAGGGGATCACCAGCTTCCGGTTCATTTCCGGGGAAATGAAGGGGTTTAATTTGGTGGCGTTGTCGTCCAGGATATACCACACGTCGGGCTTGTAGTATTGGAGGAAAAGCTTCTCCTTCGCCAGGTGGTACTGACTGAGATAGGTGAACAGGTCATAGACCGCCTCCGGCTCCTCATACATGGCGCAGAGGCCCTCGGTGAAGCTCATGAAGCCCATGAGGGTCTGAAAATAGCCCCCGGCGAACATCATGACGGGGAGATTTATCCGGTCATAGTCCCCCAGGTCCTTCTTCGCCATGGCCTCCCAGTCCACGTCTTGGGGGATCTCCGGCGTGTGGATGACCTTTTCCCACTCCGTGATATCCTCCAGCAGAATCTTGCCGGGGGTGGGCATGGAGGCCTTGTTGGGGGCGGTGGCGACGCTGGTGTATTCCACGCCGAATTCATCCACCCGCGTCCCGTCCTCCTTCACATGGCCGCTGCCGAATTTGACGCTGCTGCTCTTGAACCAGCCCTCCATCTCGAATTTGGGGATGTATTCCGGCATCTGGCCGGACATGAAGCGGAGGAAGTTCTCCTTGACCGTCAGCTTGTATTCCACGCCCTTCTCCTTTCGCCCCATGCAGGGGGGAGGATTTCCTTTTTATGCCATTATACCGGAATCCCCGCCGCTTTACAACCGGATTCCCGTATGATATCATGAAAACAGACAAATTCCGGAAGGAGGACCGCCATGCAGACCGTGGACCATGTCCGCCTCAGCGCGGACGAAAACGACCTCGTCATCCTGGACCAGACCCAGCTGCCCAACCGGCAGGTGTACCTGACCCTCCGCAGTCGGGAGGAGCTGTTTAAGGCCATCAAGGAGCTGCAGATCCGGGGCGCGCCGGCCATCGGCATCTTCGCGGGCTTCGCCATGTACGTGCTGGCCCGGCAGTACCCCCGGGAGGGCTTTCTGGAGAGGTTCCGGGAGGACGCGGCCTATCTCAATTCCTCCCGCCCCACGGCGGTGAACCTGAGCTGGGCGCTGAAGCGCATGACCGCCGCGGCGGAGAGAAGCGGGGGAGACCTGGCCGTCCTCCGGAGGGAATGCCAGGCCATCCTGGAGGAGGATATCGCCATGTGCACCGCCATCTCGGAGCACGGCCTCAGCCTGCTCCGGGAGGGGGACGGGGTGCTGACCCACTGCAACGCCGGCCCCATCGCCACCTCGAAATACGGCACAGCCATCGGCCCCATCCTCCTGGCAGCCGAGCGGGGCATCCGCCTCCGGGCCTTCTGCGACGAGACCCGGCCCCTGCTGCAGGGGGCGCGGCTCACCAGCTGGGAGCTCAGCCGCGCCGGGGTGGACACCACCCTGATCTGCGACAATATGGCCGCCACGGTCATGTCCCAGGGGAAGGTGCAGTTCTGCTTCGTGGGCTGCGACCGGGTCGCCATGAACGGGGACGCCGCCAACAAGATCGGAACCTACGGGGTGGCCATCCTGGCGAAGCATTTCGGCATCCCCTTCTATGTCCTGGGCCCCACCTCCACCATCGACCGCCATTGTCCCACGGGGAAGGACATCCCGGTGGAGCTGCGCGCCGAGGAGGAGATCCGCTCCCGCTGGTACGCCGAGCCCATGGCCCCCGCGGAGGTGAAATGCTATAACCCCAGCTTCGACGTGACGGACCACAGCCTCATTTCCGGCATCATCACGGAGAAAGGCATCTGCCGCCCTCCCTACACGGAAAGCCTGAAAGCGCTGTTTGAATGAACGAAAGGAGCCAAAACATGTCGGATATCAAATCCTCTCCCTCCGCTTCCATCGAGGCGGACCCCAGCCTCATCGCGAAAGTCGTCCTCATGCCCGGCGATCCCCTGCGGGCGAAGAAGGTGGCGGAAACCTATCTGGAAAACCCCGTCTGCTTCAATACCGTGCGGAACATGCTGGGCTACACCGGCCTGTATAAGGGCAAAAAGGTCTCCGTCATGGGCAGCGGCATGGGCGTCCCCTCCGCCTGCCTCTATATCCACGAGCTGTTCCACTTCTTCGGCGTGGAGGCCGTCATCCGCATCGGCTCCGCCGGGGGCATCGGCGAAGACTGCAAGGTGCGGGACCTGGTCATCGCCATGACCGCCTCCACCAACAGCGACTACGACCGGCAGTATCAGTTCCCCGGCAAGCTCTCCCCCCAGGCGGACTATGGCCTTCTTCAGCGGGCCGTGGCCGCCGCCGCAGCGAAAAACGTGCCGGTGAAGGTGGGCAGCGTCTTCACCTCCGACCAGTTCTACAACGCCAATGCCCGCGCAAACGAGCAGTATCGGGAGATGGGCATCCTGGCGGTGGAGATGGAGACGGCGGGCATCTATTGGGAAGCTATGGCCTCCCACAAGAAGGCCCTGAGCCTGCTGACCATTTCCGACCATATCTTCACCGGGGAAGCCCTCAGCGCCGAGGAGCGGCAGAACAGCTTCACGGATATGATGGAGGTCGCCCTGGAGACGGCCCTGGAGATTGCTTAGTATAGGGCCAGCGCAGCAGCAGGTCTTCCATGCTTGCGCCCCGGGCCAGCGCGCGGATCGCGCCCATGGGATCGGGGAATTCCCACCCCCCCGCCAGATAGAGGGCGACCTTGTCCGCGTGCTTTTTCCCCTCCGGGAGAAGGGATATCTCTGCCGCTTCGCCGTCTGTCAAGGTCAGGTTGTGAAGGACGCCGAAGGCGTGCTTGCTCCCTTGCTTTAACTCCGTAGTTTTATCTCTGTAGTTTTTATTTGGGGGAAGCCTCCTTGCCCACGGTGAGGAAGCTTCCTTCCCGTATTTAGGGGAAGCATCCTTCCCGTATGCAGGGGAAGCATCCTTGCTCTCCACAGGGGAAGCATCCTTCCCGTACGTGGGGGAAGCATCCTTGCTCTCCACAGGGGAAGCTTCCTTCCCGGCCTCCGGGAGCTTCACGTAGATGCGGCTGGGCTTTCCCATGCCCTGCCGGCGCCGGGAGATGAGGTCCTTTTCCTCCAGGCTCCGCAGCGCTTTTTTGACGGCGGTGTCGCTGCGGCCGATGCCCTTGGCCAGCTCCAGGATGGGGAAGAAGAGGAAGACCCTGCCCTCGCTGTCCTGCCAGCCGTCGTTTTGCCCGGAAAGGCGGGCGCGGTCCAGCAGCAGCATATAGACGCTGAGCTCCGTCGCGGTCAGGTCCAGCTTCAGCAGCTCCCTGGGAAAAATGAGATAGGCGGGCATGGGCGTCGTTTGGGTGATATAGTGACTCATGGCCGTTTCCTTTCAGCAATCGGATAGGGGAAGCATAGACCCCTCCATAAAGGAGACAGCGGGAAAGGACAAAAAGCAATCGGCCACCAAAAGAAATCGGAGGCGCTGCAAACTCGCAGCGCCTCCGAACAGTTATTGCGGTTTTTACGTTTCAATGCCCACCTGCTGGGCGACGATGCTCTTGCCGTTGTATTTCTCCCGCAGCTTGGGCTTTTCGATCTTGCCCGTGGGATTCCGCGGCACCTTGTCGAAGATGATCTCCCTGGGCCGCTTGTAGCGGGGCAGGTCCAGGCAGAAGTCCTCGATCTCCTTCTGGGTGCATTCCACGCCGGGCTTCAGCTCGATGATGGCCGCGGCGATCTCCCCCAGCCGGGGGTGGGGCCGCCCGATGACCGCCACGTCCTTGATCTTGTCGTTGGTGCGCAGGAAATCCTCGATCTGCACGGGGTAGAGGTTCTCGCCGCCGGTGATGATCACGTCCTTGGCCCGGTCCACCAGCCAGATGAAGCCGTCCTCGTCCACCTCGGCCATATCGCCGGTGAGGAGCCAGGGGCCCCGCTTCACGGCGGCGGTGGCCTCCGGGTCCTTGTAGTAGCATTCCATGACGCCGGGGCCCTTCACCGCCAGCTCGCCCACGGTGCCCTGGGGCACCTCCTGGAATTCGGGGTCCACCACCTTGGCCTCCCAGCCGTAGCCGGGAATGCCGATGGCGCCCACCTTGCGGATATTCTCCACCCCCAGGTGGACGCAGCCGGGGCCGATGGACTCGCTGAGGCCATAGTTGGTGTCATACTGATGGTGGGGGAAATACTTCATCCAGCGCTGGATGAGCACGGGGGGCACCGGCTGGGCGCCGATGTGCATGAGCCGCCACTGGTCCAGCTTGTAGTCCTCCAGCTTCACGTCCCCCCGGTCCAGCGCGTCCAGGATGTCCTGGGCCCAGGGCACCAGGAGCCACACGATGGTGCACTGTTCCTTGTGGACAGTCTTGAGGATCCATTCCGGGCTGATGCCCCGCAGCAGCACCGCCCGGCTGCCGGAAATGAGGCTGCCGAACCAGTGCATCTTGGCGCCGGTGTGGTACAGCGGCGGCATGCAGAGGAAGCAGTCCCGCCGCGTCTGGCCGTGGTGCGCCTGCTCCACCTGGCAGGACTGCACCAGGCTGCGGTGCTTGTGGAGAATGGCCTTGGGGAAGCCGGTGGTGCCGCTGGAGAAATAGATGGCGGCCTCGTCGTCGTCGGTGAGCTCCACCGGAGGCTTCCGGCTGGAGCAGTAGGAGATCATCTGATAGTAGCTGTCGGCGAACATGGGGGTGTGGTTCCCCACGAAATAGAATTTCTTGATCTTGGGGAGCTTGTCCAGCTTGGATTCCACCCGTTCGATGAATTCCAGGCCGAAGACCAGCATGCTGGCGTCCGCCAGGTCCAGGCAGTATTCGATCTCGTCGGCGGTGTAGCGGTAGTTCAGGGGGACGGCCAGACAGCCCGCCTTCAGGATGCCGAAGTAGATGGGCAGCCATTCCAGGCAGTTCATCAGCAGAATGGCGATCTTGTCGCCCTTCTTCGCCCCGGCGGTGAGCAGCAGGTGGGCAAAGCGGTTGGCCCGGCGGTCAAAATCCTCCCAGGTCATTTCCCGGCGGTACGCGGTCTCCGGGTCCGTCTCCACCAGGTTGAACTCCGCCCAATTGGAGTTTTTCCGGCCCTCCCGGTCGGGGTTCACCTCCACAAGGGCCACGTCCTCAGGCCAGTTTTTCGCGTTCCGCTCCAGAAAATCGGTAATGGGCATGTTGTGATACCTCTTCTTCAAATAAATAGGAATTTAAATGAATGATAGCACGCGCGCAGGGGATTGTCAATAATCAAATCGGCGCTTGCGCAGATTTGACGTTCACACATCCCGGTATTGCTTCTCCTTCAGCACCTTTTCTCCCAGCCGGTTGGCCCAGCCCTCGCAGTAGAGGCGGGAATAGGGGATGCCCCTGGTTCTCCGCAGGCGCTGGAAGGGGGGGAGGTTGCACCAGAGCATGCTGGGCAGGCCGATCACCAGGCTCCACACCGGCCCCAGGATGAGGCTCTGGATGGTGTGGCCGTATTCGTGGATCAGCAGGTCGTGCTCCGTCTCCGGGCTCATGGGCTCCGTCAGGAAGATGAAGCAGCCGAAGGTCCAGCCGCCGCTGAACCGCTTCCTGTGCACCCGGGTGAGGATGGCCCCGTGATAGAGGCTGTGCTTTTTCCTGAGGCAGCAGAGGAACCAGAAGCATCCCGCCAGGTTCTGCAGGATGCCCCAGGTGAACTGAAGGAGATAGTACCAGGGCTTCATTCTTTCCCTCCCGCGACAGTTGCTTTTATCCGCGAAATATCGTATCATAATCCAAAGGGAATAAACAGAGGGAAGGTGAAAATTCTTGGATCAGATCCAGTTTCCCGATTTCATGAACGAGGAAAACATGCGGAAAATGGACCGGCAGGAGCTGGTGAATCTCTTTCTGATGGTGGGCCAGGCCATGCTGCCCGGCGCGGTCGATCAGCCGGACCCCCTGACGCTCCCCGTAGCGGGGCAGCGCCTGGAGGTGCCCACCCGGGCGGGGAACATCCGGGCGATCTTCTACAAGGCAAAGAAGGCGCACGCGCCGGTGTATTTCGATATGCACGGCGGCGGCTTCGTGGGCGGAAGCTGCGAGGAAACGGACTTCTGGTGCGCCCTGCTGCGGGACCAGCTGGACATCAACGTGGTGAACCTGAATTACCGCAAGGCCCCCCAGTTCCCCTGGCCCACGGCCTCCAACGACGCCTTTGACGCGGTGGGCTGGTTTTTTGACCACCGGGAGGAATTCGACCTGGATACGGACAAAATGGCCATCGGCGGCCACTCCGCCGGGGGCAACCTGGCGGCGGTGACGTGCCTGCGCAGCGTTTTGGAGGATGCGC
>JAEEGH010022365.1_pt1 | contig 12970 bp, 11 predicted proteins | sample 9134181 | NCBI WGS metagenome assembly JAEEGH01 (sample SAMN16246544, study PRJNA631951) | gut metagenome | biome: gut microbiome; feature: rumen; material: DP-attached | host: Bos | place: Iran: Karaj | collected 2018-10 | reverse complement strand
TCTTGCTCAAGCTCTTTTCTGGTTTCTTCTTCTATCTCCACATCCTGACTAATCAATATGGCCGTTGATGCATACCATAGATAATCATATTGATCGGGAGGCAACGCATGCTCCATCGTCAAGACAATTCCCTCATCTGGGCGTCCCGAGACACAGCCGACCATTAACAATAAGATCAACAGGGTCTGTCCCTCTTTTGCCGCCAGGCAAAGCCCCGCCACCGCTCCCAGAAGGACTCGAAAAGTCAGGGTTTTCATGGTTTTTCCTTGTTTTGGGCCGAATCCGTCCCTCCCGCACGTCGCGGAGGGCACGACACAGGCCACGGCTTCTCCTTAATTGAGGCGACGGAGCATGTCAAGAAAGATTTCCGCTACGCCAAGTCGTCGCATTTTGGGGGCGATTTTAATTGGCAGAAAAGCCCGTTGTCGCGCGGACTCCCCCCTGTCGCCTGGCGGCGACATCCCCCCTCCCGGAGGGGGCATAGAGCGAATCAAAATATTCCGTAGCCACAATGGGCCCGGCTTCGTCCGGGCCGAGCCTGGCGGACGCAAGAAGAACGATCCAGAGGCGTGCCTTGCGCACGGCCGCGACGAAGCGCGGCCCCGACACGGCTACACTATTGCTAAATAAGCCCAAGGCTGATGTTTTACGGCAAATTTCAGAAATATCATATCCGATTCGATGCCATCATGCAGGGGGTGCCGCGCAATCGGCCCCGCTTCCATCCAATGGGATCGCCGTCAGCGTCGGAGGTTTCGCCGATGCCGGCATCCCATGCGTCGCACGGCACCAGAGGCCGAGGCCGTCATGGATTTCAACGACTTCGACGGGGGCGAGCTGGCGGAGGTTGACGGCATGGGCGTAGTGGTAGTTGGCGCGGAGGAGCTCCTCGACCGAAGACGCATCGGGAAGCAAGCCGCCGTCGGGTTCCCAGAAGAGGCGGTATCCGCATCGGTCCACGCGCGGCGCAAGGACCGCGAAGCGCGGGCGGGCGAAACGCGCCGCCAGTTTCTTCATGACTTCCGCGGCAAAGGCAGGATGCATCTTCTCCCCGTGCAGATCGACAATGCCGCCCGCGCGGTAGCGGAATTCCAGGCGCGGAGACCTGCGTTCGAAGCCGACGCACTCCACGACGTCGCCCAGCCTGTATCCGGTGAATCCGTTGCCCGTCGTCAGGACGACGCCGTAGCGTTTCCCGACTTCAAGCCTCTCCACGCCAACGGCGGTGCCCGGAATCGGTTCGCCGCTCGCATCATCGACGGCCTCGAACGACAGGTTATGCGACGTGATGGCGGCCACCCGGCGCCCGAACCACGGGATCGTCACCACGCCCTCCGTGGCCAGCAGGCCCTTTCCTTCGACCTCGACGCCGGGGAACAGCTTCCGCAGCGCCTGCGCGTCCGCCTCGGCGAATGCGGCATCCCAGCAGCTGATCAGCCTGAGATGCGGCCAGATCTCGCAGAAGCGGCGCGCGGCGGCGCTTGCGCGCAACCGTTCGTCATCCGTGATTTCGCGGGGGTGCGACGCCATGAAACCGAGCAGGCGCAGAAACGCCGAAGGATGCCACACCGATATGAGTCCGAGCTGCCGTGAGGCCACCAGAGCCCGCGCCGTCCTGAGCAGATGCCGTTCCGGGTCGCGCTCCTCCGCAACCGCCGCCGAAACGGGGAAAAGCGCGCGCGTGAGACGGGCCCGGACCGGTCCGAGATACTCCCGGTCCTCGGCGAACCCGCGCCGTCGTCCGTTCTCGGGCTGGCGGACTTCCGTGTAGGGCGAGACGGACCAGTAGTGGGTGCGGAGAAGCAGTCCCGGATGGCGGAGATAGACGGACGCCATCCACGGATTCACCGCGCGCATGAACTCGCGCCGCAGCTGTTCGGTATAGGGAATCCACTTCGTTCCGCCGGTCGTTCCGCTGGTCGGCTCCTCGAGGATCACGTCTTCCGGGCGCGTGGGGCGCCGTCTCGCCGCGGCCCGGGCCTGCGCCTTCGCCGGGTCGCCCAGGGCCAGCCAGAATCGCAGGGCGTCGGGCAGCGTGGAGAGGAACCACGCGAGATTGGCGAGCAGGACGCGCATCAGAGATGCCACTCCGGCGTCACATCCGCGATCACGCGGCGCCCCAGCCTGTTGAGGTTGTCCATGCCCAGCGGCGCAAGGCAGCAGAGCTCGTCGCCGCGGCTCCATCTCGGATTCAGCGCGCGGAATCGCACGGACTCCCTGTCCCCCCGCAGCGCGTCGCCCTTCAGCCGATCCTTTCCCGCCCCGAACCGCAGCACGCCCGACGCCGGATCGTATTCGCGCGGATACATCGCGGACGCGATCCGCCGCAGCCGCCCGGCCAGTTCGGCGTCGTCGCGTGCGCCCGGCACGTAGCGGCGGAAGAAGGCGGAAAGGAAGCGATAGGTGCGCGCGCCCTTGCAGATGAGAAACCAGTGCGGGTCCTCTACGCCCGTATCCGCGAGCCGCCTCATCACGTGGCCGAACGCGCCCGCGAGCCCGGTCTGGCTCCGGCAGGCCTCGTCCACCACCGTGTCGCCGCTGAAAAGCACGTTGACGCCCGCGACACGCACGAGCTTCATGGTCGAAAACCCCACGACGCGCGCGTCACCGGCGGAATCCGCCGCCTTCATGAGAATGGTCCAGTGCTTTTCCGCCAGGTCGCGGCGGAAAACGTCGTCGGGCGCGCCCTCGTAGTACGCCCGATACAGGCGTTCCATGCCCGCGCGGTCCTCCTCCGAAAGGCGCGCGACGGACCAGATTCCGACTTCCACCCGCCCGCTCATAGCGCACCGGCCTCCACATGCGGAACGCCGCGCAATTCCCGCACGCGCCCATCAAACTCGACGGTCAGAAACTCGCTTCCGTAGCTCCACCCGCCGAACGATTCCACCGTCCGGCGCATGGGATCGTCCGAATGCAACGACAAGACGAGATTCCGGCCCGCACATTTCGCCTGCGCCGCCTCCACCAGCTCCCGGAACACGGCCGGATCGTCGTTCTCCGCCAAGGCATAGGCGAGATACGAGCACACGAACTCGTGCCCGGGGGCAGGAAGCCGCGGACAGCGGGAGACCGCGAACAGAACATTCAGGACGGGACGCACCAGGCGCAGGCTGAACATGTATCCGTCGACGTAGATCTTCCGCCTCTCGCCGTGGTTCCAGACCGCCCCCGCCGCCGCGATGCGTCTCCCGCGCCGGATGACGAAGAAGTCCTCGACGGAAAGCCCTGGAGGAAGAGTCCTCCCGAAGACCGGGAAAAGCTGTTTCCTGGGGGATTCCCGGGCATAGAATTCCTGCAACTCCTCGAACGAGGCCCGCTGCGGTTCCGGTCCGCGCCAAGGTCCGAGCGCATACGTCATGACTCTTCCGCGCGGACAGTACTTGGGCAACCCCGTCCGGCCCGAAGTCAGGAGCGCGCGCCCGGCGGAGTTGGCGTCAAGGATGGTGGTGAACGTCAGCTCGTCCGGGTTCGCCCGTTCGAGCTCGTGGAGCCGGACAAGTCCCCGGTAGAAGCCGAAGCCGCCGCGCGCGCCCGGAAAGCTCCGGAGCCCGCTCAGGTATCCGACCCGCCGGGGCGTTCCGTCGAGATAGAGCATCCTCGTCGACCGCGTGCCGCAGCCCGCGACATGCCCGCCGCCATCCTCGACGACGATGATCTCGGATTCGCCCTTCAGCGATTCGGCCGCCGCGTAGCCGGCGGCATAGTCGTAGCGGAGCCGCGCCCACCCCGGCATCGACGCCGAGGCCAGCCGCACGAGTTCCGGCTCATGCGAGGGACGATAGGCGCACGCAACCGTCACAGCGGCACCTCCTCGCGGAGATCGGCAAGGCAGACCGGCTGAAGACGCCCGTTCCTCACCGTCGCATCCGGGCAGTTGTCGCAGCATTCGATGCGGCCGTCGCCGAGCGAATACGGCGGCAGCTGGACGATGATGTGCTTCTCGCGGACGGTCCACCCGCGCAAGATGGCGCGGAGCGCAAACAGGAACGTCGAAAAATGCCCGCCCGTCAGGCCGTTCACGAGCAGCCGGGCCTTGAGCTTGGCGGACGAGGTCGGGACCCAGTGCAGCGATTTGCGGCACAGCAGCGCGTAGCCCCAAAGGAACGCGCGCTCGACGAGCCCGGGCCGCGTCCGGTTCCATCCCGTCTCGCGCCCGTCCCGGCCGGTCGCCTGCACGCTCTGCAGGACATACCATCGTGGCACGTCGCGCCGGTACCGTCCGCCGACGAACACCGCCGGCGAGAAGCCTTCGGCGTCGAGCGCCTCAAGCATGGTCCCGGGCCGGACATCAGGCCGCGCGACGTCGGACCGGATTGCCCCGAAATCCCCGGCGATGGTGACAAGCGCATACTCGAACGCGGGCGTCTCTCGGAAAAATCGGGCCATCTCCGCAAATCCCGCCCGGTCGCCGGCCGCGATCGTCTCGACCATCGCCGGAAAGATTCCGTGCCTGCGCGCGAGCTCTCCCTTCCGGCGGAGCAGCGCGCGGAAGCCGCCATCCCCGACATCAGGACGCACCTGCCCCTTCTGGATGTGAAGCGAGACCATTTTCAAGCCGGCCTCCGCAAGCCTGGCCGCCAATTCGTCCGTGAACAGGATGCCGTTCGTCAGCGTGGTCGCCACAAGCCCCTCCCCGGTCAGCCAGCGGACGATTTCGAGAATCCGGGGATGCATCAGCGGTTCGCCGCCGCTGAGCGAGACGGACCTGAGATTGCGGTGGCGGCGCAGGACATCGAGCTCGGCCTTCAGCTGGTCAAGCGACTTGCAGTCCGCCGTGCGGGCCCCGTTGTAGCAAGCCGCGCAGCGGCAGTTGCAGCCCCGCAGGATGTCCAGAACGCCGTGCGGAACCGTCTTCCCGTGCCATGGCAGACGCATCATTCCGCCACCTCCCGGCCGATCAGCTTCCCTCCGCGCGCGAAGAAGTCGTCCCCCAGCCCGAAACGCCGGAACAGCTCCACCCAGGCCGCGAACACGTTGCCCCGGTTCGGACGGAACACGTGGACGAACGCCGGATAATCGGTTCCGAACACCAGCCGCGCCCGCAGGAGCGGGTCGCGGACGATCCGTCCCAGCCAGAACCGGCGGACAATGCCGCTGAATCCGCTGACATCGCCGTATACGTTCGGGAACCGGCGCACAAGCCGCTTCCACGCGCCAAAGTGGCTACGCTCGACGAAGGAAGCCAGCTGGCATCCGCAGTGTGCGCAGACAAGCGTTGCCCCGGTCGCCGCGGCGCGTTCGAGCCGGGCCGGCGAGTTGAGTCTGTCGTCGCCGCGTGCGAGCATGTGCTCGGGACCGGTGTGCACGATCACCGGCAGCCGGCGCGCAGCCGCCGCGGCCCAGTAGCGGTCGCATCCAGGAGAGGCGGGATCGACGCCCTGGAAGGACGGCATGAGCTTCAGGAGCACGGCGCCATCCGACAACGCGGCATCCATCTCATCCTCGATGCCGGGCGAGCGCGGATCGAGATTGGCCCCGTAGAGGAAACCGGGATTCGCCCGGCAGAACGCCGCGACCTCGCGGTTGCCCGCGACGAGCGGCGAGCCTTCGATGGCGCAGACCACGGCACGCCCCACCGGCCCCTCCCGGAGGTCGCGGACGAAGCGTTCGCGGCAGTCGGACGCCGAAGCGAACCCGGCGATGCGCATGAGCGTCCGGTTCCAGACGTTGAGCCTCGTACGCGCCGGATCCGCCGCGGCCGAAACGAGATGCGCATGGAGGTCAACAATCATTTCACGATCCGCATGCCGTCTTTCCAGACGCTGAACGGCGTCGCGAGGAACAGCGTCTTGGTCGTCTCGCCCGCCTTGAGCGTCACGCCGGGGGCGATCATCGCGTGGGCGCCGACCACCACGCCATCCTCGAGCGTGATGGGCGCCAGGATGAGTTCGCCGTCGGAATGCAGATGCGTCCCGAGGATGGTGCCGAAGCCGAGCCCGACATGATCCCCGATGCGGAGGAACGACCGGTCCATCACCGTCGTCCCAGGCGTCCAATAGACAAGCTTGCCGATCTTGCTCCCCCAGAGCCGGAGCCAGAGGCTGTAGAGCGCGGGGACCGTGCGCAATGCCTCTTCCAGGAACGGGAAACGCAGGAAAAGCGTCTGCGTGCAGAACGTGAACCACCAGACGCAGTGGTCGGCTGAGTACATCGGGACGCGCGTCCGCCGGAGCGGATGGACCAGCAGCACGAGACGGGTGAGAAACGGCGGGAGCAGATAGAGGCAGGCGAGAAACGAGCCGAGCTTCCACCCCCACCCGGGCGCGAAGACGGCGCAGCAGCAGCAGCCGATCGCGTGGGCGAGCGGAAAGTAGTTGCAGAGGATCATCACGAGCGTCTGACGGGTGGTCGGCCTGGGTGGCATGCTGTCTCCTCTCATTTCTGCGGATCGCCGCCCCAGGGCAGTCCCCGGCGGCGGACGACCTCCCGTTCCTGGCCGAAGTTGCTCGCCAGGAACACAAGCGCCTTGGTGAAGCCGTGCGTGTTGCATCCGAAGTCGAAAAACCGGCGCAAAATGGAGCGCACGGAGTAGAATCTGAGCCGATGCTCCTGGCATAGGCCGGCGAGCTCTTCGGGCGACATCCGTTTCGGGCGGAACACCACGTCGCCGAAGGTGTATGCCGGGTCGAGCCACCACTTCTCGGACAGCAGCCGCCCCTCGGCCTTCAGCCGGTCATAGACGTCCGTTCCGGGAAACGGCACGAGATGGTTGAACGCCGCGAAGAAGAACTTGTTCTTCAGGGCGAACTCATAGACGGCCCGGAACGTCTCCGGCGTGTCGTCGTCGTAGCCGAAAACGAACGTCGCGTACACGGATATGTGGTGGCGGCGCAGATTGGCGACGGCGCGGGCATAGTCGGCGCGGATCCGGTTGACATCCTTGCCCATCTTCCGGAGCGTGTCGGGCGAAAGCGATTCGAATCCGATGAGGACGCCCTCGCAGCCGCTCCGGGCGAGAAGCTCCAGCGTCTCCTCGTCGTCGGCCACGTTGAGCCCGAGCTGGGCGACCCACCGCCGCCGCAGCGGGGCCACTGCCCGGCAGAGCGCCTTCAGGCGCCCGATGTCCATGGCGAGGTTGTCATCCACGAAGAAGAAGTACTTGCTCTTCAGCGTCCGCATCTCGGCGACCACGTCCTCGACGGGCCGCGGCGTGTACGACCGGCGGAAGAACTTGCAGATCGAACAGAAATCGCAGCGGAGGCGGCATCCGCGCGCCGTCTCCACGAGGCAGAGCGGACCGTAGTCGCGCTTCCCGAAGATGCTCCGGTCGGGCATCGGGCCGAACACCGGTGGGCCGTCGCTCCGGTAGCGAGGTCTGAGCGTGCCACCGACGAGGTCAGCCCAGAACTCCGGCCAGTAGTTCTCGCAGGACCCCATCATCAGCGCGTCCGCGTGCTCCTGCGCCTCCTCGGGGTAGAGCGTCGCATGGAATCCGCCGAGCAGGACCTTGACGCCTCGCGCGCGGAAGCGGTCCGCGATCTCATAGGAGCGCTTTGCGGTGTAGCATTCGACAGAGATGAGCACGGCGTCGGCGTCGGCCGCGCAGTCGACCTCGCCGAGCCGGTCGTCCATCAGCGTCCGTTCGCAGTCCTTCGGCAGGAGCGCCGCGACCGTGGCGGCCCACAGCGGTTCCATGATCCACGTCTTCGGATAGGCGGAGCCATCCGTCTTGCGTCCCACCGCCGGCTGGACGAAGATCAGTCGCATGGGAGCTCCCCCTTTGCGAACTCGGTGTCCGACAGGCAGGCGGGGACGAACCGCCCGTCCTTCACGACCGCGTCCAGGCATGGATGGCAGTACTCCGCCTGGCCGTCCGGCAGAAGGTCCGGGAAGGCCTCGAGAATGATGTTCTTGGCAGCAAGACGCTCCCCCCTGAGAAGGACGCGGAGCGCAAAGGCGATGTTCCGGAACCGTCCCCCCGTCATCGCATTGAAGATGAGCCTGGCGAGGATCATGCCACGGGACGGATCGGTACGCAGCGGCAGCCGTTTCCCGAAAAGACGGCAGAGCGCGAACACGAGACACTCCAGGCCGGACGGCGGAACCGGCGCGAATCCGGTCTCCCGGCCCTCCGCGTCGCGCGACTGGTAGGCATGGAATACAAGCCAGCGAAAGTGTCCGGGATCGATCCGGCCGCCAATCCCGGCGAACGGAAGCCACCCCAGCGGCCGCAGCTCCAGGACGCACCGCCCGATCCCGTTCGTCGCGGCGAAACATTCCTTCCCGGAGTCGATCGTATCCATGCTCCGTTCGAGGGTCAGGAAGGCGTGGCTGCAAGCCGGATTGCGCCGGAATGACTCCATCACGGCCCGGAGCGCCTCCGGACGGTCGGCGCGCACCGTCGTGGAGACCGCCGTGTCGATTCCGGCCGCCTGGGCGGACGCGCACTTCGCCTCGGCGAGACGTCCGACCTCGGCCTGCGAACCAGAATCGGCGAGGTCGCTCCTGCGCTGTCCCGTCTGGATGTGGAAGTAGACCATCCGAAGCCCCGCCGCCGCAAGCTCCGCGGCAACCGCATCCGTCCATAGAATGCCGTTCGTCAGCATGACCGCGCCGACCCCGCGCGCCTTGATGCGCCGGACGATCTCCGCGATGTCCGGATGCAGCAGCGGCTCGCCGCCGAGGATGCCCACGAATTCGACACGCCGTCGCGAAAAGATGAAATCCAGCTCGCGCTCGATCGTCTCCAAAGGCTTCGGCACCCGGATGTCACGGTTGTAGCACGTCTTGCAGACGCAGTTGCACCCCCGGATCACGTCCAGCATCGCATAGGGGACGTCACGTCCTCTCCAGGGCAGCCGAAACGGCCTCATGCGGGCACCTCCGTCGCCGCCCGGACGGAAACGGTGGCGTGACGAATCCCCCCGAGGTCGAGCTTGTACCGTTCGTCGCCGCGGCAAAGGTCGATCGCGCGGATCGTCGAGTTCGCGCAAAGCCATCGGACCGTCTCCGCCACCAGCATCCGCCCGGGGCCGTAGCGTCCGAATGCGCCATCCATCGCGATCCGCGGCACCTCGAGCGCCTGGCGCCCGGGATTCACATAGCCCTCCATGTAGGCCGCGACGCATCCGTCCATCTCCAGCACGGCCATGAACGACCTGCCGCCCGGAATGGAGAGCGGCACGTAGGAACCGTGCCGGAAGAAAAGCCGTGCCAGCCACCCGCGGTTTCCGTAGCGTGATTCCTGACGGGCCAGATAGACCGCACGGCACCGGCGCAGCAACGCCCGCGCCCCGCGGTCGTCCATGCGGCCGCCAAGACCGACGGAGGAACGGAACGAAAACGAGACATGCCGCCCGTCCCTGCGAACGCGGTTTGCTTCCCGCCGGGCGTTCGACCGGGCGTTCCTGCCGAGCGAGCGGAAATACCGGGCCGCCCCGCCGGCGAAGGAGATGCGCACGTTTGGAAATGACGCCGTCGTGCGATGCGGGAGGCGTCCGAGAAGCGACGCCGTGACGCCGTCCTCCTCCAGGTACTTCCACGTAATATGCCTGATTCCGTCCCCGGCCATCCGCTTCATGACGGCGTTGAAGGCCTCCGCAAGCTCCGGCCAGCCGCGTGCGGCATAGAGGAAATCCGTGTAGTCCAGTTCGACGGTGTCGCCTGCGATCACCGTCCATTCTCCATCCGCTCCGCAGTGCAGCGGCGCGCACAGGACGACGCCCCTTTCGTCGCAGGCGGCATACACGCGGAACGGCCTCCGGCGCGCAAGCGCGCACGACGCCGCGAAACGGGGATGGCGCAAGGCGGTGTATGCGAGGCATCGCCAGAAGCTTCGCTCCACGGCGCGCAGCACATGGAACGTCTGCGACGCAGATCCCCCGCCCTCCGCGGCGCGCAGACGCTCTTCGGCCGCGCGGACGGAATCGTAGCGTTCGACGGCCATCACAGCACATCCTCCTTCGAGCGCGGGAATCGGTGGTTGTCATGCCGCAGCTCCCGGCGATAGAGGCGGTAGGCGAGATTGCCGACCAGCGCCACGGGAAACTGACGGCGCTTCGGCGAGAGGCGGTGGAAGATGGACCGCATGGAGTACGTCTCCTGCCAGGCGCGGATGAACCCCGCGTCCAGCTCCTCGGGCGTCATGTTTTTGGGGCGGATCACGACGTGCTGGGTGTCGAACCATGACCAGTTGTGGCCGAGCAGGCGATCCTGGGCGCCGACGCGGGCATGGCATGCGGTCGCCGGAAACGGGGTGTAGAGCGCATATCGCGGAATGTCGATCTCCAGCTCGTCCACCATCCTCACCGTGTCGTCGAAGACGTCGGGCGTGTCGTCGTCGAGCCCGAAGATGAAGCACCCCTGGATCATCATGCCGCGCGCGTGCATGTTGGAGACGATGCGCTGATAGGAGTCCGGTGTGTTGAAGCCCTTGCGGATGCCCAGGAGCGCGTTTCGGTGCGCCGATTCGAACCCGAGCAGCATGTAGCAGCACCCGGCCCCGGCCAAGGCGTCGAGCAGCGCTTCGTCCGACGCCGCCTTGAGCGTCATCAGTCCGCCCCACTTCTTCCCCAGCGGCCTGAGCGCCCGGCAGAGCTCCAGCGCATATTCTCTGTCCTCGCAAAGGCTTACGTCGTTGAAGGCGAAGCGCTGCCCCTTGAGCGCGGCCACCTCTGCGGCCACTTCGGCCACCGGGCGCACGTGCCAGCCGAACTTCGCACCCACCACGGCGCAGAAGTCGCAGTTGTTCCGGCACCCGCGCGTCGCAAACACCGTGTTCGGCATCGCGTAGCCGAAACGCTTCTGCAAGTCCCGGCGCGGCCACGGAAGGCCCGCGATCTCGGGCGAGCCGCCGTCATATCTGGGCTTGAGGACGCCAGCGCAGAAGTCGCGGCACATTTCGGGCCAGGTTTCTTCGGAGAACCCGGTCATGACGGAGTCCGCATGCGCCGCGGCCTCGTCCGGGAGCAACGTCGCATGGACGCCGCCGATCACGACCTTCGCGCCGCGCGCCCGGAAATGGTCGGCCAGCCGGTACCCCTCCAGCGCCGTCCCCGTGATGATGCTGATGGCGACCAGATCGAAGCGGTCCTCGTAGGGGACATTCGAGACGCTGGCATCGCAGATGCGGATGTCGAATCCGAGGTCCGACGGCGTCAGCGCCGCCAGCATCGTCGCCGTCAGCGGCGCCTCGCGGAACGACATGGTGAAAAAGGGAAGCGAGACCTTGTGGATTTTTCCATCCGGCAACAGGATCAACAGCCTTCTGGACATTTCATCCACTATCGTTTTGTCAGAATGTCGGAACAAACGAAAAAATCAGGCCCCCCGCGTACCCTCCCCTACCCCGGCAGCGTCTCGGCGACGAACCGCTCAAGGAACGCGGTGTCGTAGGCGCCGCGGGCGAAACGGGCATCCGCCAGCAGCGCGCCGGCCAGTCCGACGGTCGTGGCGACCCCTTCGATGTCGAACTCCGACAGCGCCCGCCGCGCGCGCCGGATGGCCTCGTCGCGGGTTCTCCCCGACACGATGATCTTGCCGATCATGCTGTCGTAGTACGGCGGAATCGAATAGCCGACGTAGGCGTGGGAGTCGATGCGCACCCCGGGCCCGCCCGGCCACCGCAGCTTCGTGATCCGGCCCGGCGACGGCGTGAATCCGCGCGCGGGATCCTCCGCGTTGACCCGGATCTCGATGGCGTGGCCTTCGGGGCGGACGTTCCAGTCCGACGCCGCGAGCGGCTCGCCCGCCGCCGCGCGGAGCTGCGCCTCCACCAGGTCCAGCCGGGTCGTCTGCTCCGTGATAGGATGCTCGACCTGGATGCGCGTGTTCATCTCCATGAAATAGAACGCCGTCCCCTGCTCGTTCACCAGGAACTCCACGGTGGCCACGCTGTCCAGCCCGCACGCCTTGCCCGCCTTGATGGCCGCCTGCAGCAGATGACGCCGCAACGCCGGCGTGATGCCCGGAGACGGCGTCTCCTCGACGAGCTTCTGATGGTGCCGCTGCAGCGAGCAGTCGCGCTCCCCGGCGGCATAGACGTTCCCATGGCGGTCCGCGACCAGCTGCACTTCCACGTGCCGCGCGTTCTCGATGAGCTTCTCCAGATAGCAGTCGCCGTTCCCGAACGCCTGACGCGCCTCCTGCGACGCCGTGCGGAACCCCGCCCGGAGCTCGGCCTCCGTCCGCGCCACCCGCATCCCCTTGCCGCCGCCCCCCGCGACCGCCTTCACCAGCACCGGATAGCCCAGCTTGCGGGCCAGGGCCGCCGCCGCATCCTCGTCGGGGACCACCCCGTCGCTGCCCGGCGTCACCGGAACCCCGGCGGCCTGCATCATGCGGCGCGCCTCGGACTTGTCGCCCATCGACCGCAGCACTTCCGCGCGCGGCCCGCTCCATTCCAGATTGCACTTGCGGCAGACCTCCGCGAAATGCGCGTTCTCGCTCAGGAAGCCGAACCCGGGATGGATCGCCTCGGCCCCCGAGACCTCCGCCGCGCTCAGCACCGCCCACATCTTGAGATAGCTGTCCGCCGCGCGCGGCCCCCCGATGCAGATCGCGCGGTCCGCCAGCGCCACATGCAGACTGTCCTTGTCCGCCGTCGAGTAGACCGCCACCGTTCCGATGCCGAGCTCCCGGCACGTACGGATGACCCGGACGGCGATCTCCCCCCGGTTGGCGATCAGAATACGACCGAACATGACGCCTACGCCTCCTCGACCTCGAACAGCGGCTGGCCGAACTCGACCACCGCGCCATTCTCGGCCAGCACCCGCCTGACCACCCCGGTCACGCCGGCCTTCACCTCGTTCATCACCTTCATGGCCTCGATGATGCAGACCACCGTGTTCGCCGTGACCCGGTCGCCCACCTTCACGAAGGGGTCCAGCTCCGGGGAGCTCGCGCGATAGAACGTCCCGACCAGCGGCGCCTTGATCGGAACGCCTGTGGATTCGGCCTTCGGCGCAGCGACGGCGGCCGGCTGAGGCGCGGCGGCCGGCAACGGCGCGGGAGCCGCCCCCGGCGC